>Ga0182735_1002217_pt1 | contig 12045 bp, 21 predicted proteins | sample eDN5th30CKraftMG_FD_128524 | JGI IMG/M metagenome (GOLD analysis project Ga0182735, IMG submission 128524) | Enriched Miracle-Growth compost microbial communities from Emeryville, California, USA - eDNA 5th pass 30_C Kraft MG (version 2) (version 2) ... | reverse complement strand
TTTCGGAGCAGCTTTACGACATTCCTCGAATGTCATACCTCCGTAGAGCTTGCCATCGTCATCTAATGCTGCATACAAAGGAGCCTTCACACACCACACGCGACCTTCTTTGAAGAGATTCGGCATGAGACGATAGATAGCAGCTAGGAACAGAACCGCGATGTGAGCGCCGTCTGGGTCCGGGTCAACCAGGAAAATCACGTGACCGACGCGTAGACTCTCTGTCGAGAGTTGAGGTTTCTCAGCCTTCGGATTTATCGTTGACAAATTCGCGCCAAGACTAACCAGCATATTCTGGATTTCCTCATGTCCGAGGATCTTGGACAAAGGCGAAGTTAGAGCATTCAGCGGCTTACCACCAGCCCCAAGAACTTCTTGGAAGTTCGCGTCACGGGCATCAATAGCGGTATTGTGAACTACGGCACCGTTCTCTAGAACGAAATTACCGTATCCCGGACTGCTCACATCGTAGACCGGAACCGGATCATCTGAACAATCCACAAATCTTTTACTTATTACACGCATTTAACAACCTACAGGTTTGTGTTGTTGAAGGTGACGCACGATCTTATTTACGGCTTTACGAAAGATTGGAATTCCATTATTTCGTCAGCTTCGGTAAGATGCTGAGCTTCCTTCCATGAGCCATCCTTCAACATAAATGGGTGATCCAGAGTGCAACGAACAACTTCACCTGAATCCATGGTGAGTTCCACAAGTCGATTCGCCAGGAAAGTCCTATGCGGCTTACGCAGAGTAACCACATCGAACTCACGAGTCTGCTCGTTGTACGAGTATCCCTTGTGCTCAATGCCGTGCGTTTCAAAGTCAGCAGTAAGTTGGGCGAATGTCTTCGGTCCTTCTAGTGTCTTGACTTGAGTGTCACCGTGGAAGCATCCCGCTGCCGAGTCTCCTTCTACTATGAACAACTCACGCTCATGGGGTTTAGCCTTGTCCGCAACCGCTAGAGCTGACGGCAGATTCGAACGATTCTTCTTTTTGACATCAGCAAGACTCTTAACTGCCTTACGTAGGTCTTCGCGACCCTTATTCATAGCCTGAGCTCGCTTTATGATGTTGCGAGCAACAGACGGATACTTCTTGAAGTAGGCTTCCATGGGTACAGCAAGCTCGTTGTAGACTTCCTTGTCTACCTTAGATGCAAGCCGATCCTTAACCTGAGACGTATACTGCGCTCCATGCATACGCCAGTCAAACATGCCTACTAGACCAATCAGAAGATCTGATCCAGTGAACCCCTGACCGCCTTTCTTCTTCGCAGGCATATACTTCTTCAGAGCATTTGACAGTGCTGCCGTAAATCCAGTGACGTGCCAGCCGCCATCGATAGTTGGACTCGTGTTGACGAACGTCAGGAAATTGTCGCTGTCAGGATGATCTGACCAAATCACAGAACAACTAATGTTGTCAGATTTGTGAACAAACGGCTTACCGAGCATGCCGAATTCACGTTCTTCACACATGGTCTTGGCGACCCAGGCCAGATCCTTCTTGTTGATGAAGGTGAAGTCCTTGACCTTGCCCTTCTTAACAAGACGAAGTTCGATGCGTAGTCCAGGATTCAACATCGCGACGTTACGCAACCAAGCCTGAACGACTTCTGGATTAGCCTTAGCTATCCGGAACTTTTCTGGCAGTTTCTTACCACGACGGGCGTCTTCACTAATAATTGTCTGATCGAGCACGAACGCAGCGATAGTTCCATACTTGGAACCCTTCTGCTTGAGAAGAGCCTGAACGTCCTTGTCAATCTTCTTGACAGGTTTCGGGTCAACGTCGCCAATGATCTTCCCTTTTCCAAAGGTCTGCGTTACGAGCTTACCTTTATAGTTGGACCAGAGTCGAATCTTCTCAGACACTGCGTTAACCGCAGCGGCACCGATTCCGTGTGTACCTGCCGAAGTTTTGTAGGCTTTGCTGTTGAACTTACCTCCAGCGTGAGCACGGCTGTATGCCGCAGTCATAATGGAGGTTCTTGTACCGTCTTCCAGCTTCTTGAATTCAGTTGGAATCCCACCGGCACCGTCAGCTACGACGTATAGAAGATTGTCGTAGTCAATGACTACTTCGATTAGTGAGTTTCTACCTGCGACCGCTTCGTCATATGCGTTATCTACGATCTCTTTGAGACAACGCTGGGCCATTGGATCACCGAGCTCGCCGAGATACATTGTCGGATTTGCTCGATGGCCTGCGAGGCCCTCATATATTTCGAAGCCGTCTTGACTTGCGGATTTCTTTTTAGCCAAGACCTATACTCCGTTACTTCAAAGATGGTGCCGTCGACAGGAATTGAACCTGCGACCTTCGCATTACAAGTGCGCTGCTCTACCGGCTGAGCTACGACGGCGGTTTGTCAACGATTGCGAGATGCCAAGTATCTCTTATTGCTTTCTTCGATGAAATCGTGATTCTTCACGCCAGTGAAATGTTCACGTGCAGCGCCCTTCGGCGTGATTGCAAGTCATGAGTAATCAACCGATCTGATGTAATTTACAATTTGGCTGACACGGGTGAAATCTTCACAAATTTCATCGGGAATCTCGATGCAGAATTCGTCTTCAATTGTCATGATGAATTCCACATAGTCCAATGAATCCATGGGGAACATATGCAACTCATCGATCTCCATGTACTTCTTGATTTCTTCAGTGGATATCTGGAGAACCTTCAGACATTTAGCAACCCGTTCCCGAATATAGAAATCAGGATCCTTTGACAGATCAGCGCGAATTGCAGGATTCGGATCAGTGTGCGTCAATTGGAAATCCACACCATGCGGTGCAGCCAGTGCAGTAGAAGGAGATGTAGTACCGGCGGATTCGAAGAACAGCCTGAAGTTCAGTGCATGACATACTTCGAGTATGGTCTGAAAAGAAGGTCCTCGGCTCCCATCAAGGGTCTTATACATGGAAGACCGGAAGCGACCCAGCTTATTAGCAACGTTCGACATAGAATCATGGGTCTTCACCAAACGACCCAATTCTTGCGCGACCTGCTTGGAAGTAGCTCCGTTGTTGAGGAGCTCATTAAGCCGAGTAAGATCGATGGTATCCATCAGATGTCAACCATACGAATAAGTTCATTGATTCGGCTGATTACAGTTTCAATGCGGTCATTGGCAGAACCGATTATCGTACCGATTTCAGTAGAGAAACTTCGCTTAGCTTGAACGGCAGATCCGGCCAACGATGGTTCGCTGGAAGCCACAGGCTCTGCGCCGTTGTTCATGAGGACAGGTGCGATGGCGGCACCCAGAATTTGAACGGCATCCGCAAGCTGTTTAAGCAACTCATATTGCTGTTCTAGTTGTAAACGAACTTCGCCTACGCCATGCGGTACAACCTGAACTTGTGAAGCATCATCCTTTACATGTGAAATCATCGACATTCCTTGTTGAGGGTTATTGGCGGGAGTGATGGGATTCGAACCCATGGAACGTTTTATCGTTCGACGGTTTTCAAAACCGTTGCCTTAAACCACTCGACCACACTCCCAATCTTTTATTCTGCGCTTACCGTACCCCACGCATAGATGTTTCCGAAACCGTCTCGAAGAGGACATACGGAACCTACAGGCTGAGCCATCTGCGGAGGGTACACATAGAAGAACGCTCCTGAACGGCAGACGTTCCCATACAATACTCCACCAACAAACCAAGTAGCAGATTTAGCTGGAGAAGCTATGAACAATATCAAAAGAATTGCAATGGTTACGCTAAAGTAAGTCAAGGTCTTCATGTAATTCTCTCTGTTCTTGGTACCCGGAGCGGGAGTCGAACCCGCACACCTTACGGCATCTGATCTTAAGTCAGGTGTGTCTACCAATTCCACCATCCGGGCATTGATCAAATTATAGATAACTGATTGAATTCGTTGAAGTACGAAGATCCTCGTTCAGTTATGCGGAACAAACGTTTTGGATGATCTTCTTTACACTGAAAATCATACCTTGATGCTACTAAGCCAGCGTCACACAGCACGTCGAGTTGAACATAGATGTCACGCTCAACTAAATTTCCCTTACTTGCCTTAACCAAGGAAATTCCGTAGGCTTCCTCGATCGAGGACAGAAGGGACAAAATTACCAGATATCGCGGGTATTTCATTCGTTTGACCCATTGGTTAACTTGGCCCGCCCGGCAGGAATCGAACCTGCAATAGAAGCTTAGAAGGCTCCGGTTATATCCATTTAACTACAGGCGGATCGGAAATCCGATATGAATCCAGACCAACTCACAATATACCGTAAGTTGAAAGCTGCCACTTTCATTTAGGATCGCCTATGGCAGTCAGCTATCCCATTCAGGTCTGGATTCATATTGAATCTCAATTGATATTTACATTTTCTTCTCAAACACTGTCCTGAAGTCTTCATCGTAAACGAACACGAGCTTGTCACCGTGCTGGCAACGGAAGAACGCCAGCGCGCATTCGTCAGAATCGGCTTCGTGTCGCCAACCCTTGAAGTAAGGGTTGCTGACATACGGGAAGACTTCGCAATAGTACATCATGAACATTCCCCTGTTGGATAATTCAGTTCATGACATCTCCTTTATTATGGTCCGGGTGACAGGATTCGAACCTGCGACCCTCTGCTCCCAAAGCAGATGCGCTACCAGACTGCGCTACACCCGGACTGACTCACTTAAAATGATCTACACCTTCGACAAGTTTGCCGGTAGACGAATCCCATATGTTCCAACCAACTGGATTGAGTTCTTGCAACTCATCTCGCAATGACTGTGCCGCAGCTAATGTGTCTGCTTCGGCCCGTATACCGTTTGACGAATAGCCACAATACGGGAATCCAGCATACAGACGAGTTTGCTTCATAAGATGATATCTCATCAACACACTCTGTTGTAAGGGGGCCGAAGCCCCATCCTTCACTAATCGTCGATCAATTCCGAATCTTCGGTGCCGATGCCCCGAAGCCGAACGGATCTTCTTGATTCACATCAGACATAAGGTAGGAATTGACAGCTTCGTACGCATCACGCAACGAGCAGTCATGAAGTTTGCGATAAGCATGAATCGCTTGAATCTTGAAATCATGTTCAGCAAGATGCCTCCAATCAACAGTCTGGATCAATTCCTGACTGAGCTTGTGATGCAATTCGCTGACCAAACGAAACGATTCAAACAGAACGGCGTTACTCACGATGGTTCCTTATTGGCAGGGCGATATTACCCTAGACGCATGATGCGTCCTTTACGATTGGTCATATTCCGAGATATGTGTTAACCCTGACAAGAGCTTCGTCATGTGAGAGAGTGTGCTGTCGCTTGCACAGATGCACAGCTATGTCTGTGAGACCGTGATCTGCCACTGTCTTCCAATCAATGTCAGATTCTCCGATTTGATTCCGAACGTCTTGCAAAGCAAGATTCAAACTCGAATACATCTTGAGGAGAAATCCACGCTGACTCAACATGTTAGTTCCTATAACAAATATCTATGGTAGACCCGGTGGGAGTCGAACCCACATACCGTTCTAGACGGATTCTACCCGATTATGAGTCGGGACCTTTAACCATTCAGGACACAGGTCTAATGATTTTCAATCAAACTTCGGAAACTTTGCTTTCGTCTTCTTCTGCTTCTTAGGTTTGGGCTTTACGCCTTCACCCTTCAATTCAGATTTGAGACGCTTAACTTCGTCTAGCAAATCGCGAATAATCTCAGCAGCTTTGCCCTCATCGCCAAAGAGCGAATCCAAGCCTTGATCCTGTTCGCGCAGGCACGACTTTACCAGACTGCGGATTTCCTTGGCTTTCATTCCGCCGTATGTTGTCATTCAACCATCCTTTGCTTTCTTTCGTTTGAGCCTTGTAGTACATTGTCTTCCTGGAATCCATAGTCGTATTCCTAATGAAAGATAGGCCCTCAGGGGGTGGAATTTGGTCTGATAAGATTCTAGGTTTGACGGACTTAGTAACTCGGTCAGAGACTCCAAATTCCACCCCTGAGGGCCCATCCTTTAATTACTGGACTGAATCTACAGATTCCTTCTTCACTTTCCTCGGGCGATCGTCGTAATCGTAATTGAACGCGACCATAAGGTTGCCCAAGAATGCTGTAGGATCAGAGACTTCGGTTAACAAGCACTTGCTTTGAAAGTGAGGCTTCCATTCGGAACCACACTTGGTTTCCACTCGCCAGAAAAAGAACTGACGATCAGTCGATGTACTGATACGGAAGTTGCCGAGTTCGAGCACTGCTCGCTTCTCATTCTCAGCCTTTACTTTTGTCTTGATGATAGGATTGCGAATTGCATTTGTCAGTTCGAAGAACACCTTGATGGTATTCTTTAGTTCACTGATAGTGACTTCGCCAGTCAATCCCCATCGATCTTTGAATTCAGCAATCTTACTGCTCAACTTTTCAGCACGTTTCCGATTCTCGTCGGAGACTTCAATCCGAAACGATGCTGTAGTATTCTGGATTTTGGCACGACCTCCATTAGAGATCCACCATTCACCAGCAGCATCGAAGAACTTATCACGAATTGCGCTGAAAGGTTCAACTCGTGCCTGAATACCGTGCTTGCTCAGGACAAGCTTCAGGATACCTATCGCATCTTCACTGATGCGAGTTGTCGGAAATCCCAGGCCGGTAAGCGTTTTATAGGTGGAAGCATTTCCAGGAATGAACCAGGACTTATGCTTTACCAACCGAAGAACGTTCGACATTCGAACTCCATTCACAGTTTACCAGAGATGACTTCGTACATACGAGCTTGGAAGGCCGGGCTTTCTTTGCTTATAGCAGCCCATACCTCAGCTTCTGCTTTAGCGTCTTTCTTTGCTCGGGCTTTCTTTAATCGCTGAAGATATAGACTGGTCTTGCCAGTTATAACTATGCGAATCTCACTCGCAGGGCAGAGTTCGTTGCCCCTAGAGAAATGACACTTACTGAATTTCTTCGTAGCCCCTTCTACCAAGTAGCTACACTTCAAACAGTTTGAACTGTATAGAGCCAGTGCGTCGGGGTCTGCTTTCATAAATAGAAGAGGGGTAGGAATTACCCTACCCCATCCTAAATCAGATGAAGAAAGGATTAGTCGTCGAAGTCGACGTCATCGTCATCATCGTCTTCGTCATCTTCATCTTCATCGTCGTCTTCATCATCTTCATCATCTTCATCATCTTCATCATCTTCATCGTCGTCCGACTCATCGTCCTCATCGTCGTCTTCATCTTCATCTTCATCGTCGTCCGACTCATCGTCCTCATCGTCGTCATCTTCATCGTCGTCCGACTCATCGTCGTCGTCTTCGTCGTCATCCGAGTCTTCGTCCTCATCATCCGATTCGTCTTCATCTTCGTCGTCCGAATCGGTTTCTTCCGAGTCTTCGTCCGAATCAGCACCAGCAGAAGTGTTCGACTGCGGGACATCCACCAGAACCGAAGCAATAGCAGCGTCCAGAATGGTGACTTCCTGACCCGAAGCCAGAGTGTAAACCACACCAGCTTTGGTAGTCTTGACGTCAGCAACCGGACCGAGGTTAATCTGGCCTTGATAGATCACGCGATCGCTGAAGATTGCCTTGACAACACCCTTCGGCAGAACCACATCATTGACTTCCACGGTTTCAGCCGTAACCTTGACTTGACCGTCGATAGCCTTCGTGACCGACAGCATCAGCGAGCCATTAACGAGAGCAGCCTGGGCTTGAGCGGATGCCACTTGACCCTGCTTCTTACCAGCGCCACGACGACCGGCAGTTTTCTTAGCGGGAGCTTGCTTCTTCGGAGCGACGTTCTTGCGAGGTTGACGCTTCGGGGCTTGCTTCTTCGCAGCAGCACCCCGACGACCGGCAGTTTTCTTCGCTGCGGCTTGCTTCTTCGGAGCGGCCTTCTTAGCGACGGTTTTCTTGGCGGTTTTCTTGGCGTTCTTTTTGATAGGCATCTGAGAATTTCCTATTGGTTGAATATGTGAGCTACACGCTCGGTTGGTATTTACGGTTTTGCAAGTTGCAGGCCGGAAGTGGCCTGTACCCACACGCTCTCGATTTGTTCGTCTGCTTCGACGAGGTCACCGACAACATGCAGTGTTTTAACATTTACAACATCTTGATTGGAGATCATACCGATGATCCCAGCGAAGGGAGCAGTCGTTAGACTAAAACCTCCCTGATTCGGAACCAGACCCACACCCAATGGATTTTGAATCTGGTACACACCGGACTGCTCTGCAGTAGACTCATTCAAGAGTCTTCCTGCGATAGTCTGTCCGGTAACTAGATGGAACAGATAGAGGCTCATTCTTCTTCAGCTTTTGCACGGCGCGATTTGCGCTCAGGCTTCGGCGGCATAACTGCGTTGACGAATGCACCAGCCAGATACTTGTTTGCTCGACGAATCTTGCGAACATGAGGATCTTTCTTGTCCAGCTCAACTAACTTAACACGACCCTTGCTGTTCGTTTGCTCGACGAATACCTTGCTAACAGTGGCCTTAAGAGCACCTTCCTTGGTCACCGCCAGACGCGCATGGAGGATGTATTCAGTGTTGGGAGCCAGACGCGAGGGAACACCGGCCTTGTTAGGACGACCCGTAGCATGGAAAGTAGCACCGGCCAGACGAGCTTGGATACCAATCACAGTCTGTACATCGTAGGTTGACAGATCGAACACCTTGCGTTCGTCTTTGTCAGCCTCAATAGCACCGACATAACGTCGCACTTGAATGTTGCCGCCGAGCAAACCATCCTTCTCAGTTTTGATTCGAATCTCGTGCCACGCGGGTTTGAGTTCTGAGTCCTTCGATTTGAAGACAATAGGCTTCGGCTTCTTGCTGGACTTACCAGACTTAGTAGTCTTCGCGGCCTTTCCACCCTTGGCAGGCTTCTTGCCTTTCACTTCCTTAGACGAGGTCGACTTTTTGCTGTCCTTCGCAGGTTTCTTGCTTTTCTTCAGTTCTTCCTTGGCTTTCTTGGCCATTCGAATCTCCGTTGAGGGTTTCAATTAAAAATTGCAGTTCGGCTTTTCGAGCCATCAATTTACGGTTTAGGAAAATTCCCATCTGCTTACTTGCTTGCTCGTACTGCCTAGTGATGTGAAGTCGGATCACTTTGAACAATTCGGTTGATTGCAGACGCCGTAGACGTACAGAAATTGCGAGTTCTTGATCTACCCAGAATTGGCAACCTTCAGCACACCGCCAAGACAGTTTCGGCTCATTTACCAAAACTTGATACTGGATCGTCAGGTAGTCCAGATCATTGTTTTGATATGCGTCGTTTATAGATTGGAACAATTCGATGCTTCCGCCCTTGTCTGGGTGAAAAGCCTGCGCAAGTTCCCTATAAAACCGACGACACAAGAATCTGCGGGTTTGATCGGTCGATTCCCCGTCCTCGATATCGAGGAATGTCCGCATATCCAGTGCGCCATTCGGAACACCACGAGTTAGATACTGAATTCGACGCTGAACATCCTTCAGTTTAGCTAGTACATCCTCGTGATCCTTCTCGTAGCGATGAACTGCGCTATGGATCGATTGGATGAATTTAGCATGTTCAGCCCGTTTCTTCAGTGTAGCTCTCTTCGTGATCTCGTACTTGTACAACAGTCCTAGATTGATTCCGGTATAGAGAGCAACTCTCCCCATGCAGTTCTCCCAGATGCCATGATTTTGCTAACACGTACATGAGTCATGGACTCGAGATTGCTGACTTCAGGAAGCCAGAGAATAAACCCACGATCATCACGGCTAACCTGGATCCAGGTGTCTTCCGCCTCGACATACTTGAGGCGAATCTGCTTTTGCTTATTTACGGTATAGAAGATTTCGTCTCGATTGAGGCGAATCATCGTGCCGACACGAGGAATAAGCAATGCAGACTTTGAGGAAAAGCCATTCATGTAAAATCCACGAAGTTTAAAATTGTTAGAATGGATATTGAGCCGAATACCCACAGAAATTTGCGAAATCGTTTGCGGGCCAAAATACGACGGTCCCGCCGCCAGAAGATAAATTCCTCGTAGCGCAGACTATTTACGTTTTCTCGATCGTATACGAAGAACGCAGGTTCTGGATTCATTTTCGCAACAGGCTCAAGTCCCATAGCGATTGCAGCACGATACAGACAACCGATATCGACTTTCGGCTTACACTTCGGTTCTGAGACGGGACCAATTCCGTCCAGACGCGGATTGACGACGTGATGAGTTTGGAATTCCATGATATCTATCCTCGATATTGTATCCTAACTTCTCCTGCGTAGGAGGCCTTTCTTGAAGTCAGCAAGATCGGAGTCTGTGAGATATTGATCTCCCATCTTGTTGCCTACAGGACCGATACGCAACTTCATGCGCTCGTATTCCTGTTTTGCCTTGAGTTCGCGCTCAGCCATTTCATCCGAGTAACGCGGAACGTTCCGTACTTTGACTTGCAACCCAACATTTACAGGTTTCCTAGATTTCGGTCGTTCGTGGAATCGAAGACCAAACTTTGCTAACTGTTCCTGCTCTTGCGCTTTCCGCTTGAGTTGCTTCTTGTCAGCAGTACCTCCGCGAGCGAATCCGCCGGTACGAGTCGACAATTCCTTGTACGACTCGGCCAGCTTCTCCTGTTCAATCTGACGTTCTAGCTGTTTACGAGCGCGATCTCGTTCTGCAATGAGCTTCGCTCGTTTTCTCATTTGGATTTGGAAGGAATCGATGTCCTAAAGTTATGCGTGAGTCTGCTTCAGACGGAACTTACTTCCCAGGAGCTCAGCCAAGGACCGATGGTTTCGTTTCTTCTGGATCGAATTGTCGTTCTTTCGATGGAAGACCTTCGAGGCATATGCATGTTCTCGAGTGGTAGGAGCATGTTCGCGAACTTGTTTCGCTTGCGAACGCAGAGTATAGATGGCCTTGCTAGCCAGCCGAATGGCTTTCTTCACTGCGTCGGTAGGATCTTCGTTCCAGTTCGGAGACAGAAAGTGATAGAATCCGCTGCCTTGATGAACCATTACGATACCCGACGGGAACCGGACTTCTGCAGTCTTCGAGTGCATGAAATTACGCACCGCTTGAGCTTGTTCCTGATTCAGGCGACCGACGCCGATAGCGTTGGACTTACCTTCGTTGCGGATCGTAAATTTGAAGTTCTTTTCCATGTCTTTCTTTCCTAGAAAATTATCAGAACGCGAGGGTTTTGTTCGATTGTTTAGCTACTTCCACATCTGCATACAGATGGAACATGAAATCACGCTTGAACTTTTGTACCTGGACCAATCCTCCCATAAAATCTAGCCAGACCTCGTTCGGGGTTTTCTTCACCAACTTGCCGCCGGAACTCTCGATGGTTTCTATCAGTGAGTTTCCGTTGCGACGATCACGCGCAGTGCCGAATACTTCAGAAGGAGTTGCACCCAGAACATTTACGTCTTTAAGTCCGCAGGCTTCGATGAACTGGATGGTCTTGCGCTTAACGATCGATTGCATGGCTCTATCCTCAACAGTTTTGTTATACCAGGGCGACACGCAGCATCGCCCCTGTTATCAGTATAACACACGGTGTAACAGATGTACATACAGTGTTGTAAAAATACAACATCACCGTAACTGCCGGGATAGAGCCTGAAAAACTGCCGGGTATAGGCTACGCCGCAGATGCTTTGCGTTTCGCCTTCGCCAGACGCTTCTTGTTCAGGAGTTTCGTGAGCTGAGCAGTAGTTTCGGGCTTGTCACCAAAATTTGCCAGCATGAACTTGATTTGGGAGATTTTGAATGTACGGCGAATGCGCAGTTCGCTAAGAATCTTGGCGTCCGGCAGGGAGACCATGCGATCAACCCACATCTTGAAGTTCATCGTGATGCCAGGAGCAAAATCCTTGATGCCAGCCGCAGCCAATTTGCCTGAGTGGACGAATTCGCCACCTGCGTTCATTGCTGTGTCCACAGTAGGACCTTCGTCGGTCAGCGACTTGCTAACAGGCAATTGAGTCTGGCGACGAGCGGCTTGCAAGCGACGCTGTTCTTCCTTCGCGTCGGGGTCACGCAGAAGACGCTGAGCATCCTCATCAGAG
>Ga0182735_1002216_pt1 | contig 12045 bp, 10 predicted proteins | sample eDN5th30CKraftMG_FD_128524 | JGI IMG/M metagenome (GOLD analysis project Ga0182735, IMG submission 128524) | Enriched Miracle-Growth compost microbial communities from Emeryville, California, USA - eDNA 5th pass 30_C Kraft MG (version 2) (version 2) ... | reverse complement strand
TTTTGTTTGAAGGCGCGGCGATGATTTCCTCGCCGCGATACCGGATCGAGCCGGAGCGCTTGGTGACGATACCCATGATCGAGCGCATGGTGGTCGTCTTGCCGGCACCGTTGCGGCCGAGAAGTGTCACCACCTCGCCTTCGCGCACTTCAAAGCCCATGCCGTGGAGCACGTGAGATTCGCCGTACCACGCCTCGAGCCCGTTGACCGTGAGCAACGCATCAGCCATGGCCGGTCCCCATGTAGGCCTCGACAACGGCCGGATTCTTCGACACCTCGGCATAAGGCCCTTCGGCGAGCACTTCGCCTCGAGCAAGCACGGTGATCGTGTCGGACAATTCCGCAACCACCGACATGTTGTGCTCGACCATCAGCACGGTTCGCGTTTTGGCGATCGATCGAATCAATTCGCTGATGCGCTGAATGTCTTCCCGTGCCATGCCGGCCATCGGCTCATCGAGCAGCATCAACTCCGGATCCAGAGCAAGCGTCGTCGCGATTTCGAGCTGTCGCTTGCGACCGTAAGCAAGCTCCACTGCGTGCAACCTTTCGAATTCGATCAGCCCCACGGCCGCGATCAATTCGCGGGCACGGTCATTCAGTATTTCTACGGATTGCTCGGGACGCCAAAAATGAAACGTGGTTCCAAGTGACCGCTGCAGAGCGACGCGGACATTCTCGAGCACCGTCAGATGGGGAAATACCGCCGAGATCTGAAACGAGCGGACGAGCCCTTTGCGCGCCACCTCGAAAGCCTTCGCGGAGGTGATGTCCTCCCCCTTGTAGACGATACGTCCTGCAGTCGGTTGCAGAAACTTGGTCAAAAGGTTGAAGCACGTCGTCTTGCCGGCGCCGTTGGGCCCGATCAATGCGTGAATCGTGCCTGCGCGAACCTTGAGGTTAACGTCCTTTACGGCGCGGAACCCTTTGAACTCCTTCGTGAGCCCCGTTGCCTCGATAATGAAATCTTCTGTCATCCGCCGCCGTCGCTCGAGCCCGCGAAACGCAATAAGTCCTGTGGAAGGGACGCACGTTCCACGCGCACGGCCTGGAGCGCCTGCTGCGCTCCGTACCGGCTGAACATGATGCCTGCTTCCTCGGTACCGGCGTTGGGTTACCGACGAAGCTTCCTCCCATACAAAGATGGATACTATCTGCGCCGCTTAGTCAAATAAACTCCGCCTCCGTTCGTCCAATGCGCAGGATTTGTCCTAACGTATACAGAGATGCTAGCTTCGGGCCAGCGTGGCGATGAAAGGGTCGCCAGCGCATAAAATCAAGGGAGGAAAGAAGCTTTGAAACAGTTTGCACTTAAGACCGGCTTGGCTGCAGCCGGGCTGGCGATGGCACTCGTCGTCAATCCGGTCGCAGCTCAAGTGAGCGACGATGTCGTGCGCATGGGCGTACTGACCGATATGTCGAGCCTCTATGCCGACATCAACGGACCAGGCGCTATCGTCGCCACCAAGATGGCCATCGAGGATTATGGCGGAACCGTCCTCGGGAAAAAGATCGAGCTTATTTCGGGCGACGTCCAGAACAAGCCTGACGTCGCTGTATCGACCGCCGGCCAATGGTTCGATGTCGATAAAGTGGACGTCATTCTCGGAACCAGCAGTTCCGCGGCTTCGCTAGCGACGTCGAGCGTCGCCGCTGAAAAGAACAAAATCTTCATCGCCACGGACCCCGTTTCGTCGGATTTCACGGGCAAAGCGTGCACCGCAACTACGGTTCATTGGGTGCACGATACGGCTGCGCTCGCCAATGTCTTAGGCGCGGCGGTGGTGAAGTCGGGTGGCAAGTCCTGGTTTTTCCTGACCGCTGACTATGCCTTTGGTCATGCGCTCGAACGCGATGTGACGGGCATCGTCAAGGCCAACGGAGGCACCGTCATCGGCAGCGTTCGCCATCCGCTCAACACGTCGGACTTCTCGTCCTTCCTGTTGCAGGGGCAAAGCTCGAAGGCCCAGATTATTGGCCTGGCAAATGCGGGCGGCGACACGATCAACGCGATCAAGCAGGCGGCCGAATTCGGTATCGGACAAGGAGGACAAAACCTTGCGGGCCTCCTCGTGTTCATCTCCGACGTCCACAGCATCGGCCTGAAGCTCGCGCAAGGACTGAAGCTCACCGATTCCTTCTATTGGGATCTGAACGACGGCACGCGCGCCTTCGCCAAACGCTGGAGTGCCCAGATGAACGGGCGCATGCCGACCAGCATTCAGGCCGGCTACTACTCGTCGGTAACGCACTATCTGAACGCCATCAAGGCGACGGGCACTGACGAAACCGGGAAAGTGATGGCCTGGATGAAGGCGAACCCGACCGACGACCCGTTGTTCGGCAAGGGCTACATCCGCAAGGACGGCCGCAAGATCCACGAGATGCACCTGTTCGAGGTCAAGAAGCCCGAAGATAGCAAGGGACCGTGGGATTACTACAAGCTGATCCGCGATATCCCTGGCGAGGAAGCCTTCCGTCCGATGGATAAGGGCGGCTGCCCTCTCGTAAAGTGATCGCTGGCCTCCGGGCCTCGGAAGCATATGCGGGCGGCGCACAACAATTGGCGCCGCCCGATTTGTTTGTCCCGTCTGCTCGTATTCCCGGTTGCTTCATTCCGCAGGATGGGGCTTGGACGGCAAGCTCGGCGAGACGGAACGACGGCGACCGGCCAGCCATCGGCAAAGAACATAGAAGACCGGCGTGAAGATGATTCCGAACAGCGTGACGCCGATCATGCCCGAAAAGACCGCCGTGCCGAGGGTCCGGCGCAGCTCGGCGCCCGCCCCGTGGGCCCACACGAGCGGCACCACGCCCAGAATGAACGCGAGCGACGTCATGATGATCGGCCGCAACCGGAGACGAGCAGCCTCGACGGCGGCCGCAAATCTGTCCCGGCCCTCGTCTTCGAGCTGCTTGGCAAACTCGACGATCAGAATGGCGTTCTTCGCGGCAAGCCCGATCAGCACGATGAAGCCCACCTGCGTGAGGATGTTGTTGTCCTGTCCTCGCAGGATGACGCCCGTAATCGATGCAATCAGGCACATCGGGACGATCAGGATGACGGCCAGAGGCAACGTGAGGCTTTCAAACTGGGCTGCAAGCACGAGGAACACGAATACGACGGCCAGCGCGAATACGAAGATCGCCGTGTCCCCTGCCCTGAGCTGCTGAAATGCCAGGGTCGTCCATTCATAGGCAAAACCGCGCGGCAATGTTTCAGCCGCCAACTGGGCCATGATCTGGATCGCCTGCCCCTGCGATACGCCCGCTGCCGGCGAGCCATCCAGCTCGGCCGCCGGATAAAGATTGTAACGCGGCACGCGGTAGGGGCCCGAAACGTCGGCAAGCGTCGCGAAAGAGGCAAGCGGCACCGGCTCGCCGCTCTGGTTGCGCACGCGGATCTTCCAGATGTCCTCGGGACTGAGCCGGAAGCTTTCGTCGGCTTGTGCCGTAACACGGAAGGTGCGGCCAAGCAGGTTGAAGTCGTTGACGTAAGCCGAGCCCAGAAATGTCTGCAACTCGCGAAACACGTCCGGCAGCTTCACGCCGAGAAGCTGCGCTTTGGTCCGGTCGATATCGAGAAAGACCTGCGGCGTCGACGTCTCGAACAACGAGAACACGCGGTTGACGCCCGGTGTCTTCGCCGCCTTGCCCATCATTGCGAAGACGGCCTTCTGCAGCTCTTCCGGCCCCGCACCGCCACGATCCTCGATCATCATGCGAAAGCCGCCGGACGTTCCGATTCCGCGCACCGGCGGCGGCTGCACGACGAACACCAATCCTTCGCCGATCGATGCCAGCTTGGCCGTCAGGGCCGCCTGGATGGCATCGGCCGACTTCTGCGGATCTTTCGCGCGAACTTCGAATGGCTCGAGCACAGTGAAGATCGCCCCGGAGTTCGGAGCCGACGTGAACGTCGCGCCCGAGAAGCCGACGATGTTCACGGCATGCGCGACGCCGGGAACCTCGAGCGACATTTCTGCGATCCGCCGATTGACCTCGTCCGTCCGTGCGAGGGAGGCACCGCTCGGAAGCTGCACGGCCGTGATGAGATAGCCAAGGTCGAGTTGCGGAATGAAGCCGACGGGCGTCCGTCGGAACTCGTTCAATCCGAACGCGATGACACCTGCGTAAACCGCAAGCATGAGGAGCGAAATCCGCACCAGCCGGGCGGTCAGCCACCCATATCCTCTCGAAATCTTGTCGAAGCCCCAGTTGAAGAGCCGGAAGAAGCCGGTGACCGGCCGCATGAGCAGGCTCTGCTTGCCGTGATCGTGCGGCTTGAGCAGCATGGTGCAGAGCGCCGGCGACAGCGTCATCGAGACGAAGAGCGAAATGATCGTCGCGCCGGTAATCGTCAGGGCGAACTGGCGATAGAACTGCCCGGAAATGCCGGTGATGAATACGGTTGGCACGAAGACGGCGCACAACACGAGCGCGATGGCGACGAGCGCTGTTCCAACCTCGTCCATCGTGCGCCGGGTGGCGTCACGCGGATTGAGGCCCGATGCGATATTCCGCTCGACGCTTTCCACCACCACGATCGCATCGTCCACCACGATACCGATCGCCAGCACCAATCCGAACAGGGAAAGGTTGTTCAGGGAGAATCCGAACAGCGACATGAAGAAGAACGTTCCGACCAGCGAGATCGGTATGGCGAGGATCGGAATGACTGCAGCGCGCCACGTTTGCAGAAACAGGATGACGACAAACACGACCAGGACGACGGCCTCGCCGATGGTGGTGATCACCGCATCGACGGACTGCTGAATGAACTGTGTCGGATTGTAGATGATCGTATACTTGAGCCCGGAAGGAAAGCTCTTAGACATTTCCTCCATTTGCGACTGGATAGCCGATGCTGTCGCCAGGGCATTCGAGCCGGGACGCTGGAAGACACCAAGGGCAACCGCGGGATCGCGATCGAGATACGAGTTGCGCGTATAATCGAGCGCGGCAAGCTCAACCCGTCCGACATCCCTGACGCGAACAACCGCATTGCCCGCCTGCTTGACGACGATATCCGCGAAGTCATTAGGATCGACCAACCGTCCTTGGGTTCGGACCGTCAGCTGAAACGCGCCCGGCTGATCGACAGGCGGTTGATTGAGAACACCTGATGCCACTTGGACGTTCTGTCCTTGCAGCGCCGTAACCACGTCACCAGCCGTCAGGTCGAGGGACTGCAATCGATCAGGATCGAGCCAGATCCTCATCGAATACTCCCGGCTGCCGAAAACGGTAATCGAGCCGACGCCTTCGATGCGGCTCAGCGCATCCGTGACCTGAATGGACGCGTAATTGGATATGAACAGCGTGTCGCGCGACTGATCGGGCGAGTAGAGATGCACGACCATCATCAGGTCGGGCGACGCCTTGTTCACGGTCACGCCGATGTTGCGCACGTCCGCTGGAAGGCGCGGAAGCGCGGTCGCGACACGATTCTGTACCTGAACCTGGGCGACGTCGAGATTCGTGCCCAGCTCGAACGTGACCGAAATGCTGAAACTGCCGTCGCCCGTGCTGTTCGACGAGACGTAGAGCATGTTCTCCACGCCATTGATCTGCTGCTCGAGAGGGGCGACGACGGTTGACGCAACGACGTCCGCGCTCGCGCCGGGATACTGCCCCGTGATGTTGATGACCGGCGGTGCAATCTCAGGATACTGAGCCACCGGCAACCGGGTGAACGCAACACCGCCGAGAATGACGATGACGACCGACAGGGCGGCGGCAAAGATCGGCCGGTCGATGAAGAAGTGCGGAATACGCATGTCGTGAGGCCGGCCGTCAGTTCGCGTTGGTCTGATGAGACGGCACCGCCTGTGCGAATGTGCCCGCTTGCGGCGTCACGGTCATTCCGGGCCGCGCCTGCATCAGGCCTTCGATGATCACGCGATCGGTGGAGGCGAGACCGTCACGCACCACCCGCAATCCGTCGACTGTCGGCCCGAGCTTGACGTACTTCGGCTTTACGACGTTGTCGCCGTCGACCACCATGACGAGCTTTCGAACCTGCTCCGATCCGACTGCCGCTTCTGGAATGAGCAATGCCTGTTGGGGCTCGCTCACTTCGATGCGGATGCGTCCGAAAAGGCCGGGTGTCAGCAGCCCGTCCGGGTTGGGAAATCGCGCACGTGCCCGGATGCTTCCGCTCGTCCGGCTTATGGCGTTGTCGACGAACTCCAGTTGCCCCTTGTGCACGAAATCGGTCTCGTCGATCAGCTTCAGCCTGACATCGAGGCCCGCGCCCGCCATTTGCCCTGCGCCGGTGCGGCGCAGAAGTCTCAGATACGAGCTCTCATCCAGCGTGAACTCGAATCGGATCGGGTCGATGGATTGAACCGTCGCCAGCAGGCTGGAATTGGCACTGGTCGCGGCCGTCACGAGGTTTCCAACCGACACCCGGTTGTCGCCGATCCGACCACTGACTGGAGACGTGAGCTCCGAGAACTCGAGATCGAGCATCGCCTGTCGAACGGCGGCCTTTTGCGCCATCACGGCTGCCTCGGCGGTCCGCCGGGCCGCCGCGCGCTGATCCATCACCTGCTGGGTGATGGATGTGCCCATCACCAGCTCCTTGGCGCGCGCGAGATCGCTCTCGGCAAGTGTGAGATTGGATTCCGCCTGACGCAGATTGGCTTGCGACTGCTCGAGGGCGATCTCGAAAGGTCGGCGGTCGATGGTAAATAGCTTCTGGCCTTTCTCGACGATCTGGCCGTCCGTGAAGTGGACTGCGCTCAAATATCCCGAGACTTTCGCTCTGATCTCGACGGCATCGACAGCGACGAAGCGTCCGACCTGCTCTTCCTCGTTGGCAACCATCCGTTGCAAGGGCTGCGCCACCGTGACCGTCGGAGGTGGCGGCTGAGGCTTCGAAACGTCCGATTGAGAGCGCTCACAACCCGAAAGCGCCAATGCAGCAACCGGCAGCAGCGCAACCGCGGCAATTCTAATCACTGACATATTTTGCGCCCTTATGGCGAAACGGATCTTATTGGACGGACATTGTCGGATAACTGATCATCTTATGCGATCGAGCGATCCGCGCAGACTGCATTATACCCCCGTCGGGCCGCCCCCTCTGCCCCCGACTTGCAGCAGCGACCACCGGTATCATCGGTTCAATGCGATGTCCATGTGACCTCCATCAACATACCGGGAGATCAATCATGTATTGATGAGGCCAGACGCGCCCGGGCACCGCCGGCGCGCACTTACGGGCCCCGGCGGATCTTCGGCGAATACCCTTGATGCCATAAGGCAGCGGCACGGGGAAATCTTTGGCGAACCCTCAGTAAACGTCGGCGTGCGCTGTCGCCACGATCGACGCCCGCTCCGCGATTTTCTCGGCAAACGCCGCGAGATTGGGCCGGCCATCGCGCCAGTGTTCCGCGCCGTAACGAAAATCTGCATACCCGACGACCGCCGAGGTTGCGATTTCGGCGAGTCCGAAGCGGCCGACATCCAGGTGTGCCGCCTCGACATCGAGCGCATCGAACGCCGCCTTGAATTTCACGGCGAGGGCCGCCTTCAAGTCCGCCGACTGCTGCGCTTCGGGGCGGGCACGCTCCGAAAGCCCGACGAGCAGGAAGTCCAGAATGCCATCGCACAGCGCCTGCATGCGCAGCGCCTCGAACCGCGCCTCTCCCGCCTCGGGTATGCGCCTGCGCCCGCCGTGCACGCCGTCGAGATACTCGACGATCACCCGGCTGTCATAGAGCGCACGTCCGTCATCCAGAATGAGCGTCGGCAATTTGTTCAATGGGTTGATCCGCATGACATCGGCGTTCGGCTTCGTCGGCGCGACCACCGTCCGCTCGCGGGTGATACGGTCGGCAAGGCCCGTCTCATGGGCAAAGATCATGACCTTGCGCACGAACGGCGAGCGGGAGGACCAGAAGAGCTTCACGGGATGCACCTCGATTTCGGAGCGATAGGACAGTACGGGACGCTGAGCCTTCAAGTCCTCGACCTGGCTGTTTCCCGTCAATCGGTCATCAATGCAGCACGGGCCCCTTCAGGAAGTCACGCCGATCCACCGATGTAAGGTGAACCTCCATCGTGCGGCCTTTGCGAAGAATGGTCAGCGGTACGTTCACCCCGGCCTCGCCGAGCGCCCAGACGCTGCGAAACAGATCGGCCAGATTGTAAACGACGCCGCCGGCAACCTCGAGAATGACGTCTCCCGTCCGAATGTCGGCGCGCCGGGCAGGCCCTCGTGCGGATATTCCGGCCACCGTGATCTGCTTGTCGATCTCGGTCGCGTAAAGACCCAGCCATGGCCGCGGCGGACGCTTCGGTTGCCCCAGCATCAGCATGTCGTCCAGAATTGGCTTGAGCAGGTTGATCGGCACGATCATGTTGATGTCTTCGGATCGTCCGTCCTTGAGCACCTGCTGCACCTGCAGCGATCCAATTCCGAGCAATCGGCCGTTCTGGCCGATCATGGCGGTTCCGCCCCAGTGCGGATGGCTCGGCGCCGTGAACAGCGCCTCGTCGAGCACATACTCCCAGTAACCCGCGAATTCCTGCCGTGCCACGATCGCGGCCGCAACGGAGTTCTGGCGCCCACCGGTTCCTGCAACGACGACTTCGTCTCCAACGGCAACCAGGTCGCTGTCACCGAGCGGCAGACTCGGCAGATCGACACGCCCGAGCGCCTGCACCAGTCCAAACCCCGTCTCCTGATCAAAACCGATGACATGACCGGGGACGACGCGGCCGTTGGACAGGCGAATCCAGACCGCTTCGGCCTCTGTGACGAGGTACCCGATGGTGAGCACGATGCCGTGGTCACCGATGAGGACGCCGTGGCCGAGGCGCTCGGTGCCGAGCGTGTCCGCTGTGAACGCATCGCTGGGAATGACAGTCTTCAGGCCGACCACGGAGATCAGCGCTTCGTCGAGGTCGAACTTGTAGTTTTCCGGTCTTGGCTGCACGGCTGCACCTCCGTGAGGGCCAGTTCGCGAGACTTATAAGGATAGGCACTAACGACGCCGCTCACAATCTCTCCACAAGCCGGGTCAGCGCCACCTGGAGAGGCATAGTTTGCCGCCCTGACGAATTCAGGCAACTCAATCCACAAGACGCAATGCGGCGCGCTCGTCCGCCTCGGCGGTATTCTTATGAATAACGTCGACGATGACACGCTCCGTCGCCGACATCAGATAATTGGACAGCGCTGCGTTCAACGCGCTGAATTCCGGCCACAGTACATCCTCGACGAACGAGCGGGGTGCATTGACGACCAGCGTTTGCCGCTTCATGCGAGGATACCGGTAGGGCTCGATCCCGTACCGGCGCGCCAACGCGAGAAAGAGCTTTCGGGACCAAGGGTCGTGGATCGAGAGGCGCATCTCGACGGCTGCTTCACGCGAGCCGATGTCGGCAAGACGCAAACGGATGCGCTCGGCAGCGGCGCCGGCAGCTTCGCGCTCGCCGTCGGTCTTGGCGCCGGCGAACAATGCCTCGATCTTGCGCAGCTTCTCGCGAAGCTCGTCCTCGTCGTTCATGCGTCCCCCGACCGGGTGCTCGCCGTCCCTTGCGCCGCCCGGGCTTCAAGCTCGGCTATTCTAGCACCGCCACCTGCTTTCTCTTGATCAGCTCGAAATCGATCTCGGCGCCGAGGCCGGGCTTCGTCGGCGCGTGGACAAGACCCTTGCTGTCCACGTCGATATCCTGCACCAGGCCGTATTTCTGGGCTCCGTCGGGCAACAAAACCTCGAAATACTCGCAGTTCCGGATCGCCATGATCAAATGCAGGTTGGCAACGTTGTTGAGCGAGTTGCCGCCGTGGTGCACCTCGTAATTCATGTGGAAACACTCGGCCAGATGCGCGGTTTTCAGACACGCCGTCAGGCCGCCCTTCACCGCTACGTCGCCCCGCAGGTAGTCGGTCGCCTGTGCGATGAGCCACGGCGCATAGGCCGTGTGGCCTCCCGGCGCGTACTCCGTCGCGAGGATTGGCACGGAAAGCTGCTGCTTCAGCTTCACGTAGCCGGCCATGTCATCCTCGACCAGCGGGTCCTCGTACCAGTAGAATCCAAGCCGCTCCACGGCCTGACCGACCCTGAGCGCGGCCACATAGTCATAGGACCAGGTCGAGTCGAGCATGATGCGATAATCGTCGCCGACCGCCTTGCGCACCGCCTCGCACACCTTGATGTCGGTCTCCCATTGCGTCGGCGGGTGGATCTTGTAGGCGCCCCATCCGCGTGACTTGAAGGACTGAGCTTCCTCGGCGTAGGCCTCGGCTGAGCGCATCACCGCGGACGACGCATAGGCCGGCGCGACCGTCCGGTAGCTGCCCATCAGCTTGTGCACCGGCATCCCGGCAATCTTTCCTGCGAGATCCCAAAGCGCAACGTCGATCGCGCCGAGGATTCGCAGGTGATTGTTCATGCGGCAGCGACCCCACATCCGCTGGAAGTGCAACTCGCGATCGAGCGGATCATCGCCGACGAGCATCGGCTTCAGGATCCGGATGAGAAGCTGAGCATCGTTGCTGGCGGGCCGGCTGGCGGAGCCAAGGAAAGCGTGTCCTTCGATCCCCTGATCGGTCTTGATGGTGACCAAGCCGAGATCGCTCTTGCCGGCAAACCGCCCTGTATGCCGACCATATTGAGTGGCGGGAATATCGTCCCAGGCGAACAATGTAACTGTGACATCGGTAATCTTCATGGCGGTGCCTCCCCGCGTGCCGCCCGGAAGACGCCTCGGTCAATCGGCGCGCGGCTGTTGCGCCGCTCCGGTGGCGGCGTTCGATTGCGGCGAGAATGGTAGCGACAGCATTCGCCGGCGCAAGTCGCGCTCGCGGACTCGGCAACTGGCGATGCCAATGCGCGTTCACATCAAATAGACGCAATCGCGGGAAAGCTAACCCACCCATAGCCTGCTTTCCCGGCTCGCCGCGCTACGCGCGTCGTCCGGGGACGCAGGTGGAAAGCGGGAAGCGCAGCTCTCTCGATGAAACCGCTCCTAGACGTCAGCCGACCATCATGAAGATATAGAGGGCGGCACCGGCGAGCAGCGATAGCGAAAAGCCGAACGTCAATGCGGGCAAGGGATTGATCCGCCGCGCCGCGGGAACCACCCCCATGAGACCCAATCCTTGCTCGGCGAGCGCGCGCTCGATGATCATGGGTGGACGCTCCATCTCGTCGGGATCATCGCCGAGATGTCCGACGACAAGCGATCGAAACGCGGGGGCAGGGGCTGGAGCGGGCGGTCGATCTGCAAAGGCCAACGCGCGCACGATGTCGGCGCCGACGGCATCGACGTCTGGCAGTGCGGCACTGTCCCAGTCGAAAAACGCTCGATTGGATACCACCGTATCGAAGGGATCAGCGACCACCGTGCGCGAAGGCCGTGGCGGCGGCGGCAGGTTGACGCGCGCTTCAGCCGGAGACTCGGGCGCCGGCGTGTCGTCGGCTGGCCCTGCGACGAATTCCGGCGCGACGACCGGCGGAGGGGCCGCATCATCCGACTCCTCCGGATCAGCCTCCGACGAAGATGGCATGACCGGCCGGGCAGGGCCGAGCTCGGCCAGTACGTCATTGAGCCGTCTTCGTGGCCACGGCGGTGTCCGCACCGCTCCTTGCGATGCATCCGCGGTCCCGCAGTCCTGCGGCGCGCGAGACTCGACCTGGGCGATGTCGTCGGCGTTCCCGGCAGCCTCACGGTCCCACGCGCCGACATGAAAGGCTTCAGCCGCGACCGAACTCGACATGAGCTACTCCTACGCAAACGCAATCGCTTCTTGTCAAGGAAGACAGAGCAACACTGCGGCCAAATTGCGAAGCGTGCCGGAATACGCGGCACGCATTTCAGAGCCGTCTGCTGAAGGAGCGGCAGCCGACAGTGTCGTATGGCAACAGCCAGGTCAGGAGGTGCGCGAGAGACCGGCAAGACGATCCAGCAAGCGCAAGCGCGACGGAGCCGAAACGCGTTGCGGGCGCCGTCCCTCACCTTCCACAGCCGTCTCCGTCTCGTCCACGGGCACGGGTGTCTCCGTCGGCGGCGCTTGTGACGTATCTT
>Ga0182735_1002215_pt1 | contig 12046 bp, 8 predicted proteins | sample eDN5th30CKraftMG_FD_128524 | JGI IMG/M metagenome (GOLD analysis project Ga0182735, IMG submission 128524) | Enriched Miracle-Growth compost microbial communities from Emeryville, California, USA - eDNA 5th pass 30_C Kraft MG (version 2) (version 2) ... | reverse complement strand
TAAAGAACATGGCTAAAAATGGACGGAGCACGCGCTCGTTTATTAATGAGAAGCGATGGGCAGAGATTAATGAACATATGAAAGCAGGCGATTATCTGTTCATTCAGTTTGGACATAATGATGAAAAAATAAATAAGCCTCAGGTAGGTACTTCTATATCCACATATCAGGCAAACTTAACCCTTTTTGTAAAAAGTGCTTTGGCTAAAGGTGTGCATCCTGTACTATTAACTCCTATTGCACGAAGGCATTTTGAGAATGGCCAGTTAATAGAAACCCATTTAGGCTATCCCGATGCGGTGCGCCATGTTGCGGATAGTTTGCAAGTACCGCTCATCGATCTAACAAAGCAGACTCATGCTTTATTGGGCAGAATGGGAGAACAGGGTTCTAAAAGCTTGTTTCTACATGTAGCACCAGGGCATCCGCATTATCCCAAAGGTGTTGAGGATAATACGCACCTGAATCCCAAAGGTGCTTTGGTTATTGCTAAATTGGCTGCCAAAGAGATGCGTAAATTGCACTTAGCATTAGCCAAAGATCTAAAATAGAGTATGAGGCTTTTAGGGCGTATTTGACTTCCACCTTTCATACGCTTTCTTGAGCTTTTTGCCCCAGGTGCCATACCATCCGTATCCCACACGACGCTCATTCTCAATATCTGCTAATTGCCGATGCGGTATACCATCTCGGCCTACAAACAACGGTTCCTGATGCTGGAGGTCGTAAAACCGGGCCCAACTGTCTACCCCAGGCTTGTCTACCAGTATGCGATCTTTTCCGGAGGATTGCTGAGCGTCTTGGATAATGATAGCCTCTTTGTTTGGAATCTGATGTTCTTCAAACCACCTGATGCCCGCTTCTATCGCCTCTCTCGTGGCCGCAGATGGAGGTTGATCCATTAAAAACAATAAGATATCACTCGATTCAGAAGTAGCTAGCGAGGGTAATTCGTAAGCACGAGCTTTGGCTGGCTGCAACGTATCCTTATCATACTGTGCCGCCCAGATCGTTTTTTTACCATGCAGTACCACCTGTGTTTTTAAAATGCAGTGTATGCCCTTATCAACTGCTTTATTCGCTTTATCTACATAAGCCCTGTCTAACACTCCGAACCCGTTTTGTTGTTTAGCAATATCTTCCATAATGCGTAATACGTTGATCATCGCATTGTCGTTATAAGTAATTTCAGAACGGTACAAGTGGGTGTCAGGAAAATACTGGGGCCATCCACCATTAGGGTATTGGGCTTTCAATAGATAATCTATTCCTTTCTTTACGGCAATTAAATAACGATTATCTTTTGTCTCATGATAAGCATGTAAAAGATAGCGAATTTCCTTACTGGTTGCTTGGTTATCTATAGTAGCATCGTTTGCATCTTTTTGCTGCTCAGCAAGCTGACGCTCTGTTGCAGTTAGCGTCCGGTTGTACTCCACTTTCTTTTTATTGAAAAATTTGGACCACCCACCGTAACTGCGCTGTAACAACAGCATGTTTTCTGCAACCACATCCTTTTTGCCCATTTGTTGAGCAGTACTGTTAGCATATCCTCCTAAGAGGAGAGCTAACATGATATAACGCATTTTCTTCATCAATTTATTGGTTAGCTTTGTCATCCTATTCATGTTTATCTATTCTAAACCAGTCGTAGTCGCCCCACCCAGCATCATTAATCTGTTTGGTTCGTATGCTGAACAGCCCCACTTTGGCGCCGATCCATTGTCCTGGGGTCGCTTGAAATAGCTTGTCCGTAGTTTTGAAGTTTTTTCCATCTGTACTATAACTAAATTGACAGGTGGCGCCCTTATGGACGGTTACCCGTAAATAGAGTGTAGAAGTAGCTACATGTGCCAGAATTGTTTGTTGTTCGGTTGTTCCCTGATGCGCATTTTTTGCTTCGCCATATAGGAGGGTGAGACCATCAGTAAGGTTTTTGATACCGATGTGTGCGTAACTTTGTCCCATAACAATCAGTCCCGTATGTTCACCATGTATTTTTTCATTGGGCATAAAAGTTACTTTCGCCGTAGCCACAAATGTTTCTGTTGGAAATTTTTGTAACAGTACATTCGGAACATCCCATAAATTCTGGACACGAGCTGGTATGCATTGCGTATATAATCGCAGTACTCCCTTTTCTGCATAAGAGAATGCCCATGTTGCTTGTGGGTTGGCTTGCCATTGCCACTGTTTACCCAATTGATGACTGTTAAATTCGTCGCTTTCTACAGGCGTGCAGATGGGATATGTTTTGCCTACTTGCGGTTTTATATGAGTTAATACGGGCTGTCCAGCTCCGTTTCCTTCCACATCCTCACCAATAACTGGCCAATCGCTTACCCATTTCATGGGTTGCAAATGGGTAACCCTACCGTAGGCCCCCTTGTCTTGGAAATGGATGAACCAATCTTCTCCAGTTTGGGTATCTACCCAGCCTCCCTGATGTGGCCCATTGATGGTGGTATGACCTTGTGCTAAGGCAACGTGTCGTTCGTAAGGACCATAGATGTTTTTGGAACGTAAGATGAGTTGCCATCCGGTCGAAACACCACCAGCAGGAGCCATGATATAATAAAATCCATTTCGTTTATATAGCTTAGGGCCTTCTACTGTTGGGTCTAAGGTATGGCCATCGTATACAATGGTTCCCGCATCCAATGTCTTCGTGCCATCGCTGCTCAATTTTTTTATTACAAGGATACTTTTGATGCCTGCACGACTCCCTGCGTAAGCATGTACAAGATAAGCCTGTCCGTTGTCATCCCAAAATGGGCACACATCGATCAATCCTTTACCCGCCTCTACTAAGATAGGCCAGTCCCATTCACCACCTGGATTTTTCGTCTTCACCATATAGATGCCAAAATCAGGGTCGCCATAGTAGATATAAAATTCACCCTGATGGTAACGGATAGAAGGTGCCCAAACACCATTACCATGTTGTGTTTTAGAAAAGTGATCGAAAGGAAGCTGTCGTTTTAGAGCATGCCCAATAATCTGCCAGTTAACCAAGTCTTTAGAATGTAAGATGGGCAATCCTGGAATGGCATCGAAACTGGAGGCTGCCATGTAAAAATCATCACCTACACGGATAACATCCGGATCAGAATAATCTGCATCCAAAATGGGATTTTTATATGTGCCATTACCTTGGTCAGACACCCAAACGTTAGAAACATAGGGTGCTGTTGTTTGCGCCATGGCTATACCTGTAAAACCGATACCGAAAACAAGCGTTGTGAGCAATACGAGGTAGTTCATTTGAAAGTTTTCTTTTATATTACTTTGTGGTTGTGGTTTAATACTGGGTAAATCCTATCATGTTCGGTTATCTATGGTGATGACAACGAATGGCTAACGATTATCGGGTCAGAACAAGGATAGCCAGAAATTTACAGATATATAAATTATTCATGAAGATAATCTACGCAATCGTTATCGGTAACGATTGCGCAAATAAACATAAGAAAATGTTTGAAATGTTTATTTGTTAGCCTTACAATTGCATGCATAACCAAATAGGCTTGTGTAATAGGTGCAAATAAATAAGATACGCAAGGTAACAGGCAGACAAGCTTCATTGCCATTAAAAAAACAAATTATTCGAATGAAAACAAAAAAAAGCATCCTACTTGCTTTTCTAGTCGGTATCATAAGCTTCGCTGCTGTATCACAGGAAAAGAAATACAGTGAGTTAATGACACAAACAGCCATGCGTGTCTGGCCAGATGCCTTTGTGTTGGAAAAAGGTAAATCGGCGAAATGGAGTTATGATCTGGGGGTTATTTTGAAAGGAGTGGAAGGTGTCTGGAAAACTACCGGAAAAAAAGAATATTTCGACTATATCCAACATAAAATGGATCATTACATCCAAGAAGATGGAACCATTCATGCATATCATCCGGATGATTACAACATTGATTTTATCAATAATGGTAAAGTATTGTTGTTCTTATATCAGGTAACAGGTAAAACCAAATACTTAAAAGCGGCGCAAACCTTGCGTAAACAATTAGCTACCCATCCGCGCACGGAGGAAGGAAATTTTTGGCATAAGAAAATTTATCCACACCAGGTGTGGTTGGATGGTTTGTACATGGGGCAACCTTTTTATGCCGAATATGCTAAATTATTTGACGAACCAGCAGGCTTTAAAGATATCAGTGCGCAATTTGCCCGTATTGAGAAACATACACGTGATCCTAAAACGGGTTTATTATATCATGGATGGGATGAGTCACACGAACAAAAATGGGCCAATAAAACCACTGGGACTTCACCCAATTTTTGGAGTAGGGCCTTGGGTTGGTATGGCATGGCTTTGGTAGATGTACTTGATTTTTTTCCTGAAAAAAGTCCAGGAAGAGATACGATATTGGCAATTTTAAATCGTTATGCAGGGGCCATCAGTAAGTTTCAGCAAGCAAACGGACTGTGGTATCAAGTAACCGATATGCCACAGAAAGAAGGTAATTATCCAGAGGCATCGGCCTCATGCATGATGGTATATACCCTGGCAAAGGGTGTACGGATGGGGTATTTGCCCGAACGGTTTTTGAAAAATGCTCAAAAGGGTTATCAAGGGATTTTGAAAGAATTTGTTGTAGAAGATGAGCAAGGTCACGTTAACCTCAATGGAACGGTGAAGGTTTCTGGCTTAGGGGGTAAACCCTATCGAGACGGTTCGTTCGCTTATTATATGAGCGAACCTGTTATTCAAAATGATCCGAAGGGGATAGGTGCTTTTATTCAATGCGCCATAGAGATAGAAAAGATTCCGTCTTTGAAACTCGCTAAAGGAAAAACCGTTTTACTGGATTATTATTTTAATAATGAACGTAAGATAAACGAAGCAGGCAAGTCTACACGTTTCCATTACATCTGGGATGAACAAGACAATAATGGTTATAGTTTGTTGGGGTATATATTTAGCGATTATGGCGCTCGTTTGGATTCATTACCTGTAAAACCTACTACTGAAAATCTAGCCAAGGCTTCGGTATATATCATCGTTGATCCGGATACCCAAAAAGAAACCAAACAACCGAATTACCTAGATGCGGAGTCTATTGCTGTCATTACGGCATGGGTAAAGAAAGGAGGGACCTTGGTGTTATTGGGTAATGATGCCGGCAATGCTGAATTAACTCATTTTAGTGAACTGGCTCGCAATTTCGGTATAGCGTTCAATGCCGATAACCAATTGATGGTACAAGGACGTCAATTTGAACAAGGTGCCGTGCAGGTTTCGACCAATAATCCGGTATTTAAAAATCCATATACCGTGTACCTGAAAGAAGTGAGTTCATTGAAAGTCTATGCACCCGCTACGCCAATTCTTGGGAAGGATGGCCTGAATTTGATGGCAATTAGCCGATATGGAAAAGGAAAGGTGTTTGCCTTGGGTGATCCTTGGATATACAATGAATACCTAGATGGTCGGAAATTGCCTGCAAAATATCAGAATTTCGTTGCTGCGCACGATTGGGTGAAATGGTTATTGACTAAATAAAGATAATTGATAGAATTAGAAGATCATACTTGATGGAAAGATTAAATGGAGCACTGATTAAGAAGGGAGCACTACCGGCTTCAGTGCTTGGGCCTGCTGCAGCATGGGATTCACTTCCAGTAAAGATAGTACAATTTGGAACCGGAGTATTATTACGTGGGTTACCTGATTATTTTGTGGATAAAGCAAATCGCCAAGGTGTTTTTAATGGGCGTATTGTTGTGGTAAAGTCTACGGGTAGCGGTAAAACAGTGGGTTTTGATGAGCAAGATGGATTATATACCTTATGTGTGAAGGGCATAGCAGACAGCATGGAGATAGAAGAATACCAGGTAAATGCTGCTATCAAAGAAGTGTTGAATGCGTCAGATAAATGGGATGAGATTTTGCATTATGCAACAGATAAAAACATCGAAGTGATCGTTTCCAATACAACAGAAGTGGGTATTACATTAGATAAACATGATTCTATTTTCCATCATCCACCGCAGTCTTTTCCGGGGAAATTACTGGCATTTCTCTATAAACGCTACCAGCATTTTGGAAACGATCCGCATGCGGGTTTAGTGATACTGCCTACAGAACTGATTTCAGACAATGGGAAGAAGCTGAAAGACATTGTGATGCAGCTTGCAGAAAAAGAACAATTAGATGAAGCTTTTATTGCTTGGTTAACAGATACGAACGAATTTTGCAACACACTGGTCGATCGCATTGTTCCCGGAAAACTACCTTACAATGAGCACCAAGCTATCGAACAGCAGTTAGGCTATCATGATGAGTTGTTGATTATGGCAGAGCCTTTTAGACTGTGGGCAATCGAAGCTAAAAACGCAAAAGTAGCTGAAGTACTGACTTTTAGCTCTGTTGATGAAGGGATGGTGATTGCCCCTGATATCCATAAATTTAAAGAACTCAAATTGCGTCTATTGAATGGAACACATACACTTACTTGTGGTTTGGCAGTGTTGGCAGGATTTGAAACGGTAAAAGAGGCCATGGCCGATCCGTTTATGGAATCTTTTATTCGAAATCTGTTGTTGCAAGAAATTGTTCCGGCAATAGTTTCTGAACAGATTGGTCTGGCGGAGGCTACCGATTTTGCCGAGCGCGTACTTGATCGTTTCCGAAATCGGTCGTTAGAACATAAATGGATCAACATCACGTTGAATTATACCTCTAAGATGGAAATGCGTAATGTGGCTTTATTGAAACGGAGTATTGAATTATTCGGTCGTGTACCGGATGGTATGGCATTGGGATTTGCTGCATATTTACTTTTTATGAAGGGGAAACGGAGCATTGATCATACCTTTAGGGGGTATATTCCTGAAAGAGGGTACTACCCCATTAACGATGGTCATGCGGAATGGTTTGAAGGCGTTTGGCATCATGGTAACCCCAAGGAGGTGGTCCGCACGGTTTTGAACGAGCAACCACTCTGGAAAGGAAAGCTGTCGGCACTCCCCGGTTTTGAAGAGCAGGTAACCTCATACCTAACCAGTCTGATGACAATGGGGGCCGGAGCTGTAATAGAAAAATGGTTAATCAATAAACAAACACAAACGATTTAAGTCATTGGTTATGGGGGCACGTGTTTTAAAAATTCACCCAAAAGACAATGTCTTGGTTGCTTTGCAGGATCTCCGTGCAGGCGAACAGGTAAACTATCAAGGTGAAACCTATCTATTAAAAGAAAATATTCCGGCCAAACATAAATTTTATGCAGAAGCGCTTCATCAGGGGGAAGAAGTCTTGATGTACGGCACATTGGTAGGAAAAGTGCAGCGTGATGTACAGCAAGGCGAACGAATGAGTACCGAGAATTTGAAACATGCAGCCGCACCATATCGATACCGACCTTATCAGTATCATTGGCAAGCTCCCGATGTATCGAAATTTGAAGGACGTACTTTTCAAGGATATCACCGGAGTAACGGAATGGTGGGTACGGCTAACTACTGGCTTTTCATCCCCACTGTTTTTTGCGAAAATCGTAATCTGGACGTCATTCGTGAAGCACTGCATAATGAATTGGGGTATGCAGTAACAGACAAGTATAAAAAGAAGACACGCTTACTACGTGAGTGGTATCAGCAAGGGAAAAATTTAGATGCGTTGGATCTGAATGTGGCTGCAGCATGGGTGCCAACCGATCGTTTATTTGAGCACGTAGACGGTATTAAGTTTCTCAATCATCAAGGGGGATGTGGAGGTATTCGTCAAGATGCTGCCATACTGAGTAAATTATTGGCAGCTTATGCCGATCACCCTAACGTGGCCGGGGTAACGGTGCTGAGCTTGGGATGCCAAAATCTACAAGTGCAGGACTTTTTGAAAGATTTGAAAGAAAGAAACCCTTCATTTGATAAACCGCTGCACATCTTTGAACAGCAGCAATCGCAAAGCGAAGAGCAAATGATAACCGAAGCCATTCGAAAAACCTTTTTAAGCTTGATAGAAGCCAATAAATTGGTGCGTCGGCCAGCTCCCCTAAGTAAGCTGACCATTGGTGTTAAATGTGGAGGTAGCGATGGCTTTAGTGGAATTTCTGCCAATCCAGCCGTAGGGTATTGTGCAGATCTCCTGGTAGCTTTAGGAGGCAAAGTACTGTTGGCCGAATTTCCAGAACTCTGTGGTACCGAACAAAATTTTATTGATCGGACAGTAGATGAGGCTGCTGCTCATAAGTTTATTCAATTGATGCAAGACTATAGCAGGGCTGCAGAAAAGGTAGGTTCTGGGTTCGATATGAACCCTTCGCCGGGTAATATCAAAGATGGATTGATTACCGATGCCATCAAGAGCAACGGAGCAGCTAAGAAGGGTGGTACTGCTCCGGTAGTAGATGTATTAGATTATACAGAGCCAGCTACGAAAGCCGGACTGAATCTGGTATGTACTCCTGGAAATGATGTAGAGGCAACGACTGGTAAGGCTGCAAGTGGCGCAACGTTGATTCTTTTTACTACCGGGCTGGGTACACCTACAGGAAACCCGATTTGCCCGGTTATTAAAGTGGCAACCAATTCACCGCTCGCTCAGCGAATGGGAGATATTATCGATTTGGACTGTGGCCCTATCATCTCCGGCGAAAAAACCATTGAAGAAATGGGCGAAGATATCTTGGAGTATTGCATTCAAGCAGCAAGTGGTGAAATTATTCCCAAAGCTGTACAACTTAATCAGGATGATTTTATTCCATGGAAGCGGGGGGTATCATTGTAGTCGTCAGACATGAGATGTTAGCTATTAGGCTAAGACTAAAGATTATATAAAGGAATTATTATAACAAAATTTAATAGGAGTTATGCTAGCTGCTAAAGGCTAACAGCTAAAAGCTACAAAATATGAAACCTTTTTTAGATAAAAATTTTTTACTGGAAACACCTACTGCACAGACACTATATCATGATTATGCGGTAGCCATGCCTATCATCGATTATCATTGTCACCTTTCGCCACAACAAATAGCAGCGGACGCCCAGTTCGATAACTTAACGCAAGTTTGGTTGTATGGTGATCACTACAAATGGCGCGCCATGCGCACCAATGGGGTAGATGAGCGCTATTGTACCGGAGATGCAAGCGATTGGGAAAAGTTTTTAAAGTGGGCCGAAACGGTGCCTTATACATTACGTAATCCCTTATATCATTGGACACATTTGGAATTACAGCGCTATTTTGATGTATATGAACTGTTGAGCGCAGATACCGCTGCCCAAATTTATGAACAATGTAATGCATTGCTAAGAACACCTGAATATAGTGTGCGAAACTTACTTCGGAAAATGAATGTGCAGGTCGTTTGTACAACCGACGATCCCATCGATTCTTTAAATTACCATCAACAACTGAAAAAGGAAGGATTCGAGATAAAAGTATTGCCCGCTTTTAGGCCTGATAATGCCATGAATATGAGTAGTTTGGATAAGTTTCAGGCGTATGTGAAGCGAGTAGAAATGGCTTCAGGAATAGCTATAGTCGCATTCGACGATTACCTACGTGCTTTGAAATCGAGGCACGATTATTTTGCTGAAAATGGGTGCTGTGTTTCTGATCATGGACTGGATGAGATCTATCACGAAGCGTATGATTTGGATGATATCCGGACTATTTTCTCAAAGGCATTGAATGGCATAATCATCAGTAGCCATGAACATAATCAATTCCGTTCAGCCATGTTGACTTATTTTGCGGAATGGGATGCTGAAAAAGGCTGGGTGCAACAATATCATTTGGGCGCACTTCGTAACAACAATTCCAGGATGATGCATCAATTAGGTCCCGATACAGGATGGGATTCAATCGGTGACTTTTCATATGGTCGCGCATTGGCTGGTTTTTTAGATAAATTAGATCGAAACAACCGGCTGGCGAAAACCATTTTATATAATCTAAACCCTCGTGATAATGAATTGATGGCCACTATGATCGGTAATTTCAATGATGGTTCTTCAGCAGGTAAGATTCAGTTTGGTTCAGGCTGGTGGTTTTTAGATCAAAAGGATGGCATGATCAAACAATTGAATGCGCTTTCCAATATGGGGCTGCTGAGTAAGTTTGTGGGGATGTTAACTGATTCGCGTAGTTTCTTGTCTTATCCTCGACATGAATATTTTAGGCGGATATTGTGTAACCTGTTTGGAAATGAAATAGAAAATGGTGAGTTGCCAGCCAACTTGCCTTGGGTAGGACAGATCATTCAAGATATTTGTTATAATAATGCCCAGCGATATTTTAATTGGGGAAAATAAGGGGTTTCACGACATCGTTTTCGTAACTTGTATGTAAAATCTGAAGAAAATCAATTTAAAATTGATATCATTGTAAACGAAAAGTAATCATTAGAAAACTCTTGCACGTGCAAACGTTTTCTATACACCTAATTAACGTTTATAGCCAAATATAATGAACTCAAAAGAAACGATAAGTAAGTACAGATGGACCATCTGTGCCCTGCTATTTTTTGCTACGACAATTAACTACATGGATCGGCAAGTACTTTCTTTAACTTGGGCCGATTTTATTGCTCCCGAATTTCATTGGACAAACAATGATTATGGCAATATAACAGCACTGTTTTCTATGTTTTACGCTGTTTCGCTGCTTTTTGCGGGCCGTTTTGTAGATTGGTTGGATACCAAAAAAGGGTTTCTTTGGGCTATTGGTATTTGGTCCATTGGTGCTTGTTTACATGCCTTTTGTGGTATTGCAACTTCAGGTATTTTAACCGGTCATTGGTTTGTTGGCTTTCATGAGGCAAAAGAAATTATTGCCCGTGTAGATGATGGTGCCATGATTGTAACAGTCAGCGTGACATTATTTATTTTTGCTCGTTTTGTGTTAGCTCTTGGTGAAGCAGGTAACTTCCCGGCTGCCATTAAGGCTACAGCCGAGTACTTTCCCAAAAAAGACCGTGCATTTGCTACCAGCATCTTTAACGCCGGAGCCACAGTAGGTGCACTTGCTGCCCCTGTTACCATTCCATTTATTGCAGAAGCATATGGTTGGGAAATGTCTTTCATCATCATCGGCGCATTGGGATTTATCTGGATGGGTTTTTGGCTTTTTATGTACCATAAACCAGAAGCGCATCCTAAAGTAAACGAGGCAGAATTGGCCTACATCCAACAAGATCTAATCAATGATCGGAAACTGGAAAACTTTAAGGAAGAAACAACGGATAAAGTTTCATTTATTCGTTGTTTTAAATATAACCAAACCTGGGCATTCGCATTTGGTAAATTCATGACGGATGGTGTTTGGTGGTTTTTCTTGTTCTGGACACCAGCGTACTTGAAGGAAGTTTATGAGATGGACGCTACGGATAGCGCATTACCACTTTTTGTACTGTACCTGATTACGTTGCTTTCCATCGTTGGTGGGTGGTTACCTACATATTTTGTAGATAAAAAAGGGATGAACCCTTATGAGGGGCGCATGCGTGCCATGCTGATATTTGCTTTTTTCCCATTGCTGGCGCTTGTTGCGCAACCACTCGGCCATATCAGTTACTGGTTGCCCATATTGATTATCGGTGTTGCCGGAGCAGCACACCAAGCATGGTCTGCTAATATTTTTACTACGGTAGGCGATATGTTTCCCAAAAAGGCCATTGCTACCATTACCGGTATCGGTGGGATGGCAGGTGGGCTGGGTTCCGTTGTCATCAACAAAGGTTCCGGTGTGCTGTTCGATTATAGTATAAATACCAATATGACGTTTATGGGCTTTCATGGTATAGAGGCCGGTTACTTCATTGTGTTTTCACTTTGTGCTGTTTGCTATTTAGTGGGTTGGATTGTGATGAAGGCATTAGTGCCTAAATACGCGCCTATTAGTGATTTATAATGAATCCGGCACATTTCATGGAGTAATCCCATGAAACCATAGGCTTTATTTTATTCTTGGCTGCTCATAGAAAAAAGGGTTTCTTTACTATGAGCAGTTTAATCTAAAAAGAAAATGAGTTTACACTGCATGGCAGGTAAACTCATTTTCTTTTATAGCGATATCGCGCATTTCATT
>Ga0182735_1002214_pt1 | contig 12046 bp, 11 predicted proteins | sample eDN5th30CKraftMG_FD_128524 | JGI IMG/M metagenome (GOLD analysis project Ga0182735, IMG submission 128524) | Enriched Miracle-Growth compost microbial communities from Emeryville, California, USA - eDNA 5th pass 30_C Kraft MG (version 2) (version 2) ... | reverse complement strand
ATGACGTCCTCGATCGCCCTGCCCTCGATGAGCACGTCGTAGACGCCGGGGTCGCCGACTCGGTGGCTCGCGCCGAGCGCGGTCGACGCGTTGCCCTGCGGGTCGAGGTCGATGACGAGCACCCGCGCGCCTGCGGCGGCGAGCCCGGCGGCGAGGTTGACGGTCGTGGTGGTCTTCCCGACGCCGCCCTTCTGGTTCGCGACGACGAAGACCCGGGTGCGGTCGGGGAGCGGTACGACATCCGCCGCGAGACGCACGCGGCGTGCCGCCAGGTCGGCGAGCTGCGCGGCGATCGGGGTGTCGGTCATGGCTCCTGTTTCACGTGAAACATCACTCGGTCGGACTGGACTCGTCAACGATAGCCGGTCGTGCTGAGGCGGGTGTTTCACGTGAAACATCGCGTTCCTGCTGGTCGGTGCGGGGCCGCTCCTGGGATGCCCCTTCGACTCGCTGCGCTCGCTCAGGGAGCCGCCGGGCGGGCGCGACGGTCCCTTCGACTCGCTGCGCTCGCTCAGGGACCCGCGGGCGGTGGGAGGCACTCGCCACAGTTGGTTGATGGAGCGGTGCGGCTCCCTGAGCGAGCGCAGCGAGTCGAAGGGTGTGTCGAGCCCCGCCCGCGGCTCCCTGATCGAGCGCAGCGAGTCGAAGGGACGCGAACCAGGTCAGGGGACCGTCGCGCGGAAGACGCGGGTGACCTCACTCGTGACGCCCTCGCCGAGCGTCAGGACCTCGACGTCGGTCAGTCGGGCGCGGGCGATCTGCTTGCCCGCCGCCTGGCGCTCCTCCTCGACGCGCGCGCCCTTCATGAGCAGGAGCTCGCCGCCCGGGCGCACGAGCGGCACCACCGCGGGGATGAGCGTGCGCAGCGCCGACACCGCTCGAGCGGTGACCTGGTCGAGCCGCTCGGCGTAGGGCGCGTCCTCGGCTCGAGCGCGCACGACCTCGACGTTCTCCAGCCCGAGCGCATCGGCCTCCGCTCGGAGCCAGTCGGTACGGCGCTCCATGGGCTCGATGAGCACGAATCTCGCGTCCGGCCGCGCGATCGCGAGCACGAGACCCGGGAGGCCGGCGCCGCTGCCGATGTCGCCGACGAGCGCACCCGGGCGCACGAGCGGTGCAACGAGCCCGGAGTTGACGACGTGGCGCGTCCAGAGCCGGGGGAGTTCGAGAGGACCGATGAGGCCGAGCTCCTCGCCGCGGCGGGCGAGATCGGCCGTGAACGCCCGCGCGGTCTCGATCGAGTCGCCGAAGACGATCGTGGCCGCGGGCGGCTCGGGCTCGAGGTCCTCGGGATGTTTCACGTGAAACGTCGTCAGCCGCGGCGGATGACCGTGTGCCGGTCGGCGCCCTCGCCCTCGGACTCCGAGACGTAGCCGCGCTCGGCGACGAGGTCGTGCACGAGCTTGCGCTCGTAGGAGGACATGGGGGGGAGGGACGCGGATGAGGCGCCGTCCTCGAGGCGGCCGACGGCCACGTCGACGAGCTTCGCGAGCTCGTCGGCGCGGGCGTCCCGCGAGCCGCCGATGTCGAGGATGAGCCGTGAGAACTCACCCGTGCGCGCCTGTACGGCGAGCCGGGTGAGCTCCTGGAGTGCGGAGACCGTGTCGGGCTTCGAGAGGACCCGCAGGCCGGCGGAGCCCTCGGGCGCGCTCACGCTGATGATGACCCGATTGCCCCGGTCGTCGATGTCGATGTCGCCGTCGAGGTCGGCGATGTCGAGGAGCTCCTCGATGTAATCCGCGGCGACATCCGCCTCGTCGGCCTCGATCGCGTTCTGCTGCTCGCTCATCGGCGGCCGCCCTTCTTCTTGCGCTTCTTGCTCATCGGCTGCGACCGCTGCGTGTTCTCGGGCTTCGCCGGCTCGATCGCCTCGTCCTCGAACTCGACGACCTCGATGCCGCGACGCTGCTTCTTCTTGAGCAGGCGCGCCTCGCGGGCGAGCGCCGCCTCGGAGCCGGGAGTCGGCATGTTGCGGATGACGATGTACTGCTGCACCATCGTCCACGCGTTCGAGGCGACCCAGTAGAACATGACGCCGATCGGGAAGGCCCAGCTCGAGAAGACGAAGACGAAGGGGAGCACGTAGAGCAGCACGCGCTGCTGCTTGTACATCGGGCTCGACTTCATCTCGGGCGTCTGGTTCTTCGACATGATCTGCAGCTGCGTGATGAACTGCGAGCCCGTCATCAGCACGATCATGACGATCGCGAGGATCCACACCGCGACGTTCCCCTCGGCACTCTGGATCGAGAGGTGGAGGGCTGCGCCGAAGAGCGTCGCATTGCTGAACGACGTCGCGAGCTCGGCATCCATGAGACCGCCGTCGATGCCCGGCTTCGGGTACGCAGGATCGCCGGGCTGGATCGACGGGTCAAGGTTCGCGATCGACACCGAGAAGTGCGCCGCCGTGTTGAGCACGAAGAACAGCGAGATGAAGATCGGCATCTGGATGAGCAGCGGCAGGCAGGAGCTGAGCGGGTTCGTGCCGTGCTTCTTGTACAGCGCCATCGTCTCGCGCGACATCGCCTCGCGCGAGTACTGGTCCTTCTTGCCCTTGTACTTGTCCTGCACCCGCTTCATCTCCGGGGCGAGCATGAGCATCCTGCGCTGCGACTTGATCTGCCGGACGAAGAGGGGGATGAGCGCCGAGCGCACGACGAGCGTCAAGCAGATGATCGACAGCACCCAGGTGATGCCCGCATCGCCATCGAAGCCGATGTTGTCGAAGAGCCAGTGGAAGCCCACGAGAATCGCCTCGATGACCCACTTGATCGGCCACAGGATGATGTTGAAGAAGTCCATGCCGGACTAGTTCCTTTCCAGACCGCTCACGAAACCGAATCGACCGACCGCCGGCCGAGCGTGGTCGCACGGCGGCACGTCGTCGATGCCGCCCTCCGCCCAGGGGTGGCAGCGCACGAGGCGCTTCGATCCGAGCCAGACCCCGCGAATCATCCCGTGCTGCTGGATCGCCTCGAGGGCGTAGCGCGAGCAGCTGGGGTAGTACTTGCAGACGTCGCCATAGAGCGGCGAGATGGCTGCCCGGTAGAGCGCGAGCACACCGATGCACGCGTTCCGGGGCAGCAGGAGGACAGAACGCCAGAACCCGGCACGATTCTGCGGCGTCGGCCAGGCGACCGGCGGCGATCCCTGGGAGATCGGGCCATGGCGTTCTGCGAGCACCGCGCTCATGCGACGCTCCCGAGCTGTCCGGTCATCTCGCCCCGCAGCGCCTCGTAGCTCGCGGTCGCCGCGGAGGGCAGGGCGCGCACGACGACGTCGACGCCCGCGTATCCGGCGGCGATCCGCTCGGCGCTCAGGGCGCGCAGCCGGCGCTTGACGGCGTTGCGGCGGACGGCCCCGCCGACGGCCTTCGAGACGACGAACCCGAACCGCGCGGGCGCACCGGAATCCGTCGGAAAAGCGTGGGTGATCAGCAATTCGCCGCCACGGCGGCGGCCAGCCTTCATCGTCGCGCGGAACTCACCGGCGCGGGTGATCCGATGCGGCTTCGCGAGCAAGACCGGCGGTTCAGGCCGAGAGCTCGGTGCGACCCTTGCGGCGGCGGGCGGCGATGATCGCGCGGCCGGCACGGGTACGCATGCGGAGGCGGAAGCCGTGGGTCTTGGCGCGCTTCCGGTTGTTGGGCTGGAACGTACGCTTGGACATGATCGGATCTCCTTGTACCCGGCTGCTGTGACCGGAACGAGAGGGGCAGGCCGTTCGGACTGAGGACAGTCCGCCCGGAAGTCAACTTGTCGATTGTAGGCGCTCACCGGCGATCGGTCAAAGACGGCCCGGATTATCCACAGGTCCGACAGATCCGGTGGTAGCGACGCGCTGGTCCGAACTACAGTGAGTCCCGCGCCACTCCCGCGGTTCGCGCGCCGCGCTCCGGCTCGTGACCGGTCACCCCTGAGGAGGGATCCCCTGTGAGTGAAGCCGACGCGCCCGAGTTGTGGGCGGCCATCGTCGAGCGCCTCGCCGAGGACGAGCGGGTCACCCCGCAGCTCATGGGCTTCCTCAACCTCGCGGTGCCGCGCGGCGTCATGACGGGCACGATCTACCTCGAGGTCCCGAACGATCTGACGCGCAGCATGATCGAGCAGCGGCTGCGGATGCCGCTGCTCGCTGCGATCGCCGACACCGCCGACGGCGACATCGCGTCGTTCGCGATCGTCGTGAACCCCGCGATCGACACCGAGCCGATCCCGGTCGTCGACGAGGGGGACGACGCCGAGCAGGAGGCCGCTGCGCCGAGACGCGGCGACACCCGCCTCAACCCGAAGTACAACTTCGACAACTTCGTCATCGGCGGCTCGAACCGATTCGCGCACGCGGCTGCGGTCGCCGTCGCCGAGGCGCCCGCGAAGGCGTACAACCCGCTCTTCATCTACGGGGACTCGGGTCTCGGCAAGACCCACCTGCTCCATGCGATCGGACACTACGCGGAGAACCTGTACCCGGGGATCCAGGTCAGGTACGTCAACTCCGAGGACTTCACGAACGACTTCATCAACGCGATCCAGAACAACACCGTCGCAGCGTTCAACAAGCGCTACCGCGAGGTCGACATCCTGCTCATCGACGACATCCAGTTCCTCCAGGGCAAGGAGCAGACGCAGGAGGCGTTCTTCCACACCTTCAACACGCTGCATGATCACAACAAGCAGGTCGTCATCACGAGCGACGTCCAGCCGCGCTTCCTCACCGGCTTCGAGGACCGCATGCGATCGCGCTTCGAATGGGGGCTGCTGACCGACGTGCAGGCGCCGGACCTCGAGACGCGCATCGCGATCCTCCGCAAGAAGGCGCAGAGCGAGCGGTTCCAGGTCGACAACGAGATCCTCGAGTTCATGGCCTCGAAGGTCTCGTCGAACATCCGCGAGCTCGAGGGCATCCTCATCCGGGTGACGGCGTTCGCCAATCTGAATCGCAGCGCGGTCGACATGGAGCTCGTGCAGACCGTCCTCAAGGACGTCATCTCCATCGGTGAGGACAGCGTCATCTCGCCGGCCGAGATCATCAACCAGACGGCGGAGTACTTCAAGCTCCCCGTCGAGGACATCTACGGCTCGTCGCGCGCGCACGCCGTCGCGATCGCGCGGCAGATCGCGATGTATCTGTGCCGCGAGATGACGGATCTCTCGCTGCCGAAGATCGGGCAGCTCTTCGGCAACCGCGACCACACGACGGTGATGTACGCGAATAAGAAGATCACGACGCTCATGAAGGAGCGCCGCTCGATCTACAACCAGGTGACGGAGCTGACGACCCGTATCCGGCAGAGCCAGCGCACCGTCTGAGCCGCGCAATCGCTCGCATCCGCGCTAATAGCACACGCGGGCACCTTCTGCACAGTGTTGAATCGGCTGTGGATAACTGTGGATGAATCGACCCGAATTGTTGAGAGGTCCTTGCAATCCCGGGGATCTCGGGCTGCGGCGCATGACACGCAGGTCACCAGTCCACAGATTCTCCACACTCTGTGGACAACTCACACCGATGTAGTTCTCAGAACGCGACGGTCGAGTCGAGCGCTATCCACAGATTCCACAGGACCTATGAGTAGTAACCAATCATTCATCTGACCCGAATCCCCCAACAGGTGGGCCGCGCAACCCCTGTCGGCGTCCGACCCCTGTGGCAGTATGAGAGTCCGCAGCAGAAGGGGACCCCAGTGAGGTTCGAGGTCAATCGCGACGTCTTCAGCGAGGCGGTGTCATTCGCCGTCAAGCTGCTCCCGCAGCGCACCACGCTGCCCATCCTCGGAGGCGTCCTCATCGAGGCCGACGGCTCGGCCGTCACCCTTTCGGCATTCGACTACGAGTCCTCGGCGCGCACGTCGATCGCGGCCGAAGTCGGCACTGCAGGACGCACGCTCGTCTCCGGCCGGTTGCTCGCCGAGATCGCGAGCCGGCTGCCCGCCGCCCCGGTGGAGTTCGCCGTCGAGGACGGCAAGGTGCTCATCCGCTGCGGCGCCGGACGGTTCACGCTCCTGCCCATGCCGGTCGAGGAGTATCCGGCGCTTCCGGAGATCGGCGCCGCGGGCGGCGTCGTCCCAGGCGACGTCTTCTCTGACGCGATCGCACAGGTCGTCGTCGCGGCCTCGCGCGACGACGTCACCCCGGTCATCACCGGAGTCCAGCTCGAGGTCACCGGCGACTCGCTCTCCCTCGTTGCGACCGACCGCTACCGCGTCGCGATTCGCGACATCCCGTGGGACTCGGCCGGGTCCGACCTGACCGAGGCGACCGCGCTCGTCCCCGCCCGCGTGCTCTCGGAGATCGGCAAGACCTTCGCGCACGCCGCGACGGTGCGCATCTCGATCGCCGAGGGGGGCGACCGCGAGCTCATCGCGTTCTCCGCGGACGACAAGGCGGTCACGAGCCTGCTCATCAAGGGCAACTACCCGCCGGTCAAGCGACTCTTCCCGCAGGCAGTCGACGATTACGCGGTGCTCGCGACCTCGGACCTCGTCGACGCGGTGCGCCGCGTGTCCCTCGTGCTCGAGCGGGAGGCGGCGCTGCGGTTCTCGTTCACCCCCGACGGTCTCGTCCTGGAGGCCGCGGGCGGCGAGCAGGCGCAGGCATCCGAGACGATCGACGCGGTGTTGACCGGTGAGGAGACGGTGGTCTCGCTCAAGCCGCAGTTCCTCATCGACGCGCTCGGCGCGGTGCACTCGGAGTTCGTGCGGCTCGGCTTCACCCGCACCGACAACCCGAACAAGCCCGGGCCGGTCCTCATCACCGCGCAGACGTCCGGCGATACCGGTCCGAGCTCGTTCCGCTACCTGCTGCAGCCGAACCTCCTGCTGCGCTGACCAGCCGGTCCCCAGTGATCGTCGCGCATCTCGAGCTGAGGGACTACCGGAACTATCGGGAGGCCTCGATCCCGCTGGGACCCGGCGTCACCGTCATCATCGGGCCGAACGGCCAGGGCAAGACAAACCTCGTCGAGGCGATCGGCGTGCTCGCGGCCGGCTCAAGCCACCGGGTCTCCGGCGACCAGGCGCTCGTGCGCGCGGGCGAGGACCGGGCGATCCTCCGGGCGCGGCTCGCCCACGGGGACCGGGCGATCACGCTCGAGGCGGAGCTCAACCGCACCGGCGCGAACCGCCTGCAGGTCAACGGCCAGCCGGTGCGCTCGCGGGAGGCTCGCCGGTATCTCGACTCCGTGCTCTTCGCGCCCGAGGACCTCGCGATCGTCCGCGGCGAGCCGGGCGGGCGCCGCAGGTTCCTCGACGACCTGCTCGCGATGCGCCAGCCGCGGATGACGGGCGTCCTGAACGACTACGAGCGGGTGCTCCGGCAGCGCAACACCCTCCTCAAGTCTGCGCGTGCATCGCGGATCTCCGAGTCAGGACTCAGCACGCTCGACGTCTGGGACGAGCGCCTCGCCGAGCTCGGCGCCGACATCGTGGCGGGCCGCGCGAGCCTCGTCGCCGAGCTCGCTCCGCATGTGGCGACGGCGTACCAGGCGATTGCGGGCGAGGCCCACGAGGTGCGGCTGGCCATGGAGGCGACCGCGGGCGAGACCCCGGAGACCTTCCTCGAGGCGCTCCGCGCGCGCCGCGCCGATGAGCTCGATCGTGCGATGACGCTCGTCGGGCCGCACCGCGACGACCTCGTGATCGAGCTCAACGCGATGCCGGCGCGGACGACCGCGAGCCACGGCGAGTCCTGGTCGACGGCGCTCGCGCTCAAGCTCGCCTCCGCCGAGCTCCTGCGCGAGACGGGACCGGCGGGCGATCCCGTGCTCGTGCTCGACGACGTGTTCGCCGAGCTCGACGCCGGGCGGAGGGCGCGCCTCGTCGATGCGGTCGCCGGCTACGAGCAGGTGCTCGTGACCGCCGCGGTCGAGGAGGACCTGCCGCCCGCGCTCGCGGGGACGCCGATCCGCATCCGGGCGGGCGAGGTCGTGGGGATCGGGCGGGAGAACACCGTTGGCTGAGCGTCGAGGCGGCGAGCACATAGGGGTGTTCCGCCGGTTCCAGCAGCGCTTCGGCAGTCGCCGGACCCGTCGCGCCGCGCCCGGGGACGGCTCCGGGTCCGCTCCGTTCGAGCCGGGGCGCGATCCCGGTTCGCTCGGCGCCGCGGTCGAGGGGCTCGTCCGGGAGCGCGGCTGGGACGGGGAGCTGGCCCGCTCGGAGCTCTTCGTCGGGTGGGCCGAAGCGGTCGGCCCTGCGGTCGCCGATCACACCTCGCCGAGCAGCCTGGAGGACGGCATCCTGGTCGTGCGGTGCGATTCGACGGCCTGGGCGACGCAGCTCGGACTGATGCGCCCGCAGCTGCTCACCGCGCTCGCGAAGCGCTTCCCGGAGGCGGGTGTCCTCGGACTGCGCATTCTGGGGCCGGACGTACCCTCGTTCAAACGGGGCCTTCGATCGGTCCCAGGCCGCGGTCCACGCGATACCTACGGCTGAGCGACCATCTTCGGTATCGGGACGGATTTTCGCGCCACAGCGGGGCGCACAGGGCCTCGATGTCCCCCCTTCCCGGTATAATCGGAGAATGACTGACGCCCAGCCGGAACCCGAGGACACGGACAACCCGGCAGGGCGGATCGCAGACTCGGGCCGCGTGCCGGACGGCAGCTACGGGGCTGAGCAGATCCAGGTGCTCGAGGGACTCGAAGCGGTCCGCAAGCGCCCCGGCATGTACATCGGCTCGACCGGTCCGCGCGGACTCCACCACCTCGTGTACGAGGTCGTCGACAACTCGGTCGACGAGGCGATGGCCGGGCACGCGACCGACATCTCCGTGACGCTGCAGAAGGACGGCGGGGTCCGGGTCGAGGACGACGGACGCGGCATCCCCGTCGCGGAGCACCCCACGGAAAAGGTCAGCACCGTCCAGGTCGTCATGACGATCCTGCACGCTGGCGGCAAGTTCGGCGGGGGCGGGTACACCGTCTCCGGCGGCCTCCACGGCGTCGGCATCTCCGTCGTCAACGCGCTCTCCACCCGGGTCGAGACCGAGGTGCGGCGCGAGGGCCGGGTCTGGCGCATGTCGTTCTCCAATGGCGTGCCCGTCGCGCCGCTCGCCGCCGGCGAGGAGATCGAGACGACGGGCACGGTCCAGACGTTCTGGCCGAGCGCCGACATCTTCGAGACGACCGAGTTCGAGTTCGAGACGCTGCGCTCGCGCTTCCAGCAGATGGCGTTCCTCAACCGGGGCCTCAGGATCACGATCACCGACGACCGCGGCGACGAGCCGATCGTGGAGAGCTACCGCTACGAGCGCGGACTCGTCGACTACGTCGAATACCTCAACGGCCGCAAGAAGGCGGACGTCATCCACGAGGAGATCATCGCGTTCGAGTCGGAGGATGCCGACCGCAAGATCTCCCTCGAGATGGCGATGCAGTGGACCACCGATTACAACGAGTCGGTCCACACCTACGCGAACACGATCAACACGCACGAGGGCGGGACCCATGAGGAGGGCTTCCGCGCCGCGCTCACGACGCTCGTCAACAAGTACGCGCGCGCGACGAACCTGCTCAAGGACCGCGACGAGAACCTCTCCGGCGACGACGTCCGCGAGGGGCTCACCGCCGTCATCTCCGTCAAGCTCGCCGAGCCGCAGTTCGAGGGCCAGACGAAGACGAAGCTCGGAAACACGGAGGCGAAGTCCTTCGTGCAGCGCATCGTCGGCGACCAGCTCAGCGACTGGTTCGACCGCAACCCGAACCAGGCGAAGGACATCGTCCGCAAGTCCATCCAGGCCGCGACCGCGCGCATCGCGGCCCGCAAGGCCCGCGAGCAGACGCGGCGCAAGGGCCTGCTGGAGGGCGGCGGCATGCCCGGCAAGCTCAAGGACTGCTCGAGCCGGGTGCCGGCCGAGTCCGAGATCTTCCTCGTCGAGGGCGACTCGGCGGGCGGCTCGGCCGTCCAGGGCCGCAACCCCGAGACCCAGGCGATCCTGCCGTTGCGAGGCAAGATCCTCAACGTCGAGAAGGCGCGGCTCGACCGCGCGCTCGGCAACGCCGAGATCCAGGCGATGATCACCGCCTTCGGCACCGGCATCGGCGAGGACTTCGACGGCGAGAAGGCCAGGTACCACAAGATCGTGCTCATGGCCGACGCCGACGTCGACGGCCAGCACATCACGACGCTGCTGCTCACGCTCCTCTTCCGCTACATGCGCCCGCTCATCGAGATGGGCTACGTCTACCTCGCGCAGCCGCCGCTCTACCGGATCAAGTGGACGAACGCCGAGCACGAGTTCGCCTACTCGGATCGAGAACGCGATGCGCTCATCGAGGTCGGTGAGAAGGCGGGCCGCCGCCTGCCGCGCGAGAATCAGAACCCCGTCCAGCGCTACAAGGGCCTCGGCGAGATGAACCACCAGGAGCTGTGGGACACGACGATGAATCCCGACACCCGGACGCTGCGCCAGGTGACGCTCGACGACGCGGCCGTCGCCGACGCCGTCTTCGCGACCCTCATGGGCGACGACGTCGACGCGCGGCGCACCTTCATCCAGCAGAACGCGAAGGACGTGCGTTTCCTTGACATCTGAGCACCCGGACGGCACCGTCACCGATCGCACGGAGCCCGTCGACCTCCAGCTGGAGATGCAGCGGTCGTACCTCGACTACGCGATGAGCGTCATCGTCGGGCGCGCGCTGCCCGACGTCCGCGACGGCCTCAAGCCCGTCCACCGCCGCGTCATCTACACGATGTTCGACGGGGGCTACCGTCCCGACCGCGCGTTCTCCAAGTGCACGCGCATCATCGGCGACGTCATGGGGCAGTTCCACCCCCACGGCGACAGCTCCGTGTACGACGCGCTCGTGCGGCTCGTCCAGCCGTGGTCGCTGCGCTACCCGCTCGCGCTCGGGCAGGGCAACTTCGGCTCCCCCGGCAACGACGGCGCCGCGGCCCACCGGTACACCGAGACGAAGATGGCCCCCCTCGCGATGGAGATGGTGCGGGACATCGACGAGGACACCGTCGACTTCCAGGACAACTACGACGGGCGCACTCAGGAGCCCGTCGTCCTGCCGAGCCGCTTCCCGAACCTGCTCGTCAACGGCTCGGTCGGCATCGCCGTCGGCATGGCGACGAACATCCCGCCGCACAACCTGCGCGAGGTCGCCGACGCGGCGCTCTGGGCGCTCGAGCACCCCGACGCGAGCCGCGAGGAGCTGCAGGACGCGGTCATCGAGCGGATCAAGGGACCCGACTTCCCGACCGGCGCGACGATCCTCGGGGTCAAGGGCATCCGCGACGCCTACCGCACGGGCCGCGGCTCGATCACGATGCGCGCGGTCGTCAGCGTGGAGGAGCTCCAGGGTCGCACCTGCCTCGTCGTCACCGAGCTGCCGTACCAGGTCAACCCCGACAACCTCGCGATCAAGATCGCGGACCTCGTCAAGGAGAACAAGCTCCAGGGGATCGCGGACATCCGCGACGAGACCTCGGGCCGCACGGGTCAGCGCCTCGTCATCGTGCTCAAGCGCGACGCCGTCGCGAAGGTCGTGCTCAACAACCTCTACAAGCACACCCAGCTGCAGGACAACTTCGGCGCGAACATGCTCGCGATCGTCGACGGCGTCCCGCGCACCCTGTCGATCGACCAGTTCATCTCGCTGTGGATCGACCACCAGATCGACGTCATCGTGCGGCGCACCCGCTACCGGCTCGCCGAGGCGGAGAAGCGCGCCCACATCCTGCGCGGCTACCTGAAGGCGCTCGACGCGCTCGACGAGGTCATCGCGCTCATCCGGCGCTCACCGACCGTCGACGACGCGCGCACCGGGCTGCAGGAGCTGCTCGGCATCGACGAGCTGCAGGCGAACGCGATCCTCGAGCTCCAGCTGCGCCGGCTCGCCGCGCTCGAGCGCCAGAAGATCGTCGATGAGGCCACCGAACTCGAGGCGCAGATCGCCGATTACAACGCGATCCTCGGCGACCCGATCCGCCAGCGCTCGATCATCCGCGACGAGCTGAGCGAGATCGTCGAGAAGTTCGGCGACGAGCGCCGCACGCACATCCTTCCCGGCTTCGACGGCGACATGTCGATCGAGGACCTCATCT
>Ga0182735_1002213_pt1 | contig 12048 bp, 8 predicted proteins | sample eDN5th30CKraftMG_FD_128524 | JGI IMG/M metagenome (GOLD analysis project Ga0182735, IMG submission 128524) | Enriched Miracle-Growth compost microbial communities from Emeryville, California, USA - eDNA 5th pass 30_C Kraft MG (version 2) (version 2) ... | reverse complement strand
GCTCGAGCGGGTGCGATGGAAGGAATCGGCGAGTTCGCCGCAACCGGCCAGCACGCCGAGAATCTTCGCGCCGCGCGCGGTCGCCGCCTCATAGCTTTCCAGCACGAGTGCGCCGGCACCTTCGGCCATCACGAAGCCGTCGCGGTTCTTGGCGAAGGGACGCACGGCCGCCTGCGGTAGATCGTTGTTGGTGGACAAGGCTGAGAGCAGGGAGAAGCGGATCAGCGCTTCGGGATTGACCGAGCCGTCGGTCGCGACACACAGCGCCGCATCGGCTTCGCCGCGCCGGATCGCCTCGACGCCGAGCTGGATCGCGGTCGCGCCCGAGGCGCATGCGGTGGACAGCGAGATCGGCGAACCCTTGGTGCCGAAGCGCTCGACCAGATGATCGGCGACGGAGCCGAACAGGAACCGATGGTGGAATTTCGCGAACTTGCCGCCGCCGCTTACCTTGAGCATGGCGTCGTAATCAATGCCGGACGCGGCGCCGGTGGCGCGCGCGGCCTGCTCGCGTGCAAGCCATTCGACCTCGACGGGAGCGACCGCGAGAAACAACGGGCCGGGAAAGTCACCCTTGCTGCCGATGGCGGCCTGCGTCACCGCTTCCTCGACGGCGTGATCGGCGAGCTTGTCGGACAGCGTGGTGGAGACGAAGGGATCGACCGGAATGAAATCGACGGTGCCTGCCATCGTGGTGCGCAGCCCGTCGGTCGGAAAGCGCGTGATGGTGCGGATGCCGGATTCGCCCGCCGTGAGCTTCTTCCAGTTCTCCGCCTTGCCTGCGCCGAGCGAGGTGACGACGCCCATGCCGGTGACGACGACGGTGGGGCGGCCGAACTTGTCTTTCGCGGCGGTCATGCGGGTTCTCCGATCTCAGGCCGGAACAGATTCGACCAGCGCCATGCCTTCGCCCCGCCAATGTCCGGTGTTGACCACGACAATCTGGGAAGGTGAGGCAGACGTTTCAACCTCAAGGCCGGCCGTATCGTTGGGCGCGAACAACTGTTTTCTGGATAACGCCAGCGCCGCGAGTGCGAGCCCGAGCGGGAATTGCGCTTCCATCAGATGGCCGAACGACGTGCCGAGCGCGCGCACCGGCGCGCTCGCATGCTTCTTCAAAAACGCGCGCTCTTCGTCCGTCGCCGGAGCCGCACCTGTCGCGGCCGTCAGGATCGGCGCATCGGCGTTCGCGTTGAGCTTGGCCCACAAGCCATCGAGCACGGCGGTGACGTTGCCCGGCGTCGCGCGGCGGGCGTGATCCGCGACGACGCTGGTGAGTCGCGCGAACGGTTTGGCGCCGCGCGCCTGCGCATGTTCCTTGGATTCGATCACAAGAAAAACGCCGCCGGAGCCGAGCGCGAAGCCGGAGTGGTCCGCACCGCGCGCCCACACCGGCGCGAACTTGTTTTTCAGCGCGAAGCCGCCGAACTCGTAGAGCATCAACAGGTCCTTGCGCTCGCCATTATGCGCGGCACCCACCAGCGCGATGTCGCTCTGGCCGGAGACGATGCGCGCGAGCGCGATCCTGAAAGCATCGGTGCCGGCCGCTTCCTCGCCCATGAAGGTGCGGGAGGAGCCGGTGACGCCATGGACGATCGAGATGTTGCCGGCGAGCAGGTTGGAGAGCTGCGCGAGAAACAAAGTCGGACGCAGATCGCTCATCAGCCGCTCGTTCAGCGTGCCGGGCGCGGAATTGCCCTGCGCCTGATCGTTGAGCACGGCGGAATCGACAGCAAGATCGCGCTCGCCGCCGCCCGCGGCGACGATCATGTCCGTGCGTGAAAGAATGTCGGTGTTGCCTTTGAGTCCCGCGCTGTCGAGCGCGAGACCGGCGGCGTAAGTGCCGATCCGCTGCCAGGCTTCCATCTGGCGCTGGTCGCCCTTCTTCGGAATCTGGGCGTCGTAAGTCAGCTTGACGATCGGATGCACCGGGTAGGGCGCGAAAGTTGCCTCATCGACATTGACCCTGCGCGCCTGCAACGCGTCCCAGTGCTGGTCGAGGCCTTCGCCCAATGACGTGGCGAGACCGATGCCGGTGATCCAGACCTCGCGGGTCGGGGAGGTGTTGCTCATGACATCGCCTGCGCGGGAAAGCCGATCTGTTGCGCCATCTGTTGCATATGGCCGCGCAGATCCGCGTTGGGAAACGGAGTGTGGCGGAAGGTGAGGGTCGCGTTGCACTTCACCTTGCCATCGACGCTGATTTTGGCGTCGGTGACGGCGAAACCGGAGCCGTCGTGGACGACGTGCGCGTCCACGGTCAGCGGTTCGCCCGGCTTGATGAAGTCGCGCATCTTGGCTTCCTTGACGGAGGCGAGGAACGGCATGCGTTCGAACTTCAACAGCGCGATCAAGAGCCAGCCCGAGGTCTGCGCCATGGTTTCGATCAGCAGCACGCCCGGCATCAGCGGATAGCCGGGGAAGTGACCCTCGAAGATCGTGCTCTGTTGCGGGACCTGCGCCGAGACGGTGATGCGGCGCTCGCCGACATCAAGATCAGCGATGCGATCGACCATCTGGAAATATTCGAGGCGCATGGGCGTGCGCGTCAGGCGCCCTTGGCGGCGACCAACTCGTCGATGCGCGCGCTGAGGTTCTTCAGGACGAAATACTGTTCCGTCGTCGCCTTGCCGTCGTTGACTTCCTGCGTCCACTTCTCCAGCGGCAGCTTGATGCCGAACGCCTTGTCGATGGCGAAGGCGATGTCGAGGAAGTCGAGGCTGTCGATCCCCAGATCATCGATCGCGTGGCTTTCGGGCGTGATGGTATCGCGCGGGATATCGCAGGTTTCAGCAATGATCGTGGCGACCTGATCGAACGTTGAGGACATTCATTAAGCCTTTGATTATTCTCGATAAACGCCGATCGGCGCAAACATGATAGCGGGTCGGGGACCGCACCCCCGCCGGTGCACCCGAAGCAGTTGTCCGTATAACGGAGCGGGGCGGCGAGTTCAATGGCGGCGAGCAACCCCCGGTTGGCCCCTGGACAACCTTTGGTCCCCCCTCGTGCCCGCGGTCACTGCTGTTTTTCGCCGCGCGATTGAAGCGGATGTCGGGGCCGCCAGATCAGCTATGGGGCGCGGCGGCGATGTCCCCGCAGTTGCGCAGGCCCATCATGATGCAATCCTGCGTTTGACGCATGTGGTTGAGGCTGGTGACGAGCCAGACGCCGACCGCGATCAGGACCACCGCCAATGCGGTGGCGGCCAGATTCGCCCACATCCGCTGACGGTAGTCGATCGGGTCCGGCGCGGGGGACGGCGCGGCAACAGGGGCAGGCTTCGCCGGCCGCGGATTGAACTTCACCACGCGGTTGTCGTCCGGAATGTCAGGCGGGCTCGCCATGGCAGATTGAGTCTCGTCCACTGGGTCTGGGATCAAAGGATAGGATTGCGCGGTGGCCGAGACAAGGCGCGGTCCAGCAACGGACCGGCGAGACGAAACGGTCCCGTTATCGCAGCGGCTTCTTCAGCAGCGAATAGCGTTCCGATTCCAGACCGAGCGGCGAGGTCGGTTGCAGCATCGGCGAATCCACCAGCCGTTGCAGCGGGCGATCTCCCATGCGCTCGGCGAAGCGATCCGAGACCAGCGGGTCGTTCGGCGCATCGCGATGCGTGGTGGAGCCGCGCCAGCGATCCACCACCGAGGTGACAAAATTGATGTCGTGCCCGCTGTCGGAGACCGGCGTGGTCGCGATCGTCGCCTCGCTGCGCGGCAGTTGATGCGGCGGCACTTCCTTGAAGCGCAACCGTGTCGGCAACGCGATGCCTTCGCCGAATGCCAGCACCTCGCGGGTGCCGAGCGAAGGCACGAACGACAGAAGATTGGCGGCGGCGTCGGAAACCGCCGAGCGCAGCAATCCCTGGTCGCGTTCGTTGGCAAGGCGCATCGCGAACAGCGTGTTGCACTGGGACAGGATGGTGGCGTCGAGTTCGGCCGGACGCTGGGTGATGAGGCCGAGATAGACCCCGTATTTGCGGCCTTCCTTGGCGATGCGGGACACCGCCTTGCGGGTCGGGCCGAAACCGAGGGTGCGGTCGGCGGAGGCGTAGCGATGCGCCTCCTCGCAGACGAACAGAAGCGGCGATGCGCCGTCGCTCCACAGGCCGAAATCGAACGCCATGCGGCACAACACCGAGACGACGGAATCCACCACGTCGGCTGGAAAGCCCGCGAGCTGCATCACCGTCATCGGCTTGCCGTTGGCGGGCAGGCGGAACAGATGGCTGATGACGTCTGCCATGCTGTCGCCGCCGACATTGGCGTTCTCGAACATGAAGCCGTAGCGCGCGTCGTTGCGCACGACCTCGATGCGCTGGATCAGCTTGTGATAGGTGATGCGCGAGGAGCGGTTCTCCAGTTTGCCCATGCGCTCATCGATCAACGAGATCAGATCGACCAGCCGATAGGGAGCCGGCGTATCCGGCGTGAAGCCGGTGGCGCGCGGCTCGACGCGCTTGAGGCCGTGCCGGTCGGAATTGCCGTATTGCAGATAGGTGGCCTTGGCGATCGGAATGACTTCGGAGAGGACTTCCATTTCCTCCGGCACGCCGGGACGGCCGCCGAACAGGACGTCGACGAACTCCTCGAAGTTGAACAGCCAGAACGGCAGCTTCAGATTGCGCGGGTTCAACACCAGCGCGCGCGAACCGAAGCAGCGGCCGTATTCGTTGTGCACGTCGAGCAGAAAGACGCGCAGGCTTGGCCGCGCCAGCAATATCTCGTTGAGCAAAAGCGACACGCTGGTCGATTTGCCGACGCCGGTGGAGCCGAGCACGGCGAAATGCTTGCTCAGCATTTCCTCGATGTTGACGTAAGCGGCGATGGCCTGGTCCTGCTGCAGGGCGCCGATGCTGACCTGATCGCGGCCCGTAGGCGTGTAGATGATGCGAAGCTCGTTCGTCGTCAGCACATCGACGGCATCGCCGATGGTCGGATAGGACGTGACGCCGCGCTGGAAACGGCCCTCGGGCGAGATTTCGCCCAAGAGATCCACCGAGGCGACCGCGATGTGATTATCTCGCATGTCGATATTTTCGCGCGACATCTCGGTGATCATCGCAACGATGGTGGCTTTCGCGCCGCGAATGCCGAAGAACTGGCCGACGGTCGCGCTCAGGGTGGTGGGCGTGATCTCGGGGCTCGCCATCACGCCGATGCGGGCTTGCGAGCCGCGCACGGAGACGACACGGCCAAGGGCGGCGATCTGGGGAACAGGCGGATTCAGCATGTGCGGGTCTGGCTTCGGAAAACTATTTCCCGCCGACTATGCGCCCGCCATATTGCAGAAATTGTTAAGGGATCGCTGCAGTTTGATGCGGTTCGGGCAGGGCAGCCGCCGGGCTTTATAAGTGCCCGTTGTGTTCAGCTCCGGTTTGGCGGCCATTGCAGCGATTTCGGGCCATCGTGGTCCCGCGCGGCTGCAAGACATTGTTTACCGTACGGAAGCTTCGGCGGTATCTTCATGCCGTGGGGATGGCCAACGGAAAGGAGTGGACCGCCGCGTCTTCGCCCATTATATCCACCACGCACTAGCGATTTGCCGCCGATCCGGGATGTCTTCGTCCTGTGCGGCAATGCGTTGGGGAATGGTGTAACGGTAGCACAACAGACTCTGACTCTGTTTGTCTTGGTTCGAATCCAGGTTCCCCAGCCAAGCCTTTGAATTACTTGGATTATAATTCATCATAACATCGAAAGAATTGGCGGCCGGAGCCTGGCATCGGCTGGCTGCGGCTAATTGGCCAGCGGCAATGAGCCGTCTGGAATCCCATATGCCAAAGGTATAGGGGTGAGAGCAGGCAGGTCGTAGGCGTACGATTCCGTTATGCCTGATGCTGCTCAGAGAAGTCTGTTTTGATCTCGCCGGTCGGTGGCAGACGAACTTCCCGCGATGAAAGTGGGAGAATGTCATGTGGACATTGGACAAAGACGCGATCAGTCGGCAACCGAATGATGGTTCCGCATCGCCAATCTTGCTGCTTGTAGCTCTGGGGTTGTTCTCGCTGCTCGTGTTGAGCGCGGCGGACGTGCACCGCGAGTTACTCGTCGCAGCGATCTTTACCCTCGGTGAATACGGAATCGAGCCGCTCTTCGTCGGCCCGTAGTCGGTAGAGATCGCCCGAGCGCGTGGTGAAGGTAGGCGGCTCTAGGACAGGCCGCCAGACGGTGGTGTTTTGCGACGCTTCAGGCGTCGGCGTGGCCGCTGTTGCCGCCTCCAGGAATCGTCATCCGGCTTTTGTGGCCTAACGAACGGCGCGATCATCGGCCGGGATCGAAAACGACGCGTGCGTTTTTGCGGCCCCGCAGCGCGGGAACCTTGCGGGAACTCGCGCTGTAAAGGCCGAAACCTCTCAAAATAAGGGATTAGAATGAGTCGAAACATCTCGCGTCGTATTGTCGCGAGGCGTGAATGTCACATGCGTGACAGGAGTGTGGTTTTTCGACGGCTTCTAATTTCCAAAAACGGTTTCAAATTAATTCCGCGTGATAGGAGGGCAAAGAAATCCGCTGGCGGCGGAATAAATTACGGGGCGCAAGATGAGCGACAAATCGAAGGTGTTGAAGCGTGCGATCTGCATGGGTGCGGTGAGCTACCTGGCACTGTTGATCGTCGGTCCCTCCAACGCGTACGCGCAGACAGCGCAGCCGTCGCAGGGAACTCTTCCCGCCGTCACCGTCGATGCGCCGAAGCCGCGTGCCACGCAACAGCAGCGCGCCAGCACGCGACGGGAAGGGCGGGGCCGCAGCGCAGCGCGCTCGCAGCGGCGCGGCGGCAATGCCGCGGCGCAACCCTCCGTGAGCGCGGCGCCGAGAGCCGAAAATCCGCAGGGTCATTTTCCGGGATACGCCGCCAACCGCACGCTCACCGGCACCAAAACCGACACGCCGCTCAGCCAGATTCCGCAGTCGGTCGGCGTTGTCGGCAGCGATCAGATTCGCGATCTGAAGCCACAAACGCTCGATCAGATCCTTCGCTACGCGCCGGGTGTCGGCGGCGAGACGTTCGGCGCTGATACGCGAAACGACTGGTTCTATCTGCGCGGCTTCCGCGCCCAGCAGGATGCGTTGTTCCTCGACGGCATGTCGCTGTTCAGTACCGGTTTCGCCACGTGGAAGCTGCAGCCCTTCGGACTTGAGCGTCTTGAAATCCTGCGCGGTCCTTCTTCGGTGCTGTACGGCGGCGGCTCGCCGGGCGGCGTCGTCAATGCCGTCAGCAAGATGCCGACGGCGGAGCCGATCCGCTATATCGAAGCGGGCGTCAACAATTACGGCAACCGCTATCTGTCATTCGATTTTGGCGGAGCGGTGCCACTGCCGCCCGCGAGCGGCACCCTCGACTATCGCATCGTCGGCACGCTGAAGGGCGGCGACACGCAGGTCGATCACATGCGCGACGACACCTACTTCATCGCGCCGAGCGTCACCTATCGTCCAGACCTCGACACGCGTATCACGATCCTCGCGCAGGCCTCTAAAGACAAGACCAATATGCAGAGCTGGCTTCCGTATGAAGGCAGTGTGGTCAATGCGCCATTCGGGAAAATTTCAAGCAAGCTGTTTGCCAGCGAAGTTGGGCAGGACTACTTCAAGCGCACGCAGGCCATGATCGGCTATCAGTTCGAGCATGACGTGAACGACAATCTCACGTTCCGGCAGAATATGCGTTATGCGCATGTCGACGTCGAGATCAATTCGTATGTCGGTAACGGATGGATCAATGCTTCGAATGGAACGCTAGGACGCTATCGTTTTTTCACGAAGGACGTTGGTGATCTTGCGACGGTCGACAATCAGTTGGAAGGTCGCTTCAATACAGGAGCGATCCGCCACAAGGTTCTCGCTGGACTAGACTACAAAAAATACACGATGGATGACGTTCAAGCGACCGGCTGGATTCAGCCCGGTTATCAGATGGTTCCGTTAAATGTCTTCAATCCGGTGTACGGCTCCTACGTCCCTCTGGATGCGCCATATAACAATCGCATTCTGAATCAGCAGCAGGTCGGCCTTTACATTCAGGATCAGATGACGCTCGATCGCTGGACCCTCGTCCTCAGCGGTCGTCACGACTGGGTCGATACCGATATTTTCAATCGAAACACGACGCCAAACTCTTCTCGCGAAAGCGGCAAGACGACGGGACGCGCAGGCCTGATCTATGCGGCCGATTATGGCTTGTCGCCTTATGTTTCGTATTCGACCAACTTCAACCCTGTGCTTGGCACCACACGCTTGGGTCAGTTTTTCACGCCTGAGGAAGCAAAGCAGGTCGAGGCTGGTGTGAAGTGGGAGCCTGCAGGTTTCAACGGCAACGTGAATCTGGCCTGGTTCGATCTTCGCAAGACCAACGCACTGACGGTGGATCCTCTCAGCTCATTCAATCAGATTCAGAACGGCGAAGTGACCTCGCGCGGAATCGAGCTGACCGCGGTGAGCAATCTCACGCCTGAGTTCAAGATGGTCGGATCGTTCACGGCTTACGATCTGTTTATCAGCAAAGATGATAACCCCTGGCTTCTGGGCAAGAAGCCCGTCGCGATGCCATCGCTGCTCGCCTCACTGTGGGGTGACTACACCATCAAGACCGGGCCGCTTGCAGGCCTCGGCTTCGGTGCCGGTGTTCGACATGTAGGCTCGTCATACGCCGATCAGGCGAACATGTTGCCCGTTCCGTCGCGGACGCTGGGCGATGTCGCGGTCCATTACGATTACAAGCAGTGGCGTGCCGCTTTGAACGTCTCGAACGTGGCGGACAAGTTGTATGTGTCGGGCTGCGAGACCATCACATCCTGCTTCTATGGTGAGCGCCGTAGGACAACGCTGAGCCTCGCCTATAAATGGTGATTTTTTGCACGGCGGAATTCGCGGCCCGCAGTTTCAGGAATGATGGGCCGCGAATGCCGGCGTGACTTGCGCTGCCTCGAATTGATGTCGCGTGGAAACGCTCGAAAATAAATTGTGGGACATGAAATGAACAAAACGTCGAAGGCTTTTACACGTGCAATCTGCATGGGGGCGGTGAGCTATCTGGCTTTGACGCTCAATGTCCCTTCATCGGCGCATGCGCAGCAAGCCGCGCCGGTGCCGCAGGCGACGCTTCCCGCCGTCACCGTCGATGCGCCGAAGCCGCAGGTGAGACGCCGCGCGGCATCACGCCCTTCGGCGCGCGCCCGCAGCACCTCGCGTAATCTCGCTCGGAACAGGGGCGCGGAGCAGGCTCCGGCAAATCCAGCGAATGGCCGTGGCGCGATCGAACGCGCCAACGGTCCGGTGAACGGTTATGTCGCCAACCAGAGCGCGACCGCGACGAAAACCGACTCGCCGATCCTGACCACGCCGCAGTCGATTTCGGTCGTGACCCAGGATCAGATTGCTGCCCAGCAGGCGCAGAGCATGAACGAGGCGTTGCGTTACACGCCGGGCGTCATCACGGAACTCTACGGTGCAAGCTCCGTCAGCAACGACGTCAAGATCCGTGGTTTCCTCGCGCCTCGCTATCTGGATGGCTTGCGGTTGCCGATCGACCCGATCGTGACATTCGCGCAGACCCGCATCGAGCCGTGGAATCTCGAGCGGATCGAAGTGTTGAAGGGGCCGTCATCAGGCTTGTACGGCGAAACCTCGCCGGGTGGCCTTGTCAACATGGTCAGCAAACGGCCGACGCCGTATCGGCAAAACCAGGTCGAACTGCAGACCGGCAGCGATGGGCGTGCGCAGGGTGCTTTCGATTTCAGCGGGCCGATCGATCAGAACAGGGAATTCCTGTATCGTATCGTCGGCCTGGGCCGGTTGTCCGACACGCCGATCGATTTCAATTCGGAAAATCGCACCTTCATCGCGCCGAGCTTTACCTGGCAGCCGACCAAAGACACCAGCTTCACGGTTCTGGCGAGTTACACGCGCGACCGCCTGAAAGGGCAGCCTCAGCAATATGTGCCGGCTTACGGCACGCTTTATCCGAGCTCTCTGGGCCGTATTCCCTATAACCGTTATCTCGGTGAACCGAATTTTGATCGCAGCAATGGTGAGAGCGCCATGGTGGGTTACACGTTCGAGCACCGCTTCAACGACATGTTCCAGTTCCGTCAGAACCTTCGCGTTGCTGATGTGAAATCGGACGTTACCTCATTGCGCAACGAGACGGGCAATCCGGCTTTGAGCGGTGGCATCATTCAGCGCAGCGCCAATCGCGTCATTGCGGAATCGAAGTCGTTTACGATCGATAATCAATTGCAGGCCGATTTCACGACCGGTCCATTAATTCATAAGGTTTTGTTCGGCGTTGATTATGTCAAGGCGAGTTCGTCAGTTTTCTATTCTGCGAGCACGTCCTTCGACTATTCCACGATGACGCCGATTGGCGTCTGGTATCCGCTCAACCTCTACGCACCCGTTTATGGTCAGGTGAGTCCAAATCCTTATCTGTATCCTCAGATGAATCAGAAGTCGGACCAGAGTCAGGTCGGCGTTTATCTGCAGGATGAAATTAAGCTCGATCGTTTCACGCTGGCTCTTACGGGACGTCATGATAATTGGCAGGCGGACACCACGAATTATCTGGTGCCCGGCAATCCGGTCATTCGTCAAAGGAACGATGCATGGACCGGCCGGGCAGGGCTGTCCTATCTGTTCGACAATGGCCTCTCGCCTTATGTAAGTTATTCGACCTCGTTTGAGCCGATTGTCGGATTCTCGCGTGGCGCGAATCTCAAGCCGACCACCGGCGTGGGCAAGGAGGTCGGCGTCAAGTTCAAGCCGTCCGGCGTCAATGCGCTGTTCACATTTGCCGCTTTCGAAAATACGCAACAGAACGTGCTGACGGCTGATCCCTTGGACCCGCTTATCAGCGGGCAGATTGGCGAGGTTCGAGTCAGGGGTATCGAATTCGATGCGCGGGCTAGCCTGTCCAATGAGATCGATATTGTGGGCGGCTATACGCATTTGCGTCCAATCGTCACCCAAAGCCTTTCGGGAAATGTTGGCAAGGAAGTTGTGAACATCCCCCGCGATTATGCCTCGTTGTGGGGATTCTATAATTTCCGCAGTGGCCCTGCGGCGGGCTTTGGCGTCGGTCTCGGCGCACGGTATATCGGTGAGAGCTTCGGAGACGCCGCCAACACCATGGTTATCCCGGGTTACGGTTTGATGGACGCCGCTATATCGTATGATTTTTCATACCTGGGAAGGCAGTACAACGGTTTGAAGCTTCAGGTGAACGCGACAAACCTGTTCAACAAGTACTATGTATCGACTTGCTTCACCGGTGAAGCTTATTGTGCTCTGGGTGCTCCCCGTAAGGTGCTGGCCACACTGAAGTACAGCTGGAACTAAAAGGAGCCTGAATTGGCGGCGAGCAAGTCACTGCGGCGGTGGTCATGGGTGCACAAATGGTCGAGCATCATTTGCACCGTGTTCATGCTGCTGCTGTGCGTGACCGGACTGCCGCTGATTTTTCACGAGCAGATCGATGATCTCCTGCATTCGCAGGTGAAGGCGGCGGAAGTTCCTCCCGGCACTCCGCCCGCCAATCTCGACGACGTCATGGCGTCGGTGAAGGCGCAGAAGCCGGACGCGGTCCCGCACTTTCTGATCTGGGACCGCGACGACCCGAGCGCGCTGCTGGTGAGCGTCGGCAAGTCGATCGACGCGGACCCTTCCAAGAATACGTTCGTGCGCGTCGATGCCCACACAGCCGCCTATCTCGATGCGCCGGATGTCACCGGGCGTTTCACCTACATCATGCTGAGGCTGCACACCGACATGTATGCGGGCCTGCCGGGCAAGCTGTTTCTCGGCTTCATTGGCATCCTGCTCTGCGTGGATCATTTCCGGCATCGTGGTCTATGCGCCATCGATGCGGAAGCTCGAATTCGGCACCTACCGGCGCGAGCGCAAGCGGGTGGTGCGCTGGCTCGACGTGCACAATCTCGCGGGCATTCTGCTGGTGATGTGGACGCTCGTGGTTGGCTTCACCGGCGTCATCAACACCTGGGCCGATCTCGTCATCAAGTACTGGCAGTTCGATCAGCTCGCGGCGATGACT
>Ga0182735_1002211_pt1 | contig 12048 bp, 10 predicted proteins | sample eDN5th30CKraftMG_FD_128524 | JGI IMG/M metagenome (GOLD analysis project Ga0182735, IMG submission 128524) | Enriched Miracle-Growth compost microbial communities from Emeryville, California, USA - eDNA 5th pass 30_C Kraft MG (version 2) (version 2) ... | reverse complement strand
GTTGCGCCTGGGCGGGGTCCAGGAACGGCATGACCTTGGGCGCCGTCTCGACCCACCAGGCCAGGCCGCGCAGGTTCGGCTGCTGCAGCGGGAAGTCGCGCGCGGCCAGGTGGGCGCGCGCCAGCGTGGCGCCGGCCAGCGCGCAGTGCGCCGGGCCCGGGGCCGGCTCGTAGCCGCCCGGCAGGCGCGTCACGATGGCGCAGGGCTTGCCGTGCAGGCGGGTCAGGCGGCTGCCGTCGCGCAGGGTCTGCGGCTGCGGCACCGGCACCCCGCGCGAAGCCAGGTGGTGCATCAGTTCAATATAGAAAGGCAGCTGCGCCTGGGTCAGAACTTCGAACAGGGTCAGCACGTACTCGCCGCGCGTGGTCGCCAGGAAGTAGTTGGTATTTTCGATGCCGGCGGTGATGCCGCGCAGCGACACCAGGTCGCCCAGGTCGAAATGCGCCAGCAGGGCTCGGGCGTCGTCGTCGGAAACAGGAGTGAAAACGGCCATGGATCAGCGAGTAGGGTTGAGACTTCGGGCCATCGCCGTGGGCGGCGCGGCCCGCGCGGCGTCGCAATTTTAGTCTACGTGCCGCGCGGGCCCGCCGGGGCGCCGCCGGCTTGCGGCCCGCCGGCACCGTAAAATACGGGATTGGCCCATTTTTTCGAGCGATGTTGAGTTCTTCCGACTGGCGGCTGTGCGTCGCCCCCATGATCGACGTGACCGACCGGCACTGCCGCTATTTCCACCGGCTGCTGGCACCGCGCGCGCGCCTGTACACCGAGATGATCACCACCGGTGCGCTGCTGCATGGCAATGTCGAGCGGCACCTCGACTTCGACGCGGCCGAGCATCCCGTCGCGCTGCAATTGGGCGGCAGCGAGCCCGACGCGCTGGCCCAGGCCGCGCGCCTGGGCCGCCAATGGGGCTACGACGAAATCAACCTGAACTGCGGCTGCCCGTCCGAACGCGTGCAGCGCGGCGCCTTCGGCGCCTGCCTGATGGCCGAACCCGCGCTGGTGGCCGATTGCGTCAAGGCCATGCAGGATGCGGTGGATGTGCCGGTCACCGTCAAGCACCGGCTGGGGCTCGACTACGACGAGTCGTACGGCTTCGTGCGCGACTTCGTCGGCGCCCTGCACGACGCCGGCTGCCGCGTGTTCATCGTGCATGCGCGCAACGCCGTGCTCAAGGGCCTGTCGCCCAAGGACAACCGCGAGATCCCGCCGCTGCGCTACGCCGTGGCGCAGCGGCTGAAGGCCGATTTTCCCGACAGCGTCATCGTGCTCAATGGCGGCCTGGCCGACGCCCCGCAGGCGGTGGCGGCGGCCGACGGGCTCGACGGCGTGATGCTGGGGCGGGCCGCCTGGCATACGCCGCGCGTGCTGTCCCAGGTTTCGCTGCAGTGGTGGCCGTCGGCCAGGCTGCCCACCGACGCCCAGGTGGTGGATGCCATGATGGCCTATGCGGCCGCGCAGGTGGCGCGCGGGGTGCCGCTGCGGGTGATCGTGCGGCCGCTGCTGGGGCTGGTGAACGGGCAATCGGGCGCGCGCCGCTGGCGGCGGCTGCTGTCGGATCCGGCGCGCCTGGCGGCCAACGATCCGGCCCTGATCTACGAGGCCTGGCGCAGCCTGCAGGGCGCGCCGCGCGAACCGGCCGCGCCGGAGGCCGTGCCGGCCGTGTCCTGAGCCGCCGGGCTCAGGACTTGCTGGCGGCGCTGTCGAGCGGCCAGTCGCGGATATACGCCTTGAGCATGTTGTTCTCGAACTGCTGCGCGGCCACGATGGCCTGCGCCATGTCGTAGAACGAGATCACGCCCATCAGGGTGGGGCCGTCCATGACGGGAATATAGCGGGCGTGCTTCTCCAGCATCAGCCGCTGCACTTCCTCGGCGCTGGTGTTGGGCGACACGCTGACGGGGGCGTCGTCCATGATGGCGCGGATGGTGGTCTGGCCCAGCTGGCCGTCGTGATCGTGCAACAGGCGGATGATCTCGCGGAAGGTCAGCATGCCGGCCAGCATGCCGGATTCCATGATCACCAGCGAGCCGATGTCCTGCTCGCTCATGATTTGCACGGCCAGCGACACCGGCATGTCCGGCGAGGCGGTATAGAGCGTATCGCCCTTCACACGAAGAATTTCGCTGACTTTCAACATGATGGTTCTCCCGGGGCGCGTGGCCCCCTTCTACTATTTTTGCCCGCCTCCAGCGGCACGATCGCTGCGAGCCCATTAGGCGTATTGTGCGCCACCCCGGCCAGTTCTTCCAGCGTGGGGGCCTGGCCGGCGGCCAGCACCGCGGCCGCCACTTCGGCCACCTGCGGGTCGTCGCGCAGCCGCGGCTGGTGCCGGTCGAGCAGGAAATGGTCGAATACCGGCTCCAGCGGGATCTTGCGCGGGTCGCACGCCAGCATCCAGCGCTGCTCGGCGGTGCGGGCCACCAGGCCCAGGCTTTCCAGCTTTTCCAGCACGGCGTTGAGCTCGTCGTGATGCAGGTGCAGGCGTTTGGCCAGCGCGCCGGCGCTGCGGCCGGCCGGGCGCATGCCCTGGGCGGCGTGCAGCGAGCGCAGCACGGCCAGCGCGTCGATGAACGGCGCGCCCGGGCTACGGTTGATTTCCCAGCGGCCCAGCCGGATCATCGGCACGCTGGCGGCCACGGTGGCGCCGAACAACACCGCCAGCCATGACAGGTAGATCCACAGCAGGAAGATCGGCAGGGTGGCGAACGCGCCGTAGATGACCGTGTAGGTGGGAAAGCGCGTCAGGTAATAGGCGAAGGCGGCTTTCATCAGCTCGAGCACGATGGCCGTGCCGAAGCCGCCCGCCAGCGCGTCGCGCCAGTACACCTGGCGGTTGGGCACCACGACGAACAGGGCCGCGAAACCCAGCCCCGTCAGGATCAGCGGCACGAACGAGACGGTCACGCTGATGATTTCGGGCACGTCGCGCACCAGGCCCATGGACTCGCGCGCCACGAACGACGTGGCCCACAGGCTGGCGCCGGCCACCACCGGGCCCAGCGTCACCACCGCCCAGTAGACCAGCGCGCGCTGCGGCAGGGGGCGCTGGCGCGTCACGTGCCAGATGTCGTTGAAGGTCTTGTCGATGGTCATGATCAGCAGCAGCGACGTGACCACCAGGAACGCGCCGCCGATGGCCGTCAGGCGCGAGGCCTGGCGCGCGAACTGGTTGAGGTAGCCCATGATGTTGTCGGACACGGCCGGCGGCATCAGGCTGTGCGCCAGGAAGTCTTCCAGCGCCAGGCGGAAGTCCTGGAAGACCGGGAACGCCGTGAAGAGCGACAGCACCACCGCCAGCATGGGCACGAGGCCCAGCACGGTGGTGAAAGTCAGGCTGGAGGCCACCTGCAGCAGTTTTTCTTCGTCGGCGCGCTGAGCGGCGAAACGAAACACCCGGCCCACGCGCGCGATCCAGGTGGCGCGCGGGCGGGAAGGGGCCGGCGCCGGCTGCGCGGCGGCGGGCTCGGCAGAGGGGCTCATCAGGCGATAATAGCAGTATGAATCCCGAACTCAACCCGAACCTGCGCCGCCTGGCGGCGGCTTCGCTGCTGGCCCTGATCGTGCTGTGCGTGGCCTGGGAAACCGTCCTGGCGCCCATTCGCCCCGGCGGCTCGTGGCTGTTCCTGAAGGCGCTGCCGCTGGCGTTTCCGCTGCGCGGCATCCTGCGCGGCAACCTGTACACGTTCCAGTGGGCCGCGATGCTGGTGCTGCTGTACCTGATGGAAGGCGTGGTGCGCGCCATGTCCGATCCGGCGCCGCTGTCGGCCGCGCTGGCCGGCCTCGAGATCGCGCTGTCGCTGGCGTTTTTCCTGGCCGCCATCCTGTATGTGCGCCCGGCCAAGCGGGCGGCCCGGGCGCGCCGCGCCGGAGGCGCCTCATGAATGCCGACACCCTGGGCCAGCTGCGGCTGGACAATTCCTTCGCGGCCCTGCCGCCCGCGTTCTACACGCGCCTGGAACCCCGGCCGCTGAGCGCGCCGCGGCTGCTGCACGCCAACGAGCAGGCCGCCGCCCTGATCGGCCTGTCGCCGCGGGCGCTGCAGTCCGACGAATTCCTGCGGGTGTTCTCCGGCCGGCAGCCCCTGCCCGGCGGGCAGACGCTGGCGGCCGTCTACAGCGGCCACCAGTTCGGCGTGTGGGCGGGCCAGCTGGGCGACGGCCGCGCGCATTTGCTGGGCGAGGTCCAGGGCCCGCAGGGCAACTGGGAACTGCAACTGAAAGGCTCGGGCATGACCCCGTATTCCCGCATGGGCGACGGCCGCGCGGTGCTGCGGTCCTCGGTGCGCGAATACCTGGCCAGCGAGGCAATGCACGGGCTGGGCATTCCCACCACGCGCGCCCTGGCGCTGGTCGTCTCCGACGACCCGGTCATGCGCGAAACCATGGAAACCGCCGCCATCGTCACGCGCATGTCGCCCAGCTTCGTGCGGTTCGGCTCGTTCGAGCACTGGTCGTCGCGGCGCCAGGTCGACGAACTGCGCATCCTGGCCGACTACGTCATCGACCGGTTCTACCCCGGCTGCCGCGATCCCGAGCCGGGCGGCGCGCCCGGGCCCGACGGGGCGGTGCTGCGCCTGCTGGCCGAGGTCACGCGCCGCACCGCGCTGCTGATGGCCGACTGGCAGGCCGTGGGTTTTTGCCACGGCGTCATGAATACCGACAACATGTCGATCCTGGGGCTGACGCTGGATTACGGCCCCTATGGGTTCATGGACACCTTCCGGCTGGACCACATCTGCAATCACTCCGACAGCGAAGGGCGCTATGCCTGGAACCGCCAGCCGTCGGTGGCCTTGTGGAACCTCTACCGCCTGGGTGGCAGCCTGCATGCGCTGGTGCCCGACGTCGAGGCCCTGCGCGCCGTGCTGGACGGCTACGAGCCCACGTTCACGCGCGCCTTCCACCAGCGCATGGCCGCCAAGCTGGGCCTGCGCGAGTGGCGCGCCGACGACGAGCCGCTGCTGGACGACTTCCTGCGCCTGATGCACGACCAGCGCGCCGACTTCACGCTGGCGTTCCGGCGCCTGGCCGACGCGGTGCGCGGCCGCCCGCAAGGCTTCCAGGACCTGTTCATCGACCGCGACGCCGCCCTGGCCTGGTACGAGCGCCTGGCGGCGCGCCACGCCCAGGAAGCGGGCGGCGAAGAGGGCGACGCCCGCGCCCGTGCCATGGATGCCGTCAACCCCCTGTACGTGCTGCGCAATCATTTGGCCGAGCAGGCGATCCGGGCCGCCAAGCAGGGCGACGCGGGCGAAATCGACACCTTGCTGGCCCTGCTGCGCGACCCCTGCACCGAGCGGCCGGGCCGCGAGGCCTACGCCGCGCTGCCGCCCGACTGGGCCGGCGGCATCGAGGTCAGTTGCTCGTCCTGAGCGGCGCGGGCCGGGCGCCGCATCCCGCCGCATACGTTTGGTAGCGGGCGGCGGCCCGGTCGGTGTCATAATCGAGCCTGGTTTCAACGTCCTTCCCACCCCAGTCTATGTCCGGCAACACCCTCGGCACTCTTTTCTGCGTCACTAATTTCGGCGAATCGCACGGCCCGGCCATCGGCTGCGTGGTCGATGGCTGTCCGCCCGGGCTGGCGCTGGACGCCGCCGATATCCAGGCCGAACTCGACCGCCGCCGCCCGGGCACCTCGCGCCATGTCACGCAACGCCAGGAGGCCGACCAGGTCGAGATCCTGTCGGGGGTGTACCAGGGGGTGACCACCGGCACGCCGATCGGGTTGCTGATCCGCAATACCGATGCGCGCAGCAAAGACTATTCCAACATCGCCGATACCTTCCGGCCCGGCCACGCCGATTTCACCTATACCCGCAAGTACGGCCAGCGCGACCCGCGCGGCGGCGGCCGCTCGTCGGCGCGCCTGACGGCGCCCACCGTGGCGGCCGGCGCCATTGCCAAGAAGTGGCTGGCCGAACAGCACGGCGTGCGGGTGCGCGGCTACATGAGCCAGCTGGGCCCCATCGCCATTCCGTTCGTCTCGTGGGACGACGTGCCGGGCAACCCGTTCTACGCGCCCAATGCCGCCATCGTGCCCGAGCTGGAAGCCTACATGGACCAGTTGCGCCGCGACGGCGATTCCATCGGCGCGCGCATCGAGGTCGTGGCCGAGAACGTGCCGGTTGGCTGGGGCGAGCCCCTGTACGATCGCCTGGACGCCGACATCGCCCATGTCATGATGGGGCTGAACGCCGTCAAGGGAGTATCGATCGGCGCGGGCTTCGACTGCGTTGCCCAGCGCGGTTCCGAACACGGCGACGAGATCACGCCCGACGGTTTCGTGGGCAACAATGCCGGCGGCGTGCTGGGCGGCATTTCCACCGGCCAGCCGGTCACGGTGTCGCTGGCCATCAATCCCACGTCCAGTATTCGGGTCGAGCGCCGCTCGATCAACCGGGCCGGCGAGCCCGTGACGGTGCAGACGCTGGGCCGCCACGATCCGTGCGTGGGCATCCGCGCCACGCCCATCGCCGAAGCCATGCTGGCGCTGGTGCTGATCGATCACGCATTGCGCCACCGGGGGCAGTGCGGCTGACGCTGATCATTTCTTCGCGGCGCGCCGCGCCGGTTCGACAACGCTTGCGATGCGAGGAGGCCTCATGAACGCTGGAATTCGAACGGTTTTGCGGAAGTTGCCGGGGGTAGTGGCCGTGGCCGGCAGCCTGGCGCTGGCGGGCTGCGCGAGCGTGCAGACCACCCAGTCGGGCGCGATCGGCATCGATCGCACCCAGTACATGTCCAGCATGGTGCCCGAGCAGGCGCTCGAGCAGGAAGCCGGGCAGCAGTATTCCGACATCATCCAGAAGGCGCGCGCGCAAGGGGCGCTGGACCGCGACGCCAAGCAGGTCGCGCGGGTGCGCGCCATCTCGCAGCGGCTGATTGCCCAGGTGGGCGCGTTCCGTCCCGATGCCGCCCAGTGGCAATGGGAAGTGCACGTGCTGTCGCTCAACGAAGTCAATGCCTGGTGCATGCCCGGCGGCAAGATCGCCGTCTACACCGGGCTGCTGAACCAGATCAAGCCCACCGATGCCGAGCTGGCCGCCGTGCTGGGCCACGAGATCTCGCATGCGCTGCGCGAGCACGCGCGCGAACGCGTATCGCAGCAGATGGTCACCAACCTGGGGCTGTCGGTGCTGTCCATTGCCACCGGGGTGCCGGCCGACCTGGGTAGCAAGCTGACCGACGTCATGTTCACCCTGCCCAACAGCCGCACGCACGAGACCGAGGCCGACCTGATGGGCGTCGAGCTGGCCGCGCGGGCCGGCTACGACCCGCGGGCCGCCGTGACGCTGTGGCAGAAAATGGGCGCGGCCGACCAGGGCAGCGCCCCGCCGGAATTCATGTCCACCCACCCGTCGGCCGCCTCGCGCATCTCCGAACTGCAGGCGGCGTCGCAGCGGGTCATGCCGCTGTACGAGCAGGCGCGGGGCAAGGGCAAATAAGGGGCAGAGACCCCGGCGGCTCGACTAGGGTGGTGGTTTTAATACTAGGATAACTGCTGCCGTTGTACTAGGTTGAGAGCGTGGGCATAATCGAGGCATCGATTCCGATGTCCCCGTCCGGCCCGGCCGGATATTCCGCGAGTCTACTCATGGCCCAAACCCTTTACGACAAACTCTGGGGCGCGCACGTCGTCCACCAGGAATCCGACGGCACCTGTCTGCTGTATATCGACCGGCACCTGCTGCACGAAGTCACCAGCCCGCAGGCATTCGAAGGCCTGGCCATGGCCGGGCGCAAGCCCTGGCGCACCAGCGCCAACCTGGCCGTGGCCGACCACAACGTGCCCACGCTGAACCGCGCCCGCGGCATCGACGACCCGATCTCGAAGCTGCAGGTCGACACGCTGGACGCCAACTGCGACAAGTACGGCATCACCGAATTCCGCATGGCCGACCTGCGCCAGGGCATCGTGCACGTGATCGGGCCCGAGCAGGGCGCCACGCTGCCCGGCATGACCGTGGTGTGCGGCGACTCGCACACCAGCACGCACGGCGCGCTGGGCACGCTGGCCTTCGGCATCGGCACGTCCGAAGTCGAGCACGTGCTGGCCACGCAGACGCTGCCGCTGAAAAAGAACAAGAGCATGCTGATCAAGGTCGAAGGCGAACTGCCCTTCGGCTGTACGGCCAAGGATGTGGTGCTGCACGTCATCGGCCTGATCGGCACGGCCGGCGGCACCGGCCATGCCATCGAATTCGCGGGCAGCACCATCCGCAACCTGTCGATCGAAGGCCGCATGACGGTGTGCAACATGGCGATCGAGGCCGGCGCGCGCTCGGGCATGGTGGCGGTCGACGACAAGACCATCGAATACTTCCGCGGCCGCCCGTTCGCGCCCACCGGCGTGCTGTGGGACCAGGCCGTCGCGTACTGGCGCACGCTGCACAGCGATCCCGGCGCGCACTTCGACCGCGTGGTCGAGGTCAACGCCAAGGACATCAAGCCGCAGGTCACCTGGGGCACCTCGCCCGAGATGGTGCTGCCGGTCGATGCCCGCGTGCCGGACCCCGACCGCGAGAAAGACGACGTGCGCCGCAGCGGCATGGAGCGCGCGCTGCAGTACATGGGCCTGAAGCCCAACACGCCGCTGACCGATATCCGCGTCGACCGCGTCTTCATCGGCTCGTGCACCAACTCGCGCATCGAAGACCTGCGCGCGGCCGCCGCCGTGGCGCGCGGCAAGCACGTGGCGTCCAATGTGCGGCAGGCGCTGGTGGTGCCGGGCTCGGGCCTGGTCAAGCAGCAGGCCGAGCGCGAGGGGCTGGACAAGATCTTCATCGATGCCGGCTTCGAATGGCGCGAACCCGGCTGCTCGATGTGCCTGGCCATGAACGCCGACCGCCTCGAACCCGAAGAGCGCTGCGCCTCGACCTCGAATCGCAACTTCGAGGGCCGCCAGGGGCAGGGCGGGCGCACGCACCTGGTCAGCCCCGCCATGGCCGCCGCCGCCGCCGTGGCCGGCCACTTCGTCGACGTCCGCAATTTCCGCTAAGAGCCCGACATCATGCAAGCATTCACCACTCACGAAGGCCTGGTGGCCCCGCTCGACCGCGAGAATGTCGACACCGACCTCATCATCCCGAAGCAGTTCCTGAAGTCCATCAAGCGCACGGGCTTCGGCCCCAACCTGTTCGACGAACTGCGCTACCTGGACCATGGCGAACCCGGCATGGACAACAGCAAGCGGCCGCTGAACCCCGATTTCGTGCTGAACCAGCCGCGCTACCAGGGCGCGTCGGTGCTGCTGGCGCGCAAGAACTTCGGCTGCGGCTCCAGCCGCGAGCACGCGCCGTGGGCGCTGACCCAGTTCGGCTTTCGCGCCATCATCGCGCCGTCGTACGCCGATATCTTCTTCAACAACAGCTTCAAGAACGGCCTGCTGCCGCTGGTGCTGTCCGAGCTCGAAGTGGCGCGCCTGTTCGACGAGGTCAAGGCATTTCCCGGCTACAAGCTGCGCATCGACCTGGAACGGCAAGTCGTGATCGCCGCCGACGGCCGCGAAATGCCGTTCGACATCGAGCCGTTCCGCAAGTATTGCCTGCTCAATGGTTTCGACGACATCGGCCTGACCCTGCGCCAGTCCGACAAGATCCGCGCGTTCGAGGCCGAGCGGCTGGCCCGCCATCCCTGGCTGGAAAGCCGCCCCATCGCCTGAGCGGGCCCCGCCATTCCGTTTTCCTGTTCATAGGTTCTTTTCATGACGCATAACATTGCAGTGCTGCCCGGCGACGGCATCGGCCCCGAGATCGTCGAGCAGGCCGTGCGCGTGCTGGGCGCGCTGGATCTGTCGCTGGATATCCAGCAGGCCCCGGTGGGCGGCGCCGCCTACGACCGGTTCGAGCACCCGCTGCCGCCGGCCACGCTGGAACTGGCGCGCAAGTCGCACGCCGTGCTGTTCGGCGCCGTGGGCGACTGGAAGTACGACAGCCTGCCGCGCGAGTTCCGTCCCGAGCAGGCCATCCTGGGCCTGCGCAAGGCGCTGGGGCTGTTCGCCAACCTGCGCCCCGCCATCCTGTATCCCGAATTGGCCAGCGCCTCGTCGCTCAAGCCCGAGATCGTCTCCGGCCTGGATATCCTGATCATCCGCGAACTGACCGGCGACATTTATTTCGGCACCCCGCGCGGCGTGCGCGACGCGGCCGACGGCCCGTTCGCGGGCGAGCGCGAAGGCTTCGACACCATGCGCTACGCCGATTCCGAAGTGCGCCGTATCGCGCGCATCGGCTTCGAGTCGGCGCGCAAGCGCAACAAGAAGCTGTGCAGCGTGGACAAGGCCAACGTGCTGGAAACCTCGCAGTTCTGGCGCGACATCGTGATCGAAGTGGCGCGCGACTATCCCGACGTGGAACTGTCGCACATGTACGTCGACAACGCCGCCATGCAACTGGTGCGCAACCCGCGCCAGTTCGACGTGATCGTCACCGGCAACCTGTTCGGCGACATCCTGTCGGACGAGGCGGCCATGCTGACCGGCTCCATCGGCATGCTGCCCTCGGCGTCGCTCAATGCGTCGGGGCAGGGCCTGTACGAGCCCAGCCACGGCTCGGCGCCCGACATCGCGGGCCAGGGCATCGCCAACCCGCTGGCCACCATCCTGTCGGCCGCCATGCTGCTGCGCTATTCGCTGAACCTGGCCGCCCAGGCCGACCGCATCGAGACCGCCGTGCGCGCCGTGCTGGCGCAAGGCCTGCGCACCGCCGACATCCACGAGCCCGGCACCACCAAGGTGTCCACGGCGCAAATGGGCGACGCGGTGCTGAAGGCGCTGGGCTGACGATCGTGTCCGGCCGCCCGGGCGGCGGCCTTGCACGACGAAGGTATCAGGCACCCCGGCGGGTGCCTGATACCCTGGGGCGCGGGGGCATTCTCCCGGCACAATGCCGTCCCCATTTTATTCTCTGCAGTGCAACATTCTCCCGCGCATTCTGATAAATTGTCGGGATCGGCAGCTTTTTCTTTTACCTATCACCTCACGAGCATTGAACATGACGCAAGCAGTAGGCCTGGTCGGCTGGCGCGGCATGGTCGGTTCCGTTCTCATGCAGCGCATGCGTGACGAAAACGACTTCGCCCTGATCGACCCCGTATTCTTTTCCACCAGCAACGCCGGCGGCGCCGCGCCCACTTGGGCCGACGGTGCGGGCCCGCTGCAGAACGCCTACGACATCGATGCCCTGAAGAAACTGCCCATTATCGTCACCGCCCAGGGCGGCGACTACACGTCCGAGATCTTCCCCAAGCTGCGCGGCGCGGGCTGGAACGGTATCTGGATCGATGCCGCCAGCACCCTGCGCATGAAAGACGACGCCATCATCGTGCTGGACCCGGTCAACCGCCCGGTGATCGACGCGGCGCTCAAGCGCGGCGTGCGCAATTTCGTGGGCGGCAATTGCACGGTCAGTTGCATGCTGATGGGCCTGGCCGGCCTGTTCAACAACGACCTGGTCGAATGGATGACCTCCATGACCTACCAGGCCGCCTCGGGCGGCGGCGCGCAGCACATGCGCGAACTGCTGACCCAATTCGGCCTGTTGAACCAGGCCGTCAAGCCGCTGCTCGACGACCCGGCCTCGGCCATCCTGGAAATCGATCGCGGCGTGCTCAAGGCGCAGCAGGATCCGGCCTTGCCGCAGGAACACTTCGGCGTGCCGCTGGGCGGCAACCTGATTCCCTGGATCGACAAGGACCTGGGCGACGGCATGTCGCGCGAAGAATGGAAGGCCGAGGCCGAAACCAACAAGATCCTCGGTCGCGGCCCGGCGTTCGGCACGCCCGCCACGCCGATCGACGGCTTGTGCGTGCGCATCGGCGCCATGCGCTGCCATAGCCAGGCGCTGACCATCAAGCTCAAGCGCGACGTGCCGCTCGACGAGATCGAAGCCCTGATCGCGCAGGGCACGCAGTGGGCCAAGGTCGTGCGCAACACCAAAGAAGACACCGTGCGGGCGCTGACGCCGGTGGCGGTCACCGGCACGCTCGATATCCCGGTGGGCCGGCTGCGCAAATTGTCGATGGGCCCGCAGTACCTGGGCGCCTTCAC
>Ga0182735_1002210_pt1 | contig 12049 bp, 7 predicted proteins | sample eDN5th30CKraftMG_FD_128524 | JGI IMG/M metagenome (GOLD analysis project Ga0182735, IMG submission 128524) | Enriched Miracle-Growth compost microbial communities from Emeryville, California, USA - eDNA 5th pass 30_C Kraft MG (version 2) (version 2) ... | reverse complement strand
GGCGCGCGAGCGTCTCGGGTTCGATCGCGCGGCGCTGCTCGCCGGCACGCCGGAAGTGGCGGCCACGGTCGAGCGCGCGCGTATGATGCGCGAACGCGCGGACGGCTACTGGAAGCAATACCTGGCGCTGCCGCAAGCGCCGGAAGAAAAGCGCCTCGCCGACGCTGCTCAGGACCGGCGCCTCGCGCTGCAGGGCATCGTCGACAAGGGCGTCGCGGCGGTCTTGGCGAACGATCACGACGCCATCATCGCGAACGCCAAGGCGATGCAGGCGACGTACAACGAACTCGCCAACGCCAACGACGCGCTGCGCAAGCATCTGACCGAAGCATCCGCGAGAAGCTATGAGGAGACGCAGGACCGCTTCGGATGGTTCCGCGCGCTGAGCTTCGGCGCGATCGCGCTCGGCATCGCCGCGGCCGCGTTCGCGTGGCTGTCGCTCAGGCGCGCCATCGCGCGGCCGCTCGAAGCGGCGCTCGGTCATTTCGAATCGATCGCCGCGGGCGATCTGCGCCGCGAGGTCGCCATCACGTCGCGCGACGAAATGGGCCAGTTGCTCGAAGGTCTCGCCAAGATGCGCGCGAGCCTGCTGACGACGGTCCGCACGGTGCGCTCGGGCAGCGAATCGATCGCGTCGGCGACGCAGCAGATCGCCGCGGGCAATACCGATCTGTCGTCGCGCACGGAAGAACAGGCATCGGCGCTGCAGGAAACCGCGTCGAGCATGGAAGAGCTGACCGGCACCGTCCGCCAGAACGCCGACAACGCGCGGCAGGCGAGCGCACTCGCGGCGAACGCGTCGGAAATCGCCGGCAAGGGCAGCGCGGTCGTCACGCAGGTCGTCGACACGATGCGCGAGATCAACGGCAGTTCGTCGAAGATCGCGGACATCATCACGATCATCGAGGGCATTGCGTTCCAGACCAACATTCTGGCGCTCAACGCGGCCGTCGAAGCGGCGCGCGCGGGCGAAGAAGGGCGCGGCTTCGCGGTCGTCGCGGGCGAAGTGCGCAGTCTGGCGCAACGCTCGTCGGCGGCGGCGAAGGAAATCAAGGAACTCATCGACACGTCCGTCGCGCGCGTGCAGACGGGCACGACGCTCGTCGACGAAGCCGGCCGCACGATGAGCGAGATCATCGGCGCGGTGCAGCGCGTGACCGACATCATGGGCGAGATCGCGGCGGCGTCGGAGGAACAGTCGAGCGGCATCGAGCAGGTGTCGCGCGCCGTCACGCAGATGGACGAAGTCACGCAGCAGAACGCGGCGCTCGTCGAGGAAGCGGCGGCCGCCGCGCAGTCGCTCGAAGATCAGGCCGGGCGGCTGCGGCAGGCGGTGGCGGTGTTCCAGGTCGCGGACGGCGCGGCGCTTGCTGCTGTTCCGGCAGCATCCACGATGGCGGCGAAAATTGCACCGCGCGCAACGATGCCTGCGCGCGTTGCCTTGAAGTCGGCGAAGCGCGCACCCGCCGCGCCGTCGCCCGCGCCGAAAGCGTCCGCCACGACGGAGGCAAGCGGCGACTGGGAGACTTTCTGAGCGCGACAGACGGCGCTTAAGGCCCGAATGCGCGCGAGTGCACACGCGCGCGACCAACGTCGATCCGGTAACCCGTACACTGGTGGGTGCCTCACCGCTCACACGAGGATATCGACATGACCGGATCGACACTCGCCGCGAAGCTCGCGGACGCCCGCCGCCGGCATCAGCTGATCGACACGCTGGCGCCGGCCGACATACCTGCGGATGCGCCCACCGCCTACGCGATCCAGCACGAGATGCTGAGGGAGGCGGATGCGCGCATCGGCGCCTGGAAGATCGGCGCGCGCGCACCCGACGCGCTCGCCACGGGCGCGCCCATCGACGCCGCGCTCGTCCACGTTTCGCCCGCGCGCCTACCTTTTCAATCGTTTTTCCGCGTGCTCGTGGAACTCGAAGTCGCGTTCCGCTTTTCCTATGCGCTGCCCGCGCGACCCGACCCTTACACACGCGAGGAAGTATTCGACGCGATCGGCGGCATCGCGGTCGCGCTCGAAGTCGTCGACAGCCGTTTCGCTCAATGGCCCAATCTCGATCCGCTGGCCCAGCTCGCGGATTCGCAGAACAACGGCGCGCTCGTCGTATCGGGCATGGAACCTTACGACGTCGTCGCGCCGGGCTTCGACTTTCTGACGCCGCGACTGGAATTCACCCTCGACGGCGTGTCGATCGCACCGGCCGCGCTCGGCAATCCCGCGGGCGATCCGCGCGAATTGCTGCCGTGGCTCGTCAACCATTGTTCTCGCATGGGTTTGACGGTCGAGCCGTTCTGGACCATTACAACAGGTTCCTATACGGGCGCGTATCGCGTCGATGGACCGGGCATGCTGCATGGTGCGATCGATCGCATCGGCGAACTGGAATTGGTGCTCGCTTGATGTTCGGATGCGCCGCACCGGGAACGATTATTGATGATGTCGCACGCGCATCGTCTTTATCGGATGCGTGCATCTCTTGAGCGCTTGTCCACGTAACCAAGGATGTGAGGCGCACGTCGCATTGGCGGACGGAAGCAGTAGATAAGTAGCGAAGAGCGCGGGGAAGCGAACAGGCAGGGACCATGTCGCGCAAGAGGATAGCGACATTGGGATGAACATTGTAGGTGAACGAAAATAGCGCACCAAGCTAGGAATTCTTCGAAGCAAATGAACAACGCAAGTGCGTGAAAAAAAATTCGAAAGGGTTTAGGATGATTTCAAGCGATGTCGTTTCGATTACGCGCGTTGCGCACGGCATAGCTTTCTGACTTCGGCGAGGAGGTAGCATGGATATCTACAGCAGTTTCGCGACGCGCTTCGAAAAAACTCGCGAGGAGGAATTCTCGCTCGAAGAGTATCTCGCGCTCTGCAAAGAAGATCCTGCCACATATGCAACAGCGGGCGAACGCATGTTGACGGCCATCGGGGAACCGGAGATGGTCGACACTCGGCTCGACCCGCGTTTATCGCGTGTGTTTGCAAACAAGGTCATCAAGGTGTATCCGGCATTCCGCGAGTTCTACGGAATGGAGGAAGTGATCGAGAACGTCGTGTCCTACTTCCGGCACGCGGCGCAGGGTCTCGAAGAGAAGAAGCAGATCCTTTATCTGCTGGGTCCGGTGGGCGGCGGCAAGTCGTCGATCGCCGAACGACTCAAGCAGCTCATGGAGCGTGTGCCGTTCTATTCGCTGAAGGGCTCGCCCGTCAACGAATCGCCACTCGGCCTTTTCGATTACGACGAAGACGGTCCGGTGCTCGAAGAGCAATACGGCATTCCGCGCCGCTATCTCAAGAGCATTCTCTCGCCGTGGGCGGTGAAGCGCCTGCACGAGTACAACGGCGACATCCGCAAGTTCCGCGTCGTGCGCCGCTATCCGTCGATTCTTCGTCAGATCGGCATTGCGAAGACCGAGCCTGGTGATGAGAACAATCAGGACATCTCGTCGCTCGTCGGCAAGGTGGACATCCGCAAGCTCGAAACGTATTCGCAGGACGACGCCGATGCCTACAGCTATTCCGGCGGCCTGTGCCTCGCCAATCAGGGCTTGCTGGAATTCGTCGAGATGTTCAAGGCGCCAATCAAGGTGCTGCACCCGCTGCTGACCGCGACCCAGGAAGGCAACTTCAAGGGCACGGAAGGCTTCGGCGCGATTCCGTTCGACGGCGTCATCCTCGCGCACTCGAACGAGTCGGAGTGGAAGGCGTTCCGCAACAACAAGAACAACGAAGCACTGCTCGATCGTATCTTCGTCGTGAAGGTGCCGTACTGCCTGCGCTACGGCGAAGAGATCAAGATCTACGAGAAGCTGCTGCGCAATTCGTCCCTCGCCGAGGCGGTCTGCGCACCGGGCACGCTCAAGATGATGGCGCAGATGGCTGTGCTCACGCGTCTGCACGAACCGGAGAACTCGAGCCTCTTCTCGAAGATGCAGGTCTACGACGGTGAGAACCTGAAGGACACGGACCCGAAAGCGAAGTCGTATCAGGAGTATCGCGATTACGCGGGTGTCGATGAAGGCATGACGGGCGTGTCCACGCGTTTCGCGTTCAAGATCCTGTCGCGTGTCTTCAACTTCGATTCGAGCGAGGTCGCGGCGAATCCGGTGCATCTCATGTACGTGCTCGAACAGCAGATCGAGCGCGAGCAGTTCCCGCCGGAAACGGAGCAGAAGTATCTGTCGTTCATCAAGGACGTGCTCGCTTCGCGCTATGCCGAGTTCATCGGCAAGGAGATTCAGACCGCTTATCTGGAGTCGTATTCGGAGTATGGACAAAACATCTTCGACCGCTATGTGACGTATGCGGACTTCTGGATTCAGGATCAGGAGTTCCGCGATCACGACACCGGCGAGAGCTTCGACCGCGCGGCATTGAACGCCGAGTTGGAGAAGATCGAGAAGCCCGCGGGCATCAGCAACCCGAAGGACTTCCGCAACGAGATCGTGAACTTCGTGTTGCGCGCTCGTGCGGCCAATGGCGGCAAGAACCCCGCGTGGATCAGCTATGAGAAGCTGCGTGTGGTGATCGAGAAGAAGATGTTCTCCAACACGGAAGAACTTCTGCCGGTGATTTCGTTCAACGCGAAAGGATCGGCCGAAGAGCAACGCAAGCACGAAGACTTCGTCAATCGCATGGTCGCCAAGGGTTATACGCCGAAGCAGGTCCGGCTCCTGTGCGACTGGTATCTGCGCGTGCGCAAGTCGTCGTGATGTAAGCAAGGCAAGACGGGAGCCGGCGCTCGAAGCGCCTGGCTCCGGTCCCGCGCAAAGCGATAGTCAGGAAGTCCCGGCGGTCCGGGCGCGTGGATTGCAACCGGACCGCACAGTGGACAGTTTGCGAGACGAAAGACGCTGCGATCAGTCGAAGCTTCGCGCAGCGCCTCACAACCTCGCCAATAACGCGGGAGACTGGATGTGCTGCACCAAATCATCGACCGCAGGTTAGCCGGCAAGAACAAGAGCATCGCCAATCGCGAGCGCTTCCTGCGACGCGTCAAGAGTTACATTCGCCGCGCCGTTTCCGACGCGGTGCGCGATCGCAGCATCAAAGACATTCAAAGCACTCAGAGCATCACCATTCCCAAGAAGGACATCTCCGAGCCCTCGTTCCGTCACGGACCGGGCGGCAAGCGCGAGTACGTTCATCCGGGCAATGCGGATTACATTCGCGGTGACAAGATTCCGCGCCCGCCGGGCGGCGCGGGCGGCGGCGGCAAGAGCGCGAGCAACGAAGGCGAAGGGCAGGACGACTTCGTTTTCGAGCTCTCGCGCGAAGAGTTCATGCAGTACTTCTTCGACGATCTCGAACTGCCGCGCCTCGTCAAGACGCAACTGCTCGCCGTGCCGACGTGGAAGAACGTGCGCGCGGGCTGGGCGGCGGAAGGCACGCCCAACAATATCGACGTGGTGAGATCGCTGCGCTCCGCGCTTGGACGGCGCATCGCGCTCGGCTGGCCGCTTGCATCGCAACTGCGTGAGATGGAGCGCCAGCTCGAACAACTGAAGGAAGAGAACGGCGATCCCGAAGACATCGCCCGGCTCGAAGCGGATATTGTCATCATGCAGGGCCGGATCACGCGCATTCCGTTCATCGATCCGTTCGACCTGCGCTATATCAATCGCGTGAAGCAGCCGACGCCGTCGAGCAAGGCCGTGATGTTCTGCCTGATGGACGTCTCCGGTTCGATGGACGAGCAACGCAAGGATTTGTCCAAGCGCTTCTTCATCCTTTTGTATCTGTTCCTGCAGCGGAACTACGAGAAGATCGAAGTCGTGTTCATCCGGCACCATACGCGCGCGGAAGAAGTGGACGAAGACACGTTCTTCCATTCGACGGAAAGCGGCGGCACGGTTGTGTCGAGCGCGCTCGAACTCATGAAGAAGATCATGGACGAGCGTTATTCGCCGACTGAATGGAACATTTACGGCGCGCAGGCATCGGACGGCGACAACTGGACGGACGACTCGCCCAAGTGCCGCAAGCTGCTCGCGGAAGACATCCTGCCGAAGGTCCGGTATTTTGCCTATATTCAAGTTGCGCCGGAGGAGCAGAATCTCTGGTTGGAGTATGCTCAGCTTGCGATGGGCGCGCCTGAACTCGCCATGAAGAAAGTCGATTCGGCGGCGGACATCTATCCGGTGTTCCGCGAGCTGTTCGAAAAGCAGCAGGCGGCCGCATGACGACGCGGCATTTGCACAACGAGACGCGTGGGTATCAGCTGGAAGGCACGGACGATCGTGTGGATTCCCAGCTCGAATCAGAGGCCAGGCAACGCAAGGCGTCCGCGAAAGCAGACGGCGCGCACGAGGAAGGCAGAATGAATGTATCGGAGAAGCGGCGACCGCTGCCGTGCCCGTCGGACTGGAGCGTCGAACTGATCGAGGAGTACGACGCCGAGATATCGCGCGTCGCGAACCGTTATGGTCTCGACACCTATCCGATCCAACTGGAAATCATCAGCTCCGAGCAGATGATGGATGCGTATGCGTCCGTCGGCATGCCGGTGAATTATCGCCACTGGTCGTTCGGCAAGCACTTTCTTGCGACCGAGAAAGGCTATCGGCGCGGGCAGATGGGGCTCGCGTATGAGATCGTTATCAACTCGAATCCCTGCATCGCGTATCTCATGGAAGAGAACACCATGACGATGCAGGCACTCGTGATTGCGCACGCCGCGTACGGGCACAACTCCTTTTTCAAGGGCAATTATCTTTTCCGCCTGTGGACGGACGCGCACGCGATCATCGATTACCTCGTCTATGCGAAGAATTACATCGCGGAGTGCGAGGAGCGTTACGGGCTGGATCGCGTCGAGGAACTGCTCGATTCGTGCCACGCGCTGATGAATTACGGCGTCGATCGCTATAAGCGGCCGCAGAAACTGTCGCTGGCGAAGGAAGCGGCGATGCGCCGCGAGCGCGAAGCGTATCTGCAATCGCAGGTCAACGAACTGTGGCGCACGCTGCCCAAGGGCAAGGAGCCGTCGCCCGAGGAAACCGAGAGCCGGTATCCGCCGGAGCCGCAGGAGAATCTGCTGTATTTCGCGGAGAAGAATGCGCCGTTGCTTGAGCCGTGGGAGCGGGAAGTGATCCGCATCGTGCGCAAGATCGGGCAATATTTTTATCCGCAGCGGCAGACGCAAGTCATGAACGAAGGCTGGGCCACGTTCTGGCATTACACATTGCTGAACACGCTCTATAACGAAGGCCGTCTCGAAGACAGCTTCATGATGGAGTTTCTGCATTCGCATTCGAATGTGGTGTATCAGCCGCCGGTGACGAAGCCGTATTACAGCGGCATCAATCCGTACGCGCTCGGCTTTTCGATGATGAGCGACATTCGCCGCATCTGCGAAAACCCGACGGACGAGGATCGCGAATGGTTCCCGGAACTCGCGGGAAGCGACTGGCTGGAATCGCTGCATTATGCGATGCGCAACTTCAAGGACGAGAGCTTTATCGCGCAGTATCTGTCGCCGCATCTGATCCGGGAAATGCGTCTGTTCTCGATTCTCGATGACGATATGCGCGATGCGCTGGAAGTGTCGGCCATTCATGACGACAGCGGATATCGTTACGTGCGTCAGGCGCTGTCGCGGCAATACGATATTCATCATCGGGAGCCGAACATTCAGGTTTATTCGGTGAACACGCGTGGGGATCGCAGCCTGACGCTGCGGCATTTCATGACGGATAACCGCCATCTCGCGAACGATAGCGACGAAGTGCTCAAGCACATGGCGCGCTTGTGGCAATTCGACGTTTATCTGGAAAGCGTCGATGAAAACGGAACGGTGAGGAAGCGGTTCGAATGCCGGTATACGGCGCCGAGTACGCGCTGACACTACCTCCGACAGTTATCTGAACAACGCGCGCCGTCTTGAAAGGACGGCGCGTTTTTTTTTGCTCAGACGCGTCGCTTCGCATGGATCGCAGTCAGCCACGAATTAAGAGGATTCGTCTAAACAATCTGCGCTACATGACTGAGAATTGTCCGCAGGAGGATCGAACCATGGCGGACAATTCAGCACCCAGTTTTGATAAATGGCGCGACGGAATAAGTGCAGCGGTTGGGGATGATAGATGGAACAGTTGGGACAATGAAGTTCAGCTGGCGGTCAGCGAATTCAATCATCACCTGATCGGAAACGCGGGATATCGACCGCTCGATTGGCGGATCATCAAGGCAATGACATGGGTCGAATCCGGCGCCAACAGTTCCGAATGGAAAAAGAAGCCGATGCAAATAGGTGTAGCAGGAGATCCGGGGCTGTCAGCGCTGCTCTCTGCCAAGGAAGGTGGAGACTTGATTCTGCCGCCAGCATGGAAGTCCCGCCTCACGGTCGCGTCGGTCAGAGCAGACCCCCTTCATAACATTCGGGCGGGAGTGGGTTATCTGCTCATGCGTTCGGCAAGATTCGAGTACCGAAGTGTGCTGGACGGCGATTCCAGAACGTTCGATGTAACCGTCAAGGGTGGCGATAGCCTCGAAAAGATCGCAAAGGCGCAGGGGAGTACGGTCGATGTGCTCAAAAGCCTGAATCCGGCAGCGAATATCCTGCGCTCGGGTCAAATCTTAAAGTGCCGAAAGGCATCGATCGGACAAGTCATCACTGGCTGGCGACCGATAAACTCAGCCATGATTGCGAATCGCTATAACGGCGGTGGGGACAGCGAGTACGCAAAAAAATTCGACTACGTCTGGACCATTATTGCGCGATGAAGAATGAGAAGGCCATGAGTACGTTAAGGCGCGTCGGCGTGAGTCTAATAGCCTGCTTTCCATTTTTCGGTCATGCAAATTCAGTGTTGAGCGAAAAGGAACTACGCGCACAATGCAGTTCACTCCACTTTTCGCAGGTGCACGTGCGCGCGTGCCTGGAGGAAAAAGCAAATCAGAGCGAACGCGATTTGAAACAGGCCGAACAGAATGCTATCAGCGCGCTCGCGCAGTGGGATGAAGACGACAGATTCAGCCGCGCGGCCCGAGCGAGTCTCTCAACGTCGAATAAGTCGTTCACTCAGTATCGTGAGGCTCAATGCAAATTCTCAGCGTCACTCAATGGTGGGGCCGCAGGGAATTCTCACGAGATCAGGCGACTCGCGTGCATCGCAGAACTCAACAGCAGACGCGCAGAACAACTGCGCAGCGCAGCGTCGGAACTACCTTCGAAGTAACCGGGGTACGTGGCATGGCAGCGCGCCAATGCTGCGAGACCACCACTACGCGCCGCAATTCAGATCGCCCTCAACTTGATAACCAGCGTGCGTTTCCCTCGTTCGATAGTCACCTCGCCGGTCGCGGCCGCGTTCAACAGTTCGAGCAGACGGACGAACTTAAGCGTCGCAACCGACGTCCGCTCAACCATGACGACCCGATCGCCAATCTCGATGCCGCTTGCGGCCAATCTGCCGTCCGGTGCGAGTGCGGCGACCCTGTAGCGATCGCCAGCGCGCTGCAGGCCAGCGCCGATGATCGAGGGCGTGCTGTCTTTGGGCGTATCGGGAAGATCGAAGCAGAACCGGTAGTGACGGAAATCCATTTCGAAGCGGTCCATCTTTTCCAGCAAGCCCTGGCCGATACGAGGCGTTGGTGAGCCTGCCAGCACCGTGAGTTTCGGTAGCGCCTTCTGACCGATGGCGAATCCGGCGATCAAACCCTGCTGATTCGGCGTGAATCGATCGGTCGCATCGTAGGAAAAGGTCGTATTGATGCGCTCGAACCATTGCGCTTCCGCGATCGCATCGAACGTTTCCTGTGGCAGCGCGACATCCCCGTTGTCGCCCGTATCGAGCAGGAACGGCAAAGGTTCGTCCCTGAGACGCAGTTCGATGAGCGGCGTTCGCTGCGCGGCATCCAGCGTCATGAACGCGCACTGCTGCCATGCGTGCGCAGGTGCTTCGCCGGCATACGCGGAGAGGCGCCCGGCAACATAATCGGCTCGCCATGTCAGATTGCGCATCGACTCCATCCCGATGATGCCGTCGAAAGGCCTCTCATAGACGGAAGAAAGGCGCGCCATATCACCGATGAGCACCGGTCCGCCCGCCGGGATCGACCAGCCGTCGAGACGGATCGCCGGACTCGTGCCAAGCTCCATGCGCATCGTGTCGCTCGCCGTTCCGCTCGTGACGGCGCGGTCGCCAACGGGCTCCGATAGCAGGCCGTTCCTGAGGAAAACCGCTTCGGCGGCCGGCGTCATCGGGACGGCGGCCAGCCGACCGCGCCTATCGAGTACGTTCAGGGTCGCACCTGTATCCAGAAGGACCCGCACTGATTTGCCGTCCGCGCTGCGCGCCTCGAGGAGCCAGTGGCCGTCACGCTTGAGGGGAACCGAAAGCACCGGAACGTCGTCGGCCGCGGCGGGCATGTCGTCGTGCCTGCCGTTGCAACCGGCGAGCACCGCGCAAAGTAAAAAGCCAGTTGCCGTTGCTCGGAGTTTTGCGAGTCTGGGATCGGTTGTCATGCGGTACTGCCGGATGGTGGTTCGAAACCACCACATACAGACAGCCTGCACGCCAAGACACATCTTCTTGATGATTCGTTACAGACGAGCAGGCCACGACACCAGGCAGACCAACGCGCGTCACTCGCCCCGGCCGCTCACCCCATCCTGCGAAAACAAATCCCAGCTCGCCATGAACAGCGCCGCGACGAGCGGCCCGATCACGAACCCGTTGATGCCGAAAAGCGCCATCCCGCCGAGCGTCGAAATAAGCACGACCCAGTCCGGCATTTTCGTATCCTTGCCGACGAGAATCGGTCGCAGTACGTTATCGACGAGCCCGATCACCACGACGCAGAACGCGACCAGAATCAGCCCCTTGACGATTTGCCCCGTCATGAAAAAGTAGAGCGCGGCGGGCGCCCACACGATTGCCGCGCCGACCGCGGGCAGCAGCGACAAAAACGCCATCAGCACGCCCCACAAAAGCGAACCGCCGATGCCGAGAATCCAGAAAATCAGCCCGCCGAGAAGACCCTGCACGGCCGCAACCGCGATGTTCCCCTTGACCGTCGCGCGCACCACGGTCGTGAACTTCGCGATCAGATGCTGCTTCGGCTCGGGATCGAGCGGAATCGCGCGCCGGATGCGCCGTCCGATTTCGCCGCCATCGCGCAGTAGAAAAAACACCAGATAAAGCATCACGCCGAAGCTCACCACGAACTGGAACGTGTTCTGCCCGATCGACAGCGCCTGCGTCGCGGCGAACTGGCTGATCTGCGACGCGCCTTCCATCAGCTTGCGCTGCACGCCGGGAATGTCGTCGAGTCCATAACGGCCGAGCAGTTGCTGCACCGACGCCGGCAACGCGTGCAGCACATGCTGGAAGTAAAGCCCGAAATTCAGCTCGCCGCTCTTGATCCGCGCGTAGACGAGGGCGATTTCCTGCACGAGCGTCACCGCGACGATCGCGAGCGGAATGATGACGATGAGAATCGCGGCGGCCAGCGTCGTCAGCGCGGCGAGGTTTCGACGCTTGCCGAAGCGCGCGGCGAGGTAACGCTGCATCGGCTGAAACAGGATCGCGAGAATCGCACCCCAGAAGATGGCGCCAAAAAACGGCAGCAGCACCCAGGCGAGCGCGAGCGTCACGACGCACAGCAGGATATGGAAGAACTTCTGATTGACGTTGTGGTTATTCATTAGCGGCCAGGAAACAAACAAAAGGGCGAAGAGCGGGGCGTTCGCGCTAGGGTTCGAGCAAGAATTCGTCCAAGGGTTCGCCGCGAACCGGCCGATTGTTCGGTCACTGCTGGAGCCGAACCGCTCGCGTCGACTAAAATCCGGCTTCCAATCCTTGCGGATCGCTTTCCGGGAACACGGCGAGCAGGCGCGCGAACGAGCCGATCGTTCGTACGCGGCGTTTATCCGCTCAACGCATCGAACAATGAATCCAGGCGTCGTCTACGCATTCGCGGCCTTTGCCATCTGGGGCCTTTTTCCGATTTACTTCAAGGCCTTGCATTCGATCGGCGCGGTCGAGATGCTCGCGCATCGCATGGCGTGGTCGATGGCATTCCTGCTGATCGTCAT
>Ga0182735_1002208_pt1 | contig 12055 bp, 12 predicted proteins | sample eDN5th30CKraftMG_FD_128524 | JGI IMG/M metagenome (GOLD analysis project Ga0182735, IMG submission 128524) | Enriched Miracle-Growth compost microbial communities from Emeryville, California, USA - eDNA 5th pass 30_C Kraft MG (version 2) (version 2) ... | reverse complement strand
TGATCGCCGTCAGCGCGGCGATCGCTTCCTCTGCGGGCAGGTCACAAAGCCCGTGCAAGTCCAGAGCACCTTCGGCAAGTGACTGGCTCACAGCCAGAAGCGTTCTTTGCTTGGGACGCGACAGTCCTGCCAAACGCCACGCCTCCTCCCCGCCCGCAATATAAGCTTCAGGCGTCAGCGGATCGATCGCCTGTTTCAGCCGCACCCATATTGCGGCCGCACTGGCGGTCGAAACCTGCTGCGCGACGATAATGGAGGCAAGACTCTCGAATCCCGGTTCGGAACGGCGCAACGGCACGGCATGGGAGCGGCTGCGTATATCCGCCAGCCGCTCATCGGCCAGCACCAGCGCATCAAGCCCCGCCGCAATGTCGTCCAGACTGTCTATTCGCCGCATCGCACTGTCTTCCTTTATTCGCTGGCACATCGTAGCAATGCACCCAGATGACAATCAACTGACTCTGGCAACTGACTCTGGCAACCAACTCCGGCTAATGACCATGACCCGACCCGTCTTTCGCTTCGCGCCAAGCCCCAATGGACAATTGCATCTCGGTCACGCCTATTCCGCGCTGCTCAATGCGCGTATGGCGGAGGAACATGACGGGCGTTTTCTCCTGCGCATGGAAGATATCGACACCGCGCGCTGCATGCCTGCACTGGAACAGGGCATTTACGACGATCTTCGCTGGCTTGGCCTGACATGGGAAACCCCTGTGCGCCGCCAGTCGGAACATTTCGGCGAATATCGCAACGCCCTCACCAAACTTGCCGACAAGGGTCTCGTCTATCCGGCCTTCCTCAGCCGTGGCGAGGTGCGCGAGCGGATTGGCGAAGCTTTCGCCAAGGGCGAGGACTGGCCGTCCGACCCGGACGGAACGCCGCTCTATCCGCAGGGCGAGCGCGATCTGTCCGAAAAGGAACAGATGGAGCGCATTGCTTCAGGCATGTCCTATGCCTGGCGGCTCAATATGGACAAGGCGCTTGCCGCCGCAGGCGAACCGCTGGCATGGAATGAAAGCGGAGCGGGTCCGGATGGCGAAACGGGAAAGATCGCTGCCAATCCGTCCCGCTGGGGCGACGTGGTGATAGCGCGCAAGGACACGCCGACCAGCTATCACCTTTCCGTTGTGGTGGACGATGCCCTGCAAGGCATCACCCATGTCGTGCGCGGGCGTGATCTTTTTCACGCAACATCCGTGCACCGGCTCCTTCAGAAACTTCTCGGCCTGCCGGAGCCGCTCTATCATCACCACGATCTGGTGCTGGGCGATGATGGATTGAAACTGTCAAAGAGCCGGAGGGATACGGCGCTCGCATCGCTGCGGGAGCAGGGCTTTACACCGGGCGCCATTCGCGCCAAGCTCAAGCTCTGAAATGATTTTCGCCGCAGCGTCACAGATGATGTGCCCGCGCGCCGATTGACGAAAGCGCCCCGAAACGGTTCATAGGCGGGAAGGAGCCGCATTGAAAAATGCGGCAGTGCATTCGTTTATTCTGAAGGAGGCCAAGCAATGAGCAATTACGTCGAAATCGAAGGTTTGCGTGTTGCCCCCGGACTGGTGGAATTTCTGGCCAAGGAAGCCGCGCCCGGCACCGGCGTGGAGCCGGGAAAATTCTGGAAGGGCTTTGCCGCAATCATTCGCGATCTTGCCCCGAAAAACCGCGCCCTCCTCGCCAAGCGTGACGAAATGCAGGCGAAAATCGATGCCTGGTACAAGCAGAACCGTGACAAGGGCTACACGCAGGCCGAATACCAGCAGTTCCTGAAGGATATCGGCTATCTCCTGCCGGAAGGCGGCGAGTTCAAGGTTTCGACCGCCAATGTCGATCCTGAAATCACCCATATCGCCGGCCCGCAGCTCGTCGTCCCGGTCATGAATGCACGCTATGCGCTCAACGCCGCCAATGCGCGCTGGGGCTCGCTCTATGATGCGCTTTATGGCACCGATGCCATTTCCGACGCCGATGGCGCGGAAAAGGGCAAGGGCTACAATCCGAAGCGCGGTGAAAAGGTCATTGCCTGGGCGAAGAACTTTCTCGATGAAAGCGCGCCGCTCGCCGCCGGCAAATGGGCCGATGTCGCCGGTCTCGCAATCAAGGACGGCAAGCTTGAAATCAAGCTGACCAATGGCTCGGCAACGGCGCTGAAGGATGAAAGCCAGTTCAAGGGCTATAATGGCGACGCCGCCAGCCCGACGAACGTGCTTCTCGCCAAGAACAACATGCATGTCGATATCGTCGTCAATGCGGACCACCCGATCGGCAAGACCGATCCGGCCCATATCGCCGATGTGGTTCTGGAATCGGCCATCAGCACGATCCAGGATTGCGAGGATTCGATTGCCGCCGTCGATGCCGAAGACAAGGTTGCCGTCTATCGCAACTGGCTTGGCCTGATGAATGGCAAGCTTGAAGACACGTTCGAAAAGAACGGCAAGCAGATGACCCGCCGCCTCAACGGCGACCGCACCTACAAGGCGCCGAACGGTTCCACGCTCACGCTCAAGGGCCGCTCGCTCATGCTGGTCCGCAATGTCGGCCACCTGATGACCAACCCGGCCATTCTCGATGCCGAAGGCAATGAGGTGCCGGAAGGCATCATGGATGCGGCCTTCACCAGCCTGATCGCGCTGCACGACATCGGCCGCAACGGTCGCCACATGAACTCGCGCGAAGGCTCGGTCTATATCGTCAAGCCGAAGATGCACGGACCGGAAGAAGTCGCTTTCGCCAACGAGCTTTTCACCCGCACGGAAGAAATGCTCGGCATGGAGCCGAACACGCTGAAGATGGGCGTGATGGATGAAGAGCGCCGCACGACCGTCAATCTCAAGGAGGCGATCCGCGCTGCCAAGGATCGCGTGGTCTTCATCAATACCGGCTTCCTCGACCGTACGGGCGATGAGATCCATACCTCCATGGAAGCGGGTCCGATGATCCGCAAGGGTGACATGAAGCAGGCTTCATGGATCGGCGCTTACGAACAGTGGAATGTCGATATCGGTCTGGAATGCGGGCTTTCCGGTCATGCGCAGATCGGCAAGGGCATGTGGGCGATGCCCGACATGATGGCCGCGATGCTGGAACAGAAGATCGCGCATCCGAAGGCTGGCGCCAACACCGCCTGGGTACCGTCGCCGACCGCCGCTACGCTGCATGCGACCCACTACCACCAGATCGATGTTGCGGCCGTTCAGGAAAAGCTGAAGAGCCGCCCGCGCGCCAAGCTTGACGATATCCTGTCGGTGCCGGTCGCCAGCCGTCCGAACTGGACGCCGGAAGACATCCAGAAGGAGATCGACAACAATGCGCAAGGCATTCTGGGCTATGTCGTGCGCTGGATCGACCAGGGCGTCGGCTGCTCCAAGGTGCCAGACATCAACAATGTCGGCCTGATGGAAGACCGCGCAACGCTGCGCATCTCCGCACAGCACATCGCCAACTGGCTCTATCACGGCGTTGTTTCGCAAGCGCAGGTCATGGAAACCATGAAGCGCATGGCCGCTGTCGTGGACACGCAGAATGAAGGTGATCCGCTCTATCGCCCGATGGCTGCCGATTTCGACAAGTCGATTGCCTTCCAGGCGGCTTGCGATCTGGTCTTCAAGGGCCGCGAACAGCCGAACGGCTACACCGAGCCGGTCCTGCATCGCCGCCGTTTGGAGCTGAAGGCGCAAGGCTGATCGGTTTGGAGCGCAGACGTCCCCTTTCCTCATCCTGAGGAGCCGTTGAAAACGGCGCATCATCCTGAGATTTTCGAAGGATGAGGGGGAGAGAGGTCATTGCCAAAGACTCGGGCTTTGATCGTAGAAACAGATTGAATGCGGCGGGAGAAATCCCGCCGCTTTCGTTTCCGAAATCGCTTGACTCCATTATACTAGATATTATTTCTAACATAATGGAAAAGACAATCGAACAGCTCGATAATGCCATTGGTCAGAACCTGCGCCGCCTGCGTCTGGCGCAAGGCATGACACTGGACGCCTTGGGCGATGCTTCCGGGGTGAGCCGCGCCATGATCTCGCGGATCGAACGCGGCGAGACAAGTCCGACCGCACAACTTCTGGCGCGCATTTGCGCCGCCCTTGGCACGTCGCTTTCAGCCTTTTTCGGCGATGCGGAAGCTCCGCCCTCGCCCTACCTTCCCCATGACCGCCAGCCTGTCTGGCGCGATCCCGATACCGGCTATGTGCGCCGGTCGGTCTCTCCTCCCGGCACCGGTTCGAATGTCGACATGATCGAGGTCGAATTTCCCGCTGGCGGCAAGGTTTCCTTTGCACCACAGACCGCCAATGCCGGTATCACACAGCATATGTGGCTGTTTGCCGGCGAGATGGAAATGACCGTCGGCGACACGCATTACAATCTGAAGCCCGGCGACTGCCTCTATATGCCCGTCATGGCGGGCATCACTTTTTACAATCCGGGCTCGACCGTTGCGCGCTATGCCATTGTGCTCGAACGCCGGAGCGCTCTCTGAAAGGCAGACCGATGATCCACGTTCTTGATGCCGAAAAAGCAAGACGCGCCATTCCCGCGCTTGCCGAAATCCTTGCCGATTGTGTCATGGGTGGCGCATCGGTGGGCTTTATGGCGCCGTGCGAACCACAGGATTTCATCCCTTACTGGACCCGCATTGCCCATCAAATCGAGAACGGCGAAACGTTGCTCATCGTTGCCGAACATGAGGGCGAGATTGTCGGCACGGTCCAGCTTGGTCTTGCGCAAATGCCCAATCAGCCGCATCGCGCCGACCTGAAAAAACTGCTCGTCCATCGCAAGGCACGCGGCCTCGGCCTTGCGCGCAAGCTGATGGACGCGGCGGAAACCCAAGCCCGCATGCATGGCAAAACGCTGATCTGCCTCGATACCGCCACCGGCAGCCCCGCCGAAGCGATCTATACGCATCTTGACTGGCAGCTTGCCGGCATGATTCCCAATTACGCGCTCTTTCCCGATGGCAGCCCCTGCGCTACCACGCTCTTTTATAAAGGCATCTGAAATGACCCTCGTGATCCGCCATGCGACGGAAGCCGATCTCCCTGCCCTGCTTGCGATCTATAATGACGCGGTTGAGAACACGCTCGCCATCTGGAACGAAACGCTCGTCGACCTGGAAAACCGCCGCCAGTGGCTGGAAAATCGCAATCGCGATGGTTTCCCGGTTCTGGTTGCCGAACGCGAGGAGCGGGTCGTCGGCTATGCGAGCTACGGTCCCTTCCGCCCGTTCGAGGGTTTCCGCCACTCATCCGAATTGTCGGTCTACGTGGCGAGCGACGCGCGCGGCGGGGGTATCGGTCGCGCATTGCTGGCCGAACTGGTGGAAGAAGCGCGCGAACGAAATGTCCATGTGCTGGTGGCGGGCATCGAAGCGGGCAATGCCGCATCCATCGCCCTGCATAAATCGCAAGGTTTTGAGGATTGCGGAACGCTGAAACAGGTTGGCCAGAAATTCGGACGCTGGCTCGACCTGACCTTCATGCAGAAGATTCTCTGATCTGTTCAATATAGCTCAATAGAAAACGCAGCGGGTTATTGCCCTGCTGCGTTGTTTTTGTTTATACAAGCGCATTCGCAAGGACCCGGTGAAAGCCCGGGTGGCTCTTCTGGCCGCCTATCCGCCAGACAACGCAACAACATCTCCCATTTTTACAATCGGCCATGTTGAATCGGACGGCTTTAAACGCCCGTCTTCTATTTGCGGAAAATTCAATGACACGTCTTGCTGCCTACCGCCGTGAGTGGTTCTCCAATATTCGCGGCGATATTCTCTCCGGCATCGTCGTAGCACTTGCCCTTATTCCGGAAGCCATCGGCTTTTCGGTCATCGCCGGGGTCGATCCCAAGGTCGGCCTCTTCGCCTCCTTCGCCATCGCCTGCGTCTCCGCCTTTACCGGCGGTCGCCCCGGCATGATTTCCGCCGCCACGGCTGCAACCGCCGTGGTGATGGTTTCGCTCGTCAAGGAATACGGGCTGCAATATCTCTTTGCCGCCACGATCCTGATGGGTTTCCTGCAAATCCTTGCGGGCTTCCTCAAACTCGGACGCCTGATGCGCTTCGTATCGCGTTCGGTCATTACCGGCTTCGTCAACGCGCTGGCGATCCTCATTTTCATGGCGCAGCTGCCTGAGCTGATCCATGTCCCCGTCCAGACCTATTGGATGATCGCGGGCGGCCTTGCCATCATTTATCTCTTCCCGCGTCTGACCAAAGCGATCCCCTCGCCGCTCGTCGCCATTGCGGTTCTCACCGCGCTTGCCTGGTGGACCGGAATGGACCTTCGCACCGTGGGCGATCTCGGCGAACTGCCATCCGCATTGCCGGTTTTCGCATTGCCGCAAGTGCCGCTGACGCTCGAAACCTTGCAGATCATCCTGCCTTATTCGATCACGCTTGCCGCTGTCGGGCTGCTCGAATCGCTGATGACCGCCCAGATCGTCGACGATATGACCGACACGACCAGCAACAAGAGCCAGGAATGCATCGGTCAGGGTACGAGCAATATCGCCTCGGCGCTGATCGGCGGCATGGGCGGCTGCGCCATGATCGGCCAGTCGGTCATCAATGTTTCGTCCGGCGGACGCGGCAGGCTTTCGACCTTCGTTGCCGGCGCCTTCCTGCTGTTCCTGATTCTGGTGCTCGACGATCTCGTCCGCATCATCCCGATGGCTGCCTTGGTGGCCGTCATGATCATGGTGTCCATCGGCACCTTCTCGTGGCGGTCGATCCTCGATCTGCGCCGCAATCCGCCATCCTCGTCCTTCGTCATGCTGGCAACGGTCGTGACCGTCGTTTCCACCCATGATCTGGCGAAAGGCGTTCTGGTCGGCGTTCTGCTCTCCGGTGTCTTCTTCGCAGGCAAGGTGGCCAAAATGTTCCGCGTCACCGAAACCGAAAACAGCGACGGCAGCGAACGCATCTACACCGTGCAGGGCCAGATTTTCTTCGCTTCGGCACAGAATTTCATCGCCGCGTTCGATTTCTCCAAGCCTGCAAAAAAGATCACCATCGACGTCAGCCATGCGCATCTGTGGGACATCACTTCGGTCGGCGCATTGGACAAAGTCGTCCTCAAATATCGGGCCGGCGGCACCGCTGTCTCGGTGGTCGGCTTCAACGAGGCCAGCGCCGATATGATCGACCGCTTCGCTGTCCACGACAAGGAACTGGGGGCCGCCAAGCTGGCGGCACACTAGACGCGAAAGAAAAGGGCCGCATATGCGGCCCTTTTCTTAGCCCTTCATTGGAATGGCAACCCCTACCGACAGCTCGTCGAGATCAATTGCGCCTTCCACCCGGTCACTGCGCGCCAGAAGATAGAAACCCATTCCGCTGATCAGCGCGGCGATGAGCAGCAGATACCAGGCAGGAGCAGCAGGATTGACCGCCATGACGGCGGTCAGCACCATCGGCGTGAGCCCGTTGGAAATAGCGCAGGCGATATTGTAGGCGAACGAAACGCCTGAAAAGCGGACATGAGCCGGGAAGACGCGGACCATGGTGAACGAAGTCGCCCCAGCCATTCCGTCAACGCAGCCCACCACCCCGTATAGAGCAAACAGACACCAGAGCGAAACGCCGGCGAAGCTGTAGAAAGTGAAGGTGACGACGGCGAAGACCACGCCCGTCGCCACAAGGAAGCGCCCGCTGCCGAAACGGTCCAGGGCAATGCCGCCCAAAGCAGCCCCTGCTATTTGGAACACGAGGCCGAAACTGGTCGCGGTCAGCGATTGAAGCGGGCTGTAGCCATAAAGCTTCTGCAGGAAGGTAGGCGTCATCAGCATGGTGATCGTGATGGCCGACGTCATGCACCAGGCCAGCAGCATCGTAATGACGACGCCGCGCCGATGGTGACGCAAGACAGTGCCGAGCGGCAGCCGCTTCCGCTGCTCGGTGCTTTTCGCCATGGCAATGAAGACCGGCGTCTCCGTCAGCCCGCGGCGCAGATAAAGGCCGAGAGCACCCAGAATGCCGCCGATCAGGAACGGGATGCGCCAGGCATAGGCCGCAACCTGTTCCGGCGTATAGATCCAGTTGATCAGGGCAGCGATCAGCGAGCCGAGCAGAATGCCGAATGTGAAGCCCGAACTCAAAAGACCGCAGGCCAGTCCGACGCGATTGGCAGGCGCGTGTTCGGCAACGAATGTCCATGCCCCCGGCACTTCCCCGCCGACAGCTATTCCCTGCATGATGCGCAACAAGGTCAGCAAAACCGGCGCGGCGATACCCAGCGTCGCATAGGTGGGCAGGCAGGCCGTGGCCAGCGTCGCGCCACCCATCAGCAGGACCGAAAAGGTGAAAACACGTTTGCGCCCGAACCGGTCGCCGAAATGCGCCAGCACGATGCCGCCGAGCGGCCGCGCGAGATAGCCGACGGCGAAAATGCCGAAAGTCTGGACGAGCGCCAGCCATTCAGACATGTCCGGCGGAAAGAACAGATGTCCCAGCGTGCTGGCAAAAAACGCGAAGATAATGAAATCATAGAGTTCAAGCGCGCCGCCGATCGCCGACAGTCCAAGGGTGCGGAAATCCCGGCGGTCAAGCGGTCGGGCGTCGATACTGTGTGTAGAATTATGCGGTGCGGTCATTCCGCTTCCTTTTCCGTCCCGTCCACAATCGTGACATTGCTACCCGCCGTCATTGAATCTATTGGCGCCTCCGGCATGCAGCAATCCCAAACATGAGCGAACGAAAGTCTTGACTTCCGCACCGTAGATTCTATTTTTAGAACTATTCTAAATTATATCAGCTACCCGATCGGGTGGATAAAGGACTTTGGTATTTCCTCATGCTGAACCGTTTTTTCCGTAATGGCCGCCGCCCTTTCGATTCGCTTTCCGAACAGGAAATCCTGGCGCTCGCCATATCCTCCGAAGAGGACGATGCCCGCATCTATCTCGCCTATGCCGATGGCCTGCGCGACGAGTTCCCGCAATCGGCAAAGATTTTCGAGGAAATGGCGGCTGAGGAGCACGGCCACCGCGATGCATTGATCGAACGCTACAAGGCCCGCTTCGGTGACCATATTCCGTTGATCCGCCGCGAGCATGTGAGCGGCTATTACGACCGCAAGCCCGACTGGCTCGTGCGGCCGCTCGGCATCGACAAGGTGCGCGAAGCCGCCTCCGAAATGGAAGAGCAGGCCTATCGCTTCTATATCGAGGCCGGAAAGCGCGTGACCGATGCGGAGACCCGCAAGCTTCTCGGCGATCTGGCCTTGCAGGAAAAGAAGCACGAGGCGACCGCGGAGCGGCTCGAAAATGAGCTCACGCCGGACGATGTGCAGGACGAGGAACGCGCTGCTGAACGCAAGCAGTTCATCCTCACCTATGTCCAGCCGGGCCTTGCGGGCCTGATGGACGGTTCGGTCTCGACGCTCGCGCCGATCTTCGCCGCAGCCTTCGCCACGCAGGATACATGGCAAACCTTTCTCGTCGGCCTCTCGGCCTCGGTGGGCGCAGGCATTTCGATGGGCTTTACCGAAGCGATCCACGACGACGGCAAGCTGTCAGGGCGCGGATCGCCGATCAAGCGCGGCCTCGCCTGTGGCATCATGACGACGCTGGGCGGCCTTGGCCACACATTGCCCTATCTGATCAAGGATTTCTGGACCGCGACGATTTTCGCCGCCGTGCTGGTGTTCTTCGAGCTTTGGGCGATTGCCTTCATCCAGAACCGCTATATGGAAACGCCGTTCTTCCGCTCCGTCCTGCAAATCGTTCTGGGCGGCGGGCTGGTTCTGGCGGCAGGCATCCTGATCGGCAGCGCCTGATCCTGCGGTCGCAGTTTCACGCCCGCATTACAGCTTCCTGCGGGCGCGATACCGGTTCCTCGAAGGTTTCGATGGAGATGCGTCCCCGCCGCGAGACGGTGACGAAACTGTTGGCGGGAACCGCCATCCAGTTGGCCGCTTCGCCGTCCAGAGGCTCGGACACCACGCAAATCCCGGCCGATCCCCCGAGCGTCGCCGTGTAGAGCGTCGGCGCGAAGGCATCGGTGGCATAGCGGATCGCATAGAGCTGGTTTCCGTCGGAAAAAGCCGCCGTCAGTCGCAGGAACGGCGGCACGCCGGCGCGGATCGCCTCTTCGATGACGGTCGCGACCATGCGCTTCATCGCCAGAACAGGATCGCCGTCGAGGCCGAATTCCAGCATCAGCAGAAAAATCAGTTCCGAATCGGTCGCGCCATGCTTCTGCCCGTAGACGTCATCGCTCAAATGGCTTTCCAGACGGCGGCGCAGCCGGTCGAAACTGCCGATCTGCCCGTTATGCATGAAGCTCCAACGGCCGGACACGAAGGGATGACAGTTGGAACGGCTGGTCAGGCCTCCGGTCGATGCGCGCACATGCGCCAGAAAAAGGCGCGAGCGTATCTGCCGCGCAAGGCTGCGCAGATTCTGGTCCGACCATGCGGGAAGTATGTCCCGATAGAGGCCCGGTTCGTCGCGATGGCCGTACCAGGCGACACCGAAACCGTCGCCATTGGTACGCGTTTTGGCTTCATGCGCGTCGTGGCTCTGCGCCACGAGCGAATGGCAGGGAGACGATATAATGTCTTCCAGATAGGTTTCAGGTCCGAGATAGGCGGCCCAACGACACATTTTCCATCCGGCGATTACCGGCCCCGGTTATGCGTCCGCTCATAAAGCTGGCGAACGATCGTGCTCGCCGTCTTCTCGAATAAAAATGGCAAAATTGCATGAACCAGCGCGGCAAGCGCCGCTCCAAGCAATTTTGCCGAAAAACGTGATGCAAAAAGCATATGCTCAAAATAGGTTTCATCGACCGAGGAAGGATGGTCGGTGAAGAGGCGGGTAATACGTGTCGTCATTGAAAACTCCCAGGGTTGAGCAATTCGTTCCCATTTATCAGGCGCAGAAGCACCTTTGTGAAAAATCATTTTAACAGAAGGTTTGGAGATGAAATCTCAAATTATCCTTGCGTTGAGCTTCATATTGGGACAATCATCCCGCCATGAGCCTGTCCCTCGATGAAATTGATCGAAAAATCTTAAGCGAGCTGCAAGTTGACGGCACCCTGTCCGTTGATTCTCTCTCCGAGCGTGTCCATCTTTCCCGCAACGCCTGCTGGCGGCGGGTAAAGCGCATGGAGGATGAAGGGATCATCAAGGCGCGTGTCGCCCTGGTTGACGCTGAAATGGTGGGCTGCGGCCTTTCGGTCTTCATTCTCGTGCGCACATCGAGCCACGATCCCGAGTGGCTGGACAAATTCCGCGCCGCCATGGGGCGCTTTCCCGAAATCGTCGGCGTTTATCGCATGACCGGCGATCTGGATTACGTGCTGAAGGCCCGCGTTTCGGACGTCAAGGCCTATGACCGCCTTTACCAGCGGCTGATCGCCAGCGTGCCGCTTTCGGATGTTTCGGCTTCTTTCGTGATGGAAGAGATCAAGGAAACGACCGCCGTGCCGCTGAAGGAATAATGGCGCATGCGCGCGGCGCTTTCCCTGTTTGTTTGCACCATTCCCGAGCCGTCGCACCTCTAATGCGTGGCCATTTCCCGGCAGAGCGCCGCACAATGGTCACACGCTTCGACGCACTTCTCCATGCCGCCAATCTCCCGGCAGGATTCCGCGCAGGCTTCGCAAATCTTCGCGCAGGCGCCGCAGGTTGCACGGTGAAGGGGCGTGTCCAGCAACATTATGTGGGCTGCCGTCCGGCAGCTTTCCACGCAAGCCAGCATGATGCGGTAATGTTTCGGCTCGACATGCGCCCCGCCCTCTTCCAGACAATGGCTGGAGGCGGTGTCGAGGCAAATGCGATAGCAATCGAGGCAGGCATCAATACATCTGGTCACTTCGGGGTTGGGCATTTTTCAAATCCTTATCCTTTGGACACGAGGTCCAACAGGCGAAGGACGGATTTGTTCCATAAGGACGCGGTCGGCTGCTTTTCATCCCGCACGGACTATTCCCGGTGCAAATTGCATGACCCTGTGCCGTACTATCATTGCAAAACGCCAAATAGGCGGTACACCTTTGATCTGTTTTCACGTATGAGCATCGCCAATTTGAATCCCCGCAGGAAAGGCT
>Ga0182735_1002205_pt1 | contig 12062 bp, 13 predicted proteins | sample eDN5th30CKraftMG_FD_128524 | JGI IMG/M metagenome (GOLD analysis project Ga0182735, IMG submission 128524) | Enriched Miracle-Growth compost microbial communities from Emeryville, California, USA - eDNA 5th pass 30_C Kraft MG (version 2) (version 2) ... | reverse complement strand
GCTTTCACGAGGCAGACGTCGGCGACAAGGCCGGTCTCAAGGATGTAGGTCTCGCCGTTGAAGACCTTGTGCTCCTTGCCCTCGGCGACCAGCGTGCCGACGCCGGTTTTTGTATAGAAGCCGGCGATGCCGGCGCCCCCGGCCCGGATGCGCTCGGCCAGTGTTCCTTGGGGGTTGAATTCCAGCTCCAGCTCCCCGGCCAGATACTGCCGCGCGAATTCCCGGTTCTCACCCACATAGGAGGAGATCATCTTGGCGATCTGCCGGGTCTCGAGCAGCAGCCCCAGCCCCGCCCCGTCGATGCCCGCATTGTTGGAGATGGCGGTGATGCCCCGCACGCCGCTGTCGCGCAATGCCAGGATCACCCCCTCGGGCAGGCCGCACAGGCCAAAACCCCCGGCCATCACCACCATGCCGTCGAAGCACAGCCCCGACAGCGCCTCGGCCGCCGACCCGTATACCTTGTTCATGCCCCACCCCTGTTCATGCCCCGTCTTCCCCGCCTGGCCTTTCCCTGTGGCCCTGGCCTTTCCCTGTGGCCCTGGCCTTTCCCTGTGGCAAAGAGTAGGCGGAGAGGGGGCGGATGCGCAAGGGCGCGCCGGCTATTCCACCGTGGCGCCGATGAGCATGGGGAAGATGAGCGCCAGGGTGACGGCCGTGCTGCCGAACAGCAGGACGACGGCGGCGATGCGCGGCCCGTGCATGCGGGTCCACAGCAAGATGCCGCTCAGGCTCATGAAGACCAGCGCTCCGCCCGAGGCGTCCATCAGCAGAATCCACGGAACGGTCATGCTGCCGCCCTTGTGCAGGCTCTTGATGATGCCCCAGAAATTGGTCTGGGTCTGGCTGACGCGCAACAGGTTGGCTTCGGGCAGGTAGGTGGCCGTGATCGCGGCGTTGGGGCCGGAGAAGCGGACATTCCATTCGGCGGCCTGTTCCTGCGGCTGGCCGTTGAAAGCCACGGCCCGCGGCGGCGCACGGCGCACCGGGGCCGGGTCCTGCGAGATATTGAACTCGCGCTTCATCCAGGCCGTCAGTTCCTCGGGGGAGGTGATCTCGCCGGCCGGCAGGACGCGCTCCAGCGACGCCACTTCAATGGGCGAGCCCGTGTCCAGATGCATGACCGAGGCCCGGTGGTCGAGCAGGATACCGCTGACACCGAGAAGCACGAACAGCAGCGCCCCCCAGAAGCCGGTCCAGGCATGCACCCGTTTCAGCCAGATCAGGATCGCCCTGCGCTGGAAACGGCGCGGCAGGAAGAGATGGCCGTTCTGCTGTCTGGAAACCGTTCGCCCGTCGTTCGCCATATCCTGATGTGCTTCGTGTCTGCTGTTGATAATCGATTGCAGGAAGAATAGCAGCGCCGACGGGCCATACAAGCTCTTTTTCCCCTTCCTCTTCGTGCTCCTGCCCATTTGCAGCCGGTTGTCGTCATGCTAGAAGGCGGCCATGCTGACCTTTCGCAACATCAGCCTCGCTCTTGGCGGGCGCACTATCCTGGACGGCGCCAGCGCCGCCCTGCCGGCCCGCGCCCGCGTGGGGCTGGTGGGCCGCAACGGCGCCGGCAAGTCGACGCTCCTGAAGATCGTCGCCGGCCTCACCGAGGCGGACGGCGGCAGCGTGGATACGCCCCGGGGCACGCGCATCGGCTATCTGGCGCAGGAAGCGCCGGGCGGCGAGACCAGCCCCCACGCCTTCGTCCTGGCGGCCGATACCGAGCGCGCCCGCCTGATGGCGGAAGCCGAGCATGCCGGCGACGCCCACCGCATGGCGGATATCCAGGAGCGGCTGATGGCCATCGACGCCCATTCCGCCCCGGCCCGGGCGGCGCGCATCCTCTCCGGCCTCGGCTTCGACGAGGCGGCGCAGGCGCAGCCCCTCTCCGCTTTCTCCGGCGGCTGGCGCATGCGCGTCTCGCTGGCGGCGCTGCTCTTCTCCAACCCCGACGTGCTGCTCTTGGACGAGCCCTCGAACCATCTGGACGTGGAAGCCGCCATCTGGCTGGAGAATTTCCTGCGCAAGTACCCGGCCACCCTGCTGCTGGTCAGCCATGAGCGCGACCTGCTCAACAATGTGGTGGACCATGTGCTGCATCTCGACCATGGCAAGATCACGCTCTATGCCGGCAATTACGATGGGTTCGAGCGCCAGCGCGCCGAGCGGCAGGCGCAAGCCGATGCCGAGCGCCGCCGCCAGGAAAGCCAGCGCCAGAAGCTGCAATCCTATATCGACCGCTGGGGCGCCAAGGCCCACACCGCCCGCCAGGCGCAGAGCCGCATGAAAGCCCTCAAGCGCATGGCGCCCATCGCCGCCGCCACCATCGATCCCAGCCTCAGCTTCCAGTTCCCGAACCCGGAAGCCCTGCGCCCGCCGCTGATCACGCTGGACCATGCGGCGGTGGGCTATGCGCCGGGCCATCCCATTCTGACCGGGCTTAATCTGCGCATCGACCCGGACGATCGCATCGCCATCCTGGGGCGCAACGGCAACGGCAAGACGACACTGGCCCGCCTCCTTTCCGGGCAGTTGAAGGCCATGGAGGGCGGGGTGACCCGCTCGGGCAAGCTGAAGGTCGGCTATTTCACCCAGCATCAGGTGGAGGAGCTCTCCGCCGCCGACACGCCCTTCCAGCACATGGCCCGCCTGATGCCCGAGGCCAAGGCCAGCACCGTGCGCGGCCAGCTCGGCCGCTTCGGCTTCTCGGGCGACAAGGCGGATGTGGCGGTGTCCAAGCTCTCGGGCGGCGAGCGGGCGCGGCTGGCGCTGGCGCTCATCACCCGCGACGCGCCCCATGTCATCATCCTCGACGAGCCCACCAACCATCTGGACGTGGACACGCGCGAAGCCCTGGTGCAAGCGCTGAACGACTATGACGGCGCGGTGCTCATCGTCAGCCACGACAAGCATCTGCTGGAGCTGACCGCCGACCGGCTGGTGCTGGTGGCGGACGGCAAGGCGCGCGAATTCGACGGCTCGCTGGACGATTACCGCGACATGATCCTGAAAGGCGAGGACGAGGGCGAAAAGCCGAAAAAGGCCGGCCCGTCCCCCGGCATCAACAAGAAGGACCAGCGCCGCCAGGCCGCCGAACGCCGCAAGGAAACCCAGGACCTGCGCAACGCCGCGAAAAAGGCCGAGCAGGAGGTCACCCGCCTGACCGGCGAGAAGGCCGACATCGGCAGGCGCCTGGCCGACCCGGATGTCTACCAGGGCGACGAGGCACCGGCGCTCATCGCCCGGCACGCCGAACTGTCCAGGCAACTGGAAGCGGCCGAGGACCGCTGGCTCACCGCCCAGGAAAGACTGGAAGCGGCGGAAGCGGACGTGGCCTGATCCGCCAATCCCGGAATGACGATAATGGCAGGTTGCTAAGGCTAATCCGCGGCGTCTTCGATGGTGCGGCCGCCGGACTGGATGTCCTTGCCGAGCCCTTCCACCGTGTTGCAGCCGGCCACGGCGGCGCAGGCGGTCAGGAGGATGAAGAGAGCGAGGGAACGTTTGAAGACGGCCATGCCGGCACCTTTCGATTGTGACGATCGGGAGATGATATCGTCCGTCATCGTCCGCGCCAGCCCCTATTCGCGCGGCCTCTCCGGCGCTTGCCCGGCGGCTTCTCGCAAATCCTTGCATGGTATATGCTATCGGGCGGAGCATGATATGGCATCGGCAAGGAGACAGACCCTGACCGCATCCTCCGGCGCGCCCCGTGCCGGAGCGATGGGATGGTGTGGCGCGCTGGCGCTCCTGTTTCTTGTCGTTCTGGCGGCCTCCGGCGCCGCGGCGCAGGGGGAGAGGACCTCCGCCGTGGTGCTGCATATCGATGGTGCCATCGGCCCCGCCACGGCGGATTATGTGGAAAAGGGGCTGGAGGCGGCGGCGGAGAAGGGTGCCGGGGCGGTTATCCTGCGCATGGATACGCCGGGCGGGCTGGATACCGCCATGCGCAGCATCATCCGCGCCATCCTGGCCTCGCCGGTGCCGGTGATCTCCTACGTGGCGCCGGGCGGGGCGCGCGCCGCCAGCGCCGGCACCTACATCCTCTACGCCAGCCATGTGGCGGCCATGGCGCCCGGCACCAACCTGGGGGCCGCCACGCCGGTGCAGCTCGGCGGCGGGGGCGGCCTTCCCGGCATCGGCGGCGCGCCCGACGCGGCGGACAAGTCCGCCGCCCCGGCGGATACCCATGAGGCCAAGGCGCTCAACGACGCCATCGCCTATATCCGCGCCTTGGCCACGCTGCGCGGCCGCAACGCCGACTGGGCGGAGCAGGCGGTGCGCGAGGCGGCAAGCCTGCCCGCCGCCCGGGCGGTGGACATGAACGTGGCCGACTTCCTGGCCGACGACATGGCCGATGTCCTGCGCCAGGCGGATGGCCGCATGGTCATGGCCGGCGGCCGCATGGTGACCCTCCAGACGGCGGGGCTGGCCATGGAGGACGTGCGGCCGGACTGGCGCAGCGCCTTCCTGGCCGTCATCACCGATCCCAACGTGGCGCTCATCCTCATGATGATCGGCATGTACGGGCTGATCTTCGAGTTCCTGCATCCCGGGGCCGTGCTGCCGGGCGCACTCGGGGGCATCTGCCTCATTCTCGGGCTCTATGCCCTCAACACCCTGCCGGTGAACTATGCCGGGCTGGCGCTCATCGTCCTGGGGCTGGCCCTCAGCGTGGCGGAGGCCTTCACCCCGTCCTTCGGGGTGCTGGGCATCAGCGGCGCGGCGGCGCTGGTGATCGGCGCCATCATCCTCATGGACACCGAGGTGCCGGGCTACACCGTTGCCTGGCCGGCCATCGCCGGCATGGCCGCCATGGGGCTGCTGTTCGCCTTCGTCATCGCACCCTTCGCCGTGAGTTCGCAGCGCCGCAAGGTGGTGAGCGGGCGCGAGCAGATGATCGGTGCCGGGGCCCGCGTGCTCGCATGGGCGGATGGCGAAGGCTTCGTCATGGCCCATGGCGAGCGCTGGCAGGCCCGGGGTGCCGCCAGCCTGGAGCCCGGCCAGCCGGTGCGCATCACCGGCATCGACGGTCTCACCCTCACCGTCCAGCCCGGTTCACCCGAATCCCCCCATTCCTCTTGAGGAGCCGCATCATGGCCAGCCAGTACGCCTTCTATATCGCCGTCGCCTTCGTCATCCTGGTTTTCCTCGCCAAGGCCGTCCGCATCCTGCGCGAATACGACCGGGGCGTGATCTTCACCCTGGGGCGCTTCACCGGCGTCAAGGGGCCGGGGCTCATCCTGCTCATCCCCGTCGTGCAGCAGATGGTGAAGGTGGATCTGCGCACCTTCGTCCTCGACGTGCCGCAGCAGGACGTCATCTCGCAGGACAATGTGTCGGTGCGGGTGAACGCCGTCCTCTATTTCCGGGTGATCGACCCCGAGAAGGCCATCATCCAGGTGGAGGATTTCATGGAGGCCACCAGCCAGCTCGCCCAGACCACGCTGCGCTCGGTCCTCGGCAAGCACGATCTGGACGACATGCTCTCCGAGCGCGACAAGCTCAACCACGATATCCAGGCCATCCTCGACGACCAGACGGACGCCTGGGGCATCAAGGTGGCCAATGTGGAGATCAAGCATGTGGACATCGACGAGAGCATGATCCGCGCCATCGCCCGCCAGGCGGAAGCCGAGCGCGAGCGCCGCGCCAAGGTCATCAACGCCGAGGGCGAGCAGCAGGCCGCCCAGAAGCTCTACGAGGCGGCGGAGATCCTGGCCCGCGAGCCCGGCGCCATGCAGCTGCGCTACCTCAACTCGCTCAACGCCATCGCCGGCGAGCACAATTCCACCATCGTCTTCCCCTTCCCCATGGAGATCGCGCAGTGGCTGAAGAGCGTGGCGCAAACCGCTAAGACGTGATCAGCGGCGCTTGAGCCGGCGGTAGATCAGCATGATGAGATAGATGGGCAGCACCACCGCCGCCCCGGCCAGGAGATAGCCCCAGCTGTTCTCAAGCAGCGAGAGCACCCAGCGCGCCACAGTGCGGGCGATGCCGACCAGGCTCTGCCAGAAGCTTTCCGGCGTGATGCCGAACACCGAAAGCAGCCATCCCACGATCACGCAGAGCACGAGGATGGAAATGATCTTGCCGATGGAGACTCCGCGCATGGATGGTCCTTCTCTTGACGGGCGGCCGCCGGTCCGTCAGGGCCGGGAGTGTAAATGAATAATGCCTGATTCCAAGCACGGATTGGCGTGCTATGATGGCGGTCACCATCGGGGAAAGGGCAGGGCCATGACAGACAATTCAGGGGACGGACTCGGCACGGCGGCAGCAACAGCGCAGTCGGGAAACCGGGAGGCCGCGAAGATGGCCACCGTCATCTATGGCGTTTACGCCATCAACCTGGCCGTTCCGGGGCCGTTTGCCCTGATCGGCGTGATCCTGGCCTATCTCAACCGCGACGCCGCCGGCGGCACCTGGCTGCAGACCCATTACCAGTGGGCCATCCGCACCTTCTGGATCAGCATCGCCTGGTTCTTCATCGGGCTTGTCACCATTCCCATCATCATCGGCATCGTCATCCTCGCCCTGCTCTGGGTGTGGTGGGCGGTGCGCATCGCCATCGGCTGGTCGGCCTTGTCCAAGGAGCAGCCCATCGCCAACCCGCGCACCTGGTTCTTCTGACGGACCGGAGGGCCTACCAGCGGGCGCTGATGCGCAGCAGGGCGCGGTCGGGCGTCACCTCGGCGCCGGCGTCCACCGGCAGGGGGGTGACGAAGAGGTGGCTCACGCCCCAGCTGAGGACGGCCGCGCCGACGATGTCGACCAGATTGTGCTTGTCGGCCTCGATGCGGCTGTAGCCCACGAAGCCGGCAGCCAGGTAGCTGGGCAGGCCGTATTTCCAGCCGTAGCGATGGTCCATGTAGCTGGCTGCCCCGAAGGCCACGGTGGCGTGGTTGGAGGGGAAGGTGTCGTTCACCGTGCCGTCGGGGTTCCTGCTCTTGAAGGCGCGGCTCAGGCCGAAGGCCAGGCCGGAGCTCACCACCACCGACTTCACCAGCTGCACCGCCCCCTCCTCGTCGCCGTTGAGGAGGGAGACGCCGCCGGCGATCAGCGGCAGGGCGGCGGTGATGGCGGTGCCGGCATCCTTGATGGTCTCGGACGCCCGGGCCGCGGTAACGGGCGACAGGATCATCAGGGCCGCCAGCGACAGGCTGGCGACGGGGCGAAGGACATGGGCCGGCATAAGAACCTCTTATCTGTGTCTGGCGCCATACTATAGGCTAAGCGCGTGAAATCCAGAACCGGAGTGGACCATCATGATGGTGACATTGTTCTACGCCAGCCTTCTCGGGCTTCTCTACCTCGTGCTGGCGGCGCGGGTGGGGCGATACCGGCGCAACAGCGGCATATCGATCGGCACCGGCCAGGACCGGGAGCTGGAAGTGCGCATGCGCGTGCAGGCCAACTTCATCGAATATGTGCCGCTGGCGCTCATCCTCCTGGCGCTCCTGGAGAGCCTCTCCGTCTCGCGCTACGGGCTGCATGTGCTGGGCATCCTGCTGGTGGTGGCGCGCCTGCTGCACGCCTGGGGCCTTTCCAGGGGTACGGTCAATTATATCCGCGGTGCCGGCACCGGGCTGACCCTGCTGGTCTGCCTGGTCGAGGTGGTGTGGGGGCTCATCGTCTCCATCCCGGCGCTTTAGGCGGGAGGCGCCCTCGCCACCGTTGACTTTTGGCGGGGGAAAGGGCAAGGGCTTGCCATGCCGCTCGTCTCGCCCATCGCGCCCTACATGCTGTTCGAGAACAGTCTCGACACCGGCGGCGACGCGCGCTCATACCTCTTCACCCGGCCGCGCAGATGGATCACCTGCACCGACGGTGCGCGGCTCATGGATTGCCTGGCCCAAATCGACGCGGCGGCGGGCGAGGGCTTCCACGCCGCCGGCTGGATCGGCTACGAGGCCGGCTACTGGCTGGAGCCGCGGCTGGCGCCCCTCCAGCGCCTGCACCCCAAGGGCGCGCCCCTCTTGACATTCGGCATCTTCGATGCGCCGCAGGTGCTGGCCCCCCGGGAGCTGGAAGCCTTCTGGGTCTCCCGCAACGAGGGCACGCAGGTCTTCTCGGTGAGCGAGGTGGGCCTCTCCCTCGACGAGGCGGACTATGTGGAATGCATCGAGGCGGTGAAGGACTATCTGGCCGCCGGCGATATCTACGAGGCCAATTTCACCCTGCCGTGCCATGTGCGGGTGGACGGCAATGTGGAGGCGCTGCACAAGCGCATCCGCCAGAGCCAGCGCGTGCCCTACGGCGCCGTCCTGGCCTTGGAGGACGAGACCATCCTCTCATACTCGCCGGAACTCTTCATCGAGAAGCGCGGCACGCGGCTCAGCGCCCGGCCGATGAAGGGCACCTCCGAACGCGGCTTCACGGTGGAGGGCGATGAGGCCAGGCGGGCCGAATTGCGCGCCGACATCAAGCAGCGGGCCGAGTTGCTGATGATCGTGGACCTGCTGCGCAACGACCTCGGCCGGCTGGCCCGGGTGGGCAGCGTCAATGTGACCAACCCCTACCATGTGGAAGCCTACCGCACGGTGCTGCAGATGACCTCCACGGTGAGCGGCGAGGTGGCGCCTGACCTCAGCCTGGCGGAGACGGTGCGCAGCCTCTTTCCCTGCGGCTCCATCACCGGCGCGCCCAAGATCCGGGCCATGGAGATCATCGCCCGGCTGGAGGGCATCCCGCGCGGCGTCTACACCGGCGCCATCGGCTTTCTGACGCCGGAGCGGGACTTCACCTTCAACGTGCCCATCCGCACCCTGCGAATCGGGCCGGACGGGGCGGGCGTGCTGGGCGTGGGCAGCGGCATCGTGGCGGATTCGGACCCCAGGGCGGAATATCGCGAATGCCGGCTCAAGGCGTCCTTCTTCGCCGAGCCGCAGGAGGATTTCGCCCTCATCGAGACCATGCGCGCGGAAGGCGGCACCATCCCCCTTCTCGACCTGCATCTGGCCCGGCTGGAAGGCTCGGCCCGTTATTTCGGCTTTCCCGTGGCCATCGGCGAGGTGCGCGCCGAGATCGAGGAGCTGCTGGCTTCCCTGACCCGGGGCGGGGTGCACCGCCTGCGCCTGCTCCTGGACCGCACGGGCGAGACCGCGCTTCTGGCGGCACCCTACCTGCCGCCCGGCGTGGCGCTGGACGTGGGCTTTGCCGCGCAACCGGTCGACCGGCGCAACCCCTTCCTCTATCACAAGACCACGGCGCGGCGGCTCTACACACAGGCGCTGGGGCAAGCCGCCGCCCGGGGCCTTTACGACGTCATCTTCACCAACGAGGCGGGGGAGGTCACCGAAGGGGCGCGCAGCAACATCATCATCGAACGCGGCGGGCGGCTGGTCACTCCGCCGGTGGCCTCGGGGCTGCTGGGCGGCGTGGCGCGCGCCCGGCTCATCCGCGAGGGGCGCCTTCATGAGGAGGTGCTGAGGCGCGAGGACCTTCTGGCCGCCGAAAAGGTCTATCTCAGCAATGCCCTGGTGGGCCTGCAGCCGGCGCGCCTGCGCGCCTGAAACATGGTTTCGGGAACCTTTACAGCCTGTTAACCCGGCGTTTATCCAAATAATGTCTACTGGTTGCCTCGAAAGAGCCACGAATCCTTCTGAAAAAGGGCATACCGTCGGTAACGGCGGGACGCAAAGCCACCGGTCCCCGCAAAGGGGGACAGCGGAGCCACCAAAGAGGTTACGATGCAAGATCGCAATGTTTCGGATTCGAGCCTGACAGCCACCGCTCCGGTGCACAGCTCGGATCGGCTCGCCCGTCAGCTCATCCGTCATCTCGGCATCGCCGGCGCCACGCGCACCTGCCGCGAGAACCACTGGGACGGCGTCCTTCTCGCCGTGGAGGCGCACGCGCGTTCCACCGGCCAGCTCTGAGCCGATCGGCCGGATATCCGGTCGGGCCCCTGCTTCGACCTTTTTGTCGCCGTTTTTGCGCCGCAGCATGAAAGAGCTGTGCTATCGTCGGAAACGGTGACCTTCATGACCAGACTGATCGTGGTTTCAAATCGGGTGCCCGACCCGGAACAGGCGGCCAGTGCCGGCGGCCTGGCGGTGGGCATCAAGGCGGCCCTGGAGAAATCCGGCGGCATCTGGTTCGGCTGGAGCGGCAAGCGCAGCCCCGCGCCCTCCGAGACGCCGCAGGTCCAGGATGCGGACAATGTGACCTATGTCACGGTGGACCTGACCGAGGAAGATTATCACGATTACTATTTCGGCTTCGCCAACCGCGCCCTGTGGCCGCTCTTCCATTACCGCGGCGACCTGACCACCTTCGACCGCGAGGCCCTGGCCGGCTATATGCGGGTCAACCGCCAGTTCGCCGAGAAGCTCTGTCCGCTCCTGGAGCCGGACGATCTCATATGGGTGCATGACTACCATCTCCTTCCCCTGGCGGCGGAATTGCGCGCTCTGGGGTGCCGCAACGCCATCGGCTTCTTCCTGCATATCCCCTTTCCGGTGCCCGAGGTCCTCGCCATCCTGCCCAGCTACCGCACCATGCTGGAGGCCATGTTCCATTACGACGTGGTGGGTTTCCAGACGGAGGGCGACAGCTGGGCCTTCGCGCGCAACGCCACGCTGCTGGCGGATGCCGAGCAGGCGGGCGAGGGCGTGCTGGTGGCCGGCGGGCGGCGGGTGCGTGTGGGGACCTTTCCCATCGGCATCGACGCCGCCAATTTCATGGAATTCGCCGAGGCGCCCATCGCCCGCGACCAGTCGGAGCGCATGCGCCAGTCGCTGCGCGGCCGCAAGCTCATCGTGGGCGTGGACCGGCTGGATTACACCAAGGGCCTGCTCGCCCGCATGCAGGGCTTCGAGGCGCTTCTGGAGAACCACCCGGAGATGCGGGGGCGGGTCTCCATGCTGCAGGTGGCGCCGCCGTCGCGCGCCGACGTGCCGGAATATGTGGAGCTCCGGAACGAGCTGGATGCCACCTGCGGGCGCGTCAACGGCATTTACGGTGAGTTCGACTGGGTGCCCCTGCGCTACATCACCAAGGGCTTCAGCCGCCAGGCGCTGGCCGGCCTGCTGCGCGCCAGCCGCGTGGGCTTCATCACGCCGCTGCGCGACGGCATGAACCTGGTCGCCAAGGAATATGTGGCGGCGCAGGACCCGGAAGACCCCGGCGTGCTGATCCTCTCCAAGTTCGCGGGCGCCGCCGCCCAGCTCGACGGCGCGCTGATCGTCAACCCCTTCGACCTGAATGCCCTGGCCGATGCGCTGGTGGAGGCCCTGGACATGTCGAAGCCCGAACGCAAGGAACGCTGGGACAGCATGATCCGCAATGTCTGCGAGGAGGACGTGCACCGCTGGCGCAGCAGCTTCATCAAGGCCCTGGAAGAGGTGCGGGACACCGCCGGCGCCTGATCCGCCGATGAAAAGGCGGCGACTTTACCGGCTGGTTACACTTGCCCCCTATGATGCCTGAAGTAGCGTTACGGGGGCAGGATCTTGACGGCAACGGAACACGGTACCGGAAAAGCGCGCGGCTCCGCGGCGGATGGCTGGGCGGCGCGCCTGGAAGGCAGCAACATCTCGCCCACCAGCCTTCTGGCCACCGATTATCTCAACCATTACAATGAAGTCATCATGATCGTAGACATGCTGCCCGACATGCCCGAGATGCTGGAAGACATCGCGGGCTGGCGGCCGCGCAGCTATGCCGAGCATTTCCGCGACTGCGGCTTTTCCTATGCCGAACTGGCCATCGAGGCCTATGAGCACGCCCCCGCCCAATTCCGCCGCATCTTCGATGACACGCGGGAAAAGCTGGACGAGATGACCCTCTACGCCATCCGCACGCTGGCCGGCTGCATCGCCAGCCGGCGGGAGAGCGAATTGCGCGAACGCTGCGCCGTCTTCGCCCGCGCCATGCAGAGCCTCGCCGACACCATGGCCGCCACCATCAACGGTAACGCCACCAAGGCCGACGACAATCTGATCCACAGTATCATAGGCAGGAGGTGAGTCCGGCCGTATTCAGGCATGACCAACTGAACCAGCCCTCCTTCGCTAAAGCTTCGGAGGGCACTCCTTCGCCCAAGGTGCGGTTCCGGGTGGCAT
>Ga0182735_1002204_pt1 | contig 12068 bp, 12 predicted proteins | sample eDN5th30CKraftMG_FD_128524 | JGI IMG/M metagenome (GOLD analysis project Ga0182735, IMG submission 128524) | Enriched Miracle-Growth compost microbial communities from Emeryville, California, USA - eDNA 5th pass 30_C Kraft MG (version 2) (version 2) ... | reverse complement strand
CAGGATTGCTTCCCGTTATCAAACCCTTAAAAATTGAAGATCAAATCGCCGTTGTTTTACGCAAGCAGGCACAGGCAGCAATTCGCTTGGATCCATTCTCGGAAAACGAAGTCAACGCCTGCATAGAGGCGGGAAAGTCAATACGCGAGGCCGCCGAAAATCTGATCATTATTCTGGATTTTAAAACTATTCTCGGCAGATATAATGATGCTTTAAAAACTGGTCGCGGAGTTATAATGCGCTTGACCAGCGCTTTGGATTCGCAACGCAATCCGAATATCGTAATTCTTGCTAATAGCTTTCCAGAATCAAAGACTTCGCTGAAAAACTATCCGTCGATATTATCGATGGAAGAGCGAAAATTACATCACGAATTGTCAGATCAGATGCCACTCCTCTATGGCGACTACATGTCCATCGCACCCCGGACAGGCAGTAGTAAAGGTGGATCAGGCTGGTTTCCTCATGTGGATCTGGTGACTGAAAACGACTGGCATATTCATCTGTATGAATCGAACGGAGATCAAGCAAAGTACATTGTTGCTTCTGGAGATGCCGTCCGTGGCGGTTATTGGCGAAACTGCATCGACTGTTGGGGCAAAGGAATAATCGATCACGTCCACCAGCATAAAATGTTGGAGATTCAGGGAAAAAAATTTACTGTACCCGCGCCTTGGTTATCTGTGAGAGCCAATCAGCACCTTACCCGAATGGCGCTCCACAGATGATCGCGTTTCGACCGAATGCCGTGTCTCCATATCGGTGTGCGAGCCGTGCGCGCACCTTCAGAATTCTTTTGACAAATGCTTCTATATCCTGATGCTTGATGCAAGAAACTGCCTTGGCGACAAGAGATCGGTGGTCGAATGAACGGCAACCTCGGTCCAACTCATGCGCCACTAGCAATGCGACTAGTTCGTCGCGCTCCAGTATTTCGGCCAAGGATCGTATACATTTACTCCGGTTGAGCTGTCCACGACGCGCTGATTTCAGTTTCAAGGTGCCGTCAGTAGACTGTGTGACGCGCAAAATCGACCACCAGATTGGAATAAGCTGTACAGCACAGTCATAGTGTTTGTCGCCAACTACCAGAGTCATCCGGTCTGCGATCCGCGAGAAATGTTCCGCTTGATTGGCCAGCCGAGAAAGTGTGTCGCGGTCGCTTTTAATCTCATATCCCTCGATCCGACCGTTGATGACCGCAACATCAACCCTCGAACTTCCGCGCGAAACCTTCAACTCATCCACTATAACGGCATCATCTCCGTTGTGTACTAAGGACAGCTTAGAGCGCAGCACTTCTCTTATCGCCGGATCACATGTGGGAAAGTTGGTCATTGTGTTGGTTTCTTTAAATTTTCACGTAGAATGTAATTGCCGTTTACCTGTGTCAACGGCATCTGATACTAATGTTAGGAAGGCGTGACAATCCGCCCCGGTCTCTATGACGAAGACGATTGTCGTACGCTGATATTAATAATTTCATATTGTATTGTGATCTAATGGCGGACAAGCGTTACCGTTGTCGTCCTGGTGCCTTCATTCCAGAGTACTCTAAGGGTAATTCTACACAGATGCTGGTCACATTGTGGTGACGCAGAGGGCAACTTTGCATCCAAGGATGAATTGACCTTGACCTGATTGCACCCGAACGACATCCAAACGTTGGTTGCAGTTACTGGTAACAAAAAGCATACGCAACCAACTGCATATTGGGTTGTCTTCGTGAAATACAGAACGGGCCACGAGTTGGCCCGTTTCAAGATCAATTCGGCGTGCATTATTTAGTCTACCTTCTTCTGAAAGATTCTTTCAATTGCCTTTCGTTGAGTACCGAATAACGCTCAAGCTTCGCGGCGATTGAGGAAACGGCTTTCGCTTTTTTCTCAATGATGCCGACAGCTCTATCAAACTGGATTTGAAGGATTTCATTCACACGCTCTTCGAGGCTGGGATTTTGACGCAGCAGGGTTTCGTCGCACAAATTCATTGTAGCTAAAAAAGCTAGACCTTTGCCAAAGCCGAACGAGGCTTCCATTCGAATTGCAATTCGGGTCGCTTCTGCAAGATCAGAGTGGGAGCCGCCGCCGCTGCCATCAGTCGTCTCCCCAAGCACAATCTTCTCGGCGGCTAACCCACCCAAAAGTGTGCAAATTTGAGCATCGTACGCGGTTCTGGTCGTGAGAATTCTATCTGCACGAATTTGCATCCGTGTGCCACCAAGGTTGCAATCACTGTCTCTGAAGGTTCGCCTGATATGAACCGAAACAGGTTTGAGGCCTGTCACATCGAACAACTCATCTGCAACGACAGCATGCCCGGCTTCGTGGATGGCTGTTCGGCGGATGTCTTGAATACATACCGGGCGCGGAGAAGGAATATTGATAGCGAGGTCTGACGCGCTTAGAGGAGATTTCCTCGCTCGTGCGCGGCTCCGTGCTTCTCGCACCAGTCGGGCAATGTCTGCACCAGACGCACCTTCAAGCCTAACCGCGATTTCAGAAATGTCTTCGCCTGGCAGGGTGTCGCGCAAATGGTATTTGAGGATTTGCTTCCTTCCGACTGCATCGGGGAGGGGGATGTGGACATGCCGTTCAATTCTTCCAGAACGAATGATCGCCGGGTCAATTGCATTAATATCGTTGGTCGCTGCAACTACGACGACACCTTCTCTACCATCCAGCCCATCCAGGCACTGCAAAAATCCATTGATAACCTGCCGCGCGTAATTGGAGTTTCTTCCAGAAAGCTGGGATCGTGTTCCGAAGCTGTCAACTTCGTCGACAAACAAGATGCATGGCGCTTCTCGTTTAGCCTGTTCAAATGCACGAAGCATCGCTTTGAGGAGGTCGTCTAAGCTACCTTTGGCCTGCCATTGCGCTAGAGAGTGCGCAAACAAGGGGACTCTGCAGGTTCCAGCTAACGCACGAGCAAAAAGCGTTTTACCAACGCCTGGAGGGCCGCAGAGTAGAACGCCACGATCAATATCCTCCCAGTCCAGTTCTCGCTTGGCGAAGAGAGCTAGATCGTCTGCAAGCATTTTCCCCCAAGATGCCGCTTCGCCGTATCCTGCGATATTATCGAGGTTGATCTCGCTTTCTGTGCGGATCGCTTTTGCTCCTCTGGTCATGCGATCAAGCTTGTGTTGAACGTCTTGATCGCTCCATGATTGACAGATCATCGAAGCCAGGATGCGTAACGAGAACGGGGCAGGGACAGGCAGATCGGAAAATCGAGGCGGAGTTCGAAGACTTTCTTTCGCAATCGATTCACACAGAGAGCCATCGATCTTCATTTCGATGATATCGTCAGCGGAATCCAATACCGGTTGTGATAAGGAAGCTAGGTGCGGTGTGAAATAGACCGTCTGCTTGTATTTGACATGGTCATCACCAAAATCAAAGTGGTCTCGCTTTTGGGCGGTTAATTGGATGACGCTTCGCTGTGATGGCCGTTTCGAATTGTAATAGTCCAATCGACCAAGGGCCTTCTCAAAGAGCTCCAGGTCATCGGCATGTTCACATGTTACGATTAGGTCGAGGACTCGGCCCGCCAGCAAATCATGAAGACCGCGCCTTCTGATTTGCCGAGTAAAGTGCGCCACCGCAAAGCGCAAAGCCAGGCCTTCTGGTGTCTGTTGAAAATTCTGCATTCTGTTTTCTCGCAAGGTTTCACAGCATTGAAAGATGGAGACCGGCAGTTGCAGTGCGATATTCGAAACATTGTCATAGACGTCACCCTCAAAAAATTAACGTAGACCTCTGACTGGAGCGGGTTTACCAAGTCGATAAAATCGCGAATACGTGCGCGCGAAGTGCAACTGTGGATCGACATAGAACAGTTCGCTTGTCGTAATCAGTCTGCGGCTACCCAGCTTCGGATGCTCTAGAACCATTCCCTCCAGGCAAGGCAAGGCGCGTGTTGTTCGAACCCAGTCGTTAAGAAGTGGGCTGTCATCCAGAAGGTTCAGGTCCGGTTGTTTGCCCTCGCGTAAAACCCTGAGATCGTTGATCAATTTTTCGAGCGTACTGATCGTTTCAGTTAAATAATTCAGATTGTTCATGGTAAGCCTCCTCGTTATCGGGCATCGAATGCCGATCTGGATAATTCTGATTTTGAAGTGAGATTAAGTTCTCGAAACCCTAGTTTCCGGGCTTATTCTTTCATTCAGGTCGAATGAAACTTCTCCAGAAAAATAGAGCGCGGCCAGAGCGCTCATCGGTTCGTTAGAATTGCGTACCAACTGACAGCAATGCCTAAGAGGTAGAGGACCGTCATCGTCTAACGCGGAAAGTAGTCGAAGTCGGTCTCCGAGCGAAACCGTAGATGAGGCAAAGGGAACGAGATCGACGGCATTAAAAATAATTGTTTGTTCAATCATTTTGTAGGTGTGCTGGTCATATAACCAGCCTTCATCCTCTGCCGCCGCAAGAGCCCATTCCGGTGTGTCATGGACATCGACAAGGTAGTCGCCATCCACTCTCTGAACTGCGAAGTCTGGAATGTGAAACGTCTCTGTAGAGCCGAGTAGGAACGGCAGGCACGACCATGCCAATACGTCGGGGATGAGGTCAAAATAGCAAGCTAGGTTTCGAGCCTTCTGTGATCGAAAGAGAGCGCGGCCCCTGCACTTTAAAACAACTGAAGGTGCAAATAAGTTGCTGGCCGCACGAAGATGTGCGTCAGCTAGGACATCATTAATGGAATGGAACATTACATTGCTCCTGAGGACGGCAAACCGTCAATGAACTGCGGGTTCAAAAACTCAGAAGGTACGTATTCGACGCGCGCGGGTAACAAGCTCAACAGGGAGCATAGTCAGCAACGGGGAAAGGGTGAGCGCGTTTTTCATGATTAGAACATATCAGGAACAAAATCTGAGAGTCAAGGCACCATACCTGCTTTTTTCGATGCAGCATACCATTCACCTGTAGCGAGATTGCATAGTCCAGGCAGTTTGTAACATTGATGAATGCGAAGGAAGTCGCTGATGTTCTCTGTCGCTATCGGAATTTGGTGACGTATTGAAGCCGCTGCTATTTGCAGGTCTTGACCAAATTTCGGCTTCTTGGATTTTGCGTCTGGGACCCACAGAGATTTCAAGGCTGGCGTAGAGATCATCTGTCCGACGATCCTTGCAGTGATGACGTCTTGATCAAGGCAAACGAGGTCACTAGCGAGCAATCGGTCTAGCCATTCCTCCAACGCATCCGCGCGGGGCGAACCCGAGAGCCGGAGATTTTCTATTCCCTTCTGTATCTCGATTACGGTCGAAACAGAGATCACAAAATAATTGTCCGGAAAACTCTTCATCCATGTGATAAGCTGATGCGGAGGATTCTTGTAAGCAAATTGGCTTATGATACAGGTATCTAGTAGCAGGCGCTCATGCGTTTTCATACTGCACTCGCAAGCGTGGTTAACTGGAAAGCATTATCTGGGCAATTACAAGAATTTGGTAAAATAACCATTAGTATATCTAACGATGGCTCGCAAAAGCTGTCGCTATTAAACATGGGGTGTTTTGTAGATGGGAGCTGGAAAACGTTGGACTATGACTGAATTTATTTCAGCGCCAGATGATGTTTTGTCACTTGTTGATGCACAAAGTCCGCAATTTTTAGTGTCGGGCAGTAAGGTTTATAAAATTGAAGCCGTACAAGAGGGGCAAGCCGAAAATTTAAAAGATATATTATTTCGCGGGGGGCCATTGGATACTAGTGACAGATTAGATTGAGCGGTCTTTGATTGTCTTCTCCAGGACCAGCAGGACATCCTTAATGAGGGTTTTAGCTCTGTTCTGGGTGAGGATGTATCGGATCGACCCAATATACCGTTTCTGGATTTTCGATAGGTTCCACGTCTGTAATGTTCACGACTACTGCTTCGTTATCAGATCGAACCAAAACGCATTCTAGCACATTGTCCGGATCGGCATTAATCTCCTGATGGGGGACATAAGGTGGTACAAAAATAAAATCGCCTGGTCCGGCTTCAGCAACATATTCTAGTCGATCTCCCCAGCGCATCCGCGCTTTTCCTCGCAGAACAAAAATGACACTTTCCAACGCTCCATGGTGATGGACGCCCGTTTTGGCATTGGGTTCGATTGCAACCGTCCCCGCCCAAATTTTCTGGGCACCAACACGTGCATGATTGATTGCGGCTTGACGGAACATCCCTGGGGTTTGTGCGGTGTTGGGGTCTAGCTGTTCACCTTTTATCACGCGTATCCCGTCGTGCTTCCATCGATCTTTATGTTCGTGATGATGATCGTCGTTCATGACACACTCCGTTCCCCGCGAGGGGAAATCAAACCTATCGACCGACATCGTCCGACAGTAAATACCTCCAGTCAAGGAGCGGCATCCAAAGATTGATCTAATACTAAAGGGGAAATGATCAGTTTTCCGCTTGATCAACCTTGGAACCTAGGCAATATGGTTTCTGGGCTGGGGAGATATGAACCTTCAATTTTGTAGCGAAACCCGATCATTGTTCGGCGAAATCACTGTAGCATTTTTACCTTACGCAGAAGCGGCTGTTTTAAGGATTCAGGGATTGTATCCTGACGTCAGTTTCTCGCTGGATGGCGATAAAATAACCGTCCGAGAAATCGATGAGCAATCTGTTCCAGCGTTCCGAAGCGTTATAGCCCATCAGATTTATCGCGAGAAGATTCTCGTCGAAACGCTTTCGTTGCGGAAGTCCTTGCTGTCTGCGGTCATAAAATGACAGACGTCTGGCCGCTTAAGTTCAAAGATACGGGTAAGGAATATCTATTCTCGGACGACGCGGGAGGCTTCTTTAAGTCAGATGCCAAGTTCCTGGATCGCTATGCAAACGGCAATCTTGCCGAACGCGACTTGACGTTCTTGAAGTCAAATGGCCACGCATTTGAAGAACAGAACGATCTTGCGTGGACTTCATTTGCTTATAGATGGTCGCGACGCCAGGCGGTCGCGGGTGAACTGACGTATTTGATCCTCGTCCCCACACTGCGCTGCAATCTGACTTGTGGCTATTGCCAGGTTTCTCGCGTTTCGGAGACGGCGCAGGGCTTTGATTGGAATGAAGAAGCGCTTGAGGCTGTTCTCCAGTTTCTGAACCAACTTTCGACTACTTCGATCAAGATCGAATTTCAGGGTGGAGAGCCATTGCTCCGGTTGGATATCTTGGAAAAGGTGAGGGCGTTTTGCCGACAGCGTTTCGAGAGTGCTCAGATTGTGGTTTGCACGAACCTGCAAAATTTGTCTGATCGCGAATGGTTGTTTCTGGCAGGTGACGACACTTTTATAAGCACGTCCGTCGACGGAGATCGTAGAACTCACGAACGGCAAAGAACGCATGAAGCTTCAAAAACGGACGCGTTCTTCAGGAATCTCAACGAGGCAGTTCGTCGCTTTCCAGAAGGCAAGATATCAGCATTGCCTACCATTGATGTCGATAACCCTCCTGATCTGGAAGCTTTGATTGCGAACTTCGAACAGTTCGGCATTCGATCAATTTATCTACGACCGATAAATTATCAGGGATTTGCCCGGAAACTGAAGCAGCGCGGTGACGTGCTTCAACGCTGGAATACTCTTTATTCAGATTTCATTGATCGCTTGGTCGAGCGCAATTTCGCAACTGGATCGGTTTTGGAAGAATACTATTTCAGTCAGTGTCTGAAGCGTATCCTTCGCACCGGATCAGATCAGCATGTGGATCTTCGAAATCCAAACTTCTTCGCGTCGGACTATCTGGTCATTGATCATGATGGCGTATTTTATCCTACCGACGAAGCCCGAATGCTGTCACGTATCGGTCGGATTGATCTCAGCATAGGTGACCTCTCGTCAGGCTTGGATTCCACAAAGATTGCCGCTCTAAACGCCTCGTCGCTGAACAATTTCGACCCAGATTGCATTCATTGCGTTTATCAACCTTTCTGCGGTACTGATGTCGTCGATGATCTGTCGCGCTATGGTCGTATTGATGTCCCTCGGCACGAAACGTGGTTCTGTGGTCGCCACACTGCGATTTTCGATAAGGCTTTCGAATTTCTATACAGCAATGACGAAGAAATTCGGTTTTCCGTCGCACATTGGCTCGGTATCGCCGATTGGAGCCCTCAGATGGTTGAGGTGCACACATGATACCGCTCCGTATCAAAGCAATGTCAGATGCGTCGGAGCCCTTTGTTGTTAGACTATGGGCAGATCGACCGTTGGACGAGCCGTGGGTCGACGAAGCTTTCGAAGCAAACCTGATGTCAGAGTCAGACGGCGACAGCATCTTCGAAGGGAAGGTAGGCCGAGTAATAATCTCGGGAATTTCGCCTTCTGACGTCAATGGCGATGTGCTTCTTGTCAATCCGAGAAAGGGTGTCGCTGATCGTCTTGTTCGCAGGAACTCGCCTCATAATACGTTCGTAATTACCGAGCGATGTGACCAGCTTTGCGTGATGTGTTCCCAGCCTCCGAAACAGCATCATGTGGATCTGTTTCCTTACTTCGAGGCCGCAGCATTGTTGGCTCCGCGCAATGCGGTAATCGGATTGTCGGGGGGTGAGCCAACTCTGTACAAAGCTCAGCTTTTCGGACTTCTCAGCCGTGTAATGCAACAGCGGCCCGATATCAGTTTTCACGTTCTGACAAATGCTCAGCATTTTGTTACCGAGGATCTATCCGCTCTAAGCCAGATTGATCTCAGTCGTGTAATTTGGGGCGTCCCTCTTTATTCAGCAGATGCTTGCGTACATGACGAAATCGTGGGCAAGGCTGGTGCTTACGACCAGTTGCAGAAGAATTTGGCGCTGATGGCCCGTGCTGGCTGTCGGATCGAACTCAGAACCGTGCTGATGCGCCCCAATGCAGAGCACCTGCCGGAACTGGCGAGATTCATTGCGACGATGCTGCCCTTTATTGACGTTTGGGCCATCATGCAGATGGAAAACATTGGTTACGGCAGGAAAAATTGGGACGCGCTATTCTTCGACAGTTCTGATCAGTTTATGGGACTGGCTACGGCATTGAACATCGTTCAAAGTCGAGGGCTGGAAGCAAAATTGTATAATTTTCCGCTCTGTACTGTGCCAGTGGCTTACAGATCACTGGCTCCGGCTACGATCTCGGACTGGAAGAAGACTTTTCTAGAGGAATGTGATGGATGTTCGATGAAGGAGGCTTGTGGGGGCTTCTTTGAATGGCATCCACGTAATCACGGTTACAGGGCGTTGGGGGTATTATGAAAAAGAAAGTATTTGCGATTCCATCATTATTGGCCGCTGGTTTTTTGCCAGCGGAAGCGGTGGCAATGCCACCAAAGCCGTCCATAGATGACGGAGGAAACTCGAAATCTCTATTCGATGTTTTCAGGATGGACCACGACTACACTCTGGCTGGCCACAGAAGCCACAGTTCACATCGGTCTCATAGCAGTCACCGTTCGTCAACCGGCGGCTATTCCTATCGAGCGCCTTCGTATAGTGCGCCGTCCCGGAGTTATGCGGCACCGCTTTATAATCCCCCTGTTAACACTGCCCCTGCGCCGTCGCCCCAATATTATCCATCAGCGCCATCTGGATCGGGTGCGACAGGTGGCACAGCCATGCCGCTAAAGACGCTCCCTGGCAATAGCGACAAGTTCAAGGAAGTCGTGAAACAGGTCCAACTCGCGATGCTTGCCTACGGCTATTACACCGGTGACATTGACGGGCTTCTGGGGCCAACAATGAAAACAGGGCTGCAAAGGCTTCAAGGCGATTATGGATTGAAGGTTACGGGAACAATCACGCCTGAAACCCTTGACGCTCTTCGTATTTCAGCCAAGTAAAGTGAGTAACGGTAATGGGTTCATGGCAATTGGCTCGTTTCCTGATAGCAAATGTTATCGCCATACTTTCGCTTGCGACATTCGCACGTGCGGAAATCGCTGTTGAACGTGTTCCACTTGATGATGGACCACCGGCATTGGTCTTGAAAGGCGAGTTCTCTACCAACGACGATCCAAGTGTGTTTGCTCGCGAAGTTGGCGCTACGGGTGCCAAGATCGTCTCGTTCTCAAGTGGAGGCGGCAATATTATCTCCGCGATGGCTTACGGTCGAATGATCCGATCCCTTGGTCTGTCGACCATGCAAGCGCGTTCTATGGAATGCTCATCGGCGTGTGCTCTTGCGTTTGTCGGTGGTATCAACCGGCACGCGGAACCAGGTGCAATCGGCGTCCATCAGTCATCGTTTGCGCCTGAGCATACACTGGACGGGCAAAGTGCAGTGGCCGCTGTCCAAAGGGTTACAGCGCACATCATTACGTATCTGGTCGAAATGGGTGTTGATCCAAGACTTCTGCAGCTCAGTCTGTCGGTGCCGAGCTCGGATATGCGCTATCTGACCGCGACTGAGATGCAGGACTTCAAAGTAACAACGAGCGGTGAAACCACGACGGCATCGACACCCTCCGTGGCGACAAATCCTCAGCCAGTCCAGCCGCCGTCAGTGACGGAGACCACTCCGCAGAATGACACGAGAGAAGATAGAGCACGCGCTTTTCTGATGCGCTATTACGAAACCTGGTCGCAGTCGAACAGCCAGTCAATGAACTTCGCGGAAAGCGCGTACTCTGACTTTGTTACATTTTACGACAAGGTCCAGGCCAAATCGTTCATTGTTGATGAGAAGCGCAAGTTTGTGGAGCGTTGGCCTGAGCGGGCCTATAGCCCGAAAGCCGACACGGTTAGAGTTATCTGCACGGATAATTGCCAGATCACAGGTGTCGTCGAATGGTTTGCGCGAAGCTTCTCTGGCAAGACCTCGTCTGGAGATGCCGAATTTGCGTTCGGCTGGGATCCACGCACGAATAGGATCGTCTCTGAATCGGGAAAGGTCATAACACTCGACAAAAACGTATTCGAACCCACCCGAATAATTTCGCAGTGGCAAACAGAAAATCAGTTATGCCGGGGTGGGTCAGGTGACTCTCCCGAAACACATAAAGCTTGCGGACGACGAGATAAGCTGGATGCCAAACTCACGTCTGTTGGCTGGTGTTATGGGCGTCCCGGCGAATATGGATATCAGATAAACTGGCATCAATGCGAAGGACGCCAATCGTCGGCTTCGAATTCTGTTCAAGCCAATGCCACCCGTGTAAGTGCTCCAGATCCCCGCGCATATCCAGTCGAAGCGCGGTTTTCCGGCAAAACGAAGATGCCGGACTTCAAGGGACGCGATAAGGATTTCAATTCGTTTCGAACTCGAATTCGCAATGGTCTCAAAGACGGGCCCAATTTTGCGGGGCACTATTCGTTGATTCAGTTTGGCTGTGGGACCGGCTGCTCGGCAGTGATTGTAAGTGATAGTAATACTGGTCGTCCAATGGGCTTTCCACGCGGTGGCGAAGACAACATGTATTTGTCGCTGATGTTTCGGCGCGATAGTCGCCTCATCGCCGCGCAATGGGCCGATACCGAACGTGACAAGTGTGTGATCGAGTTTTTCGATTTCAAGGGACGGGCTTGGAAGCCATTAAACCGTTACGACGTCGGGGCCGTCGACGCTTGTTATCGGGAGATAGGTCAAAATCTTCAATAGGTTTCCAGCAAAACACATATGAGCAAGCGAACTGGGGGAACAGTTGCCATTTTATATTAGAAAATCGGTTTCTGCGGGGCCATTTCGTTTCAATTTTTCAAAGGGCGGTGTCGGCGTTTCTGTAGGCGTTAAAGGCCTCCGGATAGGAACAGGTCCGCGCGGTCATTACATCCATGCTGGCGCTGGAGGACTATATTATCGTGCTACGTTGGGTAACGCAGGTCGTAAGCGATCTTCGCAAGACGTTACGCCAAGTGAACGGCTACCGGTCGCTACCTATTTCGACACCGATGTCACCATGGTTGAGATCGAATCTGGCGACGTTATGCATATGCGTGACGAATCCTTTGAAAATTTGCTCAACGAAATCAATTCCAAGTTTACGCAATCGCGAATGTCCACCACTTTGGCTTGGATTTTGGGCGGCGTTGGGTTCGTGGCAGGTCTTGCGCTCGGGGGAGGGACTGCGCTTTTGTTCAGCCTATTGGCACT
>Ga0182735_1002203_pt1 | contig 12069 bp, 12 predicted proteins | sample eDN5th30CKraftMG_FD_128524 | JGI IMG/M metagenome (GOLD analysis project Ga0182735, IMG submission 128524) | Enriched Miracle-Growth compost microbial communities from Emeryville, California, USA - eDNA 5th pass 30_C Kraft MG (version 2) (version 2) ... | reverse complement strand
GCAGCGTCTCGCCGACGCCGCCTGCCTGTTGTTCGACGGCACGCTCTACACGGACGACGAGATGATTATCGCCGGCGTCGGCAGGAAGACCGGCCGGCGCATGGGCCATATCTCGATGGAGGGAGAGAACGGCGCCGTAACCTCCCTTGCCGGCATCGCGCCCGGCCGGCGCATCTTCGTCCACATCAACAACACCAACCCGGTGCTCGACGAGAACTCGCCCGAGCATGCCCGCATTCGGGCGGCCGGCTGGGAAATTGCCCATGACGGCATGGAGCTGGAGCTATGAGCGACTTTCACGACGCGGCCCGCAACGGCCTGTCGGCCGGCGAACTGGAAGCCGTGCTGCGCGCGGTCGGTGCCGAGCGCTACCACAACCGCCATCCCTATCACCACCGCATGACGAGCGGCGACCTGTCGAAGGGCGAGTTGCAGGCATGGGCGCTCAACCGCTACTGCTACCAGGCGGTCATTCCGCGCAAGGACGCCACCATCCTGGCGCGCGCCAGCGACCCGGCCTTCCGCGCCGAGTGGCGCAAGCGCATCGAGGACCATGACGGCGACGACGGCTGGAGTGGCGGCATCGCCCGCTGGCTGCATCTCGCCACCTCGCTCGGGCTCGACGCCGAAGCGGTGAAGAGCGAACAGCTGGCGCTGCCGGCAACGCGCTTCGCCGTCGGCGCCTATCTTTCCTTCTGTGCCGAACGCTCGCTGCTGGAGGCCGTCGCCTCCTCGCTCACCGAATTGTTCTCGCCTGTCATCATCAACGAGCGGGTACCGGCGATGCTGGCGAAATACGACTATGTCACCGCCGACACGCTTTCCTATTTCACCCGCCGGCCGGAGCAGGCCGCGCGCGATTCCGACTTCGCGCTCGCCTATGTGCGCATGCACGCCGACACGCCCGAGCGCCAGCAGCAGGTGATCGACGCGCTGGTGTTCAAGTGCGACATCCTGTGGGCGATGCTCGACGCTCTCCAGCATGCCTATGGCGAGGGCGGCACGGCCATTCCGCCCGGCGCCTTCCGGCCAGAGACCGTTTCATGAATGGCCGGCGCGAACGGGCTGTCGTCTCGACGGACTCGGTTCCGCGCCTGCCTTCCCATGTGCGCATCCAGTTCGACCCCGTGCGGCAGGCGCATGCGGTGCTTTCGCCGGAAAAAGTGTTCTGGCCCAACGAGGTCAGCCTCGATATCCTTCGCCGCTGCGACGGAAAAACGAACGTGGACGCGATCGTAGCGGACCTGGCGCGCGTCTACGATGCCCCGCGGGAAGAACTCGCCGGCGACGTCTTCGCCTTCCTGCAGGAATGGTCCGACAAGCTTCTGGTACGACTATGAGCGCGCTCCTACCCCCGATCGGTATGCTGGCCGAACTGACGCATCGATGCCCGCTGCAGTGCCCCTATTGCTCCAATCCGGTGGAACTGCTGAAGGCCAACCGCGAACTCGACACCGCCGCCTGGCTCGACCTGTTCGACCAGGCCGCCGATCTCGGCATCCTGCAGGTGCATCTTTCCGGCGGCGAGCCGACGCTCAGGCGCGACCTCGAGCAGATGATCGCGCGGCTGTCAGCGCGTGGCGTCTACACCAATCTGATCACCGCCGGCGTCGGCATCGCGGACGGGCGCATCGAAGCCTTCGCCGAAGCCGGGCTCGACCACCTGCAACTCAGCTTCCAGGGCGCGCGGCCGGAAACCACCGACCGCATCGGCAATCAGCGCGGTGCGCACGAGCGGAAACTGGATACGGCGCGGCGCGCCGTCGCCGCCGGCCTGCCGCTCACCATCAACGCGCCCGTCCACCGCCACAACATCGAGCAGGTGCCCGAGTTCATCGAACTGGCGCTGTCGCTCGGCGCGGAGCGGCTGGAAATCGCCAATGTGCAATATGGCGGCTGGGCGCTGATCAACCGGCAGGCACTGATGCCCGACCGCGATGCGGTCATGCGCCAGGCCGAAATCGTCGAGGCGGCGGCAAGGCGGCTCACCGGCATCCTCAACATCGATTTCGTCACGCCGGACTATTTCGCCATCTACCCGAAGCCCTGCATGGGGGGCTGGGCGCGCGACGCCTTCATGGTCGCGCCCGACGGCACGGTATTGCCGTGCCACGCCGCGCACACTATTCCGACGCTCACTTTCGAGCGCTTCGGCGAAAGGACACTGGCCGAAATCTGGGAGGATTCTCCCGCCTTCAACGCCTTCCGCGGCACCGACTGGATGCTGGAGCCCTGCCGCAGTTGCGAACGGCGCGAGATCGATTGGGGCGGCTGCCGCTGCCAGGCGATGGCGATTGCCGGCAACGCGGCGGCGACGGACCCTGCCTGCATCAAGTCGCCGCTGCACGCGCGCATGGCAACCGCGGTGGCCGAGGCGCAGGCGGCCGCAGCCGCGCACGACAGGAACGCCGAATTCGTCTATCGCCGCATCGGCGGCGCGGCGCAGGCGGAACCCGAGAAGGCATGAAACCCCGCGATACGGCCGCCGTCAGAACGGTCCCGTACGGAAAGAAGCGAGGGAACCGCTCCCTCTTTTCGATTGATACCTGTCTTTGTCCCAGAACCGGCTCCCACTTCTGAGAGAAATGCATCAGTCCTGCCTGAACAGGATCTCGCCGGTGCCGGCGACGGCGTTGTCGCCGCCGAATTTGCCGGGCCTCGCCCCGAGCAGGGGGCGCTTCAGGATGCCCTCGGCCATCAGATAGCGGTCGAAGACGGCGGCGAAGGTGCTGTCGGGCGCGCCGCATTCGACGAAGCTCGGCGACATTTCTTCCGGCAGGCGGTCGAGCAGGATGGAGCCGCGCCGCATCATGTAGCCGGGCAGGCGGCCGACCGTGCCGGTAACCGCCAGCGTGCCGGCAATCATGCGCGACCCCGCATAGTCGCCGCAGCCCCTCAGCACCGCCGCCACGCCACGGCGCATGCGGTCGCCCGCGCAGGCGCCGGCGCTGCCGCGCACGACCACTACGCCGCCGTTCATGCCGGCAAGCTCGCCTGCCAGCGGCCCGCCGAGATGGTCGCCGGCATCGCCGAGGATTTCCAGCCAGCCGCCACGCATGCCGGAGCCCGCATGCGGCCCGGCGCTGCCTTCGATCAGCAGGCGGCCGCCGCGCATCGTGCGCCCCGCCTGCGCGCCGACATCGCCGGCAACGACGAGCGTGCCCGCGGTCATTCCGGCGCCGACGCCATCGAAGCGGCGGCTGCCGCCTTCGAGAACGACGCTGTTGGCGTCCTTGCCGGAAACGCGGAACACGTCGCCCACCGTGAGCGCCCGCCGCGAGCGGACGAGCCGGATCCCGCCGATCTCGCGTGCCGACAGGCCCTCCAGCCGTTCCGGCGTCAGCGGCGACAGGTCGAGCCGTTCCGGCGGCGTTTCGCGCAGGGTGAAGGTAAGCGGCTTCACGGCAGCAGGTCCTTCAGGTGATAATGGAATTTGCCGAGCTTGCCGCCGTAGTTGCCGGCGCTGATGCGCGAGGCGCCCTCCTGCGGCCCGAGCGCCGTCACCGCGCCGATACCGGCCTTCATGGCCGCCGCCACCGCGTCGCTGGTCTCGCCGTCGATGACGATCTCCAGGACGGCGTTGTCGGCCGGCCCGAGCGCGCTTTTCACCACGCCGCGCAGGGTCGGCGCGAAGGCGTCGTTGGTGGAGGCCATCATGCCCTTGTACTTGCCGCCGACCTTGGACCCCGAGCGGACGACGCCGCCCGGAAATGGCATGATCGCGCCCGGCACCTGCTCGATGGCCGCCACTGCCGCTTCCGCCGCCGCCAGCGCCTGGGTGTTGGAGGCGGCGACCAGAAGCAGGTTGCCACCGCCCACCGCGCTCTTGGTCATGCTGGTCGTGGCTTCGCACAGGAACTCGCCGTCCATCACCGGCACGCGCCAGAAATGCCGGCCGCCGAATTTCTTCGACACCTGCCAGCCGTCGCCGAAATAGCGTAGCGCGGAGCCGAGTTTGAGGTCGGCCACACCGCCATTCAGGTCCGCGAAGCAGGCGCTGCCGGGCGAGGTCAGCACGCACTGGCCGAGCCGGTTCTGCAACTGCTTCTGCAACTCGTCGGTAGAGACGGCAAACAGCATCACCCGGCAGCCGGGCCGCCCGTCGGGCGTCTGCGCGGGCGATAGTTCCACGTCGATCGCCGCCTCGCAGCCGCAGCCGATCACCGAGGTGGCGAAGCCGGTCATGGTGACGGCGGCTTGGCGCGCCCATTTGCGGTTCGGTCCGGTGATGAGAATGGCGGTGGCCCGCATGCCGAAGGCCTCGGCGAACGTATCGTCGATGGTGACGCCGTTGACCGTCAACTGTTGCATGGCACCTCACCGAAAGGCTGCTCACGCTCGATGGCCGCGTCGGGGAAAACGAAGCCGTCGAGCGACAGGCCGTAGCGCTGCTGGTGGTAGGCCTCCAGCCGCTTCACCATCGCCTTGTCCGGCTCGGGATTCAGCCTGAGCGCCTTGCCCCAGCGCCAGTGGGTCACGTTGCCGTCCTCGACGACCAGCTCGCCGTTCTTCAGCACGAAGGCGGCGCGGCGGAACATCGCCGCGATGTCGTCGCCCTTGCGGTAGACCGCGACGTCGGCCAGCGCGCCCGCGCCCAAATGGCCGCGATCCTTCAGGCCGAGCAGCTTGGCGGGCGCCGCGCGCGTCATGATGGCGATGTCGGCCAGCGTGTATTCGCGTGTCAGGCCGGGCAGCGTCGACAGCGACAGCGCCCGTTTCGACAGGCCCTCCATCGCCTTCTCGCGGACCTGCCGGCTCATCAGCAGCGCGAATATCTCGGGATAGGTGGTGAACGGCGCGCCGTTCGGGTGATCGGTGGTGAAGAACACCCGCCACGGGTCGTCTATCAGCAGGAACAGTTCAAGCCCGATCGCCCATTGCAGCGAACCGAAGAAGTCGGCTCGGTAGTCGAACGGCACGACCCCGCCGCCATCGGCGACGCCGTCGAAGATCACCGACTTTTTCGGCCGTGCCGAGCCGCGCGCGGAGAACTGGCGCATCACGTCGGAGGAGATGGTCACCGTCTGGCCGAACATCACCTGCCCGACGTCGATGGTGATTTCCGGCGTCGAGTTGACCAGTTCGGCCATGCGCGCGCCGGCGGAGGAAAAGCCGCGCTTTCCCTCGGCGCCGTAGCTGTAGAACTGCAGATGCGCCAGATGCAGCGGCAGCCCCTCGGCGGCGGCCATGGTCTCGGCGGCGGTACCGGGCGCGCCCGGTATGCCGAGGTTGTTGCAGTGGACATGCAGCGGATGCGGGATGCCGAGCGCGCTCACCGCCGCCTGCAGCGTCTTGACGATGCGGCGCGAACTGGCGCCATAGAAGGGCACTTCGTCATCGAAGGAAAAGCTGCGCACGTTTTCCTTGAAGGAGGCGGCAGCACCGGCATTGATGACCTTGACGCCGAGCGCGCGGCTGGAAGCGACGGTCCAGGCGACGTAATCCTCGACCATGCCGGCGGACGCCTTGTCGCGGATCATCGACAAAAGGAAGTCGTCGTTGCCGAGAATCGCCAGCGTCGCCTTGTCGATGATCGGGATATCGGCAAGTTCGAGATGGGTGTGCAGGGCGGCCGCCGGCGACATCGCCGGCTCGACAACCGTGGTGAAGCCCATCTGCGCATAGAGCCGGCCGGTCTCGTGCGTGGTCCAGCCGAGCCGGGCGAGCGGCGTGGCGGCCGGGCGCGGCGCATGCGCCTTGTGGAATTCGGGCAGCAGAAGCCGCGCCGTGTTCACGTTGCCGCCGCCGATGTGGGAGTGAATGTCGATGGCCCCGGCCATCACCACGCAGCCGCCGGCGTCCAGCGTCAGATCGGGCGCGCGGCCGGCAGGTGCTGCGACGATCGTCTCGTCCTCGATCCACAGGTCGCCCTTGCCGCTGCGGCCGTTGACGGGATCGATGATGTCGCCGCCGGCGATGCGCGTCAGCATGGCAGCACCTCGCTTTGCGGCAGGCGCCCGGCGATCATGCGCAACACGGCAGCGGCGGAAGGAATTTCGGCGGGGGCCTGCGCCTTGACGGAGGCGATCGTGCCGACCCGGGCGGAATAGACCACGGCATCGTGGTCGATGCCCGGCCTGCCGATTGCGATGCTGACGGCCGCGCCGGCCACCGGCCTCGCGCCGCCGGTGAGCGCGATCAGCGGCAGGTTCACGGAAGCGACGGACTTCGCATCTGCGGCGACGACCAGATGCAGGTCGGCCTCGCCTTCGGTGATCATCCGCGCCACGTCGAAGCGCCACGGGTCGAAGTCGGCCGTGTCGTCGCCGAACCCTGTGCACAGCGGAAAACCGGTCGTCCAGGTCGAGGCGAGCGTGCTGCCCCAGCCGTTGTCGCTGGCCGGCAGGTGCAGCGCCGAAGCGCGCTGCTTGCGGTTGAGGTCGGCGATCAGCCCTTGCAGCATCGCCAGCCCGAGCGTGCCGACCGACTGGCCGCAGAAGGTGAAGACCGGGAAGCGCGCGCCGGCCAGCGCGGCGGCGAAGGCATCAAAGTTGCGCAGGACCTTTCCCGTCTGCCGTCCGTTGCAGCGGGCGCGAAGGGCGGCCAGCGTGGCCTCCAGCCCGCCCTCGCCGGAAAGCCTTGCCGCCTTCACGCCCTCCGGCGCCTTCGCCTCGTTGCCGACCAGGAAGACATGGCGCTCGCTCGCCCCGCCGAGATCGGGAGTGGTCGTCGCCAGTTCGGCGATCAGGTCGCGATGCGCCGCCGGCAGCGCCCCGACGATGACGAGCATGTCGGCGCGCCGGCGCACTTCGCCGGGCGCGATGAACATGCCGCCCTTGTCGGTCACCTGCGCGGCCTCGCGCGCGGTCGCCGCGCCGTCCAGCTGGTCGTAGGCGGCGCCGACAAGACGCGCCAGCGCGATCGCGGCGCGCGTGCCATGCACGTCCGTATCAAGACTGAATACCGGATGGAAACTGGCGCTCAGAAGCTCGGCGGCCTTGTCTGCCGCATCCGCAACGGGCACGCTCCGGCCGTCGATCCACGCAACCGCCATACCTGCCTTTAAACTTTCTGATGCCCGTCGCCGACACTAGCCGAAAGCAGGCCGGTCGTGAACCCCGCTTTCGCGGCTGCGTCCTTTGCGCTCAGTCGTATTTGATGTAGGCGAAGCGCTGGTCGGCCTGCGGCGTTCCGGTGAGTGCCCCGCCCTCCTTGCCCGGCTGCCAGGCGACGACTTCCTCGATCTTGCGGGCCAGTTCGAAATCCTTGTCTGTCACGCCTTTTGCCGCGTGGTTGGTCAGCTTGACCTCGACCCAGGCGTAGGACGCAGCTATGTCGGGATGATGCCAGGCGGCTTCGGCCAGATGGCCGACCGTGTTGATCACCATCAGCGTCGATTTCCAGCTATGCGTCTTGTATTTGCGCCTGATCCAGCCGTTCTCGTAGCGCCATTTCGGCAGCTCCTTCTGCAACCGCTCGGCAATCTCGGCCTCCGAATAGGTTCGCTCGCTGCTCGTTTCGCTCATCGTTTCCTCCACAGCTTGCCCGCTCCGCGAAAACCGGTATCATGGACACGGGCACCTGAATTTCAGTCTCCGTGCATGATGCACATAACGGAGCGTCAATGTCTAACAGCGTGACCGTCAGGGTGCCCGCCCGCCTGCATCTGGGTTTCCTCGACCTGAACGGAGGTTTCGGCCGCCGCTTCGGCAGCATCGGACTGCCGCTTTGCGGACCGGAAACCGTGCTCAACCTGTCGCGGGCGAGCGAGATGCGCATCGACGGCCCCGACAGCGAGCGGGCCGGCCGCTACCTGGCGACGCTCACCCGGCACCTCGGCCTCAACGGCCCCTACCGCCTCACCGTCGAAGACGCCATCCCGCCGCATGCCGGCCTCGGTTCCGGCACGCAGATGGCGCTGGCGGTCTCGGCGGCGCTGCGCACCCTGCACGGCCTGCCGCTCGAGCCGCAGGCCGATGCGACGCTGCTCGACCGCGGCGCGCGCTCGGGCATCGGCATCGCCAGCTTCCGGCAGGGCGGCGTCATCGTCGACGGCGGCAAGCTTGCCGCCGACGAGCCGCCGCCGGTGGTGGCGCAACTGCCGTTCCCGGATGAATGGCGGGCGATCCTGATCCTCGACCACCGGCAAAGCGGCATTCACGGCAGCGCCGAGATCGAGGCGTTCCGCGACCTGCCGGTGTTCCCGGCAGAACTTGCGGCCGAAATCTGCCGGCATGTGCTGATGGGTGCGATGCCGGCCCTGGTCGAGCACGACCTCGGCCGCTTCGGCGCCGCCGTCACCGCCATCCAGCGGATGGTCGGCACGCATTTCGCGCCGGTGCAGGGCGGGGTATTCACCTCAAAGCCCGTCGAGGAACTGGCAATGAGGCTCGCCGAAGCCGGGGCCCTCGGCATCGGGCAAAGCTCGTGGGGGCCGACCGGCTTTGCCTTCGCGCCTTCGCAGGCCGCCGCTTCGGGGATGGTCGAGACCGTGCGCGCCGATGCGCCGGCAGGCATCGAAATCCGCATCGCTTCCGGCCGCAACCATGGCGCCAACATCGTCTCGACGGAACTCGGCCTCGTCGGCAGCTAGGCCCCTTCGACCCAACGCTATTCGACCAAAGAGGGAAAAATGGCCCGCAAGAACATCCTGCATATGCTGACCCCGCTGAAACAGATGAGCCCGTTCGACGTGAACATGGCGCTCGACGCGGGTTTCGATGCCGTCGTGCCCTATGTCGGCGTGGAGGCAAGCGAGATCACCGGGCTGGTTCAGGACGCCATCTTCTCGCGCCCGCCGGATGCGGGGCCGAGCACCGGCGTCTTCCTGGCCGGCAAGGACGCGCTGCTGGCGCTCGACATGCTGGAGACGGCGAAGAAGGCGATGGTGCCGCCGTTCCAGCTTTCGGTGTTCGCCGACCCGGCCGGCTCCTTCACCACGGCGGCGGCGATGGTGGCGAAGGCGGAGAAGGCGCTGCAGAAACATTTCCAGCGCGGCCTGAAGGACACCCGCGTCGCCGTTTTCGGCGGCACCGGCGTGGTCGGCTTCTGCACGGCCGTCATCGCCGCCCGCGAGGGGGCGGCGGTGACGCTCGCCGGGCATGACGGCAAGGAGCGGGTGGCGCGCATCGCCGCCGGCATCGAACAGCGCTTCAAGGTCAAGGTGGCGGCCGCCGACGGCTCCGGCGACGCCCAGAAACGCGGGATCGTCGAGGCGAGCGACGTCGTGCTCGCCTGTGCCAAGGCGGGCGTGCAGGTGCTGTCGGCAAAGCAGTTAGCCGGCACCGGCCTGCTCGTCGCCGCCGACGTCAACGCCGTGCCGCCCACCGGCGTCGAAGGGCTTGCCGTCAATGCCGACGCCACGCCGCTCGACGCGACAAAAGGCGTCGGTATCGGCGCCCTTGCCATCGGCAACGTGAAATATAAGGTTCAGGCTGGCCTCTTCCGGAAAATGATCGAATCCGAAAAGACGGTCACGCTCGATTTTCAGGACGCATTTTCCCTTGCTCGCGAGATCGCCAAATAGCGCCGACACCCTGCTGATCGCGGCGATTTCCGGCCGTGCGCTGGCGGCGGCGGCACGGCGCGCCGGCTATCGTCCGCTGGTGGCCGACCTGTTCCGCGACATCGACACCGTGGCGCTGGCCGAACGGGCGATAAAGCTGCCCGGCAGCCTGCATGACGGCATCGCCGGGGAGGCGCTGATCCCGGCGCTGCATGAACTGGCCGGTAACGAGCGGCCGGCGGCACTGGTGCTGGGTTCCGGCTTCGAGCGTCATCCGGACATGGTGGAAGAGCTCGGCAGGCATTTTTCGCCGGTCGCCGGCTGCGGCGGCGAGGCGATCCGGGCGGCCAAGGATCCCGACCGGCTGGCGGCCGCCTGCGCCGAACTCGGTATCCCGCATCCGGCGCTGTCGTGGACGCCACCCGCCGACCCGCATAACTGGGTGGTGAAAACCAGCGGCGGCGCCGGCGGCAGCCATATCGGCCGTGCCGACGGCGCTCCCCTGCCGACGGGCCGCTATTTCCAGCGCTTCGTCGCCGGCGAAAGCGTATCGACACTGTTCATCGGTGCCGGAGACGATACGCGCATCGTCGGCTTCAGCCGGCAATGGGCGTCGCGCGCGCCGGACGCCCCCTATCGCTACGGCGGCGCGGTGCGGCTCAGGCGTTTCCGGCGCGATACGGCGGCAAGGATCGCCGAATGGCTGCGCACGCTTTCCTGCCGCTTCAACCTCCTCGGCCTGTGCAGCGCCGATTTCATCCGCAACGGCGACAGCTACACGCTGCTTGAGATCAATCCGAGGCCTGGCGCCACGCTCGACATCTTCGACGACACCGAAGCGCCGCTGATAAAAGCCCATCTCGACGCTTCGGCGGGGCGGCCTTTCGTGCTGCCGCGCTTCCGCGACGCGATGGCCGCGATGATCGCCTATACGCCGACGCCGATCGCCCGCTTCCCGGCGCTCGCCTGGCCCGACTGGGTCGCCGACCGCCAGCCGGCGGGCAGTCGGCTCGATCCCGGCGACCCGGTCTGCACCATTTTCGCGCGCGGCGTGAGCGCGGCAGCCACCTGCAGGACGCTCAGGGCCAACGCTCTCGACTTGCAATCCCAGTGGCAATCCCAATGGCAAACTCAACAGGAAGAAGGCCGGCCATGAAAGACGGCTCCGCAAGGTTGAACGACAATGCCCGCGCCATCGCCGAACGGATGATCCGCGATGCCGAGCGCCTGCGCATCGCCGTTTCCACCGGGCCGAGCGGCGAATGCCTGATCGACGCCGGCGCCAAGGTCTTGGGCAGCATCGAGGCGGGTCTGGCCATGGCCGAGGCGGCGATGGGCGGGCTCGGCCGCATCGAGACGCGAATGGAGCGCGCCGCGACGCGGCATCCGCTCGCCGTGCAGGTCGGCTGCTCGCAACCGGTGCTCGCCTGCCTCGGCAGCCAATATGCGGGCTGGAACCTTTCCGGCGACGGCTATTTCGCCATGGGCTCGGGGCCGGCGCGGGCGCTGGCGCGGGTCGAGCCGCTGTTCGAGACGTTCGCCTATCGCGACGACGCCGCCTCGGCGCTGCTGGTGCTGGAAACGGCCAAGCCGCCGCCGCAGGCGATCGTCGAGAAGGTGGCCAAGGCAACCGGGCTTGCGCCCGACAGGCTGACCTTCGTCTACGCGCCGACGCAAAGCCTTGCCGGCTCCGTCCAGATCGCCGCGCGGGTGCTGGAGGTGGCGCTGCACAAGGCCAACGACCTGAAATTCCCACTGGACGCCATCGTCGAGGGTGTCGGCATCGCGCCGATCCCGGCACCGCACCCGGACTTCCTCACCGCCATGGGCCGCACCAACGACGCCATCATCTATGGCGGGCGCGTGCAGCTTTTCGTGCGCGGCGAAGCGAAGGTGGCGAAAGAGCTGGCCGAGGCGCTGCCCAGCCGCGCTTCCCGCGATTTCGGCCAGCCCTTCGCCGAGGTGTTCAAGCGCTTCAAGGGCGATTTCTACGCCATCGATCCGCATCTGTTCAGCCCGGCCGAAGTGATCGTGACCGCGCTCGACAGCGGCGACACTTTCCGCGCCGGCGAATGCGACCTTGCCATGCTCGAACGCAGCCTGGGGTGATCGTGCCGGCAGCCTGTCGCGTCCTCGTCGTCAACGAGAATCCGGAAGGGCCGCCCGCCCGCAGCCTGGCCGCTAGCCTTTGCGCGCGCGGCGCAGCGGTCGAGACCGCGCCGCTTTCGGCCATCGAGTTCGACACCGCCAGCGCCAGCGGCCTCGTCATCCCCGGCTTCGGCGAGGCCCTGCCGGATGCCGTGCTGGTGCGCTCCATTTCGGCCGGGTCGTTCGAGGCGGTGACGCGCCGCCTCGGCGTGCTGCATGCGCTGGGCGGGCTCGGCGTGCCGGTATGGAACCCGGCCGCCGCCATCGAGCGCTGCGTCGACAAGTCAACGACCAGCTTCGTGCTAGACAGAGCAGGCGTACCGACGCCGCCGACCTTCGCCGTCGAAGGGCTGGCCGCCGCGCAGGCGATCGCCGAGCGCGAACTGCGCCGCGCCCGGCTGGTGCTGAAGCCGCTGTTCGGCGCGCAGGGGCGCGGCATCGTCATGATCGACGCCGTGTCCGCCCTGCCGCCGGAG
>Ga0182735_1002202_pt1 | contig 12069 bp, 10 predicted proteins | sample eDN5th30CKraftMG_FD_128524 | JGI IMG/M metagenome (GOLD analysis project Ga0182735, IMG submission 128524) | Enriched Miracle-Growth compost microbial communities from Emeryville, California, USA - eDNA 5th pass 30_C Kraft MG (version 2) (version 2) ... | reverse complement strand
CCTCGCGGCCCAGCTCAAGGAGCGCGACCGCTACGATCCGGCGATGCAGGCGATGATCGAGAATCTCGACTTGCTGGCGAGGCGCGAATTGGCGGCGCTGCGCAAGCTCTGCGGCGTCGACGACGAAGATCTCGCGGAGATGATCGCGGAGATACGCGCGCTCGATCCCAAGCCCGGCCTGGCGTTCGGCGCCGCACCGATCCAGCCGGTGGTGCCGGAAGTCTTCGTGCGGCCGGGCGCCGACGGCAACTGGGTCGTCGAACTCAATCCGGACACCCTGCCGAGGGTCCTCGTCAATCAGAGCTACTATGCGGAGGTTTCAAGGACCGCGAAGAGCGAGGGCGACAAGGCGTTCCTCGCCAACTGCCTGCAGACCGCGGGCTGGCTCACCCGCGCGCTCGACCAGCGCGCCCGCACGATCCTCAAGGTGGCGAGCGAAATCGTGCGCCAGCAAGATGCCTTCCTGCTGCACGGCGTGCAGCATCTCAAGCCGCTCAACCTCAAGACCGTCGCCGACGCGATCGGCATGCACGAGTCCACGGTATCGCGGGTCACCGCCAACAAGTACATGGCGACGAGCCGCGGGATATTCGAATTGAAATACTTCTTCACGTCGTCCATCGCGGCTTCCGACGGCGGCGAGGCGCATTCGGCGGAGGCGGTGCGTCACCGCATCCGCCAGCTCATCGATGCCGAGGCGCCGAGGGCCGTGCTGTCGGACGACACGATCGTCGAGAAGCTCAAGGAGGCCGGCATCGACATCGCCCGCCGCACGGTCGCGAAATATCGCGAGGCGATGCGGATTCCCTCCTCGGTGCAGCGGCGCCGCGAGAAGATGGCGGCCGCCGCGGCGCGATAGCTGCGTCGTTTTTCCCCGGAACGAAGCGGCGGGGAAAACGTTGTGGGCCTCGTGTTCGCGCGCGGCATGCCGGCCGCCGTCATGCCTCCCCGCCACGGCCTGCGGCCGCCGCGGTCTTTGACTCCCTCCCGCCACGTTCCCAGATAAGATGAAGCGCAACCAGACGGAGGACGCCATGCCGTTTCGTGTTTCCGGAAAGAACATCGATGTTGGCGAGGCGCTGCGAAGCCGCATCAATGGCCGGGTCCAGGAGGCCATCGGGAAATACTTCGACGGCGGCTATTCGGGCCACGTGACGGTCGGCAAGGAGGGCTACGGTTTCCGCACCGAGTGCGCGATCCATCTCGATTCCGGCGTGACCCTGCATGTCGACGGCATGGCCGGCGACGCCTATTCCAGCGCGGACGTCACGGCCCAGCGCATCGAGCGGCGCCTGCGGCGCTACAACAGCCGGCTGAAGGAGCATCCCGCGCGCCGCGGCGACGCGCAGGCCGACGGCACGGAGATGGCCGACTATGTGCTGCAGGCGCCCGACCGCGAGTCCGAGGTGGAGGTCGTCGATTTCAAGCCTGCCGTTATCGCGGAATCGACGGCGACCCTGCATACGCTTTCCGTCAGCGAGGCGGTGATGGAACTCGACATGACCGGCGCGCCGGTCATCGTGTTCCGTCACGGCGCGACCGGGCGGGTCAACGTCGTCTATCGGCGCACCGATGGAAACATCGGCTGGATCGATCCCGCCGCGAAAGGCAACGCCAGGTAGAAACGCCGGTGCTCGACATCGGCCGGACGCGACGACCGGCCGGTCCCGCGCCCCGGACAGGTGAGGCGTGCTGCGCCTTCGGTGGACAAGGCGCACGCGATCGGAGAAAGTTCGCGCGGCGCGGAACGAATCCCGGCGCCGCGGCCGCATCGTGGCCGCCATCCATCTCTCCAGGATACGCTTCTCCAGGATCGCTTCCATGCCGGCGCCGCGTGCTTCCAAAGCCTTGCAACGATTCACCGTGCTCGATCTGACCCGCGTGCGTTCGGGGCCGACCTGTGTGCGCCAGCTTGCGGACTGGGGCGCCAATGTCATCAAGATCGAAACGCCGGCGCATCTGGAGGTCGGCGATCTGGGCGGCCCGCGACAGGGTCCGGATTTCCAGAACCTGCACCGCAACAAGCGCAGCATCACCCTCAACCTGAAGAGCCGCGAAGGCGTCGCCGCCTTCAGGAAACTGGCGAAAAAGGCCGACGTGATCGTCGAGAACTACCGGCCCGACGTGAAGCGCCGGCTCGGGATCGATTACAAGGACATCGCGAAGATCAACAAGAAGATCGTGTACGCCTCGATCTCCGGCTTCGGGCAGGACGGCCCCTATGCGGACCGGCCGGGCTTCGACCAGATCGCGCAGGGCATGGGCGGGCTGATGTCGATCACCGGCCTGCCGGGGCAGGGCCCGGTCCGCGCGGGCATTGCCATCGCCGATCTCACCGCGGGCCTTTTCGCGGCGCTCGGCATCCTCACCGCGCTGCTGGAGCGCGAGGCGTCGGGCCGCGGCCAGCATGTCACGACCTCGCTGCTGCAGGCGCAGATCTTCATGCTCGATTTCCAGGCTGCGCGCTGGCTGATGGGACACGAGGTGCCCGGACAGGCCGGCAACAATCACCCGACCGGCGCGCCGACCGGCGTGTTCAGGACTTCCGACGGCTACATCAACATCGCCGCGACCGGAAACAAGATCTGGGCGCGGCTCGGCGAGGCGCTCGGCAAGCCGGAAATGACCAAGAATCCCGATTACGCGAACGACCGCGAGCGCGTGAAGCACCGCGATCGGCTCAACGCCGAGATCGAGCAACTGACCCTCAAGCGCACCAGCGCCGAATGGGTCGAGCTGCTCAACAAGGCCGGCGTGCCGTGCGGACCGATCTACAACATCGACCAGGTGTTCGCCGATCCGCAGGTGAAGCATCTCAAGATCGCGCAGACGATCAAGGGCAAGGAGCGCGACCTCACGATGGCCGCGCAGCCGTTCGGGCTTTCCCGCACGCCGAGCAGGCTGGTCAGGCAGGCGCCTCCGCTCGGCGGCGACACCAGGACGGTGCTCAAGGAATTCGGCTTTACCGCGAAGCAGATCGCCGATCTCGAAAAGGCGGGCGCCATCTGACTTTCCCGAGGGAGAGGCGAGGCGTCGAAACAACGGAACCGGAAGATGAACACGGCAACACATACCGACAAGATGCTGGCCCGCAAGGAAGGTGGCGTCGGCTACCTGATCTTCAACAATCCCGAGCGCCACAATGCGATGTCGCTCGAGATGTGGGACGCGACGCGGCGCATCCTCGACGAGTTCGAGAAGGACAGCGACGTGCGGGTCGTCGTGCTCACGGGCGCGGGCGGCAAGGCGTTTGTTTCCGGCGCGGATATTTCGGAGTTCGAGAAGCTGCGCTCGAGCCAGGAGCTGATCGAGAGATACAATGCGGTGAGCGACAAGGCGTTTTCCGGCATCAATGACTTTCCGAAGCCGACGATCTCGATGATCCGCGGCTACTGCATCGGCGGCGGCCTCGGGCTCGCGCTGTGCACCGACATGCGCATCTGCTCGGACAATTCCAAGTTCGGCATTCCCGCCGCCAAGCTCGGGCTGGGTTACGGCTATGTCGGCGTCAAGCGGCTGGTCGATCTCGTCGGACCTTCGTTCGCCAAGGAAATCTTCTTCACCGCGCGCCAGTTCGATGCGCAGGAAGCCCTCGGCATGGGACTCGTCAACCGCGTCGTGCCGGCGGGCGAGCTTGAGGATTACGTGCGCGGCTACGCCGACACGATCTCGGGGAATGCGCCGCTGACGGTCCATGCCGCGAAGATCGCCGTCGCGGAGGCGGTCGCCGAGGACAGCGTGAGGAACTCGGCGCGCGCCGAGGCGCTGGTCGCGCAGTGCTACGCCAGCAACGACTACAAGGAAGGCCGCAAGGCGTTCATGGAAAAGCGCAAGCCGGTGTTCAAGGGCAACTGACGGGGAGTCAGCCGAACGCCGTCGTGGTGATGGATTTGAACCATGCGTCGGCGGCGGCGGCTTCCTCGCCGCGCTTCTCCTGCGGCGCATGGGCGGGACTGGTGCCCGCGGTGCCTTCCACCTCGAGGAACTGATCCTTGACCTGCCGGTAGGCGCCGGTGATCGAGATCGCATAGCCGGGCGCGATCAGGCTGTAGCACAGGCTGGTGATCCTCGGCGGCGGCGGTGTCTTGCCTTCGAACAGCGCGGCGATCGCGGCGGCGCAGATCGCGCCTTCGCTCGCGGCGGCCGAGGCCGACTTCGGCATGGTGCCCGCGATCGCGGCATCGCCAATGACATGGATGTTCGGCTGCAGGGTCGATTCCAGCGTGAGCGGATCGACCGGGCACCATCCGGTGCGATCGGCGACATGGGCGATCTCGGCGACGGCGCCGGCTTTCTGCGGCGGGATGACGTTGCCGACGTCGGCCTTCACCTGATTGAAGTCCGTGATGAAGGTCCGCGACGCGACCTCGACGGCGGTGACGTTGCCGCCGTCGCCGAGACCCATCCATTCGATCATGCCGGGATAAAGCGCGTTCCAGGCGTCCTGGAACAGGTTCTGCATGGAGAACCGCTCCTTGGAATCGAGCACGATCACCTTCGACTTCGGCTTATGGTTCTTGAGGAACCAGGCGATCATGCTGGCGCGCTCGTAGGGGCCGGGCGGGCAGCGCGCCGGATTGACGGGCGCGGCGATCACCACGGTGCCGCCGTCCCGCATGGCTTCGATCTGGGCGCGCAGCGCGAGCATCTGCGCACCGTCGGTCCAGGCGTGCGGCATCTGTTCGGCCGCCTGCGCCGAATAGCCGGGCAGCGCGTCGAACTTCAGCGCGATGCCCGGCGAGAGGACGAGCCGGTCGTAGGCTAGCTTGCGGCCGTCCGCGAGGGTCACGCTGCGGCCGGCGGGATCGACGGCGGTCGCGGAGGTGATGACGACGTCGATTCCCTCGGCTGCGATTCGCTCATACCCGAACTGCTGCATCCGTATGGGACGCAGATCGGCCAGCACGGCATTGGCCATGGGACATGCCGTATAGGTTGCATTCGCCTCGACGAGCGTCACCGAGATTTTCGGATTGGCGCGTTTAAGGGCGCGTGCGCAGCTCGCGCCGCCAAAACCGCCGCCGACGACCACGACACGCGGCCCGGAAGCCTGCGCGAGCGCCGGCGCGCAGGGCCGCGCCAGCACGGCGGCACCCGCGGCGATCCTGATGAAGTCCCGGCGGGTGGTGCGTGTGCCGCGCATCGGCTGCAGCCTGACGGAATGGGTCGTTGCTGAAAGCAAGACAAGCGCATTTGTTTTGACTAAACAAGGGCATGAAAACCGGCCGCGAGGGGGCGCCGGCGATTGTCAAGGAAGCGAGTTGGATGCCGGAGCCGAAGCTTGAACCCCGCAAACCCTATGTCGGCCGCTGGATGCCGCGGCTGGAAGATTTCCGGCTGATTACCGGAAAGGGGCGGTACACCGACGATATTTCGTTTCCCGATCAGGTCTACGGCTATTTCGTGCGTTCGCCCCATGCGCATGCCCGCATCGTTTCGATCAATACCGAGGCCGCCCGCGGCATGGACGGCGTGATCGCGGTTTATACCGCGGAGGATTTCGTCGCTTCGGGCGCGCGCGGCGTCAATCAGGTGGCCAATCCGGCGGGCGTCGTCGACTACAAGGTCAAGGCGTTCGGGCAGGACGGCAGCCCGGTGTTCGAGAAGCCGCAGCTTCCCTTCGCGCGCGACAAGGTGCGCTTCGTCGGCGAGCCGGTGGCGATGGTGGTGGCGAAGACCGTGATCCAGGCGCGCGACGCCTGCGAGGCGATCGAGGTCGATTACGAAATCCTGCCGGCGGTCGTCGATGCGCGCGAGGCGCTCAAGCCGGGAGCGCCGGCGGTCTTCGACGAGGTTCCAAACAATTGCGCGGTCGTCTCCGACAAGGGCGACCAGGCGGCGACCGAGGCGGCGCTGGCGAAGGCCCATCTCGTCGTCGAGCACGCGTTCCGCGCCACGCGCGCGGTCGCCGCGCAGATGGAGCCGCGCTCGCATATCGGCCGCTTCGACGCCGAGACCGGCGTCCTGACCTATGTGACCGGCAGCCAGGGCGCGGTGCGCGTGAAGATGGACCTCGCTCATGTCCTGAACCTGCCGCCGGACAAGGTCCACGTCATCACGCAGGACGTCGGCGGCGCATTCGGCCTGCGGACGCAGCTCAATCCGGAGCAGGTCGCGGTGGCGTTCGCGGCGCATCAGCTCCGGCGCGCGGTGAAATGGACGAGCGACCGCACCGAGGCGTTCCTGTGCGACTATCAGGGGCGCGACATCACCACCGTCGGCAAGCTCGCGTTCGACGACAAGGGCAAGATGCTCGGGCTCTGGATCGACATGGTCGGCAACGTCGGCGGTCATCCGGTGTCCTACGTGTTCCTCAACAACGCGACCCATGTGCAGCCGACGGTTTACGATCTGCCCTGCGCCTACATCCGCATCCGCGGCGCGCTGACGAACACGGTGCCGACCGCGCCCTATCGCGGCGCGGGACGGCCCGAGGCGATCCACACGCTCGAGCGGCTGATCGACATGGCGGCCGTCGAGCTCGGCATCGACCGCGTCGAAATCCGCCGCCGCAACATGGTGCGGCGCTCGCAGTTCCCCTACGTGTCGGTGACCGGCCTCACCTACGACAGCGGCGACTTCGTCGGCAATCAGAAGAAGGTCGCGGAGATGGCCGACTGGAAAGGCTTTCCAAAGCGGCGGCGCGACGCGCGCAAGCGCCGCAAGCTCGCCGGCATCGGCATCGCCAATTACGTCGAGACGCCGGTCGGCGCGCCGATCGAGTGGGTCGACGTCAAGGTGCTGCCGGAGGAGAAGAAGATCGAGGTCGCCGTCGGCACCCAGTCGAGCGGGCAGGGGCACGAGACGACCTTCGCGCAGGTGATGGCCGACCAGTTCGGCGTCACTCCCGAGGACATCAAGATCGTCACCGGCGACACGAAGATCGTCGTCGCCGGCGGCGGCACGCATTCCGACCGGTCGATGCGCCTCGCCGGCAAGATCATGGTCGAGGCGTCGGAGAACGTCGTCCTGCAGGCGCGCCGGACCTTCGCGCTGATGGCGAACGTGCCCGAGAGCGAGGTCGCGTTCGACGACGGGATGTTCCAGACCTCGAAATCGAACCTGCGGCTCGGCATCTTCGATCTTGCCCGCGCCATCGAGAACGATACAGCCCTGCCGCCGGAGGCACGCAAGCCGCTGCGCGCGGAGGCGCGGTTCGTCGGCCGCCTGCCGGCCTATCCGACCGGCTCGGCCGTCTGCGAGGTCGAGATCGACGAGGATACCGGCGTGGTGGAGATCGTGCGCTATTCGTCGGTGGACGACGCCGGGCAGGTCATCAATCCGCTGGTCGTTCACGGCCAGACCCACGGCGGCATCGTCCAGGGCGCGGGCCAGGCGCTCGCCGAGGCGGTCGTCCACGACGAGGATACCGGCCAGGTGCTCAGCGCGAGCTTCATGGATTACGCCGTGATGCGCGCCGACATGGTGCCGAGCTTCGACGTCGACATGGTCGAGGACCCGATCGCCAACAACAAGCTGCGGGTGAAGGGCGGCGGCGAGGCCGGCATCACGCCGGCGCTGGCGACCGTCATGAACGCCGTCGTCGATGCGCTTTCGGTCTACGGCATCACCACGTTCGAAATGCCCGCGACGCCCGCCCGCGTGTGGTCCGCGCTGCAGGAGGCGCGCAGGGCGGGCGCAGGGAAATAACCCAAGGGAGGTCCGGCATGCTCGATCAGCCGCACGGCCATCGCCCCAACGACGGGCTTCTGGTTCGCGAGGACCTGGAAGCGAACATGTTCTCGGTGAAGCGGGAAGTGTTCGTCTCCAAGGAGGTGCTGGAGCGCGAGCAGCAGGCGCTGTTCGACCGCTGCTGGATCTATGTCGGCCATGCCTCCGAGCTGCGCAATCCCGGCGACTTCAAGACCCGCTGGGTGGCGGGACGCCCGATCATCTTCGTGCGCGGCCGCGACGGCGAGGTGCGCGCGCTCATCAATTCCTGCCGCCATCGCGGCGCCATCGTATGCCGCGAGCGCGAAGGCAACGCCCGGCAGTTCTACTGCATGTATCACGGCTGGACCTATCAGCCGGACGGCCGGATCAAGTCGATTCCCGGCGAGGACGCCTATCCGCCCTCGTTCGACCGCAACAGGATGGGCCTCATGGAGGTGCCGCGGCTCGAGCATTACCGCGATTTCTATTTCCTCAACTTCGATCGCGACGCGGTCGATCTGAAGACCTATCTCGCGGGCGCGACCGAATACATCGATCTCGTCACCGACCAGTCGCCGTCCGGCAGGATGGAGATCATCTCCGGCGTGCAGGAATACGACATCAAGGCGAACTGGAAGCTGCTCGTGGAGAACAGCGTCGACGACTATCACCTGATCGCGACGCATGCGACCTGGCTCAACTACATGCGCAACTCCGGCGTCAACATGACGCCGCCCAAGGACTCCGGCCTGCTCCTGCCGACCCGGGGCGCCGGCAAGGACCTCGGCAACGGCCACCTGACGACCGACAATCCGAATTACCGCGGGCGTCCGGTGGCGCGCTGGATCTCGGTCTATGGCGAGGACGCCAAGGCGGATATCGAAGCCATCCGCAGGGAGCTGGTCGCGCGGCTGGGCGAGCAGCGGGCCGCGCGCGTCGCCGACACCAATCGCAACCTGGTGATCTTCCCCAATCTCGTCATCAACGACGGCTCCTCGGTCACCGTGCGCAACTTCTACCCGGTCGCGCCGGACCTGATGCATGTCACCGCCTGGGCGCTCGGCCCGGTCGAGGAAACCGAGGCGCAGCGGGCGCGGCGCCTGCACGCCTTCCTGACCTTCTACGGTCCCGGCGGCTTCGCGACGCCCGACGACGTGACGGCGCTCGAGTCCGCGCAGCAGGGCTATTCGGCATGGCGCGATGTCGAATGGAACGACCTGTCGCGCGGCATGGACCACCCGGAAGACCAGTCGAACACGGACGAGGGCCATCTGCGCGTGTTCTGGCGCCGCTGGCGCGATCTGATGGAGGCACGGGCGTGAGTTCGCCGCAGGCCGGCGCGACGCGCGCCGAGGTCGAGGACCTGCTGTTCCGCGAGGCCGAGCTGCTCGACGGCTGGAAGCTCGACGACTGGATGAAGCTGCTCACCGACGATGCGACCTATTACGTGCCGCCGAACGACAAGCCGGACGCCGACCACCGGTTCACGCTGTTCACGATCGCCGACGACACGGTGCGGCTGCGCGAACGCGTGATCCGCCTGAAGGATCCCAACTGTCATGTCGAATATCCGCCCTCGCGGACGCGGCGGATGATCACCAACGTGCGTGTGGGCGAAGCGGCCGGCGGTGAGATTCCGATAGCGGCGAATTTCCTGATCTACCGCCACCGCCGCGGCGAGCCGCCGCGCGTGTTCGCCGGTCATTATCGCTATAAGCTCAAGCGCATCGACGGCGAGTTGAAGATTTTCGAGCGCCGCGCCATTCTCGATGCGGAGGAGCTGGGGCCGCTGGGATCGGTGAGCTTTATCGTTTGATCTGTGCTTTCAAGCCGTCAGGCGGGGGATAGCCGTCCCGAAGGACGATGCCGCTTCGCTCACCTGTGTCCCGACGATCCCGTTAGGAAGAATCCCGTTAGAAAGGTATCGTGCATCCCTGACCGGGATGGCCGGGACAACCCCGGCCACGACGAGTGAAGTTGGAAGTCGCCTGATTTTATCATTGCTTTTGCGGTCAGACTCTACGCTGGGACAGGCCGGCGACGGCGAACGGAAATCGGGGGAGGGATTGATGGCTACTTTCGTGCTCGTTCACGGCGCCTGGCACGGCGCGTGGTGCTGGCAGCGCGTCGCCAGGCTGCTGCGCGCGAAGGGTCATGACGTTTATACGCCGACGCTCACCGGCGTCGGCGAACGGGTTCACCTCGCGACGCCCGAGACCGATCTCCACACGCAGATCATGGATGTCGTCAACGAGATGAAGTTCCACGGGCTGTCCGACGTCGTGCTGGTTGGGCATTCCTATGGCGGACTCGTCGTCTCCGGCGTTGCCGAGAAGATGGAGAAGGCGATCGGCTCGTTCGTTTTCCTCGACGCCTTCTTCACCGACGATGGCCAGAGCCTGACCGACATGCAGCCGCCGGCGGCGGCGGAAGCGTTCGCCGCGGCGGAACGGGCGGGCCAGACCACGATGCCGCCGCGCCCGGCCGCGATGTTCCATGTCAACGAGAAGGATCGCGCCTGGGTCGATTCCCTGTGCGTGCCCCATCCGATCAAGTGCTTCACGCAGAAGCTGACGCTCACCGGCGCACGCGAGCGCATCGCCAGGAAGACCTATATCCGTGCGTCGGCCTATCCGAACGTGCCGTTCGATACCGGCAGGGCCAAGGCGCAGGCGGCGGGCTGGCGGGTCTACGACATTCCCTGCGGCCACGACATCATGGTCGACATGCCGGAGCGGCTCGCCGAAGTGCTGGAAGAGGTCGCCTGAACCGCGCCCGCCCGCCCGCCGAAGCGGGGCAGAAGGCCGCGCCTTCGCACGACATTGGCGCTATAACCGGGCCGGCGTTGCTGGGGTCCGGACGCCATGTTAGGCAGCGCGAAATAATACGTACAAGGGAGATCGGAAATGGCCACCAAGGAGAAACTCGGCTGGATCGGCATGGGCCGCATGGGCTTTTCGATGGCCGAGCGCCTTCTCAAGGCGGGCCATGACGTCTCGATCTGGAACCGCACCCGCGCCAAGGCCGAACCGCTCGCCGCCCAGGGCGGCAAGGTCGTCGGCAGCGCGGCCGATCTCGCCGACTGCGACATCGTCTTCTCCATCGTCTCGACCGGCAAGGACCTCAAGCAGGTCTATTTCGGCGACGGCGGACTTTTCACCGGCGCGAAGAAACCGAAGATCGCCGTCGACTGTTCCACGATCGCCGTCGAGGAATCCGCGGAAATCCGCGCCAGGCTCAAGGAAATGGGCGTCGACTTCATCGCCTCGCCGGTGTCGGGCAACGCCAAGGTCATCAAGGCCGGCAAGCTGTCGGCGGTGGCGTCCGGGCCGGAAGGCGCGTTCAGGTCGGTGAAGGACATGATCGAGGTGTTCGCGCCCAACGGCGTGTCCTACGTCGGCGACGGCGAGCTCGCGCGCGTCTGCAAGATCGCGCACAACGTGATGCTCGGCGTCGTGATCGAGAACCTCATCGAGATCACGCTGCTCGCCAACAAGATGGGCGTGCCGCGCCACGCCTTCCTGGCGTTCATGAACAATTCGGTGATGGGCTCGATGTTCACGCGCTACAAGTCGCCGGCGCTGGTCAATCTCGACTGGACCACGACCTTCACGCCCGAGCTGCTGCGCAAGGACCTCGACCTCGGCCTCGAGCTCGGCCGCGAATATGACGTGCCGATGCCGGTGACCGCGGCGACGCGCGAGACGCTGCAGAACCATTTCGGCGCGGCCATGCTGCAAAAGAATCCGGAAGAATATCTCGGCAAGGACTTCGCCGCGCTCGCCGAGACCATGGCGCTCGCCGCCGGCATGAAGCTCGAGAGCGAGAACAAGAACGTTCCGAGCGGGCTGGAATAGGCTTTCTCGCAAGGGCTCGCCGACGCACCCGGGCCGCCCGCCCGGGTGTTTTCATTCGTGCAGGCCGCGCGCGATGGACGGAAACCTTTCGCCGTGCTGGAATTATTCCGGCAGGGGATATGCATGGCGAAAGCGGCGAAGGCGAGAAAGAAGCGGGCGGCGGGTGGAGCGGTGCGCCCGCGCGTGCGCAAGACCGTCATCGTGCGCGACAGGATGCAGAAGGGCTACAGGTACGCTCTCGTCGCGCCCGTCGGCTGCGACTTCGATCCCGCGTTCAAGCCGGAACTGACGCCGCAGAAAATGCTCGCGCTCGGCGTGTTCGGCGGCAAGTACATGACCGACTGCCGCCGGGAATTTCCGAAAAGCTGGTTCACCCGCGCGAAGCTGGCGAAGGGCCGCCGCGACGCCGCCTTGAACTACTTTGGTGTCGATGCGTCTAGGTCCTGTACTCAAAGCTCTTGTCGTCGATGAGACGGAGTGATTCAAGGCTTCCAAATGGAGGTCTTGATGGCACGCTTCGATCTCACCGATTCTGAGTGGTCGATCATCGCGCCGCTGT
>Ga0182735_1002201_pt1 | contig 12072 bp, 12 predicted proteins | sample eDN5th30CKraftMG_FD_128524 | JGI IMG/M metagenome (GOLD analysis project Ga0182735, IMG submission 128524) | Enriched Miracle-Growth compost microbial communities from Emeryville, California, USA - eDNA 5th pass 30_C Kraft MG (version 2) (version 2) ... | reverse complement strand
CCATTCGCACCGGTGTAGTGGGGGGTGCCCGAGAATATGCCGTGGAATGTGGTGAGCGGGGGGCCCAGCCTGAGCCCCTGCGGTGAGAGAGTGAACTCACGTATGGTGTGCTCGTGCGCACCACTGCGCTTTTTCACCACGGACAGCGCGCGGCGCACTTGCCCTTCGTGTTCGAAGTAGCGCAACATGATGACCGCGTCGCTCAGATAACTGATGTCGAGCGGCGTTTCTATCGGCCCCACCAGGCCGTGCTGGGCCAGCACCATGATCGTGGTCACGCCTTGCTGGCCCAGATAGGTAAGCAATTCGTGCATCTGCAGGATCAGGAATCGGCCGTCCGGCATGGCGTTCAGGTAGCCATTGAGGCTGTCGATCACTATGACGCGCGCGCCGTGTTCTTCCACGCTTTGCCGCACGATAGCGGCGAACTCGCCCGGTGACAGTTCGGCGGGGTCGATCTGCCGCACCTGCAGCAGGCCCGCATCGATGGCGGGGTCGAGTGCCATGCCCAATTGTCGCGCGCGCGCCTCCAGGGTGCCTCGGCCTTCATCGAAGGCGAAAATGGCCGCATTTTCGCCGCGCGGTGTCGCGGCCAGCACATAGGTGGCCGCCAGCGAGGATTTGCCCACGCCCGCCGCACCGATCAGCAGGGCGTTGGTGCCACGCTCCAGCCCGCCGCCCAGCAGCCGGTCGAGCTCGCGGTTTCCGCTGGATGTGGTTTGCGGCTCGAACGCCTTGCGGTGTTCGGCGGCGACCAGGCGCGGATACACGAACAGCCCGCCCTTTTTGATGCTGAAGTCGTGATACCCGCCGCGATAATCGACGCCGCGCATTTTCAGCACCCGCAGGCGGCGTCGTTGCGCGCCGTAGTCGATGGCCAGTTGCTCCAGCGCGATGACCCCGTGCGAAATGGAATGCAATTGCAGGTCTTCGTCGCGGCCGCCCTGATCGTCCAGCAAAATGACGGTGCACTGGCGACTCGCGAAAAAATGCTTCAGCGCCAGGATCTGCCGCCGGTAGCGCAGCGATCCCTGGGCCAGCAGCCGCAGTTCGGAAAGGCTGTCGACGACTACGCGCGCAGGGTTGGTGGATTCCACCTTGTCCAGAATGAGCCGGGTGGTTTCGCTGAGCTCCATCTCGGCCGGATGCAATACCGTGAGTTCGCGTTCGGGGTCCAGGATGTCTTCGGACACCATCTCGAAAATTTCAATGTTGTCCAGACTCCAGCCGTGGCGCTTGGCCACCAGTTCCAGTTCGCGCGGACTTTCCGAAAGTGCGATGTACAGCACGTTCTCGCCGTTTTTCACGCCCTCGAGCAGAAATTGCATTCCCAGCGTGGTTTTGCCCGTACCGGGCTGGCCTTCACACAGGTACATGCGATTGGCGTCCAGGCCGCCCGCGAGAATGTCATCGAGGCCGGAATTGCCGGTCGAGATACGCGGCGGGTCGTCGTAGGCGGATAAATGTTCGTTGTTTACCACCTTGCTCATATTTTTTCTAAAAATAGAACGGGGCCATTGGCCCCGTTTTTTTATGCATCACTTATGACTACATCATCCAGCACCCAACACCCTGGGTTTGGAAACTCGCGTCTTGCCATCAGACGAATAGACCTCTTCTTGGCCGCTGGCTGCGCGCAAGGTTGTCATGGCATCTTCGGTAAACCTTTTCAGGCTGTCGATCATGACGCCATTGCTGTCATTGAGCTCGCGTGCGCGCTGAAATATGGTCTTGATCTGGTTCCAGGCTGCCTGGAGTTCGGGATGAGCTGCCGCGGCGGCGTCCATCGACACAACCGCCCCGACCTTTTGTTGATCCAGAGTGGAGAGTACCGCCTGGCGCTGGGTGACGAGTTCGTTCAAGGCATTGGCACGCAGCCATTTGGTCTGCGTGATGTCAGCCAGCGCTTCCGGTGATGCGTTCACTCCCAAGCTTAGAACTTCAGCTTCCTTCTCGAGGATATCGACGAAGCCTTCGGTGGCCTCTTTTTCGCTGGCCAGGATTTTCGCAAGTTCAGCAACTTGGGTGGTCATAGGGGGTCTCTCCAGGAAGGAGCGCCAAAAAGCTACAGCAGCTCCTTGGCGCTATTGATCAGGCCATCGGCGATGCGCTCGGCATTGATCGTGAGCGTGCCGTCAGCCAATGCTTGGCGAATGGCGGTCACGCGCGCCATGTCCACATCGTTATCGCCCTCGTACAGGGTCTGGGAGCTGGCCGACAGTGCAACCTGCATGCTCTTGGGTTTAGCCGTCTCGCCTGGGTGGGCGACAGCCTGCTTGAGAGAGCCTGTGGCACCTGCTGCGGCGTAGCCAGCGGCGGACAGTTGCTTTACGTTCATGATTTTTCTCAACAAGATGTGTTCCGTAGCCCTGTTAACGGCAGAGAGACCGAAAACTTTAGGGCGGATTCTCAGAAAGTTACAAAAACTGTTCCGGAATCTCCAACAACACCGCGAACCATTTTGCCATTTGACGTCCGGACTTCAATCGTCCCGCCAAGGTCAGCAGTGGTCACGGCTTCACCTTGATTTGTAACACGCAGCCCAGGGCCCCTGACCTCGACCTTGACGGTGTCTCCGCGCTGGATCGCAAGGGGGCTTCGGGTGGCGCTCATTCTGATGGGCTTGCCCACCATGATGCGCTGACTGGTGATCCGCCCCACAAGCTGCTCGGGGGTGGTCAAAGAATGAGCAGGCATGCGCAGCAGATCGCCCGAACGGGCTTCCAACATCTCAGCAAGAATCACCTGATTGGCGCCGAGGGTCTGGCTGGCCACATAGTAGGCACCCTGGACTGCGACTTTGGCGCGCACGTAGACAGGAGAGCCATCGCTTCGGGCGCAGCGTACGCCGACAGTCGTATCCGAGCGGATTTTGCGGCCTGGGGGCATATAGACCTGAATGTCCTGACATCCCTCAAGAGACTGGGGGCCAGCAGGCGGAATCACGCTGATGACGGCCTCGCCGTCGAATTCCTGGCCCACCGCCTCAACCAGGTATTGCTCGACATGATCAGCGATGGTCTGGGCAAGCTCGCTAGGCGTCGCTGCCGGGGCAGGCTGAGCGGCAATGGGGTAGAGCAGCACCCCAGACACCAGTGCCAGGCGGGCCAGATCTTGCAGGAACGGAACACGAAGTCGTGATTTCATGGCTTGGCAGTTTACGGCTGCACCCCCCGACTTCAATCCGAGAATTAGCCGCCAAATGCCCCTTTGTTTTGACCATTGTTTTGGCGGTCTGCCCCCTATGATGCCCATCGTACCAGTAGTGTTTGCGACCCTCGTTGTGGCTGCGCGAACACAGTAGGGGAAGGAGCAAGTAGTGATAGACCGACTCGGATCAGAGTTTCAGTTTCTTCAGACGGCGGTAGGGCTGCGACAACAGCGCATGGAGCTGCTGGCAACCAACATCGCCAACGCGGACACGCCGAACTACAAGGCGCGCGATTTTGATTTCAAACAGGCGTTGGAGAAGGCGGTGGGTGCCAACGGGGCCTTGCCCAACACCCAATTGACTCTGACCTCAGAGCGTCACATCCCGGCCATGGCCACTGGCCCCCTGCAGTTTGCCCCGCAGTACCGAGTTCCGCACCAGGTCAGCATGGATGGCAACACTGTGGAAATGGATGTCGAGCGGATGGCCTTTGCTGACAACACGATGAAGCAGCAAGCAAGCCTGCATTTTGTCACCTCGCGCATCCAGAGCCTGACGGCAGCACTGAGCCCCACCACCTAAGGCAAATTCCAAATGACTTTGAGCATTTTCCAGATTGCCGGGTCGGCACTTACCGCGCAGTCGCAGCGCATGAACGTCTCGGCAAGCAACCTCGCCAATGCCGACAGCGTCGCCGGCCCCGACGGGCAGCCTTACAAAGCCAAGCAGGTGGTCTTCAAGGTCGATCCGCTGGGCGATGCTATGCACACGAACCCTATTGGTGGGGTGAAGGTAGAGGGGGTGGTCGAAAGCCAGGCGCCCATGCGTCGGCAATACGACCCGAAGAACCCTGCCGCGGACAAAGATGGCTATATCACGCTGCCCAACGTGGATGTGGTGGCAGAAACCGTCAACATGATTTCGGCCAGCCGGTCGTATCAGGCCAACGTCGAAGTCGTCAACACTGCCAAGAGCATGCTCCAGCGCACGCTCAGCATCGGCCAGTAAAGGAAATCACACATGACCAATACCGTTTCGGGCCTGGGCGGCATCTCTACCTATACCCAGCCGGGTGCAAAGAGCCCGAATGACTTGGCTGCCGTTCAGGACCAGTTTTTGACGCTGCTGGTCACCCAGTTGCAGAACCAAGATCCCCTGAATCCCATGGACAACGCGCAGGTCACTTCGCAAATGGCCCAGCTGTCCACGGTGAGCGGTATCAATCAGCTCAATGCCACCCTACAGGCCGTCTCCGGCCAGATCGACCTGTCACAATCGATGCAGACGGCCTCGCTCATTGGCAAGGATGTGCTTGTGCCGGGCGAGAAGATCAAGGTGGGCGATGGTGTGGCCACGGCCTACGGCATCGATGTCGTGTCTCCGGCCACCAAGGTCACATCCAAGATCCTGGACGCCAGCGGTCGCGTTGTGCGGGAGATCGATCACGGCGCGCAACCGGTGGGCGTCCTCCCCCTGACCTGGGACGGGCTGGACGATCAAGGCCAGCCGGTGCCCGACGGCGCCTATACGGTCGAAGTGTCTGCGGTGGGCGTCGACGGCACCCCTGTGGTTGCCAGCGCGCTGACCTCAGGACGCGTCAATAGCGTCGCATTCACAGCAGACGGTCTTCGTATGGATCTCGGCCTGGCCGGCAGTTACTACGTGACTGACCTGCGCCTAATCATGTAAGCCGAGAGCAGCACCTCCCAACAATCCTCATATCTATCAAGAGAGAACAATCATGGGTTTCGGACAAAGTTTGTCGGGGCTGAACGCCGCGGCACAGAATTTGGATGTCATTGGCAACAACATCGCCAACTCGGCCACGATCGGCTACAAGTCCGCATCGGTGTCTTTCGCTGATGTCTACGCCAATTCCCGCGTCGGCCTGGGCGTGCAAGTCACGGGCGTGAACCAGCGCTTTTCCGTGGGCAACGTCAAGGTGACGGGCGGGCAATTCGATATTGCCATTGACGGCAGCAAGGGCTTGTTCCGTCTGCAGGACACAAGCGGTGATGTGGTCTATTCGCGCAACGGTGAATTCTTCGCCGACAAGAATAACTACATCGTGAACGCCCAAGGCCAGCGCTTGACCGGCTTTGTGGGTGGAGCCGATAGCTTGACCCTGGGCCCCCTGATGGTGCCCACGGGCAACATCGCCCCTCAAGCGACCTCCTCGGCCACGACCAAGGCCAACCTGGATGCCAATTCGCCGATCATTTCCGAAGTGGATATCCCTGAATCGCTTGGCGTGGTGACGCTGACGCCGACGGCGACCGGCGTACCCAACGCTGCTGCCAATTACAAGGTGAGCAGCACCGGCGTGATCTCCTGGACTGACGCGGCAGGCAACCCCGTTGCAGCCCCTGCCGATGGCACCTATACCAGTGGCGCCGGTGTGCCTGTGACCCTGTCCGGCGGCCAGATCGTATCCGGCTCGTTTGACACCGATGCGCCCAATTCGGCCTATGTGGCGCCAGTGACGGGTCGCCCCTTCTCGCCGGCAGATCCCAAGAGCTACACCCACGCTCTGCCGATCCCGGTCTACGACTCGCTGGGCAATTCTCACCAGCTCACTCAGTATTTCATCAAGCGCGAAGGTGCCTCTGGCACTGAAAGCCAGTGGGACGTGCACTACACGCTCGACGGCATGCCGGTTGATGCGCCCGCTGGCGGTGGCCCTATCCAGATGGTGTTTGACAGCGCTGGTCGCATGACCTCGCCGCCCATGAATACGATCGTCATCAACAACCCGGGCCTGCCTGGCGCGCCGGCCGAGCCTCTGTCGATCAGCCTGGATTATTTCGGCTCGACGCAGTTCGGCGGCGACTTCACGCCGAGCTTTACCCAGACGGGCTACCCGACTGGCGAATACTCGGGTCTGTCGATTTCGGCCACCGGCGAAGTCATCGCGAGCTACACCAACGGGGAAACGCAGATTCTGGGCGTCGTGGCGCTGGCTGACTTCAAGAACCTGCAAGGCTTGAAGCCCGTAGGCGGCAACGCCTGGACCGAAACATCGGAATCCGGCGCTGCTCTGGTCGGTCGCCCCGGTCAGAACGGCATGGCCAACCTGAAGGGGCAGGCCCTGGAAGAGTCTAACGTGGATATGAGCCAGGAGCTCGTGAACATGATCATCGCGCAACGTGCCTATCAGGCCAACGCCCAAACGATCAAGACCCAGGACCAAGCCCTGCAATCGCTCATCACCCTGCGCTAACGATGGACCGTCTCATCTACGTCGCCGGCAGCGGCGCCTCTCGGACCCTGGAGCACCAGGCGGCGCTGTCCAACAACATGGCCAACGTCAGCACGCCCGGTTTCCGGGCGCAGTTCGCGGCCTACCGCGCCGTGCCGATCACGGTGCAGGGCCAAGATCCTGCCACCACCACCCGCGTGGCCACGGCTACTGCCACCGCCAACAATAAGCTGGAAAACGGCCCGATCCAGACCACCGGTCGCGATCTGGACATCGCCATCCAGGGCGACGGTTGGATTGCGGTGCAGACCCCCGATGGCGAGGCCTACACCCGCGCGGGCAACCTGCAGCGTAATGCACAGGGCCAGCTCGTGACTGCCACAGGTCAGCTGGTGCTCTCTGCTGAGGGCGCCCCCATTGACCTGGGCGACAGCGAAACCATCCAGTTCGATCGCAACGGCGGGATCAACTCCCGTCCGAACGGCGGTCGCCCGCGCGATCTCCAGCGCGTGGCCCAAATCAAGCTGGTCAACCCCGATCCGGCCACCCTTGTGCGCGGCGGCGACGGCCTTTTTCGCTCTGTTGGAGCCAATGGTCAGGCCCAGGTCACGCCCGCGGACCCGCAGGTGCGTGTGATCGGGGGCGCGCTCGAAGGCAGCAACGTGAGCGCGGCTGAAAACATGGTGGGGCTCATCGAGAATGCGCGTCGCTTTGAGATGCACATGAAGATGGTCGCCGATGCGAACCAGAACGAACAGAAAGCCAACTCGATTCTGTCGATGAACGGCTAACCCAATTTCAGGAGCTTTTTTGTCATGATGCGCGCCCTCGCAATCGCCAAAACCGGTCTGGAAGCCCAGCAGACCAATATGGACGTGATTTCAAACAACCTCGCCAACGTGAACACCGATGGCTTCAAGCGCAACCGCGCGATTTTCGAAGACTTGATGTACCAGACGATGCGCCAGCCTGGCGCACAGGTGGGTGATGCGAACACGCTGCCCACCGGTCTGCAGCTGGGTACCGGTGTGCGCACGGTCGCTACCGAGCGCATCCACACCCAGGGCGGTATGAAAAATACCGGCAACTCGCTGGACATCGCCATCCAGGGCAAGGGCTTTCTGCAAGTCGAAATGCCTGATGGCACCTTCGCTTATACCCGCAACGGCTCGCTGCAGGTCGACGGCCAGACCGGTCAGCTCGTGACCGCCGGCGGCTACCCGATCCAGCCTCCCATCAACATCCCCGACAATGCGCTGTCGATCACGATCGCGCGCGACGGCCAGGTGTCTGTCACCCAGCCAGGCGCCCCCGGCGTGAACGTGAACGTGGGTCAGCTGCAGCTTTCCACCTTCATGAACCCGGCAGGCCTGCAAAGCCTGGGTGAGAACCTGTACCTGGAGACCGACGCCTCGGGCCCGGAAAACGCGGTGCAGCCCGGCATGGACGGGGCAGGCCTCATCATGCAGCAGTACACGGAAAGCTCGAACGTGAATGTGGCAGAAGAGCTCGTGAACATGATCACGACCCAGCGGGCCTACGAAATGAACTCCAAGGCCATCTCAACCTCGGATCAGATGCTCGCGCGACTGACGCAGCTGTAACCCTCAAGCACCCAAGAAAGAGCGTGGAAAAGGGCAGGGCAAACCTGCCCTTTTTTGCGTTCATACTGACCGTAACAAACCCAAAGTACCGGCCTTTTAAGGGGTTGTTCTTCCAATCAGAAATGCCCCTCCATTCCTACAATTTTTACTTTCCCAAGCTCTCTTTGCGATCAGGAATGAACCGTCTCGTCAGCTTTCTGGCAACATTCACGCTGCTTATCCTGAGCGGCTGCGCGCTCGTCCCTCCTGAGCCGGTGGTAACAGGCCCGTTGACTGCCGTGCCCCCGACGCCGGCTGCTGTGGCGGCTCAGTCTGAGCCCAATGGATCGATCTTTCAGCCGACTTCCTACGGCAATTTCCCACTTTTTGAGGATCGTCGACCGCGCAATGTAGGCGACATCGTGACCGTGGTGATCCAGGAAAAGACCAACGCGGCCAAGAACGTCTCGACTGCGACCGACCGGAAAGGAAGTGCTTCGCTCGGGCTTGACGCTGTACCCAAGTTCTTCCCGCCTGGAATGGGTCCAGATCAGTCCTTTGATATGTCCGGCGACAACGTGAGCCAGGGCAAGGGCTCTTCGAGCGCGGCCAACAATTTCAGCGGCACGATCACCACCACTGTGATTGCCGTGTTGCCCAATGGCAACCTGCAGATCGCCGGCAACAAGGAAATGGCGATCAACCGGGGTAGCGAGTACGTGCGCTTCTCGGGCGTGGTGGACCCGCGCTCCATCACGGGCTCGAACACGGTGCTCTCGACGCAGGTGGCTGATGCTCGCATCGAATACCGCAGCAAGGGAACCATGGCTGAAGTGCAGGAAATGGGCTGGTTGCAGCGCTTTTTCCTGAATCTGTCGCCTTTCTGATCCGGATCTCCTCATGCTATCGATCTCTCCTTTTCGGACATTGGTTCGCGCGGCTGCCATTGGAGCAGTCCTCGCGCTCGGTTTCGCCCTTCCTGCCAACGCAGAGCGCTTACGGGATCTGGCCACCATCCAGGGGGTGCGTGACAACCCCTTGGTGGGCTACGGCCTGGTGGTGGGCCTGGATGGCAGCGGCGACCAGGTGCGCCAGACGCCGTTCACCCAACAGAGTCTGACCAACATGCTCTCCCAGTTGGGCGTGACTCTGCCTCAAGGCACCAACATGCAGCTCAAGAACGTCGCCGCGGTCATGGTGACGGCGCAATTGCCGTCCTTTGCCCAGCCGGGGCAGACGATCGATGTGGTGGTGTCCTCCATGGGTAACGCCAAGAGCCTGCGGGGCGGCACGCTTCTGATGACGCCGCTCAAGGGGGCGGACAACCAGATCTACGCCATTGCCCAGGGCAATATCCTGGTGGGCGGCGCGGGAGCACAGGCTGGCGGCTCAAGTGTGCAGGTCAACCAGCTCAATGGCGGGATCATCTCCAACGGTGCTGTGGTCGAACGCACAGTGCCCACGAAGGTCAACCGCAATGGGATCATCCGCCTGGAGCTGAACGACACCGATTTTGGCACCTTGCAAAACGCTGTGCAGGCCATCAACAAGGAATTCGGCGGCAATACCGCCATGGCGTCCAACGGTCGGGTGATCGAGGTGCTAGCGCCCCCAGACGCCGTGAGCCAGGGCCAGTTCCTTGCACGCCTGCAAAACGTGGACGTAAAGCGTGCGCCGGCGCGCGCCAAGGTGATCATCAACGCACGTACGGGCTCGGTGGTGATGAACCAGACCGTGACGCTGGATCAGGCGGCGGTGGCCTACGGCAACCTGTCGGTAGTGATCGACCGTGGGGTGGCAGTATCGCAGCCGGACACCCCCTTTGGCGGTGGCCAGACTGTGGTTGCACCGACGACGCGCATCGAAGTTGAGTCCCAACCCGGCCAACTTCAGCACCTGAACACAAGTGTGAAGCTCACGGATGTGGTCAAGGCGCTGAATTCGCTGGGCGCCTCGCCCCAGGACCTGCTTTCCATCCTTCAGTCGCTCAAGAGCGCAGGCTCACTGAGAGCCGATCTCGAAATCATCTGAACAGGAGCTCCTGGCATGTCCTTTACGCCCTACACCCCCAGGCCCGGATCTTCGGGGCGCGGTGCGTCCTTTGTCTTTGACATGAACACCTTGGACAGGATCAAAAGGGGCTTGTCCGATGACCCAGCTGGCAACAGTAAGGACAGCGAATTGGCGGTTGCCCGCCAGTTCGAGGCATTATTCATCCAGGAGATGCTCAAACAGGGTCGAAAGACCAGCCTGGATAGCGGGCTTTGGAGTAGCGACCAGACGAAGATGGCCCAAAGCATGGGCGATGAGCAAATGGCGCTCGAACTTGCCTCGGGTAAAGGCATGGGGCTGGCGACGGCGCTGGTCGAACTCATGAACTCGAACAAACCCAAGTCGCAAGACGCGTCTCAAGAGCGGGCGGACCCCATGGTGGGCACGACCCGGTTGCCGCAGCACAAGTCACGTATGCCACTGGAAGGCCCGAACGTCGCTGGCTCCATCTCCGAGCTGCTGGACTTGCTGGGAACGGGGGCTAAGAACGCCGTCGAAGCGGCCAAGGTCATGGTTTCAGCCATTGAGCCGGTCAAGCACGCCGCAGACAAGGTTGCAAGCTTTGTTGAAAAAATCGGGGACGCAGCGGTGGCCGTTGCCCAGAAAAGCGGCATTCCGACTGAGCTCATCATGAGCCAGGCAGCGCTTGAGTCTGGCTGGGGCCGGCGCGAAATCCGGGATGAGAGCGGCCAGACCAGCCATAACATCTTCGGCATCAAGGCCACTGGCGGCTGGAAGGGGCGGGTCGTCCACGTCACCACGACCGAATACATTGACGGGGTACCGCGCAAGGTGGTGCAGCCGTTCAGGGCGTACGACTCCTATGAGGAGTCGCTGCAGGACTACGCGCGGCTTTTGACAGAAAACCCCCGCTACGAGAGGGTGCTCAAGGCCGGCAATGCCAAGCAAGCGGCAGTCGAAGTGCAGAAGGCGGGCTACGCCACAGACCCCAAATACGCAGAAAAACTTATCGGAATCATGGCTTATTTCAAGCCGGCGGGCTGAGAGCCCTAAATTTTTCCGGAAATGTGCCGATAACAAGAGATATCCCACCCGCCAGGGCCACCTTATAGACGAGAAGATTTATGAACCTGTCCCAACTTGGCCTATCCACCATGAATGCCGCACGTGCTCGACTGATCACGGCGGGGCACAACATCAACAACGCCGGCACGCCGGGCTACAGCCGCCAGTCGGTGATCGTGTCCACGGCGGGGGCGACGGCCTCAGGACAGGGATTTTTCGGCCGGGGAGTGCAGGTCGACACGGTCCGTCGTGCGTACAACAACTTCCTGGCCAATCAGTTCGTCAGCGCGCAGAGCAAGGGTGCGATGCTCGCCTCGTTTGGCAACCAGGTGAGCCAGGTCAACAATCTGATCGCTGACAACACGGTCGGGATCTCGCCGGCGATCCAGAAATTCTTCGATGGCGTGCAAGCCGTGGCCAGCACGCCGGGCGATCCTGCCGCGCGTCAGGAGCTTCTGGGCCGCACCCAGGCGCTGGTGGGACAGTTCAATGAGATGAACACGTTCTTGAACAACCAGCGCAATGATGTCAATGGCCAAGTCCAGACGATCGTTACCCAGATCAACTCGCACGTGCAGCGCGTGGCCGAACTGAACAAGCAGATCGAGATCGCCAAGGGCTCGACCGGCCAGGTGCCTAACGACCTCCTGGATCAGCGTGACCAGGAAGTCGCCGACCTGAATATGCTGGCCAAGGTCAATGTCCTGGAGCAAAACGGCCAGTACACACTGACGATTGGCAATGGCCAGCTACTGGTTTCGGGTTCGGATACCTTCCCACTGACTTGCGGCCCCTCTGATTCCGATCCCCGCAACATGGCGGTCTATGTCAACGTGCCGGCCGGCAAAGGCTTTGCGAAGGTGGAGCTGGATGAAACCTCCATCAAGGGAGGCTCCCTGGGGGGCTTGATCACCTTCCGCAAAAATAGTCTCGATGAAGTGCAGCGCCAGCTAGGCCAATTGGCCACTGGGATGGCCCTGGCCATCAACGAGGTGCAGGCTCAAGGTGTGGACCTGAACGGCCAGGCCGGTACGCCCATCTTCAAGATCGGCCAGCCCGAT
>Ga0182735_1002200_pt1 | contig 12076 bp, 14 predicted proteins | sample eDN5th30CKraftMG_FD_128524 | JGI IMG/M metagenome (GOLD analysis project Ga0182735, IMG submission 128524) | Enriched Miracle-Growth compost microbial communities from Emeryville, California, USA - eDNA 5th pass 30_C Kraft MG (version 2) (version 2) ... | reverse complement strand
GCCGAAAGCGGCGCCGCGCCGGCGCAGGGCCGCCACGAAGGCGAGCACGCGCGCGACGGCGAGGTAGAGGTCCGAGGGGATCTCGCGATTGAGCTCGCACACGGCATACAGCGTGCGCGCGAGGGGCGTGTCGCGGACGAGCGGGACGCCCGCCTCCACGGCGCGCTCGCGGATGCGGGCGGCGATCTCCCCCTGGCCCTTCGCGACCGCGCGGGGCGCGGCCACACCCGGCTCGTACACGAGGGCGACGGCGAAGTGGGTGGGGTTGACGATGACGACGTCGGCGTCGGCGATCGCCGCCATCATCCGGTTGCGGCTGAGGGCGAGCTGGCGGGAGCGCCGCTGCGAGCGGATGAGCGGATCGCCCTCGTTCTTCTTCGCCTCGTCCTGCACCTCCTTGCGCGCCATCATGGTGTGCTTGCGGTTGCGCTGGCGCACCACGAGCAGGTCGACGATCGCGAGGGCGATGCCCGCCAGGATGCCGATCTCCAGGAGCGTCGCGACGAATCCCATGGCGCTCTGCAGGAGCGAGGACAGCGGGAGCGCTCCTGCCGCGTTCAGGATCGGGACGACGCTCTGGATCACGAGCGACAGGACGACGCCGACCGCGGCCGTCTTCAGGAGCGAGTTCGCCGCCTCCCAGAGCGCGGCGGGGCTGACCATCCGCTGCAGCCCGGGCAGGGGGTTGAGGTGCTCGAAGCGCGGCTCGAGGGCGCGGAAGCGGATGCCGCCCTGCACGGCGGCGGCCGCGAGGACCGCGACGAACGCCGCGACGAGGACGGGCGCGACGATCGGCATGACCTGCCCCAGCGCGCGACCCGTCGTCTGGGCGAGCCGCTCGACGGAGGGGTCCCGGATCATCGACGGCAGCATGAGGAACATCGACTGCACCATCTGGTACAGCGCGGCCGCCGTCACGGGGATCATGACGGCGGCGGCGCCGAGGCCGATCCATCCGGTGAAGTCGCGGCTCGTGGACAGCTTGCCCTTGCGCCGGACCTCCTTCATCCGCTCCGGCGTGGCCTTCTCGGTGCGCTCCTCGGTGGTCTGAGAGCTCATCCTCCGGTCACCCCCGCCATCCAGTCGAGGGCCCGCTCCACGAGCGAGGAGACGACGGCCGGCAGCGCCAGCAGGACCGTCCCGCCGAACAGCAGCACGAGCAGGATCTTGAGCGGGAAGTCCATCGAGAACGCGTTGAGCGCGGGGGCGACGCGGGTCAGGAGGCCGAGGCCGACGTCGGCGAGGAACAGGACGATGACGAGCGGCCCCGCGATGAGCAGGGCGGAGAGGATCAGCTGCGAGCTCGCCGACACGAGGGCGTCCGCGAGGCGCGACCAGTCGAGGCTCCCTCCGAGCGGGATCGCCTGGAACGTCCGGGTGAGGCCGAGGAGCACGAGCTGGTAGCCGTCGCTCGCGAACAGCAGCGCGATCGCGAGCATCTGGAACAGGCGCGTGAACTGCGCGCCGTTGACCATCCCCGTGGGGTCGAACGCCATCGCGAGCTGGAACCCGCCGTCGATGTCGATGAGGTGCCCCGCGGACTGCACCGTCTGGAACACGACGAACACGAGGAGCCCGAGCGCCGAGCCGATCACGAGCTCTCCGAGGAGCGCCATGAGGAACGCGGCCGGATCGCCCCCGGCGTACGTGCCCGCGACCACCGGCGACACGGCCAGCGCGAGGCCGATGCCGAGCATGGCGCGCACGCGGGCGGGGAACGCGCGGTAGGAGAAGGGCGGCGCGATGAACACGAACGCGGTCATGCGCACTCCCGCGAGCATGACCGCCTCCAGCCATCCCTGGCTGACCGCCCACTGCATCTCAGCCGCTCACCAGGTCGGGGATGCGCGCGAACAGCATCGTCGTGAAGTCCACGATCTCCGTCATCATCCAATGCCCCGTGATGACCAGCGCGACGGCCACCGCCGCCGCCTTCGGCACGAACGAGAGCGTGACCTCCTGGATCTGCGTGACGGACTGGAACAGCGAGATCGCGAAACCGACGATGAGCGAGGTCAGCAGCACGGGCGCCGCCAGCTTCGCGGCGACCCAGAGGGCCTGCACCCCGATGTCGAGAACGGCGCCTGCGTCCATCAGCGGTAGCTCCCGATCAGGGCGGTGATGATGAGGCCCCAGCCGTCGACCAGCACGAACAGCAGGATCTTGAACGGCAGCGAGATGATGACGGGCGGCAGCATCATCATGCCCATCGCCATCAGCGCCGACGAGACGACGAGGTCGATCACGAGGAACGGGACGAAGATGACGAACCCGATGATGAACGCGCTGCGCAGCTCCGACAGCATGAACGCGGGGATGAGCGTCAGGGTGTCGACGTCGGCGGGCGTCGCGGGGTTCGGGAGGCTCGCCGCGCGCGTCATGAGGGCGATGTCGTCCTCGCGCGTGTAGGAGAGCATGAACGTCCGCAGCGGCCCGAGGGCGAGGTCGACCGCCTGCCCGAAGTCCACCTGGCCGTTCAGGTACGGCTGCACGGCGACGTCGTTGATCTGGGTCAGCACGGGCTGCATGATGAACAGCGACAGGAACAGGGCGAGGCCGGCGAGCACCTGCGTCGGGGGGATCGACGGCAGCGAGAGGGCGTTGCGCACCATCCCGAGCACCACGAAGATCTTCGTGAACGACGACATCATCAGCAGCAGCGCCGGCGCGACCGACAGCAGCGTGACGCCCAGCAGCACGAGGACTGCCGAGGCGGGCGTGCCGTCGAGGCCGGGGATGCCGACCGAGATCGGGTCGTCGGGGTTCATCGGTCCCTGCCGCCCCCGGAGAGCGCCTTGGCCGCCTGCTTCCACGTGGACGGCGACAGGATCGAGCCCGTCGCCTGCTCGAAGGAGGTGAACGCCGGCGTGGGCTTCGCCTCCGGGGCCGGCTCCGGCTCCGGGGGGGCCTCGCCCTCGTGGAGGACGTTGACGGAGCGCTCCGAGACGCCCAGGACGAAGCGCTTGTCGTCGATGTCCACGACCGCGATCGAGGCGTTCTTGCCGAGCGTCTGCCGCGCCACGAGCCGCACGGTCTTCCGGGTCGCCGCGGCCTTCCCCCGCACGAAGCGGCGCTGGAGCCACCAGAGCAGGCCGAAGACCACCGCCAGCGCGACGACGACCCGGAGGACCATCAGGACGGTATCCATGCGCGCCTCAGACGACGTCCTGCGTGTCGATGACGCTGGTCACGCGCACGGCGTAGTCCTGGTCCACGATCACGACCTCGCCGTAGGCGATGGGCTTGCCGTTGATGAGGATCGTCGCCGGGCTCCCGACGGAGCGGTCCAGCTCGACGACGGAGCCGGGCTCCAGGGCGAGCAGGTCGCGGACGGGGATCCGGGTGCGGCCGATCTCGACCGTCAGCGTCATCTCGACGGCGGCGATGCGGGAGAGGTTCGCGAGCGGCGCGCCCGCGGCGGGCCGGCTGCCGGGACGGGTCGACACGACGAACCAGCCCACGGGGTCGCCGTCGTGCGCGAGGGAGAAGCACGAGGCGCCCTCCGCCTGCACGATGCCCTTGCTGGCGCCGAACGCCACCTCGCCGACGAGGCCGGGGCCGATCTTCTCCGCGGCGCGCTCCAGCGCGGGGCGGAGGATGTCGGCGAACGAGGTCTGGACGCCGAGGCGCGTGAGCGCGTCGCGGTGGAGGACGACGGCGAAGTCGACCGGCCGCTCCCCGACGAAGCTCGCCTGCCAGGCGTCGGCGTTGGCGTCGACCTCCGAGCGGTCGGCGGCCGCGATCGAATACGAGCCGGGGAGCGCCGCCGCGAAGGCGTACGCGATCTCGGCGGCCGGGTCGGCCGTCTCGGTGGTGGCGGGGGTCGTCGTGCTCAACTGGCCTTCTCCTCGAGGGTGGTGACGATGCGGCACGCGAGGCGCGTCCCGCTGCGGCCGGTCGCCGCCGTCGCGAACAGGTGGCCGTCCACCGTCACGAGCAGCGGGCGCGTCTGCTCGTGCGGGAGGACGATGAGATCGCCCGGCGTCAGCCGCATGACCCGCTCGGGCTCGATCGCGACGTCGGAGACGCGCAGCGACAGCTCGAGCGGGACGTCGCCGAGGTGACGCCGGAGGGCGGCGGTCGCGTCCGCGGCGCCGTTGTCCGTGCGCGCGCCGAGCGTCAGCCGCAGGCTGTCGGCGGGCATCGCGATCATGAGGTCGGCGACGTGGTCCGCGATCTGCAGCGTCAGGCCGAGCACGACCATGACGTCGGTCGGGACGGCGGCCTGCACGGGCTGCGTGCCGTAGAGGATGCCGTCGACCGCGAGGGTCGTCGTCAGCAGCTCCCCCAGCGCGTACTCGAGGTCGCGCACGAGGCCTGCGACGGCCTCCTGCAGGATCCGGCTCTCGATGTCGGTGATGGGGCGCTCGGCGGGGAGGAACGACCCCGATCCGCCGAGGAGCCGGCTCACGATCAGCAGGCCCGTCTCGTAGGGGACGCTGAGCGTGGGCTTGGCGCGCAGCCCCTCCGCCGTGCAGACCGCGACGATCCGCGAGGTGGCCGACGCGGACGTGAGCTCGGCGTAGCTGATCAGCTGCAGCTGGTCGAGCTGGAGCGTCACCGGCACGCGCACCTGCGCCGAGAACTGCGTCGCCCACAGCCGTCCGAACGACTCGATCGCGGGCTCGAGCAGGCGCGCCTGCTCGCGCGCGAGCGTCGCCGGGCGGCGGAAGTCGTAGACCTCGTACCCCGCGTCGCGCGCGTCGTGCGCGTCCGGCGGGACGGTCGTGGCCGCGCTCATCGTGTGACTGCCTTCATCGTTCCTCCGGGATGGGTTCGTGCTCATCGCGCGGGAGGCGCGACGGCCTCCGCGATCTGAGGGATCAGGAGCCGCGCCACCTCGGGCAGCGGCGAACGGACGACGATCTCGACGCGCCGATTGAGCGAGGGGTCGTCGTAGCTGACCGGGCGCTCCGCGCCGTATCCCATGAGCGAGATGCGGCTGCCGGGGATCCCGCTGTCGACGAGGTAGAGGAGCGCGTTGGTGGCCCGGTCGGCCGACAGCGTCCAGTTCGTCGCGTCTCGCGGGGTCATCGTGCCGCCGACGATCGCGTTCGTGTGCCCCTCGATCGTGATGTCGTTGGGGATCGAGACGAGCACCGGCGCGATCGCGGAGAGGATGTGCTGCGCGTCGGGGCGCAGGACGGCGGTGTCCGCGTCGAAGTACGTCTCCGATCCCGTGAGCTTCAGGGCGAGGCCGCGCTGGTCGATGTCGAACTGCACCCAGCCGCCGTATCCGTCGGCGGCGAGCTTGTCCTCCAGCCGCCTCTGCAGCTCGCGCAGGTGGTCGACCTCCTGCCGGGCGAGCTGCTCGGGGGTCTGCGGGGCGGGCTCGGTCGGCTCGGTCGGCGTGGGCGTCGGGGTCTCGATCACGCCGGCGGCCGCTGCGACCGCCTGCGCCTGCGGACCGCCGAAGCCCTGCGACAGGGCGAGGCGCAGCTCCTCGTACTTCCCCTTGTCGATGCTGGACATCGCGAACAGGACCACGAAGAGGCACATGAGGACCGTGATCATGTCCATGTACGAGATCGTCCAGCGTCCCTCGCCGGCGCCGTCCCCCGTGTGCGCCGCCTGCTGCCGCGTCGGCCGCCGTCCCCGCCGTGCGCGCCTCATTCCTGGATCGCCTCGCGCTGGGGTGCCGCACGGCTGGTGCCGCCGCCCGGCTTGCCGCCGGCGAGGGCGTGGAGGCGCTCGCCGAGCACGCCCGGCTGGGTGCCCTGCTGGATCGCCATCATGCCCTCCAGGATCAGGAGCATGCGCTCGGCCTCGAGCTCGTTGATCCGGGCGAGCCGGTTGCCGATCGGCAGCCAGAGGAAGTTCGCGGAGAGCACGCCCCAGAGGGTCGCGACGAAGGCGGCGGCGATGGACGGTCCGAGCTTCTCCGGCTCGGACAGGTTCTCGAGGACGTGCGTCAGGGCGACGACCGTTCCGACGATCCCGATCGTGGGCGCGTAGCCGCCCATCGTCGTGAAGAACCGGGAGGCGGTCGCACCGGGCTTCGTGCGCGTCTCCATCTCGTCCTCCAGGAGGACCTGCATCTGCTCCGGGTCCATGCCGTCCGCGATGTTCTGCAGAGCGATCCGGACGTACGGGTCGTCCGCCGCCGACGCCTCGCGCTCCAGGGCGAGCACGCCGTCGCGTCGCGCGATCGTCGCGTACCTCACGAGCGGCTCGATGGCGTCCGCGGGCTTCGGGACGCGCCCGACGAACGCCCTCGGCAGCGCCTTCACCGCGACGATCGTGTCCGCGATCGTGACGCTCGCGATCGTCACGGCGATGGAGGCGCCGAACACGAGGATCAGAGGCGCGGGGAGGAGGATCGAGTCGAAGCCCGTGCCCTCGATGAACATCATCCCGGCGAGCGCGCCGAAGGCCAGGATGATGCCGATGATGCTCGCCGGATCCATCAGGCGCCCCTCTCCTCGTCGGCCCCGGCGAGCCGGCCGGAGATCAGGTCGTGCGCGGACGCGACGACGCGCGCACGGGAGTCCGCGATCCGCTCGATCACCTCGTCGACCGTCTCGGTCACGAGGTAGCTCGTCCCGTCGACGAGCGAGATCGTCGTGTCGGGGTTCGCCTCGATGCGGGCGACGAGATCGGGGTTGATGGCGAACGTGTGGCCATTCAGCCTGGTCACGACGATCATGCGGCGGGTTCCTTGCGTGCAGGGTCCCGGGCCGCCCGCGTGCGGCGGACGGCCCGGGAGCGCGGACGCGCGAGCCGGGACGGCTAGCGCTTGAGGTTGGTGAGCTCCTGGAGGACCTCGTCGGACGTCGTGATGATCCGGGCGTTGGCCTGGAACCCGCGCTGCGCGACGATGAGGTTCGTGAACTCCTGCGAGAGGTCGACGTTGGACATCTCCAGCGAGCCGGAGGCGATCTCGCCGTATCCGGCGCCCCCCGCCGTGCCCATGCGAGCCTGGCCGGAGTTCGGGCCGACGCGGTAGAGGGAGTTGCCGGCCTTCTCGAGACCGGCCGGGTTGTCGAACGTCGCGACCGCGACGCGGCCGAGCGACTCCGTGAGGCCGTTCGAGAACGTGCCGAGCAGGTCGCCGTTGGGGGCGAACGTGTACGACTTCAGCGTGCCGGCGGGGTTGCCGTCCGCGTCGTCGACGATGGCGTTGTCGGCGCCGGCCAGGCCCGTCATGCCGCCCAGGTCGACCGCGATGCCGCCGACCGTCAGCGTGCCGCCCGACGTGAGGGCGCCCGTCGTGGCGTCGAACGTGACCGCGCCCGTCGCGGTGGCCCCGCCCGCCGAGCCCGCGACGTCCCAGCCGGCCGCCGTGCGCGTGAACGTGAGCGACAGGGTCGCCGTCGCGCCGCCGGGGAGATAGACCTGGTGGTCGACCGTGCGGGTGTCGCCCACTGCGGCGTCCGCCGGCAGGTTCCCCGCCAGGACGGCCGACGTCGTCGCGCGCGGGGCGCTCGTCGCGCCGGCGGGGAGACGGAGGGGCTGCAGGCCGCCCGCCGTGTCGACGACGCCGTTCACAGCCGGGTAGCCCATGACGACGCCGCCGTCGGCCGTGACGAGGTTGCCCGCCGCGTCCCAGTCGAACGCGCCGGCGCGCGTGTAGAGGACCTCGCCGCCGGTGCGGACCGCGAAGTAGCCGTCGCCCGCGATCATGAGGTGCGTCGGCTGGCCCGTCGTCTGAGTCCCGCCCTGCGTCATGTCGGTCGAGATGCCGGCGACGCGCACGCCGAGGCCGAGCTGGGCGGGGCTGCTGCCGCCGTCCGCGCCCGGCGCCGCGCCGCCGCGGAGGGTCTGCGAGAGGGTGTCCTGGAAGCGGGCCGCCGACGCCTTGAAGGCGGTCGTGTTGACGTTGGCGATGTTGTTGCCCGCCACGTCGAGGGCGGTCTGGTTGGCGCGGAGTCCGGAGATCCCGGAGTAGAGCGAGCGGAGCATGACGGTTCCTTTCGAGCGTGTGCGGTTCTGCGTTCTGTTCGGTGTCTCGGGGCGGATCAGGCAGCGGGCGGCTCGGACGAGGCGGGCGGCGCGACGGACACGACGGCGTCGAAGCGGACCTTCTCGTCGCCGACCGTGATCATCGGGACGGCGCCCTCGAAGGAGATCCCCACCGCGGTGCCCGTCTTCGGGTTCCCGTCGGCGTCGGGATACGTGACCTCCCGGCCGAGGAGCTGCGTGGCCGCCGTGCGCAGCTGGAGGCCGAAGGAGACCTCGTTCTGCGACGAGATGTTCGTCAGCTGCTCGACCGTCGACAGCTGCGCCGTCTGCGCGATCATCGCGTTCGTGTCGAGGGGCGACGACGGGTCCTGCGCCCGCAGCTGCGCGACCAGCAGCTGCAGGAAGAGCTCGCCGTCCATGTCCTGCTTGGGGACGCGGGTCTGCGGCGAGTTCACCGACGTCGCGGTGCTCGCGGCGATGCCGTCGATCATGCTCATGCGCTGTATCTCTCCTGCTCGGTCGGGTGGCTGGGGGTCATGCGAGGACGTCCACGCGTCCGTCGGAGCGGACGACGCGCCCGCGCGGCGCGGGCGCCGCCGGGCGATCGAGCACCGGGCCGTCGCGAGGTGCGCGATCCGGCGCGGACTCGCCGCGCCCCTGCCCGTGCGGGGCCTCACCGGGCGCGCCGAACGCGCCGCCGCCGGCCGAGGTCGAGGACCGGGCCAGGGCGGATCCGTCCGGTGCCGACACGATGCTCAGCGTCGACGATCCGAAGCCCGCGCCCGCGAGGTCGCGCCGGAGGTCCGCCGCGATCCGATGGAGCGCGTCGCGCGACGCGCTGTCGGGCGCCACGAGCTCGATCCGCGCCGTGCCGTCCGCCGCGACGTGCGCGCGGACCAGCACGGGCCCGAGGTGGTCGGGCCGCACGTCGACGCTGATCGTGTGCTCCCCCGTCCCCGAGCCGACGAGGCGCGCGACGGGGCCGGAGATCTGCGGGGCGAGCGGCGGCGCCGCCGGAGGCGAGGGCGCCGGGGGGCTCGCCGGGGCGGGGGCGCTCGCCGAGGCGGGAGCGGGCGCCGGGGCCGCCGGCGCGGCCACGGAGCCGGGCACGGCCGCGGAAGCCGCGGACGCGGACGCCGCGGGCACGGGCGCCGATGCCGCGGAGGGGGCGACGTCCGCGTCCTCCGCGGCGGCATGCTCCGGCGCGGAGGACGCGACGGCATCCGCCTCGGGCTGCGAGGAGGCGGTCGGGGCAGGCGGCACGGCGGGTGCCGCACCGGCGGTCGGAGCCGCCGCGGGCACGGGCGCGGAGGACGCCGGGGCACCCGCGGGAGATCCCGCGGCGGGAGCGACCGGCGAGGCCGGAACGGCCGCGGGAGCCGCGCTCACGTCGCCGCGCGCCGTCCCGCCCGCGGGCGCCGGCGCGACCGCCGGGACGGGGGCGGTGCCCGCGAGGGCGACGGGCGTGGCCGAGCCCTCCGCGGCGCCGGCCGCGACCTGCGCCGGGGCGGTCGCCGGCGCGGCGACGGGCGCCGGGACCCCCGCGTCGGCGGGGGCTCCCGCGGCGAGCGCAGGAGCGACCGGCGACGCCGGACCGGCCGTGGGAGCCGCGCCCGCGCTCGGCGCCGTCCGGTCGGCCGGTGCCGCGGTGACGGCCGCGACGCCCGGTGCGACCACGACGACGGCGGCCTGCGCAGCCGCTGCCGTCGGCGCGGAGGCGGCCGCCGAGCCGACGGCACCCGCTCGCGATGCCGCGGACGAGCCCTCGGCGACGTGTCCGCCCGCGGGCGACGAGGCGGGGTGCGACGCGGATGCGGGCGTCGGCACGGCAGGCGTCGAGGGAGCGGCCGGTCCGGCGTCCCCGCGCGACGGGCCGGCGTCGTGGGACGCCTCGGAGCGGGCGCGGCGCCGCGGCTCGGGCCCGTCGTGCGCGGAAGCCGTCCTCCCCGGCTCGTCCGCCGCCGTGCGCAGCGCGACGAGCGCGAACGCCTCCCCGCCGTCCGCCGCCGTGGCGGCGCCGAGCAGCGCGCGCGGGCCGCCCGCGGCGGCCTGCTCCCTGGTCGGGGCGATCCCCGTCGGTCCGATCATCGGTCCGCTCCCCCCTCCGCGTCCGCGTCCTCCCGCGGCCGCCGCCGCAGGGCGACCTCGTCCAGCACCTGCTGCTCTGCGCGGAGCTCCCGCTCGCGCTCGCGCACCGCCAGACGCGCCTGCAGCTTCTCCAGCGACCGCACCTCGCGGCGCGCCGCCGTGTGGGCCTCGACCGCCGCCTCCTCCTCGTCGTGCAGCGTCCGCCGCACGGCCGAGAGCTCGGCGAGCAGCTGCACCCCCGCGGCGCGGGCGGCGAGGGCCGCCATCGCCGCGTGCGGCTCGAGGCTCTCGCCGCCGGTGCGCGACATCGCCTCCGCGACACGCGCGATCCGCTCCCCCTGGCGCTGCGAGCGCTCGCGCGCCAGCCGCACGACCTCCGCCGCGCGGTCCTGCTGCACCCGGCGCGCGCCGAGGAGCCGTGAGAGCCCCAGCCCGTCGTTCGGGTTCCCGTTCGCGGAGGCGGCGCTCATCCGATCGCCTCCAGGGTCTCGGCGAGGCCGGCCAGACGCGCCCACGACTGCTCGGCGGGAGTGTGGTCGTGGAGGCCCTGCTGCAGGAAGGCGTCGATCGCGCGGGCGTTGTCGACGGCGGCGTCCACGAGCGGGTCCGCCCCGCGGCGGTACGCGCCGACGTCGATGAGGTCCTGCACGCTGCGGCGCGCCGCGAGGGCGCGGCGCAGCGTCGTCGCCGCCGCCCTCTGCTCCGGGCTCGTGACGCGCGACGCGACGCGCGACACGGAGGCGAGCACGTCGACCGGCGGGTAGTGGCCCGCGACCGCCAGCTCGCGCGTCAGCACGATGTGCCCGTCGAGGATAGAGCGGACCGTGTCGGCGATCGGCTCGTTGTGGTCGTCGCCGTCCACGAGCACCGTGTACACGCCGCTGACCGAGCCGCGCTCGTCCGTGCCGGCGCGCTCCAGCAGCCGCGCGAGGAGGGAGAACGTCGACGGCGGGTAGCCGCGCGTCGCGGGCGGCTCCCCCGCGCTGAGCCCGATCTCGCGCTGCGCCATCGCGACGCGCGTGAGCGAGTCCATCATGAGCACGACGTCCGCGCCGTCGTCGCGGAACGCCTCCGCGATGCGCGTCGCGGTGAACGCCGCGCGCACCCGCATGAGCGCCGGCTCGTCGGCCGTCGCGACGACCACGACGGAGCGCGCGAGCCCCTCCGACCCCAGGTCGTCCTCGAGGAACTCGCGGACCTCGCGCCCCCGCTCCCCGATGAGGGCGATCACGGAGCACGCGGCGTCCGTGCCCCGCGTGATCATCGACAGGAGCGACGACTTCCCCACGCCGGAGCCCGCGAACAGGCCGATGCGCTGTCCGCGGCCCATGGTCGTCAGCGTGTCGATCGAGCGCACTCCCGTGGACAGCGGCGTCGCGATGCGGGCGCGGCGGATCGCCTCCGGAGCCGGCCGGTCGAGGGCCGCCATGGGCGCGTCCGCGACGGGGCCGAGGCCGTCGACGGGGCGTCCCGTGCCGTCGACGACGCGGCCGAGGAGGGAGGGGCCGGTGGGCACGCGGAACGTGCCGGGGAGGACGCGGACCGGAGTGCCGGCGGCGAGCTGCTCCGACTGCCGCAGCGGCATGCACGTGACCGACTTCTTCCGCACGGCCGTGATCTCGGCGAGGATGCCGGGGGCGTCGTCGGCGCCGATCCGCAGGAGCGCCCCGACCGGCGCGCTCACCCCGCGGACCTCGATGCTGAGGCCCACGACGGACGACACGACGCCGAGGCGCTGGGGGGCCGCGACCCGGAGCGCGGCGTCGAGGCCGGGGAGGAGGACGCCGCTCATCGGATCGCCCCCTTCGGGCGACGTGCGCACTCGACGGACGCGTGCCGTGTCATCGCTCGTCCTCCCGCAGCGCCGCGCCCGCGCGCGCGAGCGCGGTTCCGATCCGGGCGTCGACGAAGCCCTCGTCCAGGTCGACGACGGCGTCGCCGCGTGCGACCGAGGCGTCGCCGACGACCGGCAGGCCCTGGTCGGCGAGGTGCTCGGCCAGCACGGCCACGTCGTCCGGGTTCATGCGGATCGAGGCGATGGGTCCCTCGTCGACGGCGGACAGTGCCCGCGTCAGCGCCGCTCTCG
>Ga0182735_1002199_pt1 | contig 12081 bp, 12 predicted proteins | sample eDN5th30CKraftMG_FD_128524 | JGI IMG/M metagenome (GOLD analysis project Ga0182735, IMG submission 128524) | Enriched Miracle-Growth compost microbial communities from Emeryville, California, USA - eDNA 5th pass 30_C Kraft MG (version 2) (version 2) ... | reverse complement strand
GCATCAGCGACGGCTTGCGCCGCTTGCATGAGCGTGTCTGGAGTGCTGGCCATGACACCCATGTTACGCCGCAGGCTCGAAGATATCTACGGTGGTTCAGTGAAACTATTCTCATCTGATCAGGGACTTTTCCTGTGGATAACTCGGTCTGTGACCGGTGACAGTGTCGGTGGTTCGTGCTAACGCGCATCGCAACGGCGGCGAGGCCACCCGAGATTCACACCTGTCACACTGATCTCACTATTCACATGACCGCCCGCGGGGCCATAGGATAGCGCCGGGGAGGGGAGATCTCGTGAAAGGGCTCGCCGAGACCCTCGTGCGCACTGGGGTAGTTCGCGCCGAGGACATGTGGGACGCCGTCGCCGAATTCGGCGAGGGCGAGGAGTTGCGTGCTCGTCTCGTGGCGAGCCAGTTGGCGAGCGAAATGCAGATTGCCGAGGGTATTGCAGCGCAGACCGGGTATCCATTCGTCGACCTCGGGTCGATGACGCTGTCGGCCGAGGTCGTGGGCACCGTCCCGGCCGCGCTGTGCCGCCGCTACCGACTGATCCCGATCGAGCGCGGGCGCCGCGCACTGACGGTCGGCATGGTCGATCCGAGCGATCTGATCGCGATCGATGACGTCACGACCGCGACCGAGCTGAACATCCGCCCCGCTGTCGTCGCCGCCGACGCCCTCGAGGCCGCCTTCGCGCGCTTCCTGCGCTCGGACGAAGAGTTGAGCGACCTGTCCGAGCAGATCGGCGAGATCGCTGCTGCCGACGCCAGCGCATCGGGCACGGAGTCGCTCGAGGACACGGGCGACGACGCACCGATCGTGCGTTTCGTGAACCTGCTGATCTCGCAGGCGATCAGCGACCGGGCGAGCGACATCCACATCGAGCCGGGCGAGAAGCATCTGAAGGTGCGCTACCGCATCGACGGCGTACTGCACGAGATGCAGCAGGCCGATCGCGCGATCCAGGACGGCGTGATCTCACGTCTCAAGATCATGGCGTCGGTTGACATCGCCGAACGGCGCAAGCCACAGGACGGCCGCCTTTCCGTGCATCACGACGGGCGTCAGATCGATCTTCGCCTGGCCACGCTGCCGACGGTGTGGGGCGAGAAGATCGTCATGCGCATCCTGGACAGTTCGGCGCAGTCGCTGACGATGCAGGATCTGCGATTCTCGCTGGTGAACGAACGCCGGTTCCGGGATGCCATCACCCGCCCGCACGGCATGGTGCTGGTGACGGGGCCGACCGGATCGGGAAAGTCGACGACGCTGTACACGGCGCTCAACACGGTGGCGAACCCCCGGATCAACGTGATCACTGTCGAAGACCCGGTCGAGTACCGTATGGCGGGCATCAACCAGGTGCAGGTCAACGCGCGGGCGGGGATGACGTTCCAGGCTGCACTGCGGTCAATCCTGCGCTCAGATCCCGATGTCGTGCTGGTCGGTGAGATCCGCGATCAGGAGACGGCGACGATCTCGATCGAGGCGGCGTTGACGGGTCACCTCGTGCTGTCGACGCTGCACACGAATGATGCCCCATCAGCTCTGACCCGTCTGACCGAGATCGGCTGCGAGCCCTTCCTCGTCGGTACAGCATTATCGGCCGTGGTGGCACAGCGCCTGGCGCGCCGACTGTGTCTGAAGTGCCGCGAGGCGTATCACGAGTCGCGCGAGGTACTCGAATCCGTGCGGTTCCCGCACAACCCTGCCGATCCCCCGGTGCTGTACCGGGCGACGGGATGCCAGGCGTGCTCGGGCACCGGCTACCGCGGCCGCGTCGCGCTCCACGAGGTCATGACCGTCAGCGAGCAGCTCGAGCAACTGGTGGTCGCCCACGCGACGGGCACCGAGATGCGCGCGATCGCTCTCAAGGAGGGCATGGTGTCGCTGCGCGAAGACGGCTTCAGCAAGGTGCAGCAAGGCATCACGACGATCGAAGAGATCCTCCGCGTCTCCATCTGACGCCACCACGCCTCGCCCTCCCGGTGCGCTCGTATCTGGATAATCCGATACCGCTGGCATATCACTAAATCCCGATCTGCATACCGTATCTGGATACTCCGATAGGAGCCGTCCATGGTGCATCACATCGCGCGACTGCGCGTCCCCGCAGACACCGGATTTGGCCGCGCACGCATCGGCACGCTTGAGGGCGACGGTCGCACGTATGACTTCACCGCCGGCACCGCGGCCATCGGGCGCTTCGGCATCAACAGCACCGTCGGCAATCTCGACTTCCACACCAAAACCTGGTGCCTGCTCCACCACGAGGATGGTGCCATCGCGCTCGCCCCCGCATATGACGTCATTCCTCAAGGGCGCCGGATATGCCGAGTTCGCCTCCTGCGGTATGCGCCGGGGCGCGGCAAACCCTGGTCGACGCGATCGATTACCTTGAGACCATCGTGGCGGAAGAGGAACCGGCCGATGGAGCCGCCTGGAGCGTACAGGGGAACGTGACCGCATTCGTGCACAACCTGGCCGGTGACCACCCGGTCGGCGGGCTCAAGCGCCGATCCTGACGAGTCGGCCTGCCGGGACGGAGTAGGGCGCGAGGCCTCCCCTGCCTCACGCCCTACGGCCCGTGCCCCGCTGCCGCAATCCTCAGCTGGTGCCGCCCAGCTCTCCGTAGATGGAGAAGATCGGCATGTAGAGCGAGATCACCATGCCGCCGATGATGATGCCGATACCGACGATCAGAATCGGCTCGATGGCCGAGGTCAACTGTTCCGTCGCGGTCTTGACCTCGCCCTCGTAGAAGTCGGCGATGGATGCCAGCATGTCGGGCAGCGTTCCGGATTCCTCGCCGACCGCGGCCATCTGCGCGACCATCGGCGGGAAGACCTCGGCCTTCGCCAGCGGCGCTGAGAAGGAGCGCCCCTGCTTGACCGACTCCTGCACGGCACGCACGGCTTCCTCGACGGCGTAGTTGTTCGCCGCGGCGCCGACGATGTTGAGTGCTTGCACGAGCGGCACGCCGGCCTTGAGCATCATCGACAGCCCTCGGCTGAACCGCGCGACGGCGATCTTGGTCGCGAGCGGGCCGAACACCGGCATGCTCAGCTTGATGGGGTCGACGAACTTGCGCACGCGTTCTTCGTTGCGGTTCTTCATCCACCAGAACCAGAAGGCGATGCCGGCAACGATGAGCAGCGGCAGGATCCAGAACATGTTCTGGGACGCCGTCACCAAGATCTGTGTTGGCAGCGGCAGTTCCGAGCCGAGGTTCTTGAACATGCCCTCGAACACGGGCACGACGAACGTGATCATCGCGATCACACCGAGGATTGCGATGGACAGCACGATCAGCGGATACGTCGTCGCCGACTTGATCTTGTCCTGCAGTTCCGCCTCTTCCTTATAGGTGTCGGCGACCGTCTGCAACGACTGGGCGAGGAAGCCACCCGCTTCGCCGACCTTCACCATGTTGACCATGAGGGGCGGGAAGACATCCGGATGCTGAGCAAGCGCGCTCGAGAAGGCGGTGCCCGATTCGACGGCATCGTGCACTTTGACGAGTGCCGCGCGCAGCGTCTTGTCCTCAGCCTGCTCGATGAGGATGGAGATCGTGCGCATCAGCGGAAGCCCCGCATTGATAAGGCTTGCCATCTGCTTCGAGAAGACCGCGAGCGATGACACCTTGACCCGCTTCTGCAGGCCGGGGATCGTGATCTCCTGGTTCAGCCCGGTCTTCGAAGTGAGCGAGACTTCGAGCGGAGTCAGTCCCTGTGCGCGCAGCTTCGATGCCACCGCGGCCTCGCTGGTGGCCTCGATCGCACCCTTTACGATGCTGCCGCCGGCCACGTCGACGGCACGGTACGTGTACTCCTCGACGAGCGCCATCAGTTGCCCCAGCCCGCGGCGGAGCGCTCGGAGGCGTGCATCGTCCAGGCCTCAGCGTCGTAATCGACGGGCCGCACGCGCACTTCGTCGAAGGTTCGGGCATCTTCGGCGATCTCCTTCGCCAGGGCCAGCGAGATGGCACCCGACGACACCAGGCGCACGAGATCCTGGTCAAGCGTATGCATACCGAGCGCGGCGCCGGCCTGCATCATGGAGTAGATCTGGCTGACTTCGCCCTCGCGGATGAGGTTCGCGATGGCGGGGGTGTTCACCAGGACCTCGGTTGCGATGACGCGGCCGCCGTCCTGCGACTTCGGCAGCAACGTCTGGGTGATGATGCCGCGGAGGGTGTCGCCGAGCTGCGTGCGGATCTGGTTCTGCTGGTCGGACGGGAAGGCGTCGACGATGCGGTTGATCGACTTGGCTGCACTCTGCGTGTGCAGTGTGGACATCACGAGGTGGCCCGTCTCCGCGGCGGTCAGCGCCGTCGAGATCGACTCGGGGTCACGGAGCTCACCGATGAGGATGATGTCCGGGTCCTGACGGAGCACGCGCCGCAGCGCCTCGGAGAACGACGCTGTGTCGCTGCCGATCTCGCGCTGATGGATGAGCGCCCGCTTGCTCGTGTGCTGGAACTCCACGGGGTCTTCGACGGTGACGATGTGAGCGGGCTTGGTCTGATTGACGACGTCGATCATGGATGCCAGCGTCGTCGACTTGCCCGAACCGGTCGGGCCGGTCACGAGCACCAGGCCGCGCGGCTTGGTGACGAGTTCGGCGGCAACCTGCGGCACGCCGAGCTCGGCGAAGCTCTTGATGCGGTCGGGGATGAACCGCAGCGCGACTGCGACGGCGCCGAGCTGGCGGAAGACGTTGACGCGGAAGCGTGCCACGTTCGGCACGGTGATCGAGAGATCGACCTCGCCGTGCTGACGGAACTCGCTGACCTGGTCATTCGAGAGCATGCCCCCGACCGCGGAGTCGAGCCAGTTCGTGGTGGTGGGCTCGGGGTATCCAGGGATCTCGGCGAGGTCGCCGTCGACGCGCATCAGCGGCGGGTGGTTCGCTGTGAGGTGCACGTCAGAGGCGCGGGCGCGCTGCGCCGCGGCGAGCAGAGCGAACAGCGGACTGACGCTCGCGGTTGGGTACGGGGCGGCGGAGACGGTGGGGATCGACATCACTGATCCTCCGTTCGGATGAAGGTGATCACCGACAGCGTGAGCTTGCCGTCGTTGTAGTCGAGATTGATCGGCAGCAGCAGGCGGGGGCCAGCACCGAGAGCATCGACAAACGCCGCGGCTCTCTGCGCATCGGCGGTCATACCCGCGCGCGCATCGGCTGGGTCGACGCCCTCTGAATCGGAAACGTCAGGGTCGTCTCCCTCAGCACCGGGAAGCGCGTACGGCAGCCTCACGTCGACGATGACCGTGAGCAGAACCTGCTTCTGCGGCGACTCGTTCGCGGCGTTGTCGGCGGGTGTTGCCGCAACGGCGGACCCGTCTGTCGCGACGGTGTCAGTGGCTTCGGCATCCGCGTCCGCATCGGACGCCGGCTCGACTGCCGGCGCTGCAACGGGGTTGCCGTCAGCATCCTGCGCGCCGCGCGAGGCCCACTGCTCGACGGTGTCGGCAACGATGCTCTCGATACGAATATCCGCGGCCTTAGCGGCCGCGTCCACGATCTCGTGGACGTCATCGAGCTGCGGCGCGGCCGCGATCTCGCCACGCAACTCTTCGAGGTCGCGATCGATCTCGTCGATGCGATCATTAGCCGCCGACAGTGCGTCGATCTGCACCTGGTATGTGGCATTCGTCTGGTCGACGGAGTCGGCATTGGCGTTGATGGTCTGCGCTTGCGCGTACATCGGCATGCCGATGAGCGCGACTCCCAGCACCAGCACGACCACGACCACGAGGACGCCGAGCAGGTTGATCAGCTGCTTGTTGAGAGTCATTGCTCAGCCTCCGCTGCGTAGGCACCCGTATAGACGGTCTGGTCGAAGGTGACGCGGAGTTCGTAGTCATACGTGTCGCCGGAGAGGGTCGTCGCCCAACCGTCGGCGTCGAGCACGCCGGGCAACTGGCGCACGTCACGGATGAGCGCGACGAAGTCGGTGGGCGTCGGGCTGATGAAGTGGACGCGTCCAGTCGCCCCGGCCTCGGTGGCTGGGTCGTCCGTGAGCGCAAGCCCGCCCGGTGCGAGCGAGTACTCCGAGATTCCGACGTCGGCAGGTAGCGCGTCCTTGACGATCTGCAGCACGTCAGCCCATTTGAGGTCGGTAGCCATCGCCTGGGTGCGGAAGTCTGCGAGCTCGGCCTCGAGCTGTAGCTTCTGATTCACCGGTTGCAGGGTCGCCACCTGGGATAGGAGCTCGGTGGTGTGGACGTTGGCGGTGGCAAGGCGCACCGAGGCAGCCGTCAGCAACATGGACACGCCAGCCGTGCCGAGTGCGACGGCGGCCAGGACTGCCACGAGGCCCCAACCCCACTTGCGCAGCAGGACCGCGCGCTCGCGGCGCTCGACAACAGCGCGGGGCAGCAGGTTGACGCGGGGTGCCCCGCCCACGGTCAGTGTCGGTGTGGATGCGAAGGCCATCAGCGATCACCTCCGAGCGCGAGCGCAGCGGTCGTGAGGAGATTCAGGTCGTCGTCTGCCGTGGCCAAAGCCGTCTTGACGCCGATGACACCGCTCGCGGCGAGCACCTGCACGGGCATCGGCAGGCTGGCCGCGAGCGCGGCAGGAATGCCGTCCACGGCGGCACCGGCACCGCTGAGGAGGACCCGAGTGACGGGAGCGTCCGCGGAGCGGTCCGCATAGAAGCGCAGTGTGCTGCCGAGTCGCAACACGAGGTCGTCGATGGCGCCTGCCGTCATCTCCGCGGCGGGACGGGCAAGAGCGCGCGCGGCCGAACGTCGTCGCAACGGCACCTCCCCGCCGGATGCCGGGGGAACAGTCTCGAGAATGTCCTCCAAAGCCGGCGCGCCCTCGGCGTCGTGGTCGAAGCTCTCGGACATGTGCGCCCGTACGGCTGCGGTCGCGATGTCGACCGGGATGATCCGCACGAATCGTGGCACACCATTCTGCACGACGACGACGTAGCTGGTGTGGTCGCCGAGGTGGAGCGCAGCGACCGTCTCGCCTACGGCCGCGACGCGTGACACCGCGCGTGCAAGCGCGAAGGGCGCGAGATCGACCACATCGACCTCGAGCTTGGCCTTGCCGACAGTGCCGACGAGGTCTTCCACCGTCTCGGCGACGGCCGCCACCAGCAGGCCGGACACCTGGTCCCCCTCCTGCGATATCGGATAGAAGTCGAGAACCGCCTGGTCAGCGGGCACCGGGAGCAGGTCTTGCACCTGGAACGGCAGCGCCTGGGCGAGCAGGTCGGGCCGCATCGCCTGGGTGGTGTAGTCGCGAACGAGGATTCGGCGGCTGCCGATACCCAGAACTACCCGCTTCGGCTTGATGCTCGCGCGCGTCCACAGCTGACGGATCGCCAGCGTGACGGCGTCCCGATCGAAGACCTCGGAGTCTTTCGCGGCACCAGGAGGGAGGGGCACCGAGCCGTACGCGACAAGGGTCGGATTCTTGCCCATCGTCACCTCGGCTGCGCGCACCCCTTCTTCAGTGATCTCCAGACCGACGATCGTGCTCACCATGCCGTGTTCCTCTCCCCAGACCGGCTCAGCCGGTGACCAGCATTCCTAGATACCAACGGGCGATCGCCTCGCCGGAAAAGACTCCGATCCACGCCCCGATGACCATGTATGGCCCGAACGGGATCGCGCTCGTGCGCGTGGCCCTCCGCGTCGCAAGGAGGGTGAGTCCCACCACACCGCCGACGAGGAACGCGGCGAAGGCTCCAACGACCAGCGCACCCCAGCCGATCCAGCCGAGAGCCGCTCCGAGCACGCCGGCGAGCTTGACGTCCCCCCCGCCCATACCTCCTGGCTTGACGACGCGCAGAAGGTAGTAGAACGCGAAAAGCCCCGCGCCGCCGACAGCGGCGCGCAGCACGGCGTCCCACGGCGCCCCCAGAAGGCCCGTGAGTGTGAACAGGACGGCCAGCACGAGGTAGCTCGGCAGCACGATGCTGTTCGGCAGACGCCGCGTATCGATATCGATCACGGTGAGCGCGATGCTGATGGCGGCGAGGTACAGATAGGCCGCCAACACGGGCCAGAACCCTGCACCGAGCTCCACCGATCCCGGGCTCTGAGTGAGCGAGGCGAGACGAAGCGTCTCAAGGCACCACCACGTCACTCCGGCGAACGCCAGCCCGGTCGCCAGCTCGATCATCGGATACCGTGCCGAGATCCGCGCCCGACAGTGCGCGCACCTCGCCCGGAGTGCGAGCCACGACGCCACCGGCACGTTCTGCCACGGCCTCACCGGCTCGCCGCATGACGTGCACTGACTCGGCCGGGTGAGTGGCACTCCGGCGGGCACGCGGTAGATGACGACGTTCAGGAACGAGCCGATCACGAGTCCGAACAGGCCCGCGAGAACGACGATGAAGGTGACCACGGCGGAAGTCATCCGATGTCTCGTCGGGAGATCAAGGCTCCGAGAACGGCGGCGCCACCGGACTCGACCTCATCGTCTTCGTCCGTGATGGGGCTTCCCGGGAAGCCCACCGGCGTATACACGAAGTTCGGCTTCCCGGTCATCGTCCCGGCCTGGATCGAGCCCTTCCACCCTTCACCGCCGTTGGGGAAGTCGACGGTGCACTGCGTGAAGATCATGGCCGAGATCTTCGAGTCAAGCGCGCTCGGGAGCATCTTGGTGCCCTTGATGGCGATCGGGGGCACCGTCGCGCAGTTGCGCCCCTCGATCTCGGGCGAGATGAACCAGAGACGGTGCCCGTCTCCGTCGGCGGACGTGAAGTCCTGGTCCTCGATGTTGAACGACGGGGCGACGAAGACGACGTCGGTCTGGAGCTCGGTCTGTCCGCTGTACTGATGAAGGTCAAGGCGCGCGCACGCGGTGGCATCGATGATGGTCGGGCTGGTGAGGGCGGCGATCGTGCTGATCATCTCGTGTTCGGGCCACCAGCTGTAGGCGCACGCCCCCGTCCAGGTGATCTTCGTGAACGTTCCCTGAGCCACGAGCGCGTCGAGGTCAGCCTGGGTGACCCCCTGCCACTCCGGTGCGTTCGGCAGTTGCGGCACCGACACGGCAGGCTGGAGAACGGTCTTGGTGACGTCGTTGACCGCCCAGGAGATCTCCGAGCCGCTCGAGTACGTGAATGTGCCCCCGTAGAGGATGCGATCGCGGACGGCGGGCGCCCCACCGCTCAAGGTGAGGTTGTTGCCGGCGTAGATGCTCTCCGCGATTCTCGCGCTGATGCTCGCACCCGAGACATTGAGCTTTGCGTGGATGCTGCCATCGATGGTCATACCGCCGGCGATGCTGACGCTGCCGGCCGCCGAGACGACGTCCCCGTGGACGATCGGTCCGCCGCTCAGCGTGATATCACCGCGGGCGTAGATGCTGCCATCGATGGTGCTTCCGCCGGAAACGGTGACTTTGCCCGTCAGCGACACCAGATCGCCGTGGATCTTGGTCCCGGCGCCGATCGTGACGTCCTTCTCGGCGTAGACGTCGCCGGTGACCGCGCATCCGCCGGTGCCGAACACGGTTCCCGCCGGCAGATAGACCGATCCGGCGATCGAACCGCCTGAGTTGCAGGTGAAGTCTCCCGAGACGCCGGGGTCAGGGATCACCCACACCGTGGCGGGTACCTCGGGGTCGGCGGCTTCGATGTGGAGCGCGCTCAGGTCAAGGGGCGCTCGCGTGATGAGCGCAGGCTCCTTCACGGTCGCCGGCGTCGGGATGTACTCGAACACCGCTTCCGTCACCGTCCGGCCTCCACCTGCAGCACGGCCCTCGGACCGGATGATCACACGCCCCGCTACACTCGCGCAGTCGCGGGTGACGGTGAAGGTCGATCCACTGCCCATGTCGCCGCTGACCGGGTCGGACTCGATCGGGGCCTCGTCGCAGATGTCGCCGTCGCGCAGAGCTACGGCAAGAGCTTCCGCCAGGCCGGCATCCGCTGCGGCGCGCGACTGTGCGGTGCTGCGGTTGGAGACGACGGCACCCGCGGTGTTGACGACGATCGCTGCCAGCGCGAGCCCGCCGATCGTCAGCACGAGCATGACGATGAGGACGGTCACGAGCGCGGATCCGCCGTCGCGGCCCTGGCGCAGCCTGTCTCTCAGCTGAAGCACTGGAGCCCTCCCCCACTCACGGCCTGCGCCGTGACGCCATCTGTGACGGCAACCGCGACCTGGTCCATCGTGATCTCCATTCCGATGCGGAGACTCTTGCCGCCGTCTTCAGCGAAGACAGCTCCAGCGTCGAGTGTTCCGACGACCCCCGTGGCCAGCGGGGCCCAGGATGCGTCCGCAGCGGGCAGGGCCCCGCTCGAGTCGGAGCGGTACACGAGCGTCCCACCGAGCAGAAGCTCCCAGGCGCGGCACTGTGGTGTCCCGTCGGGGGCGACGTACGTGGCATCCACTCTGGTCCCCTCATCGTTGACGCGGAAGACGGTCGAGTTGCGGATCGACATAGAGACACTGGTCGCGACGAGATTCGCGGCACCCGTCGCGGAGTCTCGCGCCACACCGTCCCGTTGCGCCGTGAAGCCGCTGACGAACGTGATCGCGATGAGCGTGAGCACGACGGCCCCCACGACGACCGTGACGATGAGCTCGACCAGGGTCATGCCCTCATCGTCGCTTTCACGTCGGTCATTCACGACTCCGCCCCCACGCTGATACGCGTCGGCAAGGACACGAGCGTTCCCGCACTGTCGGCGACGGCGATCGTGATGAGGACCGATCGTGGGTACGCTGCGGCACCGGTGGGGCAGATCGGGTCACCGGCGGCATCCGGAGATGCGGTCGCCGTGACGGCCAGGCCGGGATTGCTCGGGTCATCGGGGTCGACGGCCGCCACCGCGACGAGCAGCGCCTCGCACGTCCGCGCCGTGCCGTTCGCCGTCGGGAACTCGTCGCGCAGCTGCGCCAGACGATCGTTCGCGAGCGCGGTCGCGGCAACGACGTCACGGTTGTTCGCGCTCATGCTCACGCCAGAGATCAGCAGCGGAAGAACCGCGAGGGAGATCACCGCGAACAGGAACATCGCGATGATGACCTCGACGAGGCTGAAGCCGTCGTCAGAACGCTGGAACATGGGTCACCTCCCGTGCACACGTCGAGGTCTCACCGCTTGGCTGCCGGCCGACCACCGTGGCGGATGCGTTGAGGCCGGCCCGTTCGGGTCGGGCCGGCCTCAAGGCGCGTGAATCACTCAGGAGCCGGCAAGTGCCCCCGTGCATCCGGGGCCAGACTTCGCCCACTTGCTGTTGCTGGTTTCTGTTGCCGTGATGCAGTAGTTTCCGATCTCCACGCCGGTGGCGGGGGCGACCGTGAACGTGTACTTGCCGTTCTTCAGGTTGTCGAAGTCGGACACGACAGGGATATCGGCCGGATCGACCGCGAGCTGAGCTGCCGCCTGAGTCGCCGCGTTGGCGGCGACCGTCGAGCGGGCGGAGTCTTCAGCCTGCGATTGCAGGCCCATGAACACCGGAATCGCGATCGCGGCGAGGATGCCGAGGATCACGACGACGACGATGAGCTCGATGAGCGAGAAGCCCTCGTCACCGTTCTCCTCGCGACGAGCCTTCACCGCCTGGACATAGTTCTTGATGCTACGCATGCGCGTGCCTCTCCCTGGTTGTGCGAAAAGGACACTCGGCACATCCGAAGCGCGCGCTGAGAGCGGTCACATCGGCAAGTCGTGGCCTACCGGGGGGATAGGTGCTGACTGTGCTGAGTCAGTCCGGCTGGTGTGTCCCCAGGACTCTCCAGCTGGCCCGACACCCATCATTAGAGAACTCTCATCTTGTTGTCAACCAGAAAAGTGTTACTTGTGTGAATCTTGAGGTTCCTGGGGTCGCTGGTACCACGTGTGGCGCGTGTGGACACTACACAAGTCACGCGTCGAGGATCTCGAGCTCCACGGTGATGAGGTCGCCTTCGGCGATGCCCACGGCATCCCGGACCGATCGCTTCAACGGGAGCACGTAGGCCGTCCTCTGCGCATCGGGGAAGATCGACGTGCGCCATCGGGTGAGACCGATCCGGGCGTCGACGCGAACGGATCCGAAACCCCTGGTCGGGCGCGGGATCTCGGCGATCAGTTCTGAGAGGTCTTCGGGCAGCGCG
>Ga0182735_1002198_pt1 | contig 12085 bp, 10 predicted proteins | sample eDN5th30CKraftMG_FD_128524 | JGI IMG/M metagenome (GOLD analysis project Ga0182735, IMG submission 128524) | Enriched Miracle-Growth compost microbial communities from Emeryville, California, USA - eDNA 5th pass 30_C Kraft MG (version 2) (version 2) ... | reverse complement strand
TTTCCGCTACGCGTTCCGGCTTGGCCGTCTTGGAAAGGGCGATGAAGCCGCGTTCGATCAGCCAGCGAAGCCCGACCTGCGCGGCGGTCTTGCCGTATTTCGCGCCGATGGCCTGAAGTGTAGCATCGCGTGGCACTGCTCCATCGGCCATGCCGTAATAGGCGGTGACGGCGACGCCGGCGTCCCTTGCGGCCTTAGCTATTGCATCCTGAGCGAGATAGGGATGGAGCTCGATCTGGTTGGTGACGATGGGTGCGGCGCTCCGCTCAATGGATTCACGCATCTGCGCGATGTTCTGGTTGCTGACGCCGATAAAGCGGGTCTTGTCTGCTTCGCGTACGGTGTTCAGCATGTCGATCTGGTTGGCGATAGCGACCTTGTCGGCGGGCCAGTGCAGAAGCAGAAGGTCCACCTGATCGACCTTCAGCTTGTCGAGGCTTTCATCGACGGAAGCCGCAAATTTTTCCGGGCTGTAATTATCGACCCAGACCTTGGTGGTCAGGAACAGGTCGTCGCGCTTTGCTCCGGCTTTTTGTAAGGCGCGGCCGAGGGCGGCTTCGTTGCCATAAATCTGCGCCGTGTCGAAATGGCGAAAGCCTGCTTCAAGAGCGGCCGGCACAACGCTTTCCACTTCGGCGTCCGTCATGCGGAACACGCCGAAACCAAGCGCGGGTATGGCCGCGCCATGTGCGTTCACGATTTTCATGTTATCTCCTGTCGATTGGCCTTCGGCATATCGCGTCGGTTGCGCGAGCTTGGGAGGCTCATGCTTCGGGCCTTAAATTTGCGATCCAGTACCATCTCGTTTCGGCCAGGTCTGATCTCGGATGCAGAAATAGGACAATCCCGAGGGCTTGAAAATCCGCTCGGAAACCACATTATCTGTGAAACAATTTCACAGATGGAGCGGGATGATGGACAATCGCGTCGGCGAAATGCAGGTTTTCCTGCGCGTCGTGGAAACGGGTAGCTTTTCCGAAGCTGCCCGCCTCTTGCGCATGAACCCTTCGACCATCAGCAAGCTGATATCCCGCATAGAGGCGCGGCTGGGGGTGCGGCTTTTGGAACGCTCTTCACGCAGGCTGTCACTGACGACAGAGGGGCAGATCTATTATGAGCGCAGTCAGGGGCTGCTGCACGATTTCGAGGAAGTGGAGCGCGAGCTTTCACAAGGTTCGGCAAGCACGGGCGGCACGGTGCGGGTCAACGCGTCCGTGGCTTTGGGCATATTGGCTCTGGAACCGCTGTTGCCGGAGTTTCTGGCAGCTTACCCGAATATCGTGATTGATCTCTCGCTGTCGGATGAACTGGTTGATCTTTATCTCGATCGTACCGATGTGGCGTTCCGTATCGGCACCTTGCCCAATTCCAGCATGACGGCGCGCAAGCTCGGCACGGCCCGGCGCAAGATCGTGGCTGCGCCCTCCTATCTGGCGCGTCACGGCACGCCTATGACCGTGGACGATCTCGCCAATCACAACTGCATCGGGTTCAATTTCCGCCGCGCCGCGCCCGTCTGGCCGCTCAAGGAAAGCGGCCGCATCGTGGATCGCGCCGTTTCCGGCTCGCTTCTGGCCAATAATGGCGAGACTGTCCGCCGCATGGCGGTCGCGGGGCTGGGGCTCGCCCGCATCGGTGATTTTCACGCGCGCAACGACCTTGCTTCCGGCGCATTGGTGGAGGTCCTCGCCGATGCGGTCGAGAACGATCTGGAGGAAGTTCACGCCGTCTTTCTGGGAGGTGCGCGGCTGCCGCAACGTGTCCGCGTTTTCCTGGACTATGTGGTGCCGCCGCTTCAGGCTTATATCGCGGCGCAATAGACTCATCTGGCTGGAATCAATAGACGGGGTGCCGGAAATCCCGCCTTTCCGGGCCGGAAACAGACTGTTCAGCAAAAAAATTGGTATTTCGATAGGCGAGCGATTTCAAGTCGTTGCCTCTGGCGCGTCGTCTGTTCACGGCTTGGTGCTCCGCTTTTGTGTTGACTATTAACATTGCGTTAACCACAGTTTGTTGCAATATGTAACACAGCGTTACATTTCTTGATGGCAAACGAGGTATGGATTGAGCAGAAACCGGCAGACCAGACAGCAATCCTTGCAGGCAAGGGAGAGGTCTGCCGTGGCTGACATGACGTCGTTCTGGGGGCTGATGCGCGCCTACTGGATCTCGGACCGCTGGAAGGAAGCCTGGGCTCTCACACTCGCTATTTTTCTGATGACGGCGTTCGTCAGTAAGACCACCGTCTGGGTGGCGGAGGCTTCGGGCCTGCTGATGAACTCTATTGTCAACGTGAATACCGCACCGGTCCAACACCCGCTTGTGACGATTGCCGCCAATGCGGGCGTCCTTGTTCTGCTGATGCTGGCGAAGGATGTGCTTCTGGTCGGTTCACGCCATTTCCTGTCCACCACGCTGCATCGCAAATGGCGCAAATGGCTGAACGACCAGTTCTCGACGGCACTTCTGAACGGCGGGCACACGCACTTCCATCTGCAGCAGGGGCGGGCCAAGGACCAGCCTGACAATATCGACCAGCGCCTGCAGGAATCGATCAAGGGCATGACCGGCGGCGCCATTGGCCTTGTGATGGGCATTGTTGGCGTGTTCCTGTCGGCGTTCTTCATCGGGCAGAAGCTGATCGAGATGTCCACCCATGTGGAGGGGCTGGATTTCCTCGGCAGCTATGGCAGCGCGGTTCTCGCCTTTGCGGCAATCGCCGTCTATGTCCCGCTCGGCACGCTGATCGCCATCAAGATCGGCAAGCGTCTGGAGCGCCTCAATCTCGGCATCCAGAAGGCCGAAGGCTCCTATCGTGGCGAATGGACGACGCTTCTGCGCCGCAGCTTCCAGATTTCCGCTTCCGGCGGCGAGGCCGTGCAGCGTTCGGTCAATGACCGCCTCTACAGGGATGTCGACGGCACATGGAACCGGCTCAACCGTTTCGATGCCGCCTATCTCGCCTTCTCGCAGGCCTATGGATTTCTCTCCAATCGCATTGTTGCTTATATTCCGGGTCTTCTGCCCTATATGAGCGGCTCGGTCAGCTTCCGTAACTATGTGACGGGTGCGGAACTGGTCGCCGCGATGATCAACGATTGCTCGTGGTTCATTCAGGTCATGCCCGCGATTGCCAATCTGCGCGCCAATGCTGGCCGCGTGACCGGTCTCGCGCAGGCCATCGAGAATGTTCAGGAACCAGCCGAGTTCTACAGCCGGTCGGGCATCAACCGGTTTGCTTTCGCCGAACAGCATCCGCGCTTCGGCCTGACGGTGCGCAACCTTACCCTTATGCAAGGGCCTGACAGCGAAGCGCCGTTCCTGCGCTCGGGCGTGATCAATATCCGCGCCGGTGACTGGGTCTATATGCGCGGTGAATCCGGCTCGGGCAAAACCTCTTTCGTGAAGGCGCTGAACGGCCTGTGGCCCTATGGCACCGGCGATATCATCTATCCGCAGAACGCGACCTCGTTTTATGCGACCCAGGAGGCCAAGTTTCCTTCCGTAACACTGAAACAGCTTGTCGCCCTGCCAGCCGATGAAGACCGGTTCAGCGACCTTGCTGTCGCAGCCGTCCTGCACGAGGCGGGACTGGGCGAATTCATTGAACGCATGAACGACCCCGACGCCGGCGGTGCGCCGTGGGACATGATCCTGTCGGGCGGGCAGAAGCAGAAGGTCGTTCTGGCACGTATTCTCCTGCACAACCCGACCATCATCTTCCTCGATGAAGCGACCGGCGCTCTCGACCCGGCTGCGAAAATGCGGTTCCACGAAGCGCTGAAGGCGCGCTGCCCGCAGTCCATCGTCATCAGCATCATGCATGAGGAAAAGCTGCCGTTGCTTGAAAACGGCCAGGATGTCTATTCGCATGTGCTGGATATCCGCAACGGCTATGTCTCGCTGCTTCCCGTTCATTTCGATACGATGCCGGAAATCGCAGCCGAAACCGCCCTCATTGCCGCCGAATAGGGTCTCTCTCACCGGACAAAACACCGTGAGGTTGCATTAGTCCAAATTTGGACTATATTCTGATCTGGACGATCGGAGGCAATCATGGCCAGAAGCAATGCGGCGTTGAACACCAGGATAGGCAAGGGACCGGATATTCTTGATGCCGCCCGTTTTGCTCCTCATTCGCGCAAGCGGTTGAGCGGGCCGGGGCTTCGCACTTTCCTGACTATTGCCGATCTGTGGGGCCTGGACGAACAGCAGCGGCTTATGGTGCTGGGCATGCCTTCAAGATCGACCTATTACAATTGGGTGAAGGCGGTACGCGAGCGTCGCGACATTACGCTGGATGTGGATGTGCTGATGCGATTATCCGCCGTGCTCGGCATCCATCAGGCGCTGGGTGTGCTTTATCCTGATGAAAAGGCTGGTATTCGCTGGCTGAACACACCCAACCAGGCTGGCGTCTTCGGCGGGTATCCACCATTGCGGCTGGTGACGAGCGGCTTGCAGGACGGGTTGCTGACCGTCCGCCGCTTTCTGGATGCGGCACGCGGGGGGCTTTATATGGAGCCGAACGAGCTGGACCGCGAATTCCGGTCTTATCGCGACGAGGACGTGGTGTTCTCTTGAAACGCAAGCCTGCTCCACAGCTGAGCTATCGACTGATCCCGTCGCGCTTTCCGCCGATTGGCCTTTTCGACACGGTTGCCACCGCTGCCGATCTGGAAGCGGTGATGGAACTGGCAGGCTGGACGAACGACCGTCTTTTAGCCGAGCGATTGCAGCGCCTTCCCCGCGAGGAGTGGGTGTTCGGCAGGCCCAATTCCAGCATTGTCATGGCCACCTTTCTCCATGTTGCGCCGGGCGGCATGCGCTTCAACGGGCCGGAGCTTGGTGCATGGTATGCGGCAGCCCTGCTTACCACCTCCGTCATCGAGGTTGCGCATCACATGCGTCGCGAAGCGGTTGCGACACAGCAGGACGGTCTGGCTCGCACCTTCCGGGTCTATACCGCAAAACTGGAAGAGGATTTCGTTGATATATGCGGCGAGCAGGCAGCACGGCCTGCCGTCTACGACCCGGCAGATTACTCCGCGTCACAGAAGTTCGGCGAGGAAATGCGCAAGGCTGGCGAGTTCGGGATCTTGTTCGACAGCCTGCGTCACGAAGGCGGCATCAATGCCGTTGCATTTCGTCCGAGCAGGATCGCGGATGTGACGCAGAGCGATCATTACGAAATCACGGTTGAAAGAGCATCCAGCCGTATTCAGGCGAAAAAGCTCAGTGCCTGATGAGGCAGGCATCGCAGCCCGCCTCATTTCGCCCAATCATGACCAGCCATATTCCTCATCGAGATCCTGAAATTTTTTCAGGTCAACGATGTCGCAATATTGCTGGTAGGTGATCATGTCGCCCGCGCGGGCCTTCGGCGTACCGTCGCGCTTCAGGACTGACAGCGTGTCGCTCACCGCCTTCACTGCGGAGAACAGCGTGGACAGAGCATAGAACACGACGTTGAAGCCCATCTGTTCGAGATCGGTGGCGGTCAGGGCCACAGTTTCATTGCCATCGACAATGCTCACCACCTTCGGTCCTTCGACGTGCCGGGCCACGGCTTCAACTTCCGCAATGGTCTTGATGCCATCGACGAAAACGAGATCGACACCCGTATCCTGATACATTTTCGCGCGGCGAATGGCTTCTTCGGCACCGGCTGCGGGCATGGCGTCAGTGCGGGCGATGAGGAGAAGCTCCTTGTTGGCCCGCGCCGTAATGGCGCATTTGAGACGACGCACATTTTCTTCTGCCGGGATCAGCCGGATACCGGCAAGCTGGCCACAGCGCTTCGGCGCCATCTGGTCCTCCAGATGAATGGCCGCAACGCCGGACTGGATATATTCCTCCACCGTGCGAACGATATTGGCCGGGCCTCCATAGCCCGTATCCGCATCGGCGATGACGGGAATATCCACCACGCGGGTCATATCCCGTGCGTGGGTCGTCATCTCGGTCTGTGTGAGAAGGCCAAGATCGGGCGTGCCAAGGCGGCTCGCCGTCGCGCCGAAGCCGGTCATATAGATAGCCGAAAACCCTGCCTGCTGCACAAGGCGGGCGGTCAGCGGATCGGGCGCTCCCGGCGCCTGAACAATGCGGCCGGTTTCGATGAGGTTTTTCAGGGCCTTGGCCTGCGTCATCGTCGTCTCCTAGAGCATTTCCAGCAAAAGTGTGAAACGGTTTGCGTGGGAAAATGCGAAAAAACAAATAGTTAGAGCGGTTCTGGCGATTCTGTTAAAACAGGAACCGCTCTATCTCCCGCCTGAAACATCGAGCACGACCCCGGTGATATAGGCTGCTCCCGGCGACAGCAGCCAGATGGCCGCGTCGGCAACTTCATCGGCGGTTCCAAGCCGTTTCAGCGGAATGAGGTCCGCCATCTTCGCGATGCTGGACGGATCTGCGAACACGTCTTTCTGGATTTCCGTGTCGATCACGCCGGGGGCGAGAGCGTTGACGCGGATATCCGGCGCGAGTTCCTTGGCAAGCGCATAGGTATAGGATGCGATTGCTCCCTTGGTCGTCGCATAGGCGATGTTGCCGACCATGCCGCCGGTGCGCCCGGCGATCGAGGACAGGCCGACCACGGATTTGTTCGGCTTCGTGCCCGGATTGTTGAGGAACGCGCTGGAAACGTAGAACACGCTTTTCAGATTGACGGCCAACACCCGATCCAGTTCGCCCGCATCGAAATCCTTCACTGTCATGCGCTGGCCGATGATGCCCGCATTGTTGACCAGATGGTCGATGCCGCCCCATCTGGTGGCGATGTCTTGCGCTGCGCGGTCGACGGCGGCCTTGTCCGAAACATCCACACGGGCGGTCAGAACCTGCTCGCCGTGCCTTTCTGCCATTTCCTCTAGGCGCGCATCATTCACGTCCCAAAGCACGACCCTGGCCCTGAGCGCGATGAGCTTTTCGGCAATGGCCTTGCCGATACCGGATGCCCCGCCGGTGACGAGCACCACCCGGTCTGCGAAGAAATCGGTCGGGAACGCTGTCGGGGCGTTGTTTGCGGTCATGTTATTCCTCCTCGAAAACGAACGCTGCCGCGCGTCCAGGGGTCGCCGAAGAGAAGCCTGGGACTCGTCCATACGGCGACGGTAGCTTTAAAAGCCATGTGAACAGAGTTCTGTCAATCTGAGGTACAAGATTTTGTATGCTACTTGTAAAGTGATTGTTGCCACGCTAATCATTGCAACGGATTGAGATGGTCACGACCGGGTCCGCGCCAACGGCTCGCCGTTCGCGATTATCCATCCGAAACGGGAGGCGCGCATCACCGCGTGACAGCTTCCGCAAAGATTATTGCATGCCGCTCATGCTGGGACGTGGGCGGAGATATGGGAGGATATCGTGGTCAATTCCACTGTGAGTGCAGTCGGCGCAACGCCTGACCTGCGCGACAGCACCATTCGCAAGCTCAATTTGCGGATCGTTCTGTTCTGCTTCATCTGCTTCATCGTCAACTATCTTGATCGGGTGAATATCGGCTATGCCGCGCTTCACATGAACAATGATATTGGCCTGACACCCTATATGTTCGGCGTCGGCGCGGGCATCTTCTTCATCGGCTACATGCTGTTTGAAGTGCCGAGCAACATGATGCTGCACAAGCTTGGCTCACGCGTGTGGATAGCGCGCATCATGGTGACGTGGGGGCTTGTGTCCTGCGCCATGGCTTTTGTGCAGGGGCCGGTTTCGTTCTATATCCTGCGCTTCCTGCTGGGCGTTGCGGAAGCCGGTTTCGCGCCGGGCGTACTGCTTTACCTCACCTATTGGTTCCCGGCCAAGGAACGTGGCCGCGCAACGGCCCTGTTCATGACCGCAACCGTGCTTTCCATCGTCGTCGGCGCGCCGTTCTCCGGCTGGCTGATGGATGCTGGCGAGGGGCTTTTCGGGCTGCATGGCTGGCAGGCCATGTTTATTCTGGAAGGGCTTCCCGCCGTGATCCTCGGCATTGTAACGTTCTTCTATCTGGTCGATAGTCCGGAAAAGGACAAGCACTGGCTGACGGCGGATGAGCGCGCCTGGCTGATGGCTGAACTTGCCAGGGAAAATCAGGGCAAGCAGCCCGATACACGTCATTCGCTGAAAGAAGTTTTCAGCGACTACCGCGTCTGGCTTCTGACGCTTGTTTATATGTTCAACGGCATTGCCGTTTATGGCGTCATCATGTGGCTACCGCAGATCGTCAAAAGCCTTGGTGATTACAGCGCTGCCCAGACGGGACTCATTTCGGCCATTCCATTCGTGTTCGCAGCCATCGGGCTTGTGGTGATTTCGCGCAGTTCGGATCGTACTGGTGAACGTAAGATCCATACGGCGATTGCCGGCCTGTTCGGCGGCGTGTTCCTTGCCGCCAGCGCGCTGTCTCCTTCGCCGGTCCTGAGCCTCGTGCTCCTCTCGGTCTGCGCCTTCTTCCTCTGGTCCTATCTGGGTGTGTTCTGGACGCTGCCAACCCAGTTCCTGTCGGGCGCGGCAGCCGCTGGCGGGCTTGCCGCCATCAACGGTTTCGCACAGCTTGGCGGCTTTACCGGACCTTATCTCGTCGGCTGGGTCAAATCCACCACCGACAGCTTTTCGCTGTCGCTGCTTGCCCTGTCGATATTCCCGATTATCGGCTTCTTCCTCTGCATGAGCCTGAAAGCCAAACGGGACTAATCCGAGCGACGGGCCTGGTCTTCGACCAGGCTCGTTATCCTTACGAGTGTAATTTGAATGCGGTTTCAACCGCTCTGTACGTTGCAATAAGGCGTCTGTAAGATTCGGGCATGAAAGAGATTCGAGGCAAGAACAAGAAGTCGCTGGCAAGCAGCATCGCCGAACGTATTCGCGGTGCGATTGTCGATGCGGAGTTTCTATTCGGGGAAAACCTCTCCGAAGACATGCTTGCTGCGGCTTTCGATGTCAGCCGCACACCGGTGCGCGAGGCGCTCAACATTTTGCAGATGCAGGAACTCGTCCACATCGTTCCGAAGTCCGGCACCTATGTTTTCACGCCCACGCAGGAAGACATAGCCGAGCTGTGTGATTTTCGCGTCGGTCTGGAGGATCAGGCCATGCGTCTGGCGCTGATCTGCAATCGCAAGAAACTCGTTTCGCAATTGAAAAAGCAGTACGATCTCATGCGTACGGCGATAGACGAAGACGATCTGCGCGCTTACGGGCGCTGCGATACGGAGTTCCATCTGGCTTTCTTCCGTGTCTGCGGCAACCGTTATCTTGCGCGCGCTTATGACAGCATTCTGGGGCGTGTCGCAGCCTTGCGAACTCATCTGGCCATCGGCGCCGAGGGGGAGCCTGCACGCTCATTCGCCGATCACGCCGCCATCATCGAACTGGCAGATGCCGATAAACCGGAAGAACTGAGGGAAATCCTGGACGCGCACATCATGCGCACCAAGACCAATTACCTGAACGCCTTCAGCCGGTTGCCCCGCCAGCCGGGCGACAGCCGCACGATGCGGCTGCGCCGTCAATTGTCGCTGACCAACGAATAAGGCTTCAGGTCAGACTGCCCATTCCACATCCGTGGTGAAAGCGATGGTCAGCCACCGGTCGGGCCCTTCACCGCCCAGTGCATCGCCGATCTCGTCACGCAATGCATCCCACTCCTCCAGCTTTCGCGGCGGAAGATTGGGCGGAACGATGAAATAGAGTTCGATCTGCTTGCCGCGACCGACCTTGGCGACATAAGCGCGGTAGGAGAGGAAGCCGTGCTGCCGGACGAACTCTTCCGCAACGGCATCGACATGCTTCTTGAGATCCAAGGGCGTCACAAGGAATATGTCGGCCAATGCCTGCCTGATAGTGCCAATAGGCATCGGAATGATGACAAGACAAACGACCGCCAGAACTGCCGGATCGATATAGGGCGTCAGCCAGCCGAGTTCTGTTCCTTCGATGGCGTAGCCGACCGAAAAGGCGATCAGAAGCGCTGCCGTAATGCCGCCCGACATGATCCAGGCTTTGGCATCGAGCGCAACGAAATCCGATTTCAGGGTCCGGTTTGCGCGTGTTTCCAGCAACGCCATGCCGAGACAGGCGATTAGCGCAACGATGGCATAGAAGATCGCATAGCTGAATTCGAGATCGCGTCCGCCATCCATCAGGCTGCCGACAGCATTGATGAGTGCGTATATCGCGACGCCGGTCAGCATCATGCCGTTGAGGCCAAGCACCATGGGTTCCAGATGCCAGAAACCCATCGTGAAGCGATCACGCAGTTTACCGCGTGGCTGCTCGGGCAGGGCAGAGAGTGCGATGAGACGCGAGACGAGCAGCGCAAGCCCGCTCATGGCTGCGTCTGCAAGCATGTAAACGCCGTCAAATACGATAGAAAATGAGCCGGATAACAGTCCGAAGACGACGCCGAAACCAGCAACAAATATAGTAACCGCTATGGATAGTTGAAGAATAGTTTGTTCACTGCGCAATTTTTACTCCGATTTAAACCGCATGCAACGCGGTTTGGCTTGGGATGCGCTTCTTCAAGCCCCGAGCCAATTCCGCGTTGCACGGCAAATCTACACCGGCAGCGTGAAACTGGCAAATCGTGTCAGCTATTCGATATTTTCAGGCCCATTCGGGTACACGAGTGGCCGATTCCCGCAGGATGAGCTCGACCGGCCATAATTCATGGATATCGGATGCGGAGCGCCCATCCAGTATGTCCATGAGAAGATCGGCGCAACGTTTGCCCGCAGCGCGCATCGACGAGCGCGTCGCCGTCAGTGAGGGGACCATATTGTCGGCGCTCAGAAACGAGATGACGTCGTCATGGGCGATGACGGAAATATCTTTGCCGATGGTCAAGCCGAAGGAGCGCGCCGCCCGGTATATGCCAAGTGCGGTCATCATGGAGCCGGCAACGAATGCCGTTGGGCGCGGATCGCGCTCCAATAACTTGCGGGCGAGGCGATAGCCGATTTCATCGGTGAAATCGCCGTGCTGGACAAGATCGGGATCGAAGGCAATGCCTCTGCTCTCAAGGGCTTTGCGGTAGCCTTCGTCGCGATGAAGCGAGAAGGTGAAACCGTAGCGCCCATTGATCATCGCAATGCGCCGATGGCCTAGATCGAGCAGATGGGCAGTCGAGCGATAAACCGCGCCTTCATTGTCGATGTCGAGCCATGCGTGCGGAATGTCTATTTCCGAGCGTCCGTGAACGAGAAATGGCATGCCCAGTTCGTGCAGCATGCGGATGCGCTCGTCGTTGGGCTTGGGAGACGTCACGATGACAGCATCGACACGGTGACTGGTGGCGAGCCGCCGGCACAACTGCACTTCGTCATCAGTTCCATTGTTGGCGATGGGGCTGACAAGAATATCGACTTCGTCCTGGCTGAGCCGTTCCGCCATACCCCGCATGAATTCGGCGAAGTGAAATTCGCTATTGCGCCCCATCACGACACCGATTGCGCCGGCGCGACCTGTCACAAGCCTGACCGCGTTGACATTGGGTCGGTAACCGAGACGCACCGCCTCGTCCATGACCCGCTTGCGCGTGCTTTCCGCCACTTCGGGATAGCCGCTCAACGCCCGGCTGACGGTCGTGGCCGAAAGGCCCAGATGTTTGGCGAATTCACGGAGCTTCATTTGGCTTTCGAATTATACGGGCAGGCAAGGCGGCGGATTATAGCCGCTTCCCTGCGATTAACAATTGGTCGGCTGAGTTCTTTGCGAGCTGCAACATATAGGGTGCATGAAATCCAAACCGATTTCAAGTTTGTTCGGATTCTTGCCCCCGCGGGCCGCAAGGAAAGCGCGCCCGAAATGCTGATCAACAGCGGAATGAAATCCTAACCCTTTGAATTATCTTGAAGCGAAGATCGGGAATGGGTGAAATGGATCGCACAGTAGATTCTGCTGCTTGACAGAAATGCGGTCCTCTGCAACCTTTTCGCCATCCAAACCGTTTTCGATTTTATCAAACCGCTTACAGAATGGATGGGAGGAGGGAACTATGAAGACTTTTCAAGGGGTGCTCGCAGCGTGCGTGGCGCTTGGTCTGGCGACGGTCAGCGCCCATGCGGTGGAGATTTCCATCGCGGCCAATTCGACGGGCAACAAC
>Ga0182735_1002196_pt1 | contig 12090 bp, 10 predicted proteins | sample eDN5th30CKraftMG_FD_128524 | JGI IMG/M metagenome (GOLD analysis project Ga0182735, IMG submission 128524) | Enriched Miracle-Growth compost microbial communities from Emeryville, California, USA - eDNA 5th pass 30_C Kraft MG (version 2) (version 2) ... | reverse complement strand
GCCGCTAGTCTGGTGACGTCGGCGCCCTATGATGCGCCGCAGCGCGACGGCAGAGTGACGTTTGCAAAAGGCTGAGATCCGGAAAATTCGGGCGCGGCGCGGATTTCGGCGTCGCTGAGACACAGCGTCACCTCGGTGCCGGGCGCGAGCGTCGCCGGCGGGTTGCGGTAGCGGATGCGTTCGCTCGCGCCGTCGATCAGCACGGTGGACCAGCCGGCGGCGTCGGGGCCGCTGACATGCACGGCCTGCCGGTAGATGCCGCCGGTGTCGCCGCTGGCACCAAGCCCAATACCAAGCCCGAGCGCATCCGCCGGTGGACCGTCGCGCACGATCCTGCCGTCCTCCAGGCGGATGACCCGCTCCGCCATGCGCAGGATTTCGGGAATATCGTGGCTGACCAGAATGGTCGTCGTGCCGAACTGGCGATGCAGCCGCTTGACCTCGCTTTGCAGTTCGACGCGCAACGCGGGATCGAGCGCCGAGAACGGCTCGTCCAGCATCAGCAGCGACGGCTTGCGTGCCAGCGTCCGGATCAAAGCCAGACGCTGGCGCTGTCCACCGGACAGGCGCGCCGGATAGGCGGATGCGAGTTGTTCGAGCCGCGCCAGTTCCAGCAACTCGTCGACGTGCGCGCGCACCGCGCCGCGGCCGATCGCGTATTCGATATGACCACGGACGGTCATGTTGGGAAACAGCGCGTAGTCCTGGAACACGAAGCCGATCGGCCTTTTGCGTGTCGGACGATGGATGCGCGCGGCGGTGTCGATCCAGGTTTCCCCATCGACCTGCAACAGCCCTTCGGCCGGCCTGGTCAGGCCGGCGATCATCCTGAGCAAGGTTGATTTGCCGGCGCCTGACGGGCCGGTGAGTGCGACGAAAGCGCCCGGCGGAATGTCGCCGGCAACGTCGAGCGTGAAGCGCCCCGCAGGTCCGTCGAGCGGGATGCGCATGGCAAAGCGCATCGGCTCCAAGCCGGGCTGACGGGATGACGCAGTCGATGCAATTGCCATGCGCGAAATCTTGTCGGTAAGGTCTTGTCGTTATATACGGCTATGCCATACGATCCGAGGCGGAAATTCAAGCACGGTGTTTCATGAAAACGATCTGTTCATTGCGTGGCGTGACGCTCGCGGCGGCGCTTCTGGCATCGGCAAGCATCGCATCGGTCGGGATTGCATCGGCGGATGAAGCGACGCTCGCGGCCGGGGCGGGCTTTCGCCGCCCGCTTGCCGAAGTCGCCACCGCTTACGAAAAGGCGAGCAGCAACAAGATTTTGCAAATCTATGGCCATATGGGCCAGGTGATCGCGCAGGCGCGCGAAAGTGGACAGATCGCGCTGGTGTGCGGCGATCAGTCGGTGCTCAAGGACGCCAAGGGCGTGTCCTTCGAGCGCTTCGCCCGTCTCGGGCTCGGCAAGCTCGTCGTTGCCTATCGCAAGGGCGTAAACTTGGCGAAGGCGGAGGACATTGCCGGCGACAGCGTCAAGCGTGTCGGCACGCCGGATCAGGCCAACGCCATCTACGGCAAGGCGGGCCGGCAGTTTCTCGAACGCGCCAAGCTGATAGACAAGATCGAGCCGAAGCTGGTGAAGGTCGGCACCGTGCCGCAGGTGACGAGCTATGTGATCAGCGGCGAGGTCGATGCCGGCTTCGTCAATGCCACCGATGCCATCGGTGCCGGCGCCAATATCGGCGGCTTCGTCGAGGTGAAGTCCGACCTTTACGATTCCGTCGAAGTGAGTTGCGGCGCGGTCGCGGGCAAGATGACGAAAGCGGCGGAGGGATTCGTGGCATTCCTGGCGACGCCGCAGGCCCGCGAGATCCTGGCGCGCTACGGGCTGTGAGCGAGGCGCTCGCCCAGCTTTCCGCTGCGCTGTTCGATCCCGCGCTGCTCTATCCGGCGTGGCTGACGGTACGGATCACGCTGGCGACGCTGCTCATCCATTTCGTGCTCGGCGCCTCGCTCGGCTGGGCGCTGGCGCAGCCGCGCTGGCCGGGCCGCACGCTGCTCGATATTCTCGTGACGCTGCCGCTGGTGTTCCCGCCGCTGGCGCTCGGCTTTCTGCTGTTGCTGCTCTTTGGGCGGCGCAGCCCGGTCGGCGCATGGCTGGAACAGACCGTCGGCCTGTCGTTCGTGTTCTCGATCGAGGGCGTGCTGCTGGCCTCGGTCGTCGCCGGGCTGCCGCTGGTCGTCAAGCCGATCGAAGCGGCGATCGCCCACGTCTCGCGCGGTCTCGGCGAGGCATCGCGCACCCTCGGCCGCAACGAGTGGGACACCTTCGTTTACGTCATCCTGCCGAACATCCGCGGCGCGGTCCTCGCCGGCCTGATCCTCGGCACGGCGCGCTCGCTCGGCGAGGTCGGCATCACGCTGATGCTCGGCGGCAACATCATCGGCAAGACCAATACGATGTCGCTGGAAATCTATAATGCTGTGTTCAACGGGGAATATCCGCGCGCGCTGGCGCTGTCCGCCTTGCTCGGCATCGCCTCGATCCTGATCTTCATCGCGTTCAGAAGAGTCTCCGGCCGCATCGTCAGCTAGACCGGCGGTGCCCGGCGCGCACGTCGCTCCGCCTGCCTCGGCGCGAGGCTTAGTCCGAACGGCGGGCGGACTCGTCCCCGCAAAGCTGGTAGGCTGTGGGGCAGATCATCGATAAGCAGGCTACGGACGGAGTGCTGGCCATGAACGAAATGTTGCAACCGGGCACGGCGCCCAATCTCGATCCCCGCGATCTGGCGCGGCGGTTGGCCAACAAGCTGCTCATCGACGGAAAGCTCGTCGCCCCGGTGAACGGCAAAACGTTCCCGATCGTCAGCCCGGCGACCCGCGAGCCGGTCGCCGAGGCGGCGCGCGCCGATGCCACCGATGTCGACCATGCGGTTGCTGCGGCGCGAAAGGCGCAGAAAGCCTGGGGCAAGCGTCCGGCGCGCGAGCGCGGCGCGCTGGTGTCCGAATGCGGCCGGCTCCTGACCGCGCATGTCGAGGAGCTTGGCCGGCTGCTGGCGCTGGAGACCGGCAAGGCGCTGCGCACCGAGGGCCGCATCGAGGCCGGCGTGCTCGCCGACGTCTTCGCCTTCTATGGCGGGCTCGGCTCCGAGCTGAAGGGCGAGACGGTGCCGTTCAATCCCAACATGCTGACGATGACGCTGCACGAGCCGATCGGCGTCGTCGGCGCGATCCTGCCGTGGAACGTGCCGCTGCTGCTGATGGCGCTGAAGATCGTGCCGGCGCTGGTCGCCGGCAATGCGGTGGTGGTGAAGTCGGCGGAGGAAGCGCCGTTCGCGGTGCTGCGCACTTGCGAGATCATTTCCCGGCTGCTGCCGGCGGGGCTGGTCAATGTCGTCTCCGGCTTCGGCGAGGATTGCGGCGCGCCGCTCGTTGCCCACCCCGATGTCGGCAAGGTGACCTTCACCGGCTCGGTTGAGACCGGCCGCATCGTCTACCGCACTGCGGCGGAGAAGCTGATCCCGGTGACGCTGGAACTGGGCGGCAAGAGCCCGATGATCATCTGCGAGGACGCCGAACTCGACCGCGTCGTCGATGGCGCCATGTCCGGTATGCGCTTCACCCGCCAGGGCCAGAGCTGCACGGCGGCAAGCCGCATCTATGTCCACCAGTCGCTGTGCGACGAATTCGTCAAGCGGCTATGCGCGCGGCTCGACAAGCTCAAGATCGGCGACCCGCTCGACGAGGAGACCGATGTCGGCACCATTGTCTCGCAGGACCAGTTCGACCGCGTGCAGTCCTATATCAAGATCGGTTCCGAGACGCCGGGCGCCAAGGCGCATGTCTGCGGCGCCATGCCGGCCGACGGCAAGCTCGCCAAGGGCTATTATATGCGCCCGGTGGTGTTCACCGGCCTGCCCGGCGACAGCCGGCTGATCCGCGAGGAAATCTTCGGGCCGGTGACGGTGGTGACGCCGTGGTCGGACTTCGATGCGGTAATCGACACCGCCAACGATTCCCGCTTCGGCCTGGCGGCGACCATCTGGACGCGCGACCTGAAGAAGGCGATGCAGGCGATCCATCGTCTGGAGGCCGGCTTCGTGCAGGTCAACCAGAACCTCGTCGTGCAGCCCAACCTGTCCTATGGCGGCTTCAAGCAGTCTGGGCTCGGCAAGGAAGCTTCGCTCGAAGCGATGCTCGAGCACTTCACGCGCAAGAAGACCGCGATCGTCAATATGCTTTGACCCAGAGCGTTTTCGAGCGAAGTGGATTCCGGTTCGCGTGAAGAAAACGTGTCAAAAAGACGTGATGGCGTGGACGTGATGCGAGGGCGTCGTCCCGTGCATCATCCGCTGGCGGCGCGCCTCGCCACGCGCGGGGCGCCGCCGCCGATATCCGGACACGCATTCCGCAGCGACGCCGGCGCCAGCCGCAGATTGCGGCGCATCATCACCGAGAAGGCGCTCGCCGTATAGCCGAGCCGCGAGGCGACGACCTTCACCGGCTCGCCCTGGATCAGGTGGGCGAGCGCATAGGTACTCTGCACGAGCTGGCGCCAGTCGCGGAAGGTCATGCCGAGTTCGCGCTGGAACAGCCGGCTCACCGTCTTCGGCGTCATCGCCATGGCCGCGGCGTGTGCGTCGAGGCTGACGCGCAGCGTCGGGTCTTTCATCACCCGCTGGCAGAACGGTATCAACCGCCGGTCCTGCGGCATCGGAATCGGCGAGCCGCCACGCGGCGCGATTGCCAGTTCCTCGCCGATCAGCGCGGCGAGCGAGGCCTCGCGCCTTGTGAGCGGCCCGGAGAAATCGATGTCGATGGCAGCGACCAGCAGTTCGCGCATCAGCGGGCCGATGTCGATGAGTTCGCAGCGCGCCGGGCTGCCGCGCGTGCGCCGCAGATAGAGCGAGGCGAGCCGCACCTCGGTCAGCATGCGGGTGACGTGCCACGAACGCGGCGGCAGCCAGATTGCCCGCTGCGGCGGCACGATCCACGATCCGTCGGGGGTTTCCACCGCCATCACGCCGCTCGACGCATAAAGAAGCTGCGGCCAGTCGTGGTCGTGGCGCGGGGTGACGTGGCCGGCGACGTAGGTGCGCACCACCGAACGCAGCGACGGGGCTCCTCCGCCCGGCGGCCGGTCCTTCCGCGCCGTGACCGTGTGCGCCATATCCTTGCGCGTTGTGGTATCGGGCGCGGCATCCGGCGCAACATGATCGCGCGCTGCCGGGCTCACTATCGCAGCATCGGGTGCTGTCGCATCGCCGATCGTCGCGCGGCCTCTGGTCATGTCCGAAACTCGAAAACAGTGTCCGGGTGTCGCGTGTTTGCGCCACGATCCTGAAGCAGGACGCCGCCCGCCGCAAGCCGGAGGGCAAGCCGGGCAGGCGGCCCGCCCGCCGGCATTTTGCCGCGCCGCCCATGTCGGGGCGGGTGTCAGGGCGGGCGTTGGGTCAGTGTCGTGGCGGGTTCCCAGTCTCCGCCGGCATGATTAGAGTGCGCGCGCGGACGCGACGTCCGCGGGACAAGGTTTCGGCCGCGGTGTCGCGACGCGGGGAAAACCGTCGGGTAACGCGGCGGGAAAGGATGACCAATGTACAAAGCTTCGGCGGGCGTGCTGTTGCCGACCTCGATCATCGGTTCGCTGCCGCGGCCGGCCTGGTATACGGCGACCCTCGGCAAGAAAAGCTTCCTCGAAGCGATGATGAGCGCCACCTACCGCGAGCAATACGAGGATGCGGTGTCGTCCTTCATCCGCATGCAGGAGGTGGCCGGGCTCGACATCGTCACCGACGGCGATGCGCACTATGACCCCGAAATCGGCGGCATGAGCTGGCAGAGCTATCCCGTCAATCACATGAAGGGCTTTTCCGCCGTCTCCGAGCCGTCGGTCTACAAGGCCGGCGCGGTGGCCTATCCGCGCGGCCATATCCTGCACGACTTCCTGGAGGCGCGCATCTTCCCGCGCATCGTCGGGCCGATCGAGCGCGGCGACCTGCAATATGCGGCGCTGTGGAAGACGGCGCAGCGCATGACCAAGCGGCCGGTGAAGTTCGGCACCATCCTGCCGGAGCTGCTCGCTGCCTCGGTCGAGGACGACCATTACAAGGACCCGGTCGAGCGCACCTGGGCGTTCAGCGAGGCGCTTAACAAGGAACTGAACGAGCTGGCGGACGCCGGCTGCCCGCTGATCCAGCTCGAAGAGCCGCAAATCCACATGGTGCCGGTGCGCGGCAAGGCGTTCGGCAAGCTCGGCGTCGATGAGCTGGTGGAAATCTTCAACAACACGGTCAAGGGTCTGCGCGGCAAGACCGAGGTCTGGTGTCACACCTGCTGGGGCAACCCCTCGCAGCAGCGCATCTTCAAGGAGGTGCAGAGCTATCAGCCGACGCTCAAGGCGCTGGCGAAGATCGACGCCGACGCGCTGACCTTCGAGACCTGTTCCTCCGGCCCCGGCGATCTCGAAGCGATCGGCAAGACCATCGAGGACAAGAAGGTGGTGATCGGCGTCATTGATCACCACACATTGCAGGTCGAGCGGCCGGACGACATCGCCGCGCTGATCCGCACCGCGCTCAAGCACGTCCCGGCGGAGCGGCTGATGATCTCCTCCGACTGCGGCATGGGCCGCGAGGGCATGGGCCGGCGGCATGCCGCCTACAAGCTCGTCTCGATGGTGCTCGGCACCAACCAGGTGCGCCAGGAACTCGGCCTGCCGCAGGCCGAATGTCTTGCCGCCGATCCGCGCTATTCGCTGGCGGTGACGGCGGGCTGATCGGCGTCTGCCGCCGGCTGAGCGACGCAGGGCGGCCGTGCCTTCGGGTGCGGCCGCTTTTGTTTTGAAGATGCGATGACGCCCTGCAGCAAAGCCCGGTGCTGTCCGAATCGCGCGTGCGAATGTCGCTTTGGCGACGGTGTTGCACTCCATTCATGGTTTCGAGGCCCGCATCGAATTGCGATGCTGGAGGGAACGACCGGTGTCCGACCACACCGGCGGGAAACAGGAGGAATTTGTCATGAGTTCGACTGTCGGCGGGGCCGTTCGTCTGGAGCCCGTTCACCCGAAACCCGAAGAAGCCGCTAGGATGCCTTATGCCCCCGCGGTGCATGTCGTCGGCGCCTGCGATCTGATGTTTCTGTCCGGCGCGACGTCGTCGCCGCTCTATCACGCGCATCCGCACAAGCCGGAGGAGCACGACCATCCTTGCGCGATCGAGGAGCAAACGGTCCGTGCGATGGAGGCGATCAAATCGATCCTCGATCATAAGGGCGCGACGTGGCGCGACGTCGTCAAGATTACCAAGTATCTGACCGATTTTCGCGATGCCGACGCGATGCACGCGACAATGGCCCGTTATTTCGGCGACTGGCGCCCGGCCAGCACGACGGTGTGCATCAATCAGCTCAGCTCGCCCGGCGCGCGGGTCGAAATCGACATGATCGTCGCATTGCCGAAATCGTAGGAGACGCGGCGCCTCGGGTGGCGCAACTGCGCGGAAATGTCCGAGCCATGGCCGGCCGCGTCCGCTTCAAGAACGATAGAATGGAATGGCAATTCCAACGAAACAGGAGGAGACGCATATGCTGTATGACTGTTTGGCGATCATCCGGGCCCGCATGCGCTCGCTGCTGCTGGTCTCGGCCGGGCTTTTGCTGTCGGCCGGTATCGCGGTGGCGGCCGACCCGATCAAGATCGGCTTCGGCATGTCGTTGAGCGGCCCGCTCGCCGGCGGCGGCAAGTCGGCGCTCGTCGCCTATCAGATGTGGGAACAGGAAGTGAATGCGCGCGGCGGCCTGCTCGGCCGGCAGGTGAAGCTCGTTCATTACGACGACCAGTCGAACCCCGCCAACGTGCCCGGCATCTACACCAAGCTGCTCGACGTCGATAAGGTCGATCTGGTCATCGCGCCCTATGCGACGACGCAGCAGGCGGCGGCCATGCCGGTGATCGTTCCGCGCGGGCTATTGTTCTTCGCGCTGTTCGGCACCGCCGTGAACGCCGAATACAAATACGACCGATTCTTCCAGATCGCGCCGAACGGGCCGAACCCGAAGGAATCGACGGCGGCGGGCTTCTTCGAGGCCGCGATGACGATGAATCCGAAGCCGAAGACGGTGGCGCTGGTCGGTGCGGATGCGGAGTTCTCCAAGAACTCGCTCGACGGTGCCCGGCAGATCGCCAAAAGGCTTAATCTGAACATCGTCTACGATCGCACCTATCCGCCGCATACGGTGGATTTCTCGCCGATCGTCCGCGCCATCCAGGCCAGTTCGCCCGATATCGTCTATGTCGCCTCCTATCCGCTGGATTCGGTCGGCCTGGTGCGGGCGGCGCATCAGCTCAAGCTGAAAACCGCACTGTTCGGCGGCGCGATGATCGGCGTGCAATATGCCGCGATCAAGCAGCAGCTCGGCAGCCTGCTCAACGGCGTCGCCGCCTATGACTACTGGGTGCCGTCGCCGACGATGAACTTTCCCGGCATCGAGAGCTTCCTGAAGACCTATCAGGAGCGCGCCGTGAAGGAGAATGTCGATGCGCTCGGCTTCTTCATTCCGCCCTTCGCCTATGCCGAGATGCAGATCATGGAGAACGCCATCAAGGCGGTGGGATCGCTCGATCAGAAGAAGCTCGCCGACTACATCCACCAGACGGAATTCAGCACCATCGTCGGCAAGGTGAAATTCGGTGCGGACGGAGAGTGGAGCCGCCCGCAGGTCATCTATGTCCAGTACCGCGGCATTTCCGGCAACGATCTCGAGCAGTTCAAGAAGCCGGGCACGCAGGTCATCGTCGCGCCGAAGGAGTTCAAGTCGGGCGACGTTGAATATCCGTTCCTGAAATAGCGCCGACGCGACGGCGGCATCTCCGGCCACGGCCGGAGATGCTTCGTCCGGATATTTCGGCCGGCGGATCGCCGGTACAATCAGACGCGACAAAGATTGTCGAGTTTCGGACACGGGCCGATCGCGCCCGGATATCGCTGCTATAAGCAATCAACCGTTCCGGTCTTCAACATGCAGAGCGCGCTTCGGCCGATCGGGTGCCGGCGCGAATTGCGTCAGCAAGCGAGGGGTTTTCACATGCCGTATGGATTGTCCGACGAACAACGGATGATGCAAGAGAGCTGCCGCAGCTTCGTCAACAAGGTGGTGCTGCCGTTCATCCGCAAGGACTGGGCCCGCGAATGGGACATGACGCCGGGCAACCGGCTGCCGCCGGAGATTTTGCAGGGCGCCGATGAAGTCGGCATCCGCGCGCTCGGCGTGCCGGAGGAATATGGCGGGCTCGAACTCGATCCAGCGAGCGAGGTGCAGACCTTCGCGCTGATCTCCGAGGAGATCGCGCGCGGCGATTCCGGGCTTGCCGACAAGCTGGTGCAAAACTGGAAGGTGACGGTGCTGCTGCGCGAACTGGCGCCGGACTACCTCAAGAAGAAATGGTTTGCGCGGTTGGTCGAAGACCCGCAGTTCCTGCTGGCGCACTGCCTGACCGAGCCGCGCGGCGCCTCCGACCGCTGGCTGCCTTACAACGTGCCGGAAGCGGCGATGCAGACGCGCGCGGTGCGCGACGGCGACGAATGGGTGATCAACGGCCGCAAGCAGTTCATCTCCAACGGCTACGACGCCGGGCTTTATGTGGTCTACGCCAACACCAATCCGAAGGTCGGCGTGCTCGACGGCACGTCGAGCTTCCTGGTGCCGCGCGACACGCCCGGCCTCACTGTGGCGCGCTGCAACGAGACGCTCGGCTGCCGCTTCATGAACAACGGCGAGCTGGTGTTCGAGGACATGCGCGTGCCCGCCGATCATCTGCTCGCCGAGAACGACGCGATGAAGAAGGCCGGCTCCTATTTCAAGGCCGGCAAGATCATCCAGGCGGCGAAGAATCTCGGCGTCGGCGTGCGCTGCTTCGAGGTCGCCTCCGACTATACGCAGAACTATGTGCAGGGCGGGCGCATTCTCATCAAGCATCAGGCGGTGGCTTTGCGGCTCGCCGACATGGCGACGAAAATCCTTGCCTCGCGTGCGCTGGTCGAGCGCGCGGCGGCGGCGGTCGATGCCAAGGCGCCGGAAGCCGACTACCAGTGCAACATGGCCAAGGTGTTCGTCTCCGAGGAGATCATGAAGGTGGCGCAGCACTGCGTCGAGCTGCACGGCGGCAACGGCATGATGCTCGACTTCGGCGTCGAGAAATTGTTCCGCGACGCGGCGATCTTCCTGCACATGGACGGCACCGTCGACGTGTCGCGGATGAAGATCATCAAGGGCATGTTCCCGGAGACCGCCGGAAAATACGCCGGCCCGGAATAGCGGCGAGCCCGCCACGGGCGATGGGGCTAGCTGACGGCGCGGGAGAAATCCCGCGCCGTTTTCCATTGGCTCTGCCGCCGCCGCGGGATAGATGAGGGGCATAGAGCATGATCCCGAAAAGTGGGCACCGGTTTTCGGAAAAGATCATGCTCAAGCAAAAGGACGAACCCGGCGGGGGCGCATATGGCGCAGCAACTCGAATTCGGCCTCGATACGTTCGGCGACGTGACCGACGACGCCGACGGGCGGCCGCTTGCCGTCGCGCAGGTGATCCGCAACGTCGTCGAGGAGGCGGTTCTGGCCGACGAGGCCGGCGTCGATTTCTTCGGTGTCGGCGAGCATCACCGTGCCGATTTCGCGGTGGCGGCGCCGGACGTGGTGCTGTCGGCGATCGCCGGACGCACCCGGCGCATCCGCCTCGGCTCGGCGGTCACCGTGCTCAGCTCCGACGATCCGGTGCGCGTCTTCCAGCGCTTCTCGACGCTCGACGCGGTCTCCGGCGGGCGCGCCGAGGTCATTCTCGGGCGCGGCTCGTTCACCGAGTCCTTCCCGCTGTTCGGCTACGACCTTAATCAGTACGAGGTGCTGTTCGAGGAGAAGCTCGATCTGTTCGCCGGGCTGCTGCGGCAGGAACCGGTGACCTGGAGCGGCACGACGCGGCCGCCGCTCAACGAGCAGCGCGTCTATCCGGGTGTCGAGAAGCCGCCGCTGAAGACCTGGATCGGCGTCGGCGGTACGCCGCAGTCGGTGGTGCGGGCGGCGCGCTATGGGCTGCCGATGATGCTCGCGATCATCGGCGGCGACCCGCGGCGCTTCGTGCCGCATGTCGACCTCTATCGCCGCGCCAACGCGCAACTGGGCAATCCGCCGCTGCCGCTCGGCATGCATTCGCCGGGCTACGTCGCCGAGACGGACGAGCAGGCACGGGCGGAACTGTGGCCGGACTACAAGGTGATGCGCGACCGCATCGGCGCCGAGCGCGGCTGGGGGCCGATGGGGCGGGAGGAGTTCGAGCACGAGGCCGATCACGGCTCGCTCTATGTCGGCTCGCCGGAAACGGTGGCGCGCAAGATCGCGGCGGCCGTCCGGGCGCTCGGCGTTACCCGCTTCGACCTCAAATACAGCGCCGGGCCGCTCGCCCACGACAAGCTGTTGCGCTGCATCGAGCTTTACGGCCGCAAGGTGGCGCCGCTGGTGCGCGATATGCTGGCCTGAGCGGGTCGCCACTGACGGCTCTTGACGGCTTCCAGAGATCGCAATAAGCCCTTGAAGAATAACGAGTTAGGGTCAACCGCCGGCGACGGGACGCGCCGGCTGGTCGGGGACGCCGAACGAGTGACGCTGGTGATCGCCGCATGATCCGCCTTCCGAGCCTGACGCCGCGCCAGATGCTGATCGTCGCGCACGATCTGTTCTCGGTGGCGGCGGCGCTGGTCGTTACCTTCGTCATGCGGTTCGAGGACGCGCAGCTCCTCGACCGGCTGTCCGGACTGGTGCTGTTCCTGCCCGGTTTCCTGGTCTACGCCGCGGCGGTGTTTTTCGTCTTCCGGCTGGAGCGGGCCAAGTGGCGCTTCACCTCGATCCCGGACCTGTTCAATATCATCAAGGCGGTCACGGTGCTCGCCGTGTCGCTTCTGGTCTGCGACTATGTGCTGCTGACGCCCAATTTCTACGGGACGTTCTTTTTCGGCAAGATCACCATCGTCCTCTACTGGTTCCTGCAGATCGGCTTTCTCAGCGGCTCGCGCGTCATCTATCGCTATTTCCGTTATACGCGCACGCTCAAGCAGGCGAAGGTCGATGGCACCCAGCCGACGCTGGTGATCGGGC
>Ga0182735_1002195_pt1 | contig 12093 bp, 14 predicted proteins | sample eDN5th30CKraftMG_FD_128524 | JGI IMG/M metagenome (GOLD analysis project Ga0182735, IMG submission 128524) | Enriched Miracle-Growth compost microbial communities from Emeryville, California, USA - eDNA 5th pass 30_C Kraft MG (version 2) (version 2) ... | reverse complement strand
CGGGAATGTCGCGACGCGCGGTCGGCTTGCCGACGATCTTGTAATCGGCAGGGTTTTTCGCAGGTGCCGCCGGATCGACCTTCAACATGAAGTTCTTGCCGCCGATCAGCTCGGCATAGGCAACACGTCCATCACCTGACTTCGCCGTGATCACGCCGTCGGCAACGGTGAGATCATCCTTGGCGACGCCGAGTCGTTGTGCGGCCTGATCGAGCAGCGCGCTGCGTGCCGTCGCCGCGGCCTGCCTGATCTGCATGCCGCCCGCCTGGATCGTCTGGCTGCCGTAGGTCGGACCCTGATCGGGGGTGAGAGCCGTGTCGCCTTCGATCGTGTCGACGTTCGCCAGCGGCACGTCGAGTTCTTCGGCGACGATCTGCTGGATGCCGATGCGGATGCCGGTGCCGAGATCGACCTTGCCGGAATAAACCGTCACCATGCCCTTGTCGTCGATCGCAAGAAACGTATCAACCTGATCGAGAGTGACCGGCTTGCCGATGGCGGCGTCACCCACGAACGCCAAAGCCTCGGACGGAGGCGTCAGCGAGAAGGCCACGACCAACGCGCCGGTCCCTTTCAGAATGTCGCGGCGGGAAGGCTTGAGATGCACGTTCATGATAGCCTCCTCAAGCCACGGCGGCGCGCTTGATCGCGCGCATGATGGCCACATGGGTACCGCAACGGCAGAGGTTCGGCTCCATGTGACGCCGGATGTCCTCGTCCGTCGGATTTGGCGTCTTGTTCAGGAGCGCCTGTGCCTGCATCACCATGCCGGAAATGCAGTAGCCGCACTGGGCCGCTTCTTCGTCAATAAAAGCCTGCTGCAGCTTGCCCGGCTTGTCGCCGTCCATCAGGCCTTCAAGCGTCGTGACCTTGCGGTCGCCGACCGCCGTGACCGGCATCACGCAGGAGAACGTCGCGCGCCCATCGATATGAACCATGCAGGCCCCGCACTGCCCGAGCCCGCAGCCGAAGCGCGGGCCGTGCAGTTTGAGATTGTCCCTGAGAACGTACAGAAGCGGCGTCGATGGGTCGGCGACGTCGATTTCCTCGGACTTGCCATTGACGTGCAGCGAAACCTTCATGGCTGGGCTCCCTCCTGCCGGGCTTTGGCAATTTGCGAATTCACATCGGTCCATTGCGGCCGGTCGGTGTAGCGCGCACGGACATACTGGACGACCGATGCAATCTGCTTGTCGGTCAGGATGCCTTCGAACGCCGGCATGTAAGGCCCGCCGCCGGTGCGGTAGGACTCGATGCCGTGCATCACCACGCGAACCGCATTGGCCGATTGAGGTTGCTGGACCGCTGTGCTGTAGGCCAGCGAGATCGCCTGCGAGGGACCGACATCGAGCCGGTCGTTATGGCACTTGGCGCATGCACCATTGTAGATGGCGACCACTTCGGCCGGTTGGTCCTTCACAACCTTGCCGCCAGCCGGGACCGCCGCTTTTCCGCCTTCCGCTCCCGGCGAGAGGCTGGCGATATAAGTCGCGATCGCATGAACATCCTGTTGCGACGCACGCCCGAGGTTTTTCGCGACATCCGCCATCGGACCCGCCGCCGCGCCATGCAGCCTGTGCCAGCCGGTGGAGAGATATTCCGCCAATTGATCGACGGTCCATTTGTGCGCCGTGACAAGCGAAGCGTTCAAAGGCGGCGCATTCCATCCTTCCGCGACACCACCCGCATAGGCGCGGCCCTTCTTCTCGCCGCCGAGTGCATTGCGCGGCGTATGGCATGAGCCGCAATGGCCGAGGCCTTCGACCAGATAACGTCCTCTGTTCCACTCGGCGCTCTTGGTGGAATCGGGCTCAAGCGCGTCGCGGCGCAGGAACAGGAGCTTCCAACCCGCGACGATGGGGCGGAAACTGAAAGGGAAAGCCAGATCGTTGGCGGGCACGGCATTGCGCACCGCAGGCTTGCTCATCAGGAATGCGTAAATCGCGTGGATGTCCGCATCGCTCGCATGCGTGAAGTGATCGTAAGGGAAAGCCGGATAAAGCTGGCGCCCTTCACGGTCCACGCCATCGCGCATCGCGCGCTTGAACGCCTCCTCCGACCACGAGCCAATGCCGGTGTCGCCATCGGGCGTCAGATTGCTGGCGTAGATCGTGCCGAAAGGGGTAGGAATGGGTCGTCCGCCCGCATAGGCGGCACCGTTTGGAGCAGTATGGCAATCGGCGCAATTGCCGATCGACGCGAGTTCCGCTCCTTGATCGATCGCTTTGCGATCTATATTGGCCGCAGCGTTGGCGGCGACCGGTGCGATGGCGGGGCGCCACATCAGCGCGAGACCGCCCAGAACAACCAGAATTCCCGCAGTCACCACTGCAAGAAGAACACGACGTAACGACATTGCCTCTACCCCTCGGCATATCCAGGAAGTAGCGGCTCAAAACTTATATCAGTTCTAAACAGATGGCTATTGTCGTGAGCACACAAGTTGTTGTGCGGCGCGAGGTCGATGACGGCCTGACAGGTATGTCATCACCTGCAATGAATTGCATTTTACCAAAATCCGGAATGGCCACGGACACGGCACTTCGGCATCGCATAAAAAAAGCGAACCGCTCAAGCGGTCTGGCGTTCGCCACTCACCATCGAAAAAACAATCGCGGGATGGATCGCGCATGACGGGAGGGCACGGCTGAGCCGGCCCTCCCCCCAAGATCAGGCAAGAATATAAACGATCTCGTGCGTCTCGGGCGCCACGATCACGTACCGGCCTCCCACGAGAATGAACTCGTATCCGCGCCATTCGGGATAGATCGCGATCACGCTCGCAGGCACCGGGTAGAAATGAACGGATGTCGGCACGCGCGTCCCCACGGAGACATTGAAGCTCACGTTGGTCACCGCGGTCACCTTCTCCTTCTTGATGGCGGAGGTGATCTGCGTGCGTTTTTCAACGGGCGGCGCGCCCTTCGCGGCCGTGGCTGCATTGCCGGTCGTCTTGCCTTCACCCGGCTTCGAGTCCGAGGCGGAATTCCTGTTCATCCGCTCGCCGTTCGCGGCATTGTCGTGATTGCGCGAACCCTTGCTGTCGGTCGCGGTATGCGGGCCCGGCGCTTGACCGGCCTTGTTGTCCTGCGCGGATCTCGGATGTCCCTTCGGTGCATTTCCCTCTTGCGCCCTCATGCCGCCCTTCTCCGAACCGTGCGGTTCGACAGTTCCGGAGCCGCCAGCGTCCGCGCCGCCGCGCACGGAGGGCGCTGCCGCACCTCCGCTTCCGACTGATCCACCCGATGCACCGCCGCTTACTCCCGACGAAGCACCCGTGCCTGCGGCGGCACCGCCACTTCCCGCATTCGGACTCTGCGCATTCGCTCCGCCAGCCATCAACACCGCGATGGCTGCCGCCGACATCCATAATTTCGTTTTCATGATTCCCTACTCCCTTTTGATCCACGAGATTGGTGCGTATGGGAACGTGCAGCTAACAAGCACCAGCACCGATGAAGACACGCCTTCATTCTCTATCTGCTGGCGCAAAGATATTCGTTAGGCTCGCAACCCTGTCCCTGACTTGCGGCACGAGTGCCCTCATGCGCGAAGACAAGCAGACCAGTTCACGCACGTTCCGGGTTATGGGGAAAAAGCCGATGTTCTTGCTGCGGTTCAGAAGACAGGACCTTCCGGCTTGCACACATCGTCTGAGCTCGCGCCCAAGCGAGCGTCATGTCCTGCAATTAGGCTTTGGGCTTGCATGCATCGTCCCCTGCCGTCCGATCGATCTCGAAGAATAATTTTCACTGAGGGCCGCAGATGAAAATTGCTTCGTGCGAGCGATTAAGGGGGATATTTTTCTATTTTTTCGTTTCGCTTTAAAATTTCATTTTTAATTTCATGAGGTTATGGACCGCACCCCGCCAGATGCATAGAAATATATTCTCCTCATAATAATGGCTCGTGATCCTCATGATCGACCTTTCGGTGGTTTCCGGCTTTGTGATCGGACTGGTGTTTGGCGTGGTCGGCCTGCTTAGCGGCTTTTGCCTGATGAGCAGCCTGCGCGACTTGTGGACCACGAACGACACCCGCAAAATCCGCAGCTACGCGACCGCGCTCGCCGTCGCGATTGCGGGAACGCAGCTTCTGGCCGGCATGGGGATCGTCAATATCGGGACTTCGCTTTATCTGCAGCCGTCATTCTCGGCACCGCTGATCTTCTTCGGCGGGCTGCTGTTCGGCCTCGGCATGGTGCTCGCCAATGGCTGCGCTTCGCGCGCTTTGGTGCTGCTCGGCAAGGGTAACCTGCGTTCTCTCGTCGTGATTACGATCATCGGCATCACCGCCCAGATGACGCTGAAGGGGTTGATCGCGCCCGCGCGCATCGCCTTCCTCGACTGGACCAAGACCGCGCCGACCGCCGTATCCGCGCCCGCGCTTCTGACCACGATGGGGCTCGACGACATCTCGGCACGGCTGATCGCCACGCTCGTCGCGAGCAGCGCGCTTTTGATCTACGCATTTTCCGACAAGCAATTCCGCCGTTCATATGGCCAGATCGCCGCGGGCCTGATCATCGGACTCTTGGTGGTCGCGGGCTGGGCCGCGACGGGATGGCTCGCCGTGGATGATTTCAACCCGATCGCGGTTTCATCCCTGACATTCGTGTCGCCGATGGCGGATTCGGTGCAATACACCATGCTGTCCACCGGACTGACGCTGAATTTCGGCATCGCCTTGGTGGCGGGCGTTCTCCTCGGAAGCCTCGTGACTGCGACGCTGACAGGACGCTTCGAACTTGAAGGCTACACTTCGGTCACCCACACCGGACGCTCGCTCGCGGGCGCGGCATTCATGGGCATCGGCGGCGCGATGGCCTATGGGTGTTCGATCGGCCAAGGCCTCACCGGCGTCTCGACGCTTGCGATGCCGTCCTTCATCGCGCTCGCCGGCATCCTGTCCGGCGCCGCGTTCGCGATCCACAGCAAGACCCGGCTGCTCGCATTCGCGTTCCGCTGAACACGCGCGGCTTCGGCCACACGCCGCTTTCACGATTTTAAAAATCCAGCTTGTCCTGGATCGCGTCGAGACCGGCGCGCGCGCACTTCTCGTCCTTGTCGCCGCCCGGCGCGCCGGAGACGCCGATCGCGCCCAGAAGCGTACCGGCCGCTTCGATTTTCAACGCGCCACCCAGCATCGCCATACGCGGGCGGTTTGCAAGACGCGGATCAAGCGTGCCGTCCTTGATCGAGGCCGCCAGTTGAGAGGTGTCGGCCCGAAACCCGACCGAGGTCCAGGCCTTATCGACCGCCGTGCGGTTGGCGGGAAGTCCGGCGAAGCGGTCGCGCAGCAGCACCTGCGTTTCGCCGAAGCGATCGACGACCGCAACCGACACCTGATAGCCATCGGTGCGACACTGCTTGAGCGCCGCGCTCGCAGCCTCCAACGCCACTTCGGGCGTCAACGACTTGTACGTCACGGTCGCATCTTCCGCCTTTGCAACGGACAGCATTGCGACGCAGGACAGGACGACGATCAGACTTCGCAGCACGATACGCATTTCAACCACCCTGTTTGAGCAACGTCACGGCTTGATGTAGGTCCAGCCCTGTTCCTGCAACTCGCTCAACTGCACGACACCCGATGGAACGATGCTCGCCTGCGGCACGATCACGATCGGATGCCCTTCTTTCTTCTCCATGCCCGCCTTGGTGTTGCCGCAGGCGGAAAACTTCACCTTGGAAGGAAAGGCCATCTCGGAAATCTGCTTCAAACGATCTTTCACCGGCGACTTGTCATCACGGAACATATTCAGACCGGGGCCGTAGGCCACCACCTCGATTTCAACCGGCTCGCCCTTGTCACCATAGTACTTCATGATGTTGGTGACGTTGTTGAGCGTCAGATTCATCGTCGCCGGGTCGTTCTGATCGACCTGGATGGCGATGCGATGCGGTTTCGCATCGGCGGCGAAGGCCGCAGAGGAGATCGAGACCAAAATCGCAAAGGCCGCAGCCAGTTTAGAGACAACCCGCATATCGGAATCTCCTTTTAAGGACGAACAATGGTGTAATTCTTCTCCGCAAGGGACAGCAGGAACGGCACGCCTGCCGGTACCAGCTTCGCCTTGGGGTTGATCTCGGGGCGCTTGCCGGTTTTGCGCTCGATCGTATCGAGCGTATACCCGCAGATATTGAACGTGACGCCTTGCGCGATGAGGCTGTCGATCTGCTGCCGTCTCGGATTATCAGGCTTCAGAAGATCGATGCCGGGGCCGAACGCAACAACCTGAACGTCGATAGCGTCCGGACCGTACACTTCAAGCAGCTTGTAGGAGATGCTGACGATCAGCCCCTCCTTCACCGGGTCGCCATCCGATAGCTGCAAGGCAATACGATGCTCGACGAAAGGCCGGTCGACAGCCTTGTCGGCCTCTTTGGCATCCTGTGCATAAGCGAAGCCCGCTCCAGCCATGACCGACACGGCCCAGACAAGGGCGGCGGCGATCAGAGCTGCTTTGCTTCGCTTGATCATGCCTGGCCTGCGTACCCCGGGTTGTCCTCGACGCCCACGATCTTGACCTGAGAGCCCGCCGATTTTGGCTTCGGCTTGGCGTCGCGAAGATAATCCGCGACGTTCTCCCAGACCGGCTTGCCCTTCTGCTCGTTGACCGAGGCCCATCCCGCAACCTTATAGGACTTCGCCGGATCGAGCGCGACGCCGCCGAGCTTCATGTCGGAGATCCGTTTTCCCGTCGTTTCATTCGGCGCGCAAGTATAGGACATGCCGCCGATGCGCACCATATCCCCGCCCTGCTGGTAATATGGGTCGAGATTGAACAGGTTGTCGCAAATATCCTCCAGAACGGTCTTGATCTGCTCGCCGCTCATCGGCTGCACATAAACCTCTGGATAGGTCATCGCCGTCTGCGCCAGAATATTGTCCATCGTGATCGGCTGGCCATTCAACACGGACGTGCCCCAGCGGAAGCCGGGCGACAACGCGATCTCGGCATCAAGTTGGTGACGCAGCGCGTCGCAGATCAGCTCATCCATCGTGCCGTTGAAATTACCCCGGCGATACAGAAGCCGGTCGGCGCTGGCGACTTTCTCATCCAGCATCTTGGCGTGAGGCGCGCGCAGCTTCTCCACCAGAGCGGCCATCTCCGCATCGGCCTTGAGTTCGTTGCTGAACACCGGCAGCAACCGATAATTCACGCCCTTGACGAAGCCCTTAGCCAGTTCGAGATCGAGCACGCCCAGATATTTTCCGTTCGAGCCCGCATTGGTGACAAGCGTCTTGCCGCCGGCATTGGCGATGCTGATCGGCTGCGGCACGGCGTCGTGCGTATGGCCGCCGAGAATGACGTCGATTCCGCTAACCCGGCTTGCCATCTTGAGATCGACATCCATGCCGTTGTGCGACAGCACCACCACCGCATCGACCTTCTCGGTCGTACGCAGGCGATTGACGACCTTCTGCATCTCGTCGTCGCGGATGCCGAACGTCCAGTCCGGTGTGAACCGTTTCGGATGCGCGATCGGCACATAGGGGAAGGCCTGGCCGATGATGCCGATCCGGTAATCACCCATCTTCTTGATGAAGTAAGGCTTGAACACACGCCCGGTATCACGGTCGAACGCCTTGGCATCGTTGAAGGCCGCCTCCTCCGTCAGAAAGACGTTCTGCGCGATAAACTCGCCCTTGAAATCGGCAAGGTTCTTGCGAAGCGTTTCCTCGCCATAGGTGAATTCCCAATGGCCGGTCATCGCGTCGATGCCGAGCAGGTTCGCTGCCTGCACCATGTCCGCGCCGCGGTTGAGGTTGGCCACACCGCTGCCTTGCCACAGATCGCCGCCATCGAGCAGAACGGAGCGCCCCTCCGGCACAGCGTCGCGCAGCATTTTCACCAGCGTCCGCAGATGCGCGAAGCCGCCCATCTTGCCGTAACGCTGCGCCGCGCTCTCGAAATCGAGGAACGTGAACGCATAAGACTCTGCCGTGCCCGGCTTCATTCCGAACCGCTTGAGGAAATGCTCGCCGACCAGATGCGGCGGATGCCCCTTCATCGAACCGACGCCGATATTGACGCTCGGCTCGCGGAAGAAGACCGGGCTCAACTGCGCATGCGTATCCGTCATGTGAAGGATGCGCGCGTTACCAGACGGCTTGAAGTCGTAGAGCGACGCGCCGGCCGCGCGGCCGGTACGGGGCAACGACAGGACAGCCGGCATCGCTACCGCTAATTTTAGCAGTTCTCGTCGGTGGATCGGCATTTTAACTCTCGAAAAAGATTAGCGGACAACCGCGTCCGGCCAGAGTTTCACTTCGCGCTCGGTCTGGGCGATGGATGCATTGGCCAAAGCCTCGGCATGCTTGGCCTCGTTGGTCGCAAGGTCGAAGTTGCCTTCGTCCGCTGCCTTCTTGGCGGCCTTCAAAGCCTTGTCGGTCGTGGTCCACTGATTGCGCAGTTCGCCAGCCTTCTTGTTGGCCGCCTCGGCTTTTTCATAGGCGGCCTTGAACGTGTCGGCGGTTTCCGCCGCGTGTGCCGATGTCAAAGCCATCAGAACGGCCGCACCCGCCACGATCGATGTCATGATCCGCATGGTCATCTCCTACGGCCGCGCGCCCGGACCCGAAATCGGCAGTCCGTTGGCCATGTACGATAGATAATATTCGACATTACGGTATTCCGGATCCTGCGGCTTCAACGGCACGCCTCGGACCTGGCTGTTGCAGGAGGTGAAGCGGCGGCTGATCGTGCCCATCCCGCCCCATTCGGAGCGATAGATCGGCATCGCGTTCAGGATGCCGAGCGCGGGCGCCAGGACTTCAGCCCGAATGCGTTCACCCGGAGCCTGAACGTGGCAGCTCGCACATGAGAAGTTGAACTGTCCGCGCCGCTGGTAGAAGTACTGCTTGCCTTTTTCATAAGCCTCCAGCGCCTTCGGATTGTTCTTCGGAATTTTGATGTCGAACGGCTTGCCGCGCGAGGTGAACGCCATGTACGCCGTCACCGACGCCATGTCGTCCTTCATGTAGTTGTAAGGCTTCTCGCCATTCTTCTCGAGGCATTGGTTGACCGCGACTTCGAGCGTAATGACCTCGTTGGTCTTGTCGTCGAAGTAAGGATAATTCTGGCGGATGCCGATGCCCTTGTTGGGAAAGCAATCGGCGAACGTCTTGCCGTTCTTGAAGGGCTTGTTGAAAAGCTCCTTGCCGTGATCCAGCGCGAAGTCGTAGGGCGGGAACGTTTCCTTTTCGATCCACTGCTTTCGCAGGCCCTCATCCATCGAATAAGGACCATTGACGAAATCCTTCAGCGGCACCTTGGGAAACTTGTTCGTGAAATAAGCCTGAAAGGCCTTCATGTCATTTTCGGGCGACGACTTCGTCACCTCGGCCCGCGCCAATTGCGGGCCCATGAGCATTCCCAGCGCTACCAACAATGCGAGACCACGCATCATTCCATTCCTCCCGGTTCGACCGTCACATAATCTTGGCGGTCGTGGTGTCCGTGGCACCCTTGTTATCGATCCAGGTGATCTTCAGATCGTCGCCCTTCTTGCCGCCCTTGAAGCTGAACTTGACGAAGGGATCCTTGGAGACAGCCGGTCCCCACAGCGCGGTGAACACGGTCTTGCCGCCGGTTTCGAACTGGACCGTCTCGATATGATGAGCCGGAATGAGTTCGCCCTTGGCATTCTTGACGAAGCCGGAATCCATCGGGTGCTGCACGAGCGCCTGCACTTCAGTGGTGTCAGCGCCGGCAATGGCGCGAACGCGAATAGACGATGCCATGATCTGCTTTCTCCTCAGCCGCCGCAGCCGCCAACAGTGACTTTAACTTCCTTGCTCGCGCTGTAGAGCTTGCCATCCGATTCAACGACCGCGATCACCTTGCTGGTCTTCGCCATCTTCAGGCGGTTGGACACAGCCGGCAGCGTGCCTTCGGGAATCTTGTACGAGGCGGCGAGCGCGTTGGGGTTCTCGGCGACCATCACCGAGATCGCCGTTACCTTCGGCAGCGTGGTGCTGACGCTGATCGGCACGACCGCGCCGTTCTCGGCGATCTCCGGCGCGTCGAGCTTGACCTTGTCCGACGCTTCGGCGGTCTTGCCGCCATACAATGCCTTGAGCGTGTCGTCCTGGCTCTTCAGCTTGAAGGCTTCCGCCGGCCAGCCCGCGGCATCGGCGGCGAAAGCCGCAACCGAGCGCAGCAGGTTGGCGCTCGCGCCCAGCACGGTCGCAAGCGCAGCTCCCTTCAACAGACCCCGGCGCGACGTGCGCAGAGCGGGAAGTTTAGAGATAAACATTCGATTTCCTCCGGTTTTCTAGAGCTGATAGAGAAAGTCGACAATCGCCGAAATTTCTTTCTCGGTCAGAATGAGGTTGCGACCGAAAGGCGGCATGACGGTCTGCGGATTGCGCGCGGTTTCATCCTCGATGATCGCGGTCAATTCCTTGCGGTCCGGAAAGCGCTCCTTCATGTCATTAAGCGGGGGAGCCACGGAGCCGGCAAACTCGCCGCCCTTGAACTCGTGACATGTGATGCAATTCCCCTTGCTGCGGTCGAGCGCCAGCGCCTTCCCGTCCAGCGGCTTGCTCGGCTGGGCAGAAGCCGCAACAGGCGCAGCCAGAACGATCAGGGTTGCTGCAGTTGCGAGATGAAGACGATTAAAGTGCATCCTGCGCGCTCCAATTTACTTCGGTTGCATATCATCGAGCGGACCGGTGGTCCTTGGCGTCAGGTCCTTCCCTTCCGCCGTCGAAACTATCTTCAATGTTGATGGATCAACACAGTTCGTCATGCAAGGCTTCATTGTGGTGTCCGGACGCGGATCTTGCCACGTGAAGCTATCATGGTTAGGCATTTTGACCTTTGGCAAGGACTCTTTGTCGGCGACAAAATCGGCTGGGACAATATTATTGAGATTCAGAATATATGCGGTGAGCGCATATACATCGTCCGCCGACAGAGTCCGGGGCGTCGGAAATGGCATCGCGCGGTTGATGTAGTCCCAAAGTGTTACGGCGAACGGCCAATAGCTGCCCACCGTCGGCTCGGGACGATCAGCCGTGAGCGTGCCATTGCCGCCCGCAAGCTTGGGCCAGCGTCCCTCGCCCTCGCCAAATGTGCCGTGACAGGACGCGCACTGGTCGGCGAAAACCTCGGCGCCGTGATTCACGTCGCCCTTGCCGGGTGGCAATCCCTTGCCGTCATCGCCGCGCGCATCGATGTCCCAGCCTTTGATCTGCTCCGCCGTCGCCGGGGTGCCGTAACCGAACGGCTTGTGGGCTCCGGCCGCCAGCGCGGGTCCCGCATTCACCGCCAGCAATGCGGCCGCGAACATAAACGTTCGAAGGTTAGCCGAGCTGGACATCGTAAACGCTCCCATCGGGCTTTACCTGCCAGGTCTGGATTGAATTGTTGTGGTAGACGGAGCTGGTGCCGCGCACTTTTCGCAGCGCAGCGAGCGTCGGCTGCACGAAGCCGGTTTCGTCAACAGCGCGCGACTCGAGGAATGCGGGTTTGCCGTCCCACCGCCAAGGGATCGTGAACCGCGTCAGCGCCTTCGACAGCACAGGCTCCTTCAACTCGGCCTGACGCCAGTTCGCGCCGCCATCGGTGGAGACATGCACTTCCTTGATCCGGCCGTTGCCGGTCCATGCGAGGCCGCGGATTTCATAGAGGCCGGGCTTGTCGAGCGGCACTTCCGGGCACGGGAATGTAATCACCGATTTGGCGTCGATCAGCCAGGTGAAGCCGCGCGATTTCCCGTCCGGCATCAGGTCGGTGTATTTCGAGGTCTCCTCGCGGGTGTACCACGGCTTGTCACCGACCTTGATGCGCCGCAGCCACTTCACGCTGACATTGCCTTCCCAGCCGGGAACGATGAGGCGCAGCGGATAGCCCTGCTCGGGCCGCAACGCTTCGCCGTTCTGCGCATAGACCACGAGACAATCGTCGAGACATTTGTCGAGCGGCAGGCTTCTCGTCATGTGGGCGCCATCGGCTCCCTCGACCAGAATCCATTTCGCGTCCTTCTTCAGGCCGACCTCTTCGAGCAGCGTCGAGAGCTTCACGCCGGTCCACTCCGCGCAGCTCACCATGCCATGGGTGAACTGCAGCGAATTGAGCTG
>Ga0182735_1002193_pt1 | contig 12093 bp, 10 predicted proteins | sample eDN5th30CKraftMG_FD_128524 | JGI IMG/M metagenome (GOLD analysis project Ga0182735, IMG submission 128524) | Enriched Miracle-Growth compost microbial communities from Emeryville, California, USA - eDNA 5th pass 30_C Kraft MG (version 2) (version 2) ... | reverse complement strand
GCGAAGGCGCGAAGGGCGCAACGCGCATCCTGATGAACGATCCGGCATCGCGCGATCTGTCCGCGCCCGGCGCGCGCGCCAAAGCGTCGAAGAAGGACGCGCGCGAGCCGGCATCGGCGGGCCGCCTCGACAAGCTCGCGCATCTGGAGTTCGGCGATCCGCGCATGGCCTCGCAGATTCAACTCGCGGCGCGCGTGATCCAGCGGAAGATCCCGATCATCCTGCGCGGCCAGACAGGCACCGGCAAGGAAGTCTTCGCCAATGCGCTGCACAGCATCAGCCCCAACGGAACCGGTGCGTTCGTCGCGGTGAATTGCGCATCGCTGCCGGAGAATCTGATCGAAAGCGAACTGTTCGGATATCGCGCCGGTGCGTTCACCGGCGCGCAGCGTGAAGGCCGTCGCGGCAAGATCGTGCAGGCGAACGGCGGCACCCTTTTCCTCGATGAAATCGGCGACATGCCGCTCGCGTTGCAAGCGCGTCTTCTGCGCGTGCTCGAAGAACACGAGGTGACGCCGCTCGGCGCGGAAACGACGGTAAAGGTGGACTTTCAGCTCATCAGCGCGAGCCACCGCAATCTCGTCGAGCTCGTGCAAACGGGCATGTTCCGCGAGGACCTGTATTACCGGCTGAACGGTATCGAGATCAATCTGCCGCCGCTGCGCGAACGCGCCGATGCGCTCGCGCTCATCGGCCATATTCTCGAGACCGAAGCCGAAGAGCCGCCCGCGCTTTCCGCCGAAGCGAAGCAGGCGCTCTTGAACTATCCGTGGCCGGGCAATATCCGCCAGTTGCGGCATGTGCTGCAGATGGCGATCGCACTCTGCGACGGCCCCGAGATTCGCTGCGCGCATCTGCCGCCAGAGATCGCGAACGGCGTCACGCCGGTCACGCAAACCGCCGCACGCACGCCGATAACCGCAGCGCCGCATCTCGCCGACGATGCCGATACGTCGTCGCTCAACGCGATCCAGGTCAAGGAGCGCGAGACCGTGCTTCAGTTGCTCGACGAGCATCGCTGGAACGTGAGCAATGTCGCGAAGGTGCTCGGCATCAGCCGCAATACGCTGTATCGCAAGATGCATCGTCTGCATATCCGGCTGTCGCACGATACGCCGGGCGCATCCGACGCATGACGCAACCCACGCCCGCCCGCCGGCTCGACGAGTTCAAGCCCGACGCGCGCTTTGCGTGGTGCGTGACGGGCTCGGGCCATATGCTCGAGGAATCGATCGCGCTCGCACGGCAGCTTCCGGGCGTCGATCTGTTTCTCTCGTCTGCCGGCGAGGAAGTGCTGCCGCTCTATGGCTGGACTGTCGCGAAACTGCGCGAGCACTTCAAGGTGTTGCGCGACAACAGCGCGAGCAGCGTGCCCGTCGGCATGATCTATAACGGCGAATATCACACGGTCGTGATCGCGCCCGCGACGAGCAACACCGTCGCCAAATGCGCGTTCGGCATCTCCGATACCCTGCCCACCAATCTCTATGCGCAAGCCGGCAAGCAATGCGTGCCGGGCATCGTGTTCGCATGCGATACCGCGCCCTCCGTCATCACGCACGCCCCGCACGAATGGGTCGAAGTGAGGCCGCGCGCGATCGAGTTCGAGAACGTCGAGCGGCTCGCGCGCTTCGCGCATACCACGGTGGCCCGCTCGCTCGACGATCTCAAAGCGGCGCTCGATCAACGCCTGGCGGACCTGAAGCTCGCATGGAACACATCGTCTTCCTGACGGGACGGCTCGCGGAGCCCAGCCTTCGGCAAGTGCTCGAAAGCATCGCGCCTGTGGCCGCAGGATCGCCGTTCACATGGGAAGTGCGCGAGATCGGCCTTCAGGTCGCGGGCCTGATGACCGCCGACATGATCCGCCGGCGCGTCGCGACGCCCTTGAGCGAAGGCACGACTCGCATGATCGTGCCCGGCCGATGCCGCGGCGATCTCGACGCCCTCACCGCGCATTACGGCGTGAAGGTCGAGCGCGGTCCCGAAGAGGTGAAGGACTTGCCGCAATTCTTCGGACGCGAGGCGCGGCATGTCGATCTGTCGCGCTACGAGACGGAGATATTCGCGGAGATCGTCGATGCGCCGCGTCTCGATCTCGACGGCATCGCGGCGCGCGCGCGCGAATACAAGCGGCAAGGCGCGGATGTAATCGATATCGGCTGTCTGCCGGAAACGCCGTTTGCTCATCTCGAGGACGCGGTCGCGATGCTTAAAGAGCAAGGCTATCGCGTGAGCGTCGATTCGATGCGTGAAGAGGAACTCGTGCGCGGCGGGCGCGCGGGCGCGGACTATGTGATGAGCCTCAACGTCGATACGCTATGGATAACTGATGAAATTGCGTCGACGCCGATACTCGTGCCGCGCGAGCCCGCGGACGTCGCATCGCTCGATGCCGCAATCGACGCGATGACGAGGCGCGGCCGCGCCTTTCTCGCCGATCCGATTCTCGATCCGATTCCGTTCGGACTCGCGGCGTCCATCGCGCGTTACGTGTCGTTGCGCGAGCGTCATCCCGAAGTGCCGATCATGATGGGCGTCGGCAATGTGACCGAGCTGACCGAGGCCGACACGAGCGGCATCAACGCAGTGTTGTTCGGCATGGCGGCGGAATTGCGCATCGCCGCCGTGCTGACGACGTCGGTCAGCCTGCACGCGCGCCGCGCCGTTCGCGAAGCCGATGTCGCGCGTCGCGTGATGCACGCCGCGCGCGAAACGCAGACGCTGCCCAAAGGCATATCCGCCGATCTGTCCGCGCTGCACGCAAAGCGGCCGTTTCCGTACGATGCCGAAGAGATCGCCGCATTCGCCGCCGCCGTGCGCGATCCGAATTTTCGCGTGCAAGTATCGGCGGACGGCATACATGTCTATAACCGCGACGGGCATCACGTCGCCGTCGATCCGTTCGCGCTCTATCCCGCGCTGAAGATCGAAAACGATGGCGGGCACGCGTTCTACCTCGGCGTGCAGCTCGCGCGCGCGGAAATCGCGTGGCAGCTGGGCAAGCGCTTCGATCAGGATGAGCAACTCGATTGGGGATGCGAAGTCGATCGGCCCGATGAAGACCTGATGGCGTGGCATGCGCCCGGCAGCACAAAAAAGACAAGCTAAGGCTTCCATTTGATCGAGCAGCCGAGCGCGGGATATTGCGCTTCGGGCGCTTCGCCGTTTATCGCTACTGCGCGCATCGCTTCGAAGAGATCGCGGCGCGCATCGGGCAAAGCCTGCTTGCACGACGCATCGATTCGGCCGCGATAGTTCAGGCGCAATTCGCGGTCGAAGCCGAAGCACTCCGGCGTGCAGACCGCGCCATACGCGCGCGCGATTTCCTGCGTTTCGTCGTGCAGATACGGAAACGGCAGGTTCCATTCTTCGGCGACCGCGATCATGCGATCGAAGGCGTCGTCGGTGTAGACGGCCGCATCGTTCGAATTGATGCCTGCCACGTTGACGCCGATTTCATGCAACGCGCGCGCATCGCGGATCAGGTTCGGCATCGCGGCCTTCACGTAGGGACAGTGATTGCACATGAAGACAATCACGAGGCCGTTCTCACCCTTCAGAGAATGCGGTGTGTGCATGCTGCCGTCGGTCGCGGGGAGCACGAAACCGGATGCGATCGCGCCGAGTTCGGCAGTCGGTGATTCGGTAGGCATGATGACATCGCTCCAAAAAGGTTGCTCGAACTATTCAATGGTTGACTGCAAATAGCCTAAAATGCGGTTCCGCTAACAACATGAACTACGGCGTAATCCTTAGTTTTTTGTACTTCGCATCCGCCGTTGAACATTTCTCCACGCCTTTAAGCCTTCGCGCAGCTCTCCTTTCAACGGAGCGGCGCCGCCATCATGCAAGTCATCAGTCTTTTTCTTCACCCCTCCCGCGCAGCGCTCGACAATCATCGACACTATGCCGCCTTGCATGGGTATCGCCATATCGTCATCGACGCGGCAGACATCTATCGGAACGCGCCGGCGCAATGGCTCTTCAAGTACGAGTCGCTGCTTTCCGAAATGCACCGCGCCGAAGAGGGCGAGATCGTTTTGTTGCTGAGCGAGAACGCTGCGATCGTCGAGCCGGTGCCGCTCGACTTCGTGCTCGGCGAACGCGACTGGCTGCTCACCCGTATCAAGGACGTGCAGCCTCAACCCGATGTTCAAATCTGGCGCAACACGGCTCGGGTGCGCGCCGAGCTGCTGAAAGTCGTGAATCGCTGCCGGTTCGGATCGCCTATACCGCCAATCGAAACCGACCTGCTCGATGCCTTCGATGCATGCACGTTTCCTCGCGTTTGCGGTAACGCGCGGAACCCGATCTACGCGGTGCTCGCCGCCAGTGGCCCCCTCATGCCCGTATGGCCGCGGTTTCGCGTATTCGCGCTCGCTATCGCCGAAGAGCACGCCGATCTCTCGCGAACATGCGTGCATCCCCGGCTGCGGGAAGCGCTCATCGAGCATCTCAATGCACATCGCAACAACCATGCGCGTGCGTTCGAGGACGGCGCATCCGATGAAAGCACGATGACGGCCATGAGCACCTGCAATCCCGGACGGCCCGTGTCGATCACGACCGTCTACACGCCAGAGGCAGCGATCTACGGACGCATCGCAGAAGCGAACCTGCGTGAGTATTGCGAACGTCATGGCTATACCTTGTACGTGCATCGCGAGGTTCCGCGCCGCATCGCCGAACGCCTGCCGATGCGCGGCAATTGGGTCAAGCCTTTCCTGCTGCGCGAAAATCTCCCGCATCACGAATGGGCTTTCTGGCTCGACGCCGACACGCTCGTCAACGATCTCGACCGGCCGCTCGAGTCTTTCTGCAGCAGCCGCGATCTCGTTCTTGCGCGCGATGTCGGCACCTGGATTTTCAATTCAGGCGTGATGGGCTTTCGCCGCACGCCTGCGAATGCCGCGCTACTCGATCGGGTCATCGCAAGCGTCGAGAACGTCGATGACAAGCAAAGTCTCGTATCGGGCGGCGGGGATCAATGGCATTTCAATTGCGCGGTCTCGGAGCAGGCATCGTTGGGCAGCGAAGACATATGCAGCCTCGTTGACATCAACACGCCGTGGGGCTTTCGTGTGCCGTCGAGCTTTCTCGTTCACTATCACGGCATGTCGCCGCAGATGCGGGCGCTGCTCATGTCGTACGATCTTCGATTGCGCAGGGCCGAGATGGAACATGCGGGGATGGCTGTCGGTGATTCGGTAGGCATGAAATAGGTCCCAATTGTTTCGATTGGCGGTTTGGCATATTGGTGGGGCGATTGCACTCGGATAGCATCGAAGTTCTCCTTAACTATCCGAGGACATGAGTATATTTTCAGTGTCGAAGAAGCGCAGAAGGATCTGCCTGAAGCCGCCCGTCTCACCGAGCGGCGCTCCTCTCAGTGATACCGCTTCGCCATCGCCTCGAGTCCCATCGGCCTGATGCGATCCGCGTGTCCCGCGCAGCCGAACGCCTCGAACCGCTCGACGCATAAATCCCGCGCCGCCGCCGTCGCCGCCTTCAGCGCATGCCTCGGATCGAACTCCGACTTCGCCGACGCCATCGCGCGCCGCATCGCGCCGGTCATCGCGAGCCGGATATCCGTATCGATGTTCACCTTGCGCACGCCGTTCGCGATGCCGCGCCGAATTTCATCGACGGGCACGCCGAACGTCGCCGGTATCTCGCCGCCATGCTCGCGGATGATCGCGAGCCATTCCTGCGGCACTGACGACGAACCGTGCATCACGAGATGCGTATCCGGAATGCGCGCGTGAATCTCGGCGATGCGATCGATCGCGAGAATATCGCCGGTTGGCTGGCGGCTGAACTTGTAAGCGCCGTGCGACGTGCCGATGGCGATCGCGAGCGCATCGATGCCCGTCGCCTCGACGAACGCGCGCGCTTCGTCGGGATCGGTCAGCAGGCGATCGTGACTCAGCGCGCCTTGTGCGCCGACGCCGTCCTCGTCGCCGGCGCGCCCCGTCTCCAGCGATCCGAGACAACCCAGCTCGCCCTCCACCGACACGCCCACCGAATGCGCCGCCTCGACGACGCGCCGGCTCACGTCCACGTTGTAGTCGTATTCCGCGGGCGTTTTCTGATCGGGCATGAGCGAGCCGTCCATCATCACGGAGGTGAAGCCCGAACGAATCGCCTGCTGGCAAACCGACGGGCTCGCGCCGTGATCCTGATGCAGCACCACCGGAATATCCGGATGCGCCTCGACCGCCGCCAACACCAGATGCCGCAGATACGGCTCGCCCGCATACTTGCGCGCGCCCGCCGACGCCTGCAGGATGACCGGGCTTCTCGTCGCCTCGGCCGCCTGCATGATCGCGTGGACCTGCTCCATGTTGTTGACGTTGAACGCGGGCACGCCGTAACCGTGCTCCGCCGCGTGATCCAGCAACTGCCTCAATGCGATGAAAGCCATCGTGATGTCTCCATGCAAAACGCGAAAATCATGCGGCCACGCGGCGCGCTTCGTCGACGAGCGCATCGGTCGTCACGCCGAAGTGCGCGAACAGTTCGCTGGCGGGCGCCGATTCACCGAAGCGATCGATGCCGATCACGCCGCCATTCAGCCCGACGTACTGCCGCCAGAACGCCGTGACGCCCGCTTCGATCGCGACACGCGGCACGCCTTCGGGCAGCACGCGTTCGCGCCACGCGTTGCACTGGCGATCGAACACGGTCGTCGAAGGCATCGACACGACGCGCGCGAGAATGCCCTCTTTCTTCAGCGGCTCGACGGCGGCGAGCGCAAGCGCGACTTCCGAGCCGGTCGCGATCAACACGACGCGGCGCGCATCGCGCTCGCAAGTCGAAGGCCAGTCGGCGAGCACGTAGCCGCCGCGCTCGATGCCGTCGATCTGCGCTTCGTCGCGCGGCACGAACGGCAAAGTCTGCCGCGACAACAGCAGACACGAAGGCCGGTCGCGCTCGATCGCGCCGATCCACGCCTGCATCGTCTCGACCGTATCGCACGGACGCCACACGTCGAGGCCCGGAATCATGCGCAGCGTCGCGGCGTGTTCGATCGGCTGATGCGTCGGGCCATCCTCGCCGAGTCCGATGGAATCGTGCGTGAAAACGAACACCGTTCGCGTCTTCATCAGCGCGGCCATGCGCAGCGCATTGCGCGAATAGTCGGAGAACGTCAGAAACGTGCCGCCGAACGGCAGATACCCGCGATGCAGCGCAACGCCGTTCAGCACCGCGCTCATGCCGAACTCGCGCACGCCGAAGTGGATGTAGTTGCCCTTCTCCGGCGCGGCGCTTACATCGACCGCGTCCTTCCAGCGCGTGAGATTCGAGCCGGTCAGGTCGGCCGAACCGCCGAGCAGTTCGGGCAACGCGCGCGCCAGTCCTTCGATCGCGAGTTGCGACGCCTTGCGGGTCGCGATGCTCTGTCGCGCGCGATCCGCATCGCGCACGAGCGTATGCGCCGTGTCGCGCCAGTTCGCGGGCAACGCGCCGCGCACGCGCCGCTCGAATTCGGCGGCCTCGCCCGGAAACACGCGGCGATACGCACCGAAGCGACGATTCCAGTCGTCCTGTGCCGCCGCGCCCGCCTCGCGCGCGTCCCACAGCGCGCGTATCGGCGATGGGATCTCGAACGGCGGATGCATCCAGCCAAGCGCGTGCCGCGTCGCTTCCACTTCGTCGGCGGGAAGCGGCGCGCCGTGCACATCGTGCGTGCCGGCCATCTTCGGCGCGCCGAGGCCGATCACCGTCTTGCAGCAGATCAGCGTCGGCCGGTCCGACTCGCGCGCGAGCTGCAACGCATGCGATACGTCGTCGACATCGTGGCCGTCCACCGCGCGCACGACATGCCAGCCGTACGATTCGAAGCGCTTCGGCGTATCGTCGGTGAACCAGCCGTCGACGTGGCCATCGATGGAAATGCCGTTGTCGTCGTAAAGCACGGTGAGCTTGTTCAGCCGCAACGTGCCCGCAAGCGACGCCGCTTCGTGCGACACGCCTTCCATCAGACAGCCGTCGCCCGCGAAAACATACGTGCGATGGTCGACGATCTCATGCCCCGGCCGATTGAACTCGCGCGCGAGCAAGGCTTCGGCAAGCGCCATGCCGACTGCGTTCGTCAGCCCTTGCCCGAGCGGTCCGGTCGTCGTTTCGACGCCGGGCGTCACGCCGAATTCCGGATGTCCGGGCGTCTTGCTGCCCATCTGCCGGAAGCGCTTGATCTCGTCGATGGACAAGTCATAGCCGCTCAGATGCAGCAACGCATAGAGCAGCATCGAGCCGTGCCCGTTCGACAGCACGAAGCGGTCGCGATCGGGCCAGTCGGGATGGGCGGGATTATGTTTCAGATGACGTCCCCATAACGCGACCGCGATCTCCGCCATGCCCATCGGCATGCCGGGATGACCGGAGTTGGCCTGGCTCACGGCATCGACGGCTAGCATGCGCAACGCGTTCGCCATCTGCCGCGTGTCGGGTGAGCGATGAAGTCGGGGCAATGCTTCAGCGACGGCATTCATGTGATGCCTCCTTGGATGCGATGATGAGAAACCTTTCATGCGCGCGCGCGCCGGTCGCGTAGCTGCAGGATCATCGGCGTGAAGATGAGCTGCATCGCGAGACCCATCTTGCCGCCGGGCACGACGATCACATTCGGCCGCGACATGAACGAGTCGTGCAGCATCGTCAACAGATACGGAAAGTCGATGCCCTTCGGCTTCGCGAAGCGGATCACGACGAAGCTCTCGTCGGGCTGCGGAATCTCGCGCGACGTGAACGGGTTCGACGTATCCACGGTCGGCACGCGCTGGAAATTCACATGCGTGCGCGAGAATTGCGGGCAGATGTAGTTCACGTAATCGGGCATGCGGCGCAGGATCGTATCGACGACGGCTTCATGCGAGTAACCGCGCATCGTCTGATCGCGATGCAGCTTCTGAATCCATTCGAGATTGATGATCGGCACCACGCCGACGAGCAAGTCCGCATGACGCGCGATATCGACCTTGTCGGTGACGGCTGCGCCATGCAGGCCTTCGTAGAACATCATGTCCGTGCCGGGCGTGACGTCTTCCCATGGCGTGAAGGTGCCCGCTTCCTGCTTGTAATGCACGGCTTCGCCTTCATCGTGCACGTAGTGGCGAAACTTGCCGCCGCCGGTTTCGCCGTAGGTATCGAACAGCGTTTCGAGTTCATGCAGCAGATTCGCTTCCGGCCCGAAGTGGCTGAAGTTGACGAGACCGTCGCGTTCGCTCTGCTTCATCGCTTCGCGCATGCCGAGGCGATCGTATCGATGGAACGCATCGCCTTCGACGATCTGCGCGTTGATTTTTTCGCGCCTGAAGATATGCGTGAAGCTCTTCATGACGGTGGTGGTGCCGGCGCCGCTCGAACCGGTCACTGCAACGATCGGATGTTTGACTGACATGCGCTTGTCTCCCTGAATGTAATCGATGAGCGCCGTTTCAGATGCGGGATCAGGCTTCCGTTTCCGGCAGGAACAGCGAGCGCTCCTTGAACAAGGGCGACGTGAACGGCTTGTCCTCGCCGCGATCGTATTCGCCGTGATAGCGCTGAATGCGGTCGACTTCGTTGCGTGAGCCGAGTATCACGGGCACGCGTTGATGCAGCGCTTTCGGCTCGACATCGAGAATGCGTTCGCGCCCGGTGATCGACAGCCCGCCCGCCTGCTCGACGAGAAAGCTCATCGGGCTGGCTTCATACAGGAGACGCAGGCGGCCTTCCATCGCTGGCGTCTTGAAGTCGCGCGGATACATGAACACGCCGCCGCGCATGAGGATGCGATGCACTTCCGCGACCATCGATGCGATCCAGCGCATGTTGAAGTCCTGCGCGCGGCATCCGGTGCGGCCGTCCTTGCATTCCTGCACGTAGCGGCGCACGGGGGGTTCCCAGAAGCGCTCGTTCGATGCGTTGATCGCGAACTCGCACGAATCCTCGGGAATGCGAATATCGGAGTGCGTGAGCACGAAGTTGCCGACATCGCGTTCGAGCGTGAAGCCGTGCGTGCCATTGCCGACGGAGAGCACGAGCATCGTCGACGGGCCGTAGATCGCATAGCCTGCCGCAACCTGCTCGCGGCCCGGACGCAGAAACGCTGCATCGTTGGGCGCGTCGCTTTCGTCGCTCGCGCGCCTCAACACCGAGAAGATCGATCCGACTACGCCGTTGATATCGATGTTGGACGAGCCATCGAGCGGATCGAACGCGAGCAGATACTCGCCACGCGGATACGGCTCGGGAATCGCGTAGACGTCGTCCATTTCTTCCGACACCATGCCCGCGAGCAGACCGTCCCATTCGCAATGCTGCAGGAAGATATCGTTGGTCACAAGGTCGAGCTTCTTTTGTTCCTCGCCATGCGTATTGATCGATTGTGCCGAGCCGTGCTGTCCGCTCAACGCGCCGCGCGTCAATGCGGCCGCGATCGTCTTGATCGATGCGGCCACGTCGATCAACAGCGCGGAGAGTCCGCTCGCCGCCTCGGGTCCGGGCTTGCGGTCGAGCGTGTCGATCAGGAACTTCGATAAGGTCGTGCGTCCATCCTGCATCGCGTTCTCCTTCGAGTTATGAATCGGTGAACACGCGGCTCGCGCGGATATCGCTGGCGTCGAGTTGCATCAGCGCGTTGGCATCGGCGACACCGTTGCCGCTTTCGGCCGCGGCGAACAGCCGGTTCGCCTGACGCAGTCGCGCGCGATCCAGCGCATTGCGCACCGAACGCGCGTTGGCGAAGTTCGGCTGTCTGATGCGATGCGCGAGATAGTCTTCGAAGGCGCATCGCGCGGCGTCGTCGAAGCGGTAGTGCATGTCGCTCAGCATGTGCTCGGCGATTTGCAGAAGCTCGCCGGGCGCGTAGTCCGGAAATACGAGGTGATGCGCGATGCGCGAACGAAAGCCCGGGTTGCTATGAAAGAACGTCTCCATGCGCGACTCGTATCCCGCGAGGATCACGACGAGGTCGTCGCGCTGGTTCTCCATCGTTTGCAGCAGGATTTCAATGGCTTCCTGTCCGTAGTCGCGTTCGTTTTCCGGGCGATACAGGTAATAGGCCTCGTCGATGAAGAGCACGCCGCCCATCGCACGCTTGAGCACTTCGCGCGTTTTGGGCGCGGTATGGCCGATGTACTGGCCGACGAGATCGTCGCGTGTCACCGAGACGAGATGATTGCGGCGGATATAGCCCAGGCGATGCAGCACTTGCGCCATGCGCAGCGCAACCGTGGTCTTGCCGGTTCCGGGATTGCCCGAGAAGCACATGTGCAGCGTGGGCGCACCCGATGCGATACCGAGTGTCTCGCGGGCGCGCTCCACGAGCAGATGGGCGGCGATCTCGCGGATGCGCGTCTTGACCGGCGCGAGGCCGATGAGATCGCGGTCCAGTTCCGCCAGTACTTCGCCGATGCGCGATTCGCGATAGAGCGCCATCAGGTCGGCGTGCATCGCTTTCGCTTGCGGCGCTTCTTCGAGCGTGGCTTCGGCGTTCATGGTCGGTGTTCCTCATCAATAACGCTCGCCGCTCGGGCGATCGGTTGCGTAGGTGCGGATCGCATAGCGCTGGATGCGGCTTCTGTCGTCCTGGCGTTCGAGTCGGAAGCCTCGTTCTTCCGCTGGGCGATTCACCATGAACGAGAGGCGCATCGTTTCGAATCCGCGGACGGAGTCGAAGGCGTTTACTTTGATGTAGTGGTTCGGATACGTCTTGCGGCATTCGTTCACTTCCATCAGCACGCCGGCGGCATCGTGGAGGTCGAACATGGGGAGGCCCCACATTTCCCAATACGTATTCCTTGGATGGGGATCGTCGGTGTATTCTACCGAGCAGGCCCAGCCTTGCTCTAACGCGTAATTGATTTGTGCGGATATTTCTTCGTCGGTTAATGGTGGCAGGAAGGAGAATGTTCCTTGGGTGATGTTCATTTCGGCATCCTTAGTTTGATTGGTTCATGCTGCTTCTATGAAATCCTGTGTTCGCGGCCGTCTATTAGCGTTGCCCCTGTGCGGGGCGGCACTCACTTTCTTTGCTGCTGCAAAGAAAGTAAGCAAAGAAAGCAGCTTCCGATACGCCCGCGGTCACACGCAATTTGGGTAGTC
>Ga0182735_1002191_pt1 | contig 12108 bp, 11 predicted proteins | sample eDN5th30CKraftMG_FD_128524 | JGI IMG/M metagenome (GOLD analysis project Ga0182735, IMG submission 128524) | Enriched Miracle-Growth compost microbial communities from Emeryville, California, USA - eDNA 5th pass 30_C Kraft MG (version 2) (version 2) ... | reverse complement strand
GCCCGGCGCCGCGTCAGCGGTGACGACGTCGCGGAACAGGTCGGTCAGCGACGGGCGGACCGGCGCGAACTCGACCACGGCCCCGGCGGCCAGCGCGGCGGCGAGCGCGGCCTGCGGCCCGCTGCCGGGCGCGGACGAGGCCGACGTCGCCTCGAGGACCACCCTGGTCGCTGGGTCGGGGCTGCCGGCGGTGCGGGCTCGCCGCCCACCACCCGCACGAGCCTGCCCGGGCTCCACGACGCGCACGCCGGGGACCGTCGTCGCCCATCCCTCGGGCAGGCCCACCGTGGTCAGCGCCCACTGCGGCGTGGCGGTCGACCGGAGCTCGTCGATCGTCCCGACCGCCTCCATGCGTCCGGCCCGCACGATCCCGACACGGTCGCACAACCGCTCGACCAGCTCCAGCTGGTGGGAGGAGAACACGACCGGCACGCCCGCGTCCGCGCGCTCCTGGAGCACGGTGCTCATCACGTCGACGGCGACCGGGTCGAGCCCGGAGAAGGGTTCGTCGAGCACCAGGATCGCCGGGTCGTGGACGAGCGCGGCCGCGAGCTGCACGCGCTGCTGGTTGCCGAGCGACAGGCGCATGACGTCGTCGCCACGCCGCTCGGCGATGCCCAGCCGCTCGGTCCACGACTCCATCGCGGTGACGGCGGCTTCTCGCGTCAGCCCGTGCAGCCGCGCCAGGTAGACCAGCTGCTCGCCCACCTTCATCTGGGGGTACAGGCCGCGTTCCTCGGGCATGTAGCCCACCGTGCGGCGCAGGTCGAGGTCGAGGGGGCGGCCGTCCCAGGTCACGGTGCCGGCGTCGGCCGCGAGCACGCCCAGGGCGATGCGCATGGTCGTCGTCTTGCCGGCGCCGTTGGAACCGACGAAACCGAAGATCTCCCCGGCGCCGACCGAGAACGACAGGTCGTCGAGCGCCTGGACGTCGCCGAAGCGCTTGCGGAGGTGGGACAGCTCGAGAGAGGGCATACCCCCCATCCAAAGGAATGACAAAGATCTCGTCAAACGGACGCGCAGGAGCGCGTCGTGTCAGCTCGAGAGCGTCGGCCGCCGTTCCATGCCTGACAGGCCGTTCCAGGCCAGGTTCACGAGGTGCGCCGCGACCTCCGGCTTGGAGGGGCTGCGGGCGTCGAGCCAGTACTGCCCGGTGAGCGCCACCATGCCCACGAGCATCTGGGCGTAGATGGGGGCGACGCGCGGGTCGAGACGGCGCAGCGTGAACTGCTCGGCGAGCAGGTGCTCGACCTGGGTGGCGACGTCGCCGATGAGGCTCGAGAACGTGCCCGTGGCCTGGGCGACCGGGGAGTCCCGCACGAGGATACGGAAGCCGTCCTCGTTGTTCTCGATGTAGGTGAGCAGGGCCAGGGCGGTGCGCTCCACGAGCAGCTTCGGGTGGCCGCCGGCCTCCAGCGCGGTGCCGAGGGCCCCCGTCAACGCCTGGATCTCGCGGTCGACGACGACGGCGTACATGCCCTCCTTGCCCCCGAAGTGCTCGTAGACGACGGGCTTGGAGACGCCGGAGCGTGCGGCGATCTCCTCGACGCTCGTGCCCTCGAAGCCCTTCTCGGCGAACAGCTGGCGGCTGACGTCGAGGAGCTGCTCGCGGCGCTCCTTGGCGGTCATGCGCGAGCGGGACGAACGCTTGGGGTCGGGAACCATGGTTCTCATCTTCCACCATCGCGTGCGGGGCCGGCCGTGGGCGTCCGCCCTCCTCGTGGCTGGGCCGAGCCGTCGTGGGAGGTCGCGCGGGGGCCGATGCCGTCCCTGAGCGTCGTGGCTGGCAGACTGGTGGGTGCGTCAGCGCGCGATCCGCCTTGGTGTAATCGGCAGCACACGGGTTTTTGGTGCCCTTGGTCCAGGTTCGAGTCCTGGGGGCGGAGCCGACGGGAGGGGTGAGAGGCTCGACCGGACGGGGTCGGGCACCGCCGACCGGCCTGCGCCGACGGCGGTAGAGTGTGACTGCGATTCTGGTCTCACTCGCTCGTCGACAGGAGCTCTTCGTGGCGGAAGCCTCGTCCACCTCCGTGATCGTCCTCGCCGCAGGCGCAGGAACACGGATGCGATCCGCAACTCCGAAGGTGCTGCACCGTCTGGCAGGTCGCTCCATGCTGGGGCACGCCATCCACGCCGCCCAGGGGCTCGAGCCCTGGCGCATCGCCGTCGTCGTGCGCCACGAGCGGGACGCCGTCGCGAGCCACGCCCTCGACGTCGACCCGTCGGTGCTCATCGCGGACCAGGACGAGGTGCCCGGGACCGGTCGTGCGGTCCAGTGCGGGCTGCGCGCCCTCGACGGTGCCGTCCAGGCCCAGCACGTGATCGCGAACGGCGCGACCGAGGTCGTGGCTGACGCCGTGCTCGCCGGTGCGGTCGTCGTCATCGCCGGTGACGTGCCGCTGCTGGACTCCGGCACCCTGGCCGAGCTGCTCGCCGCGCACCACGAGGCCGGGAACGCCGTGACGGTGCTCACCACCGAGGTCGAGGACCCGACCGGCTACGGCCGCATCGTGCGAGACCCCGCCACCGGGACGGTCGCCGCGATCGTCGAGGAACGCGACGCGGACGACGCGCAGCGCACGATCACCGAGATCAACTCCTCGGTCTACGTGTTCGACGCGGGTCTGCTGCGCGAGGCGCTCGGCGAGATCGGCACCGACAACGCCCAGGGCGAGCTCTATCTCACCGACGTCCTCGCGATCGCGCACCGCCGCGGCCTGGGTGTGCGGGCCGTGCGGACCGAGGACCGCTTCGTCGTCGAGGGGGTCAACGACCGCGTGCAGCTCGCGACGCTCGCCCGCGAGCTCAACGACCGGATCCTCACCGAGTGGATGCTCCAGGGCGTCACGGTCGTCGACCCCGCGACGACCTGGGTCGACGTCGACGTCGACCTGGCCCAGGACGTGACGCTGCTGCCCGGCGTCCAGCTCCACGGCGCCACGAGCGTCGCGAGCGGCGCCACCATCGGGCCGGACACCACGCTCACGGACGTCGAGGTGGGCGAGCGGGCGACCGTCGTGCGCTCGCACGCCTCGCTCGCCGTCATCGCGGCCGGTGCGACCGTGGGACCGTTCAGCTACCTGCGCCCCGGTGCCGAGCTGGGCGAGGGAGGCAAGATCGGCGCCTTCGTCGAGGTGAAGAACGCGACGATCGGCAAGGGCTCGAAGGTGCCGCACCTGAGCTATGTGGGCGACGCCACGATCGGGGAGCGCAGCAACATCGGCGCGGGCACGATCTTCGTCAACTACGACGGCGTCAACAAGCACCACAGCACGGTGGGCGACGCGGCGCGCACGGGGGCCAACAACATCTTCATCGCGCCCGTGAACATCGGGTCGGGCGCCTACACCGGCGGTGGCACGGTCGTCCGCTTCGACGTGCCGGACGGCGCCCTCGCGGTGAGCGCTGGCAACCAGCGGATCGTCGAGGGCTGGACCGAGCGCCGTCGTCCTGGCACGGAGTCCGCCGAGGTGGCCGCTCGCCTGCGCGAGCCGGACGGTCCGGTCGCCCCGAACCTCGGCAGCCAGGCGCGCGCCGAGCAGGAGCGCGCGGCCGGCGGCGGCGCGCTCCCCACACCGTCCGAGCCCGTCCAGGTTCGGCCCACCACCGGCAACGGTGCCACCCCCTCCACCCGAACCGAAGGAACCGACCGATGACTGTCCCGCTGTCCGAGGACGCCCACAAGCGACTCATCTTCGTCTCGGGCCGAGCGCACCCCGAGCTCGCGGTCGACGTCTCGCGGGAGCTGGGGGTGGAGCTCTCGCCGACCAAGGCGTACGACTTCGTCAACGGCGAGATCTACACGCGCTTCGGTGAGAGCGTGCGCGGTGCGGACGTGTTCGTGCTGCAGTCGCACACCGCGCCGATCAACCAGTGGATCATGGAGCACCTGATCATGGTCGACGCGCTCAAGCGCGCCTCGGCCAAGACCATCACCGTGGTCATGCCGTTCTACGGCTACGCGCGCCAGGACAAGAAGCACCGCGGGCGCGAGCCGATCTCGGCGCGGCTGATGGCGGACCTGTTCAAGACGGCCGGGGCGGACCGCCTCATGGCCGTGGACCTGCACACCGCGCAGATCCAGGGCTTCTTCAACGGGCCGGTGGACCACCTGTGGGCCATGCCGCTGCTCACCGACTACGTGCGCACGCGCGTCGACGTCTCGAACGTCACCGTCGTCTCGCCCGACGCCGGCCGCATCCGTGTCGCAGAGCAGTGGGCCGAGCGTCTCGGCGGCGGGCCGCTCGCCTTCGTGCACAAGACGCGTGACATCAACGTCCCGAACCAGGCGGTCGCCAACCGTGTCGTGGGCGACGTCGAGGGTCGCTCCTGCGTGCTCGTCGACGACCTCATCGACACCGGTGGCACGATCGCGGGCGCGGTGCGCGTGCTGCACGAGGCCGGTGCCAAGGACGTGATCGTCGCCGCCACGCACGGCGTGCTCTCCGACCCGGCCGCGCGTCGCCTCCAGGACGCGGGCGTGCGCGAGGTCGTCGTCACCGACACGCTGCCGATCACGGCCGACAAGCGCTTCCCCGAGCTGACCGTGCTCTCGATCGCCCCGGTGATCGCTCGCGCGATCCGCGAGGTCTTCGACGACGGCTCCGTCACCTCGCTGTTCGAGGGGCAGTAGCCCGAGCCTCTCCCTCACCGCCGGTCGCGCTCTGGTGCGCGACCGGCGTGCGGGCGTGCGGGAACGTCATCCGGAGCTCGGTCCCGGTGCCGAGCTCGCTCGTGACGTCGATGGTGCCGCCGTGCGCCTCGACGATCGCCCGGGTGATCGCCAGCCCGAGGCCGATGCCCGGGACGGCGTTGCGCGTGGCGGTCGAGGAGCGGTAGAAGCGGGTGAACAGCTGGTCGATCTCGTCCGGTGGGATGCCGATCCCCGTGTCGCAGACGGTGATCGTCAGGCGGTCCTCCTCGTCGGCGACCGCGACGTCGACGTGACCGCCCTGGGGCGTGAACTTGATCGCGTTCGAGACCAGGTTGTCGATCGCCTGGGTCAGGCGCACGGGGTCTGCCATCACCCTCACCGGCCCGGCGGGCATGTGCCCGGTGAGGGTCACGCCGGCCTCTCCGGCGCGGGGTGCCGCCGACTCCAGAGCGTCCGACACGACCGGGACGACGTCCACCTCGCGCAGGTCGAGGCGCAGGTGCCCGCTGCTGACCTGGGCGCTGAGCAAGAGGTCGCCGACGAGGGTGAGCAGGCGTCGGGCGTTGCGGTCGACCACGTCGAGGAGCTGCTGCTGCTCCTCGGTGAGCGGCTGCGCGGGGTCGTCCTGGAGCAGGTCCACGTAACCGAGGATCGAGCTCAGCGGCGTGCGCAGCTCGTGGGAGACCATCCCGACGAACTCGTCCTTCGCACGTGCCGCCTCGGCAGCCCGCGTCTCGTCGGAGACGACCAGGAGGTAGCCCAGGCCGCGTCCCGCGGAGTCGGTGCGCGGCGTGACGGTGAGCCTGGCGGGGAAGACCTGTCCGTCGCCGGTGACCAGGTCGAGGGTCCGGTCCACGGGCACGCCGTCGCCGGCGAGCCCGAGCAGCATCCGGACGCCGGGGCCCAGCGGGTCGGCGCTCGTCTCGCCACCTGCCGGGGCGTCGGCCTCGGCGTCGAGCACCGACACGGTGCTCGTGGGGAAGATCGCGCTCACGAGCATGCCGTCGGTCGCCTCCTGCGCCGAGACCGCGAACAGCTGCTCGGCGCCGGGGTTCCAGCCCTGCACGTCGCCGTCGAGATCCGTGCTGATGACGGCCTGGGACGTGGTCGCGTTCCAGACGCTCTCGAACATCGCCAGGAGCTCGCGGTAGCGCAGCTCGCTCTCGCGCAGCTGCCACACCTTCTCGTCCTTCTCGGCGAGGGCGACAGAACGTTGCGCGGCGAGCTCCTCGGCGAGCGCGGCGCGGCTGCGCTGCAGGCGCGAGAGCTCGTTCACGATGGCGGCGACGATGGCGTAGGTCACGGGAGCGATCACACCCCGCAACCACTCGACGCTGTTGGCCGGCGGGTCCGAGAAGTAGGGGACCAGGAGCGCTAGAGAGGTCAGCCCCGCGACCACGAAGACGTGGCGGATGCCAGGAGCCGCTGCGATCCACACCACGGGCAGCAGCACGAAAGCGCCGAACAACGAGGCGAAGCCGCCGGTGCCGGCGCGGAACAGCCCGAGACCGACGATGTCCGCCATGGGGACGACGAGGGCCAGCGCGCTGTCGTCCTTCCCGCGCACCGTGAGGCAGACGGCCAGGAGGGTCGCGGCCGCCACGACGCACACGCCCGAGACCGCCTCCGGCAGGCGCACCGTGGCGATGCTCGGCACCGTGGCCACGAGCACGACGCCGACCACGAGGACGACCGCCGTCGGCGCCTGCTTCACGAGGGTCGTCGGCCGGTCGAGGAGCGCCCGGTATCGCCGCGCCACCGGGTTCGGGATGCTCATACGAAGTAGATCTGTCGTAGGACGACGACCGCCACGACCACCGCGAGGGCGAGCAGGGCCTTGGGCACCAGACGCCTCTCGAGGCGGGCGTCGCGGTCGATGCCCTCGCGGACCTCCGCCTCGTCCACCTCCGTCTCGCGGGCCGTCGCGGCGTGCCGTCCTCGGCGCGGACCCTCGTCGCTCATCCGAGCACCCTCCCGGTCTTCTCGGTCTTCACCCACGAGGCGTCGGCGCGGCGCCACTCCTTGACGTACGAGTCGACGGTGATGGCGCACAGCACCGACCCGTACCCGACGAGGTACACGAGCAGGGGCGACAGCACCCGCCCCACCCGGGTGCGCTCGACCAGGCGCGCGAGCCACGCCCCGAGCATCGCGAGCGGACCCCACAGGTAGATGGCGACGGTCCACCACAGCCGGCCGTCGTCGGTGAGCCGCAGCTCGAAGATCCGGGGGACGCGGTTCTCGAGCAGCCCCGGGAGGACCGCCGCGACCATGACGAAGAACGCCCCCAGCCCCGGGAACATCAAGGCCTCGAACCACGCACGTCGGCTCGTGCGGCCGTCGAGCTGGAGCGCCAGCAGGGTCGACTACAGATAGGTGCAGGCGGCGGTGATCCACATCGTGCGGAAGACGACCTCCGCGACGTCGCTGTGGCGCAGCAGCAGGACGAGCAACGCCAGCGAGGCGACGAGCATGAGCGCGGGCAGCAGGAAGGTGCTGAACCAGATGGCGCCGAACGCGAGGCCGCCCAGCCGGTGCGTGCGGCTCGGCCGGAACCAGAGCCGACGGTAGTGCCGGGTGACCTGCACGTTGCCGCGCGCCCACCTCAGGCGCTGCTTCCACAGCCCGTCGATGGTGCGCGGCTCCTCGGCGAGGACGAGAGCGTGGGGCTCGAACACCATCCGGCGACCGCGCAGCTGCGACTCGAAGGTCGTCATCGTGTCCTCGGCCAGGGAGCCGGTCGGGATGCGGCCGCCGATCGCCTCGAGGTTCTCGCGCGAGTGCAGCTGCGCACCACCGGCGAGGCACACGATCGCGCCCAGCACGTTCTGGGCACGACGGGAGGCGAGCTGGGCGTACACGTACTCGATGGAGATGAACCGGGTCAGGTAGCTGCGGTCGCGGCTGCCCTCGGCGATGTAGGCGGTGACACCGCCCACGTGCGGGTCGGCGAGGTGGCGGGTCATCCGGGACAACGAGGACGGGGTGAAGATGACGTCGGCGTCCATGATGAGGACGGCCTCGGCCCAGGGCTCGGCGAGGATGCGCTCGATCCCGTGGTTGAGGGTGTGGGCCTTGCCCTCACCGCCCTTGCCCCGCCTCAGGTGGAAGACGCGGCCGGGGTTCGCGAGCGCTCGGCCGCTCACGACCTCGGGCGTGCTGTCGGTGGACGCGTCGTCGACCACGTACACCCGGATCCGGTCGGCGGGGTAGTCGAGGGCGAGCATCCGGTCGATCGAGGCACCGATCACGCTGCCCTCGTTCCAGGCGGGGACCACCACGGCGACCCGCGGCAGGTACGGCGCGGCGTGGCGGTAGTGGTTGACGACGGCGTGGAAGGGCACCAGGAGGTACTGGAACGCGGTCGACAGCACGGGGACGACCCCCGCCACGACGCAGAGCAGCAGGACGAGGACGACCACGGTGTCCGCGACAGCGATGACGTCATGGCTCACGGCGTGCTCTTCTCGAGGTCGTCGAGGAGCCGGACGACGCGGTCGTAGCGGCCCACGTCGCTCGCGTGATGGCTGTCGGTCGAAGCGACCAGCGCCACCCCGGCGGCGCGCGCCGCGGCGAGCGCGTGCGGACCCGGGCACCCCCACTTCTCGTTCACCTCGACGATCGTGCCCGTCGAGGCCGCTGTGCGGGCCCAGGCACCGAGACGCTCGGCACCCAGCAAGGACTCGTCCAGCCCGATCTTGGGCAGGATCGAGAAGCAGTGCGCCAGCTGGTTGCCGGGATACCGGCCCATCGCCGCGACGAGCGCGCCCACCAGCAGGTCGAGGAGGTCGTCCGGCGAGGTGTCCTCGGCCAGCAGCTCGCGCGCCTGCGAGGGCGACAGCGGTCCGTCCGGCCCCGGCAGCTGGTGGTCGGCGATGAGCACGCGGTCGACACCCGGGGGCAGCGGGGGGAGGTCGAGCGTGCCCGACGCGTCGAGGATCTTGGTCTCGACGCCGGTGCTCACGGTGAGGCCCTCGGGTATGTCCAGCGCCCGGACGGCGGCCACGAGCTCGGGCACCCAGGTCGTGTCGCGGCGCACGTGGTCGACGAGGCACAGCGAGGTGAGACCGACCTCGTGGGCCGCGGCGACGTTCTCCGTGAGCGTCGAGCGGGCGTCGTCGGAGAAGGTCGAGTGCACGTGGTGGTCGCCGCGCAGCTCGGGGTGGGCCCGGCGCGGGCGGGGCGTGCTGTTCGCCGCGGGCATCACAGGGCCTCGTCCTGGTGCCCCGCGTGCTGCGAGACGAGCACCTCAGCCGGGTCGAGGACGACGTCCTCGAGGAACCGGACGGAGGCGACCTCGCGGAACGGGACCCGTTCGGGCAGAGCGCGACCCGTGAAGAGGTCGACGACGAGCGAGGGGATGTCGACCCCGGCGGCGATCGTCAGGGGAAGCGCGCCGGGGAATCGCGGGTTCACCTCCAGGAGCATGGCGCGGCCCGTCCGGTCTCGGCGCAGCTGGACGTTGGCGACGCCGACCAGGCCGACGGCGCGCGCGACGGCCGCGGCGGTCTCCTCGAGCTCAGGGTCGTGCACCGTGCGCCCGGCGATCGCCACGCCGGAGTCGACGCGCGCCCGGACGCGGGGGACGGCGGCGACGACGTTCCCCTCCGCGTCCGCGAGGACGTCCACCGAGTACTCGTCGCCGGGGAGCAGGTCCTGGACGATCAGCCCCTCGTCGAGGGGCAGCGCCTCGAGCGCGGCGCGGTCCGGCACCGTCCGCACCCCGCGGCTGCCGGCGCCTGAGCGCGGCTTGGCGAAGACCGGGAAGTGCCAGTCGACCGCGTTCGCGTCCGTCCCGGCGAGCACCGTGCGCGGGACGCGCCCGGTGCCGAGGCACCGATCGGCGAGCGCGAGCTTGTCGAGGCACGTGGTGAGGGTGTCCGTCGACGGCGCGGCCAGCACGGCCGGCGCGAGCTCGCCCCGCCGGTCTGCGAGGGCGGCGAGCTCGACGTCGACCGTCGAGACGACGACGTCGATCGCGTCCTGGGCGACCAGAGCCGCCAGAGCCGGGACGAACACCGGCGCTGCCCCGGGCTCCACGAGCCGTCGCTGCTCGGCGGGGACGAGGTACAGGCCGCTGGCCCACCCGTCCATGTCGGCGGCGAGGACGGTCAGGTCGTCGCGGCGCAGCAGCGAGCGGATCACGGCGACCCCGGCGGGACCGCCGGCTCCGGTGACGAGGACTCGGAGGGTCATCGGCGTCGTGCCTCCCGGCGGTCGGCGGTGATGGTCAGGTCGCTCGTCTCTCGCAGGATCTCGAGCGGCTCGACGTTCGAGCCCTGGCCGAACCGCGACCAGTACCGGGCCGTGGCCCGCACGAGCTCCTCGTCGAGGTAGTCCCGCAGGCCGGTCTGCGAGCCGAAGCAGGCGAGCAGCTCGAGCTTGCGCTCCACGAGACCGTCGATGGAGACGAATCGCGTGGGCCGGAAGTCGATCGTGGCCGACGGGCTCTGGTAGCAGGCCACGGTCCCGACCGCGCGGGAGGCGACCATGGTCGCCTCGTGGACGGCGCGGTGGTCCTGGTGCCGGTCGTGGATCGAGTGGGTGTAGACGATCGTGGGCGCGACCTGGCTCACGACCTCCTCCACGAGACGCACGGTGGGTCCGGTGCCGACGATCTCGGTGTCCACGAGGTCCTTGAGGAACAGCCGCGCCCCGAGCAGCTCGGCCGAGGCGAGAGACTCGTGCTGGCGACGGTCCGCCTCACCGCCGCGTGCTCCGCGCGACAGCGTGAGGACGGTGATGCTGTCGCCCGCCGCGCTGTGCCCGGCGAGGATGCCGCCGACCCCGATCTCGACGTCGTCGGGGTGCGCGCCGACGGCGAGGACGGTCTGGCGGGGCGCGGTGCGCGCGCCTCGCGCGGCCCTCCTGGGCGAGCCGGACGACGGTCTGCACGAGGTGCGCGTTGTCCAGGGGCTTCGTGAGGAACTCGTCGGCCTGCTCGCGCAGCGCCGAGACGGCGTAGTCGACCGAGACGTGCGCGGTCATGACGACGACCGGCATCCAGGGGGCCCGCTCGCGGATCGTGCGAAGCATCTCCAGGCCGCTCGTGCCACGCATCTCGATGTCTGTGACCACGACGTCCGGGAGATGCTCGTCGAGGAGCTCCAGGGCGGTCGCGGCGTCGAGCGCGACGTCCACGACGCTGCCGGCCCTGCGCTCCAGGACGCGTGCGACGAGCTGGGCGAGGTCCGGGTCGTCGTCGACCACGAGCACACGGCGGTCTTCCTCGGTCACCGGGTCCCCCTCCAGCCGTCGGGCGCGTCCTGACGAGGCTATCCGACCGCCGCGTCGCCGGCAGACGGTCCGCGCCAGGCCGGTCGGCGTCGCGCGCCCGCCACCCGCGGAGGCCTCGCGCAGGCCCTCCGGGACCGGGTACACTGTTGAGGTTGCCTCGGCGAGGGACGAGTGACGGGTGGGGTGCACCTCAGGTGCTGACCCCCGGTCCGGTGGCACCGCATCCGACAGGATCGGCGCCCCGTCCGTGATCGACAGGGCGTCGCACGCACGCGTGCCCGTCGCCTGCCCCACGCCTAGGCGGCACGCCGTCGCTCCCTCTGGCGACTGGCTCGCATACTGAACTCATCGGAGTCCTTCGTGTCTGACATCAAGCTTGCTGCTGAGCCTCGTTCCGAGTTCGGCAAGGGTGCCGCCCGCCGCCTGCGCCGTGACGGCAAGGTCCCCGCGGTCCTCTACGGCCACGGCACCGACCCGCTGCACGTCGCGCTCCCGGGCCACGACACCTTCCTGGCGCTCAAGCACCACAACGCGCTCTTCGAGCTGACCTCCGAGGGCGAGACGCACCTCGCGGTCGTCAAGGACGTCCAGCGCGACCCGATCCGCAACGTCATCGAGCACGTGGACTTCCTCCTCGTCAAGAAGGGCGAGAAGATCCAGGTCGAGGTCGACGTCGTCGTCGTCGGCGAGTCCGCGCCGGGCACGATCCACGTCGTGGAGACCCAGCAGCTCACCGTCGAGGCCGAGGCCACGAACCTCCCGACGAGCATCGAGGTCGACATCACGGGCCTGGCCGCCGGGCAGCACGTCACCGCCGGCGACGTGAAGCTGCCCGAGGGCACCACGCTCGCGGTCGACGCGGACCACCTCATCGTCGCGATCTCCGAGCCGCGCGGCGAGGCTGCCGACGAGGCTGCGGACGCCGCCGTGGCCGCTGCCGCCTCGGCCGCCTCCGCTGCTGCTGCGGACGCCTGAGCCGTACCGATCATCTAGCCTGACCACAGCGGCGCCCGCACCTTCCGGGGTGACGGGCGCCGCTGTCGTCGGAGGCGGTCGCCCCGCGACGCACCACCTGCCGCACCACCTGCCGCACCACTGACCAGGAGGAACCCCGTGCCCACCGATTCCTGGCTCGTCGTCGGCCTGGGCAACCCTGGGCCGCAGTACGCGGGGAACCGGCACAACGTCGGCCAGATGGTCGTCGACGAGCTCGCGCG
>Ga0182735_1002189_pt1 | contig 12114 bp, 11 predicted proteins | sample eDN5th30CKraftMG_FD_128524 | JGI IMG/M metagenome (GOLD analysis project Ga0182735, IMG submission 128524) | Enriched Miracle-Growth compost microbial communities from Emeryville, California, USA - eDNA 5th pass 30_C Kraft MG (version 2) (version 2) ... | reverse complement strand
TTCTTGATAAACCCACACCAAATTGTGCATACAACTGCTCTCCAACTGTACGTACACGACGATTTGATAAATGGTCAATATCATCCACCTCGGCTTTTGAATTAATAAGGTTTATAAGATATTTTACAATTGCAATGATATCTTGCTTAGTAAGAACCTTTATCTCATCAGGCGTATCTAGCTTTAATTTACGATTAATCCGATAACGGCCTACATCACCCAGATCATAACGCTTATCCGAAAAGAATAAACGGTCAATAATTCCACGAGCTGTTTCTTCGTCAGGTGGTTCTGCATTACGCAATTGACGATATATATGTTCTACTGCTTCTTTCTCTGAATTAGAAGTATCTTTTTGTAAAGTGTTGTAGATAATCGAGTAATCAGCATTGCTAGCTGAATCCTCTTTTGATAAGATGATAGTTTTAGCACCTGAATCAATAATCATATCAATATGATCATCTTCCAGTACCGTTTCACGCTCTAAAATAATCTCATTACGATCAATTGATACAACTTCACCTGTATCTTCATCCACAAAATCTTCTACCCATTTTTTAAGAACACGAGCAGCTAATTTTCTTCCTAATAGTTTTTTTAGACCTGATTTACTAACTTTTACTTCATCAGCTAATTCAAACAGCTCAAGAATATCTTTATCTGAATCATAGCCGATCGCACGAAGCAAAGTAGTAACAGGAAATTTCTTTTTACGATCAATATATGCATACATCACGTTGTTAACGTCAGTTGCAAATTCAATCCATGAACCTTTAAAAGGGATAACACGGGCAGAGTATAGCTTAGTACCATTTGTGTGACGGCTCTGGCCAAAAAATACACCCGGCGATCGATGAAGCTGAGATACAATCACTCGTTCAGCACCATTGATAACAAATGTTCCTTTCGGAGTCATATAAGGAATAGTTCCTAAATATACATCCTGAACAATTGTTTCAAAATCTTCATGTTCTTCATCATTACAAGATAAACGAAGTTTAGCTTTTAACGGAACGCTATAAGTTAAGCCTCGTTCAATACATTCCTGAATATCATAACGTGGCGGGTCAATAAAATAATCTAGAAATTCAAGAACAAAAATGTTTCTTGAATCAGAAATTGGGAAGTTTTCAGAAAATACTTTGAATAGCCCTTCCTGGTGACGGTTGTCAGAAGTAGTTTCTAATTGAAAAAACTCCATAAAAGATTGAAGTTGCACGTCCAGAAAATCAGGGTAATCAATAACCTTTTTGCTGGTAGCAAAATTTACTCTTTCGTTACGAATATCTTTATTTGCCAAGGGAATAAGAATTTAGTTTAAAAATAAACTGCGCGTTAGACTATATTTTTTATCCTAAAAGGAAACTTGCAAAGTCAAAACAAGTAATATTACTTTTTTCTCCAAACAGCAATAGACCCCGGAAGATTACCGGAGTCTAATGCCATAAGTACTATATTAGAGACTATTTAATCTCAACAGTAGCTCCAGCTTCTTCTAGTTGTTTTTTCAAAGCTTCAGCTTCGTCTTTAGCAACACCTTCTTTTACAGGTTTAGGTGCACCATCAACTAATTCTTTAGCTTCTTTAAGTCCAAGACCAGTTAAATCTTTTACTAATTTAACAACTCCTAATTTTGAACCACCAGCTTCTTTTAAAATAACATCAAACGATGTTTTTTCTTCAGCTGCGGCAGCAGCGTCACCACCGCCTGCTGCAGGTCCTGCTACTGCTACTGCTGCTGCAGCCGGCTCAATGCCATACTCATCTTTTAAGATTTGAGCTAACTCGTTAACTTCTTTTACTGTTAAGTTTACTAATTGTTCAGCAAACGATTTTAAATCTGCCATTTTATTTAATTTTTTTTAATTGTGCTTTATAATAATAAATTCCCGAATCTTATGAGGTGTCCGTTAACCTTCTTTTTCTTGTAAAGTTTTAACAATACCTGCAAGTTTATTTCCGCCAGATTGTAAAGCAGAAATAACATTTTTAGCAGGAGACTGTAGTAATCCGATGATATCACCAACAAGTTCTTCTTTTGATTTCAGGCTTGCTAATAAATCAACTTTGTCATCACCAATGAATACCGCACTATCAATATATGCACCCTTCAAAATCGGCTTAGGACCTGTTTTGCGAAGCTCTTTTATCAATTTAGCAGGTGCACTACCGGTTGAAGAAAATAATAGAGTAGAGGATCCTTTTAAGATATCACTAAACTCATTTGAATCTACACCAGCTTCTTGCATTGCTTTCCGAATTAAAGTATTCTTAGCTACTTGCATCAGAATACCATTTTCGAAACATTTGCGACGAATATCGGTTACTTTTTCTACAGTTAAATCAGCAGTATCGGCAATATAAAAATTACCATTCGTCTTAATCTGATCTACTAAAGCTTCTACAATTTCTTGTTTTTCTTCTTTTCTCATGATTAGATTCCTGCTACTGATTTAGTTTCAACTTGAATACTCGGGCTCATTGTTGATGAGACGTGTATACTTTTAAAGTATGTTCCTTTAGCTGCAGAAGGTTTTAATTTAGAAATAGTTTGAAGAATTTCCAACGCATTTTCATAAATCTTATCTGCAGGGAAAGACACCTTACCTATTGAAGCATGAATGATTCCGGTTTTATCAACCTTGAAATCAATTTTACCACCTTTTACATCTGTTACAGCTTTACCAACTTCTTGGGTAACCGTACCTGATTTCGGATTTGGCATCAAGTTACGAGGGCCTAATATACGACCTAACTTCCCAACTTTAGCCATAACACTCGGCATTGTAATAATGATATCAACGTCTGTCCATCCTCCTTCAATTTTGCTGATATATTCATCTAAGCCTACATAATCTGCACCGGCGGCTTTAGCTTCTTCCTCCTTATCCGGAGTACAAAGTACTAAAACTCGTACGGTTTTACCAGTTCCGTGAGGCAAAGTCGAAATACCACGAACCATTTGATTTGCTTTACGTGGATCAACGCCTAAACGAACGTCAATATCTACGGATGCATCAAATTTAGTAGTGGTAATATCCTTCACTAAAGCAGATGCTTCTCGTAACGAATATACTTTACCAGCTTCAATTTTGGTAAGTGCCGTTTTTTGATTTTTTGTTAATCTAGCCACTTTTTAAATTGATTTCTGTTAATTAATTTTTCCAGGGCGCATCTCCGCTAACGGTGATACCCATACTACGTGCTGTACCAGCAACCATTCTCATGGCTGAATCAACAGTAAACGCATTTAAATCGGTCATCTTATCCTTTGCAATGGCTTCTACCTGTTCCCAGGAAACAGAACCTACCTTTTTACGGTTTGGCTCGCCAGAGCCTCCTTTCAATCCGGTTGCTTCAATTAATTGAATTGCAACAGGAGGAGTTTTAATGATAAAATCAAAGGATTTATCGGCGTAAACAGTGATAACAACAGGTAATACTTTACCAGGTTTGTCCTGGGTACGTGCATTAAACTGTTTGCAAAATTCCATAATGTTCACCCCTTTTGCACCTAATGCAGGTCCAACAGGAGGTGACGGGTTGGCAGCACCACCCTTCACTTGCAATTTTACTAAAGCACTGACTTGTTTTGCCATTTTCGATTTTAATTTAATTACTAAATGTTTGTTAGTAAGTTGGAAGCATATAACGTAACATTTACTTGTATTCTATTCCTTTTCTACCTGCATGTAGTTTAATTCAAGCGGTGTTTTCCGACCAAAAACCTTAACCATAACTTTAAGTTTTTTCTTATCCTCATTCACCTCTTCAATTTCTCCTGTAAAACCATTGAACGGACCATCAATAACTTTCACAGATTCACCTACAAAGTAAGGGACGTTGATAATCTCTGCCTGCTCAGACATTTCATCAACTTTACCCAATATACGATTCACTTCTGCCAAACGAAGAGGAATTGCATTTCCTTCTTTGTCTCCCAGAAATCCGATCACACTATTAATTCCTTTAATCAGATGTTCAATTTCACTATTAAGTGCAACTTCAATTAACACATAACCCGGATAAAAGTTTCGCTCCTTAGCAATTTTCTTTCCATCCCGCATTTGGTAATACTTTTCCATCGGTATTAAAACCTGCGGAACCAAGTGAGTTATACCCAAGCGATTAATTTCAGCTTCGATATACTGCTTCACCTTCTTTTCCTTACCACTTACGGCACGCACTACATACCACTTTAGTTGTTGATCTACCATCAGTTTTAATTTTTAGCCTACTGACTGATAAAACAGTTTCAAGATAGAACTTGAAGACTCATCCATTGCTAAAATTATTAATGCTATAATTAGCGAGGCAATTAATACTACTACAGCAGAATTTTGCAATTCTCCCCAAGTAGGCCAAGTAACCTTATGGATCATCTCATTATAAGATTCTTTAAAAAACTCAAGTACACTAGCCATATAATATACATTTTGCACGGGCACAAGGATTCGAACCCTGATCAAAGGTTTTGGAGACCTCTATTCTACCATTGAACTATGCCCGTAGTAACTTATAATAAAGTACCTTGTCTATGTCAAGGTACTTTATCGTTATTGTTATTTTTACAGATTTAATCTTAAGCTGTAATTTCAGTTACCTGTCCGGCACCTACGGTTCTACCACCTTCACGGATAGCGAAACGAAGTCCTTTTTCCATTGCAATAGCATTAATCAATTTAACATTGATAGTAACGTTATCACCAGGCATAACCATTTCAACACCTTCTTGAAGAGTAATCTCTCCGGTTACGTCTGTAGTACGGAAATAGAATTGAGGACGATATTTATTAAAGAATGGTGTATGACGACCACCTTCTGCCTTAGATAATACGTAAACCTCAGCTTTGAAGTCAGTATGAGGAGTTACCGAACCTGGCTTACAGATAACCATACCACGACGGATATCAGTTTTTTCAATACCACGTAATAATAAACCTACGTTGTCTCCAGCCTCTCCTCTATCTAATATCTTACGGAACATCTCAACCCCTGTTACTACAGATTTTAAGTTTTCAGCACCCATACCTAAGATATCAACTGAGTCACCAGAGTTAATAATACCTCTTTCAATACGGCCTGTAGCTACTGTACCACGACCAGTGATCGAGAATACGTCTTCTACCGGCATCAAGAAAGGAAGGTCAGTTAAACGTGCAGGAACTGGAATGAACTCATCAACAGCTTTCATCAGTTCTAACATTTTCTCAACCCACTGAGGCTCTCCGTTTAACGCACCTAATGCAGATCCACGAATTACCGGAACATCATCTCCTGGATATTCGTAGAACGATAATAGCTCACGAATTTCCATTTCAACTAAGTCTAATAACTCAGGATCATCAACCAAGTCCGTTTTATTCATAAAAACAACCAATGCAGGTACACCAACCTGACGGGCTAATAAGATATGCTCACGAGTTTGAGGCATAGGTCCGTCAGTTGCTGCAACAACGATAATTGCACCGTCCATCTGAGCAGCTCCAGTAACCATGTTTTTCACATAGTCAGCGTGTCCAGGGCAATCAACGTGCGCATAGTGACGTGATTCAGTTGAATATTCAACGTGTGATGTATTAATAGTAATACCACGTTCCTTCTCTTCAGGAGCAGAGTCAATTGAATCAAATGAACGAGCTTCTGAATAACCAGCATCAGCTAAAACTTTAGTAATAGCTGCTGTTGTAGTAGTTTTACCGTGGTCAACGTGACCAATTGTACCAATGTTTAAGTGTGGTTTACTGCGGTCAAATTTCTCTTTTGCCATGTTGTATGCGAATTAGTAGATAAGTTAATTTTTTATTTTGATTTCATTATTTACGCTTACGAGCCAATGATGGGACTTGAACCCATGACCTCTTCCTTACCAAGGAAGTGCTCTACCACTGAGCTACATCGGCTTGTTTGAAACACTAAAAAGTTAAGACCTTATTATCAAGGAATTAACTTTTTAACTTCAAGAGCGGAAGACGAGGTTCGAACTCGCGACCTATAGCTTGGAAGGCTATCGCTCTACCAACTGAGCTACTTCCGCTTATTTAGTTTTATTTTAATTCGACACTCCCAAACATTCCAGGGATCGAACAAGACCCAACATAGTCTCAATTTCCTTGTGGGGGGAGAAGGATTCGAACCTTCGAAACCGAAGTAACGGATTTACAGTCCGTCCCATTTGACCGCTCTGGAATCCCCCCAACATCTGATTTCAAAAAGCCAATCGGCTTTAACACGAGCCCCCTGCCGGGATCGAACCAGCGACCTACTGATTACAAGTCAGTTGCTCTACCAGCTGAGCTAAGGAGGCGATTTCAACCTAAATAAATTCGATCACAAAGACCTTTTCCTTTAGGGACTGCAAAGATATACAAAGTTGTAATAAATCAAAAGAAAATTAAAACAATATTTTCTTCATTATTACCCTTTCCCCTCTTTTCAGGCCACAAAGAAAGAAAAAATAAATCATTAAATTCCAACAATTTTTTAATTTCTTAACAAAAAAATGAATAAGAAATTATAACAATATAGCAACTTATTAACGCTTAACAAATTAGAGCAAGGTCAAGAAAATCATATTACACTTCAAACTTCTGCCGAACAAATAAATTATAATTTTCGTGCTTCTCTACCTTCACCATCGTTCCTTTCGTTATATATCCACCCAATGCTACCGCATCATACCATTTACCATCAATCTCTACTTTACCTGATGGCCGTAAATCAGTCCGCGCTATACCTTCCTTGTTAATCAATGAAAAATCTATTACCGAAGACACATAACCTTCTGACGAATTTTGCTCATCCTGTAAAACCAATCTTTTAAAAGCACTGCTTTTTAAAATACTTCTACCGAAAATAACCGACAAAACAATCGCTCCGACAATTGAAATAATTACCAACATAAATGATCTGAATAATAAATTTGGTTCAGTTAATGAAAAATCAAAAACATCATTGGGCACCATACTAAAAGCAAAGCTACAAATGACAAATGCAATTCCTGCAATACCCGCAATGCCAAAACCCGGTATAACGAATATCTCTAAGATTAATAATACGATACCGATAATAAATAACAAAATCTCCCAATTTGCCGCAAAGCCCTCTATATACAATGGGGTAAAGTAAAGTAAACCAGAAATCAATGCTACAATAAAGGGAAGCCCAATTCCCGGAGAAGACATTTCAAAATAGATACCTCCCATAATTAAGACAATTAAAAAGCCCTGTACTGCTGGGTTAGTTAAGAAGCCAATAACAGAATCAATCCAGGTAATCTGATGATCGACCATAATTACATTCCTCAAACCTTCAACTTCCAATATCTCGCTTATATTTTTCACTTCACCATCCGCTATCCCTGCTTTAACCGCCTCCCCGGAAGTAAGGCTGAGTAATTTCCCCGTTTCCTTTAAGTCCGGCAAATCCACATCCGGATCGACAAATGCTTCCGCAATCCTCGGATCCCGATTAGTAGCTTCTGCCGTTGCACGCATTAAAGCTCGCATATAAGATTGATATTTCTCAGGCATAATTTCTCCTTCCCCATCAACTACACTTGCCGCACCTATGCTGGAACCCTTAGACATATAGATCTTATTGCATGCCAAAGAGATCAAAGCCCCCGCCGATGCAGCATTATGATCGATATAAATGATGGTTTTGATTGGAGAGCTTAATATTCTACTACGGATAGAGTCCGCAAAATTAACTAAACCACCAAATGTATTCATCTCAATAAGGACAACATCTACATTCTCTGTCTCTGCCTTTAAGTAAGCTTGTTGAGTAGTGCGCCATGCAGATGCATTAATCTCTTCACGAATAGAAAAACGATATACTGAAGGCGTATTATCCTGAGCTAAACTACTTTTAATAAAAACAGCCAATAAAGAACATAGACCTAAAAGCAATGAATAAAACCTTTTTAGTGTTGGAGAATTCATAAAGTAGCGTTTTAATTATTAATTTTACCAGCTGTAACTTATAAGAGTTATGATTATAAATATACGTCAAATCATACGTTATAAGCATATAATCCATCAAATTCTTTTAAAGCTGAGATCAAAGCGTAACAGATATTAAATAATAATTGAAAAGTCTGATACAAAAATATTATTTAAGACGTTTTCAATGCATATAATAACACGAAGTATAAGCATAGCATGAATATTAAACATATTAGTCACGGTCTTTTAATGATTCTGTTTTTGGTATTTGTTAAAACTTCATCTGCCGCTGTCATTGATTCCATAGGAGTAGAAAATAACAATGGTAAACAGGTTATATTACATCGAATAGAAGCTAAAGAAAGTTATTACTCGCTCTCTCGGCAATATTTGGTTAAACCCCAGGATATCATAGCATTTAATAACAACAAATCGCTCAAAATTGGCGACTTAATAAGAATACCAACCGATCGCCCTTTCAGCACTCCTGTTTCGACAGTCAATCAGCAAAACTCCGACATAAGCAATCAGAATGAAAGCATTCAATATAAGATAGGTGCCGGAGAGACCTTATATACAATATCCAAAAGGTTCCAGGTTTCAATTGCAGAGATCGTAAAAGAAAACAAACTAAAAAACGAGCAAGACATTCAAGTCGGACAAACAATCAATATCCCACAAGGAGAATCTATTAACTCTGCCCCACTCGAAGAAGCAGTGGAAACAGAAGCTGAAATCTTTGAAGATGCCCCGGCACTTTCACTCCCCTCTAACCGTTATGGATTAAGACAAGTAGACGAAAAAGGTATTGGTGTCTGGATGGATGGCCTAAATGCTGATGAAGGAAATATGCTGGCACTTCATAAAACTGCACCTGTTGGCACAGTTGTTAGAATAACTAATCCAATGACGCAGAAAACCACCTTTGCAAAGGTCGTAGGCAAATATACAGACAATAGTAATACCCGCGACGCAGTAATTGTTATATCAAAATCAACTGCAGACCTATTGGGAATATTAGATAAACGTTTCCTAATCGATATTAGTTACGGAGTTCCTGCAAATTAATGACACAACAACCCAATCAACGTCCCTATATAATCGGGGTTGCAGGAAACAGCGGTTCAGGAAAATCTTTTTTCCTGAATTGTTTCTTAAAGTACTTCAAACAAGGAGAAATAGCCGTAATATCTCTGGATAATTATTACATCCCATCTGGGACCAAGACAAGAGAGGAAAACAAACGCTATAATTTTGATCTCCCTTCCGCATTCGATACGAATGCCCTATACAACGATATTAAATCGCTATCCGAGGGAAAAACGATTACAAAAAAAGAATATACTTTTAACAATCCGCTTTTAAGGCCGCAAGTTCTGGAAATCAAGCCATCTCCTATTCTTATAATCGAGGGTTTATTCATTTTCTCCTATAAAGAAATCAACTCGCTTATAGATCATCGCATATTTATTCACACAAGTGAAGAAACAGCTTTAAATAGACGCATAAAAAGAGACTTTATTGAAAGAGGATATAACGAAGAAGAAGTATTATATAAATGGAACAATCATGTCATTCCTGCCTACCATCAATACTTACTTCCTTACAAAGACAGTTGTAACCAGGTTATTGATAATAATATTGGGAACGAAGACAATATTGACAATATCAGCAAAGATATTGCGGCCTACTTAAGACAAGCTTTCTTTTAAAAGAGCTCCCAATATCCTGTTAATTACATTAGCTAAAATAAACATAGGTAATTCCATCTCCCCCACGATCAGGGTGCTCATCCTCCATTCGATCTACTTCTTTATACTTCCGCAAATAATCCCTGATCATTTTGCGAAGAATCCCATTCCCTTTCCCGTGAATTATTTTCAAAGAAGGAAAGCTCATCATAATTGCTTTATCCAGGTATTTTTCGATGTCATGAATAGCAGCCTCTGTTCGCATGCCACGGACATCAATCTCGGGGCTAAAGCTGGCAATACTGTCGGTCATATCAGCCCCATGTAGCTTTCTTAATGCTTTGGGAACATCTTTTCCGGTAGTTTTTTCAACACGATTACTTTTAACCACCGACCGCAGATCACCCATCGCCAAAATAAGATTATCCTTGGCTATCTCCATAATCTGAGCGATTGTGCCGGTATCTCTGATTTTCACCCAATCACCAACCTGGAGATCTTCCTTTTTCTCAACCTGAACGACCTTAGCCGGCTTAATCAAATTCTTATCTAACTCTGTCTTAAGAAGCTTTCGTAGTTCTTTGGTCCTGCCTTTATCTGCATTGGTTTCTTTTATTTCAGAAATCGTATTTTCAATCAGCTTATTAGCATTCTTAAGTATTTCCTGAGCCTCCAGTTTTGCCTGTTTTAAAAGAGTCTTTTTATTTTCTTCAAGATGAGCTTTTACAGATTCATTCTCCTCTACAAGCTTAGCAAGCTGACTCTCCCTTTTTTGAAAGTTCCTTTTGACTTCAGAAACTTCCTTCTTTTCACGCTCCAGGTCTACCAGCAAATGGTCTACTTTCTTTTGTTGAATACCCACCTTCTGTTTTGCACTGCTCAAAACATCACCTGGCAAACCAATTTTGTGAGCTATTTCGAAAGCGTAGGAGCTACCAGGTTTACCGATCTCAAGAATATACCGGGGTTTCATAACTACATTATCAAACAACATAGATGCATTCTCAATACCTTCAGTAGAGTTGGCAAATAGCTTCAAATTAGAATAATGAGTAGTTATCACACCCTTTACTCTCTTTTTATTAAGGCTTTCCAATACAGCTTCAGCAATAGGGCCGCCAAATTGAGGGTCAGTACCTGCCCCAAACTCATCTATCAAAACCAACGCTTTACCTCCCGCATTTTCTATAAAGTAGCGCATCTTAGAAAGATGAGCACTGTAAGTACTTAGATCACTTTCAATAGATTGATCATCACCTATATCAGCGAAAATCGATTTAAATACACCTACTTTCGACGTAGGGTCAACCGGTATAAGCAAACCCGACTGAGCCATAATTTGCAACAAGCCAATGGTTTTCATACAAACTGATTTGCCTCCTGCATTAGGTCCTGAAACTACAACAATGCGCTGCTTTTCATCAATATTTATGTACAAAGGAACAACCTCCAGGCCCTCCTTTCTATGATTAAGAAATAAAAGAGGATGCCTAGCATTTTTTAAGCTCATAGAAGGAGCATTTTCAAGCTCAGGCATTTCAGCTTCAATATCGATTGCAAATAAAGCCTTTGCACGAACGAAATCAAGCTTGCTTAATAAACCGTGATAAGATACTAACACAGCCGCATAAGGCCTTAATTCTGTCGTTAGCTCAATCAGTATCCTGATTTTCTCCCTGCGTTTGTCGAACTCCAGATCGCGAAGCTGATTGTTTAATTGAAAAACCTCTTCAGGCTCCAGATAAACTGTCTGACCAGTAGAAGATTCATCATGAATAAAACCTTTGATCTTTCTTTTATTCTCCGCCAAGATCGGTATACACAGCCGGCCATCACGTATCGTTAAACTTCCGTCAGCAGTCCAGCCGGCGTCCTGTGCATTCTTAAAAAGAGAATCCATCCTCTTACGAGCTTCACGCTCTAAGCGTGAAATACTCGCATAAATTTCCTGCAATTTCGGAGAAGCAGCAGGCTTCATTTTTCCATGCTGATCGATTACATTATCAATATTTTTGACAATGCTTTTCTCAACAGGTAAATGCTCAAATAAAGCTTCCAAAGCTTCATATTGACCATTCCTTTCCTGGAAATAATGAATAACGGCAAAAACCGTCTTTAAAGAAAGAGATACCTGAAAGAATTCTTCTTCAGAGAGAAAGGAACCATCAACACGTATCTTTTCAACTAAATTCTTTATCGGGTATAAATGATCAATTGGTAAAGGTGCGTCATTAATAAGGATTTCTTTAAACTCGTTTGTTTGCCGCAAAAACTTATCAATTTGTCCAAATTGATGCATAGGCTGAATTTTATCAACCATCTCCTTTCCCATTATACTCAAGCACTTCCCCTTAATAAGAGATTTAATCTCATTAAAGCCTAATTTCTCAGCTGCATTTTCCGGGTAGATCATGTTAAAGTATTAATTAGTAAATTTTAACTTTTCAAGAAGTGCACTGCGCTCCTCCCATGAC
>Ga0182735_1002188_pt1 | contig 12116 bp, 11 predicted proteins | sample eDN5th30CKraftMG_FD_128524 | JGI IMG/M metagenome (GOLD analysis project Ga0182735, IMG submission 128524) | Enriched Miracle-Growth compost microbial communities from Emeryville, California, USA - eDNA 5th pass 30_C Kraft MG (version 2) (version 2) ... | reverse complement strand
TTCCATCATCCGGGCCTGCCGAAGAACGAACTCGGCTATACGCACCGCGATTACGAAGGCAAGATTTCGACGCTGTGCGCGGGATGCGGACACGACTCCATCACCGCCGCGATCATCGAGGCCTGCTACGATCTCTCCATCGAGCCGCACCGGGTCGCGAAAATATCCGGCATCGGCTGCTCGTCGAAGACGCCGGACTATTTCCTCGGCAACTCGCACGGCTTCAATTCCGTCCACGGCCGCATGCCGTCGGTCCTCACCGGGGCGAACCTCGCCAACCGCGACCTGATCTATCTCGGCGTGTCGGGCGACGGCGACAGCGCGTCGATCGGCTTCGGCCAGTTCGCGCATGCGTTGCGGCGCGGCGTCAACATGACGTACATCGTCGAGAACAACGGCGTCTACGGCCTGACCAAGGGCCAGTTCTCCGCGACCGCCGACCGCGGCTCAAAGTCGAAGCGCGGCGTGGTCAACACCGATAACGCCATCGACCTCGTCGCGATGGCGCTGCAACTCGGCGCGAGCTTTGTCGCGCGCTCGTTCTCCGGCGACAAGTCGCAGCTCGTGCCGATCATCGAAGCCGCCATCGAGCACAAGGGCGCAGCCTTCATCGACGTGATCTCGCCCTGCATCGCCTTCAACAATCACGCCGGCTCGACCAAGAGCTTCGATTACGTGCGGGAGCACAACGAGGCGGTGAACCGGCTCGATGTCATCACCGCGCGCGCGCCGATCGCCGTCGATTACGCGCCGGGCGCGGTGCAGGTCGTGGAGCAGCATGACGGCTCGCGGCTCGTCCTGCGCAAGCTCGATGCCGACTACGACGTTCACGACCGCCTTGCCGCGATGAGCTTCCTGCAGAGGCACGCGGCGAAGGGCCAGGTCGTCACCGGGCTTCTCTACGTCGAGCCGGAGGCGGAGGACCTGCACGCCCATCTCAATACGGTGGACGTTCCCCTCAATACGCTCGGGTCGAAGGAGCTTTCGCCCGGCGCGGCGGCGCTGGAGAAGATCAACGCCGGCCTGCGTTAGCGCCGTCGGCGGATCACTTCAGCCACGGCTTTTCGGCGACAGCCTTCCTGACGGCTTCCATCATTTCCGGCGGTGGACCCATCTTGATCGTCATTGGCCTGCCGGTTTCCAGCACGCTCTTGAGATTGGACAGGATCGCCGGCCAGCCTGCGCGCCCACCGGCAAGGATGGCTTCGGGAACGTCCCAGCTATGGGACTCGGTCATCGTCAGCCGAACCGCCTCGCCCGCAGGTTCGATCTCATAGGTGACGATGCATTCCGGCAGTTCGCCGAACGTCTCCATGCCCTCGACCAGCCACGTACATGAAAAGCGTCGCGGTGGCGTCCAGTCGAGCACCTTCCCGGCGATATGTACCCGCCCGTCCGGATAACGGATGAAGAAGTTTCCGCCGGTTTTGGGTTCGACGTCGATGACGAAGCCGAAGAAGTAGCGCTGCGTGAATTCGGCCGAAGTCAGGGCCTGCCACACCTTTTCCGGCGGCGCGGCGATATAGGTCACGTAGACGGTCTTCGGCTTGAACCTGCTGGGATCGGTCACGGCTCACACCTTCCAAATGCAACGTCGCCGGTCTCGAGCAGCGACTTGAGGTTCGACATGATCTTCGGCCAGCCGCCGGACACCGCCTCGATCATCGGCGCGCCCTGCTCCGTCTCCGCTTCGTGCATGATCGTCACCTTCACCGCCTTGCCGCCGAAATCCGGATAGTAGTCGGCCATCTCGATTTCGATGGTACAGCGGGTGTAGCCGACGGCTTTGAGCTCGGGCTTGAACTGGTTCTGCCACTTGCCGATGACCAGCCGCCTTGGCGGGATGGCTTCGAGAATTTCGCCCGTGTCCGCGGTGCGGCCGTCCTCGAATTTCATCGTCCACGGGGAGCCGGACTTCCAGTCGGTCTCCACCGTGATCCCGAACCAGTATTTCCTGATCGTCGCCGGGTCCGTGAGCGCCTCCCACACCTTCTCCGGTGTCGAGCGGATGTAGGTGACATAGACGAACGATGGCTTACGCATCACGCTTCTCCTCGAGTGCGCGTTTCAAATCCGCCAGCGCTTGCAGGCGATGCCGCTCGTATTTCCCGATCCAGCGTTCCGCGATCTCGTGGATCGGCACCGGATTGAGGTAGTGCAGCTTCTCCCGCCCCCGCCGCACGGTGGCGACGAGGTTGGCCTTTTCCAGCACGACAAGATGCTTGGTGACGGCCTGGCGCGACATGTCGAGGTTCGCGCACAACTCGCCGAGCGTTTGCCCGTTTTGTTCCCGCAGCCGGTCGAGCAACTCGCGGCGGCTGGCATCCGCCAGTGCCCTGAACACCGCGTCCATGGAATTCATAATAGGCAACCGTTTGGTTGCGTGTCAAGTCATCAAAATATCGCTTCCGCCCCGGCGCATCGGTCCGGATCAGCGCGCGTTGATGCAGTCGCGCGTGTATTGACCCACGGCGCCGGCGGGGACGCCAAGCGCGGCCGCCTGATGGGAACAGCTCACGGCACGGTCCTGCACGGACTCGCGCGCCGGCACACCAGGGGCAATGTTGGGACGTGCGCGGGTCTGGTCGGTCGCGGAGTTGCGCCCGATCAATGGGGGCGGTGGCTCCATGCCGGGCGTCGCGGCGGGCGGCGTCGGAGGCGGCGGTGGCGCGGGAACGATGGGTCCGGCAGGATTGTAGATCTGCGCGGACGCACATGCAGTCGAGAGCGCAAGCACGGCCGCGGCAATGGCGTGACGTTTCATTGGCTTTCGCCTTCCGTTCATGGACCGCTTATCGCATGTCTCCCGCATCCACATGGGAGCCGGCGCGAGCAGATACAACCGCCCTGCCCGTCCGCGGTTTCATTGCCGTCCTGCAGCGTCATGCGCGCAACCGGAACGGCGAGCATCGCCGGCATGCCCAACGGCTATTCCTCCGGCGCCTCCACGATCGGATCATAGCGGCTGGCGTCGAAGCCGAGCAGATTCCACGACTGCGCCATGTGCGGAGGCAGCGGCGCGGTCACGTCGATCACGCCGCCGCGCGGATGCGGCACGACGATACGGCGCGCCAGAAGATGCAGGCGGTCCTGCATACCGCCCGGCAGGTGCCAGTTCTCCTTGCGGAAGTATTTCGGATCGCCGACGATCGGATGGCCGATGTGCTCCATGTGCGCGCGCAACTGATGCGTTCGGCCGGTCACCGGCTTGAGCGACACCCACGACAGGCTCTGCCCCGCGGTCTCCACCACGGCATAGTAGGTGACGGCGTGGCTCGCGCCTTCCTCGCCGTGGCGGGCGATGCGCATGAGCGATTCCTCCTCGCGCTCGTCCTTGGCGAGGAAAGTCGAGATGCGGCCCTGCTTGGGTTTCGGCACGCCGGCCACCAGCGCCCAGTAGAGCTTGCGCGCCGAGCGCGTGCGGAAGGTGCGCGCCAGCGCCGACGCCGCAAAGCGCGTCTTGGCGACGAGCAGGCAGCCCGCCGTATCGCGGTCGAGCCGATGGACGAGGCGCGGCCGCTGGCCGTCACGCTCCTGCAACGCCTCCAGCATGCCGTCGATGTGCCGCACCATGCCGGAGCCGCCCTGCACCGCGAGGCCGATCGGCTTGTTGAGCACGAGCACGTCGGCGTCTTCGTAAAGCGTCATCTCCTTGAGCGCGGCGCGCGTCTTCGCATCGGCTTCGGAGCCGCGTACCTTCGGCGCATCGACCCGCAATGGCGGAATGCGGACCTTCTGACCGGTCTCCAGCCGGTCCTTGCTGTCGGCGCGCTTGCCGTCGATCCGCAGCTCGCCTTTGCGGATCACGCGCTGGATATGGGAGAACGAAAGGCCCGGAAACTTCGCCTCGAGGAAACGGTCCACCCGCATGCCATTCTCGTCGGCGGAAACGGTGACCGTCTGCACGCCGGTCGGCTGTCGGGGCGCCTGGCGAGTCGTCTCCCGGGGCGCCGCATCAGTGGCGCGCGGTCCACGCGGCGTTTCGCGGCGCGTCCGCGGACGCGCTTCGCTTGGGGGGGCGTCAAGGTCCGGTGCCTCGAAGCCATGCCGCGCATAGCCGCGCTCGGCGCGCGTGCGGCGCGGCCGGAACTCCTCTCCCGCGAAATCCTGTCCGGCCGAACGGCGCGGCCCGCCCCTGCCGCCGCGCGGGGCGAACGAACGCTCGCCGCGATCGTCCGCATGGCGGGAACGGCTACGTCCACCATCGCCGCCGCCGTAAGCCGGCTTGCCGGACCTGTCGCGCGCGGCGACGCCCTTCGGGGCCTTGCCTTGTCCGGGCCGGCCGGCACGGCCGCCGCCTCCGCCGTGGAAGCCGGAACGGTCGGAACGCTTGCCGGATTTGCGCCTGTCGGGGCCGGATCGCTTTTTCATGATCGGCTACGGGTAGCGGAAAAACACCGGCAGGTCACGTTCCGCCTGTGCCGCCTGCCGGCGGATCGGCGCATATCTACCCGCCGCGTTCCCGGCGCAGCTTGGCCCAGTAATCGAGCCGCTTCCTGATCTCGCGCTCGAAACCCCGCTCGGGCGGATCGTAGAACGTCCGGCGCCCCATCGCTTCCGGGAAATAGTCTTGCCCGGAGAACGCTTCCGGCGCGTCGTGGTCGTATTCATAACCGGCGCCGTAGGCTTCCGCCTTCATCAGCTTGGTCGGCGCGTTGAGGATGTGCTTGGGAGGGAGCAGCGAGCCGTTTTCCTTCGCGGCGCGCATCGCCGCGCCATAGGCCCGGTAGGAAGCGTTCGATTTCGGCGCGGTCGCGACATAGATGACGGCCTGCGCGATCGCCAGTTCGCCCTCGGGACTGCCGAGAAAATCGTAGGCATCCTTCGCGGCATTGGCGACCGCCAGCGCCTGCGGGTCCGCCATCCCGATGTCCTCGATCGCCATGCGCACGACCCGGCGCGCGATATAGAGCGGATCCTCCCCTGCATCGAGCATCCGGCACAGATAATAGAGCGCCGCGTCCGGATCCGAACCGCGCACGGATTTATGCAGCGCGGAGATCAGGTTGTAATGGCCGTCCTGCGACTTGTCGTAGATCGGCGCGCGCCGCTGCACGACTTCCGTCAGCTTGGCGACGTCGAACGTCTCGCCGCCGCGGGCGGCGCGCCAGATTTCTTCCGCCAGCGTGAGCGACGCGCGGCCGTCGCCGTCCGCCATGCGGATCAGCGCGGCACGCGCCTCCACGTCGAGCGGCAGCGGCCTGCCCTCGATCGCTTCGGCCCGCGCCAGCAGCTTTTCGATCGCGGCGGCGTCGAGCGACTTGAACACCAGGACGCGCGCGCGGGAAAGCAGCGCGGCGTTGAGCTCGAACGACGGGTTCTCGGTGGTGGCGCCGACCAGCACGATGGTGCCGTCTTCCATGACGGGCAGGAAGGAATCCTGCTGGGCGCGATTGAAGCGATGGACCTCGTCGACGAACAGCAGCGTCCCCTTGCCGGTATCGCGCAAGGCGCGCGCCGCCTCGAACGTCTTCTTGAGGTCGGCGACGCCGGAAAAAATCGCCGAGATCTGCTCGAAATGCAGCTCCGTCGCGTCCGCGAGCAACCGCGCCACCGTCGTCTTGCCGGTGCCCGGCGGCCCCCAGAAGATCATCGAGCCGAGCGTGCGCGTCTCCAGCATGCGGGTGAGCGCACCGTCGGGACCGAGCAGATGGTCCTGCCCGACGACGTCCGCGAGCTTCTGCGGGCGCAGCCGGTCGGCCAGCGGGCGCGGAGCGTCGCGCTCCATCCCGGCGGCGGCGAACAGGCTCTGCCCCTGCGCCTTGCCTTGCTGCGGACGGCGCGTCATCCGGCGAACGTGATGGACATCTGCCGCCCGGCCCGCTGGATGGTGATGCGCCAGGCGCGGCTCGGCGTCCGCGTGGCCTCCGCAAGATCCCGGGTTTCGGTGATGTCCGTATTGTTCACCGACATCACGAGGTCGCCCTTCTGGAAGCCGAGGTTCTGCGCGATCGAATCGTCGGCCACCTTCACGATAACGACGCCGGTGGTCGAAGGATCGAGCCGCATCTCCTCGGCGAGCGCCGGCGAGAGGTTCGCCACCGTCACGCCCATGAACGGCGAACGCGATTCGATGGTGATCTCGGCGCGCGGCGTTTCCGGCGCCGTCTCGAGCGGCACGGTCAGCTTCGCTTCCTTGCCGCCGCGCAGGATGCTGAGTTGCGCGCGGCCGCCGAGCGGCTTGGTGGCGAAGCGATAGTCGAACGCGTTCGAATCCTCGATCTCCTGCCCGTCGACCGACGTGATGACATCGCCGGAGCGCAGGCCGGCCCGCGCCGCCGGACTCTTCGGCACCACGCTCGCCACCAGCGCCCCGACCGGCCGCTTGATGCCGAGGCTTTCCGCGAGCTCGGGGGTCAGCGCCTGCAGCTTGGCGCCGAGCCATGGCCGCTTCACGGTGCTGCCGCCGCTCTTCGCGGAGGCGACGACCACGCGCACCATGTTGACGGGGATCGCAAAGCCGATGCCCTGCGAGCCGCCAGAGCGCGAATAGATCGCCGTGTTGATGCCGGCGAGCTTGCCGGACAGATCGACCAGCGCGCCGCCCGAATTGCCCGGATTGATGGCGGCATCGGTCTGGATGAAGAACTGATAGTCGGTGATGCCGACCTGGGTGCGCGCCAGCGCCGAGATGATGCCGTGGGTGACGGTCTGGCCGACGCCGAAGGGATTGCCGATCGCGAGCACGACGTCGCCGACCTGCAGGGCGTCGGAATCGCCAAGCTCGATGGCCGGGAAGCGCTCGGAAGTATCGCGCAGCTTGAGCACCACGAGATCGGAACGCGGATCCTTCAGGACGAGATCGGCATCGAACTCGCGCTTGTCGGCGAGCGACACCTTGATCTGGTCGGCGCCTTCGACGACGTGATTGTTGGTGACGACGAGGCCGGAGGGATCGACGATCACGCCTGAACCGAGCGACCGCTGCATCTGCGGCTTTCCCTCGGTGCCGCCGGGCACGCCGAAGAAACGCCGGAACAGCGGATCCTCGAACAACGGATTGTTGCGCGCCTGCACCGCCTTGGCAGCGTACACGTTGACGACCGCCGGCGTTACGCGCTGCACGACCGGCGCATAGGACAGGCGGAGCTGCTCGGGCGTCGGCACGACCCGGTCCTGCGCGGAAGCCGTTAAGGTACCCATCAGGATCAGTACACCGGCAACCGCCGCCGGAAGGACCCGACCGTGAATCATCTGCTCTCGCCTCCAAACCGGAACGCGCAGATATAAGGGCGCATCTGCGTCTTTTGAAGGGCGCCGCCCCGTCAACGCCCCAAGGCCGGACAGGTTCTGCGGCCGGACGGAATCAGTCGATCGCCGGGATCGTCCTTACCCAGGCGACCAGGTCGTTGAGGTCCTTGTCGGCCATCCTGGCATAGTAGGGATAGCCCATCGGCGGCCGGAGCTTCGAGCCATCCTTGTGGACGCCCTGAGTAATGGCGCGCTTGACCTCGTCGTCGGTCCACGCGCCGAGCCCGCTCGTCTTGCTCGAGGTGATGTTGCGCGCGACCGACTTGCCCCAGGGGCCGGGGAATTCGGTGCCGCCCCTGCCGAGACTATTCGCAAAATCGTGGTGACCCCGGACCATCGGCGTGTGACATTCGAGACAGTGTGCCGCCGTCGCCAGATAGAAACCGTGCTTGACCGGATCGGCCATGTCCGCTTCCGGCATCGGCTTCTCGGCGCCGGGCGGAACGTCGCGCGAGAACGCCATCTTGTAGACCGGCGCCGGCACTTCGTTTCTGACCGGCTTGAGCTTGCGCAGATAGGCAACGATCGCGTCGAGGTCCTTCTCGGTGAGCATCTCGTAGAAGCCGGTCGGCATGATCGGCGCGACCGCCGTGCCGTCCGGCCGCACGCCCTTGCGCAGCAGCGTCTTGATCTGCGCGTCCGTCCACTTGCCGATGCCGGTTTCAGGGTCGGGCGTGATGTTGGACGCCGTCACCTTGAACGGTGGCTCGTCGAACGTCAGTCCGCCCGAGAGCGCCTTGCTGAAATCCGGTCCCTGCGGGCCGATCGGCGTGTGGCAGTTGTTGCAGGTCATCAGCGTGTTGACGAGATAGCCGCCTCGCTCGGCAGGCGACTGCGCCGAAGCCGGCGCGACCATGAATACGAGCAGGCTTGCGACGACAATGCGCAACATCGATTCCCCCCAATCCAAACGTAATTGATAATGATTCTAAACTAACCAGAGCATGGATCGGCCGATCGCCGCAATATCGGCCCGCAGCGGTTCGCAACGGCTGTTGCGGCGCTGCAACAGCCCGTCGCGTTAGCCGCATCCGAGGCCCGGGGTCACAGGACCGTCGCCCGACTGTCACGTCACGCCACTAGCCCTGAGCGCGCCGGTCCGCCAACGCCCCAAGCGCGTTGCGGCCCGGATAACTACGGGCATCCAGCCCGGCAGTTCGATTCATCCGTGTCCTGAGGGGGGCACATCTCGGCCAGCGGCGCCCACGCGCCGCCGGAACGGGAGCTCGTGTCTGCGGGTGAGGCGGATTGGGGGCAAAGCAAAAGGACAGGAGAGAAAATTGTTTAACAGACACTGGCAGCTTTCATGCACGGTGGGCCTTGTCGCGCTGCTCAGCGCCGGCTCGGCTCACGCACAGTCCGCCGGGCAGATCGATCAACTGCAGAGCCAGATCAATGCGCTGCAGAAGCAGATCGCGGCCTTGAAGCACCAGGTGAAGGAGAACGAGAAGCGTGCCGCGGCTGCGCCGCCCGCCGCTTACGCAAAGGCGCCGCCCTCGCCGCCGCCGAGCGCCTACGTCGCGATGTCGGCCAATAACCGTCCGTCGATCTGCTCGCGCGACGGCGCCAACTGCATCGCGCTGACCAGCCGCCTGCATTTCGACGTGGGCGGGCTCGACCTGCGCCCGCACAGCCCCGTCGGCCCGCAGACGTCCAACAGCGGTGTCAATGCCCGCCGGGCGCGGCTCGGCGTCATCGGCACGTTCATGACCGACTGGAACTATACCCTGATCTACGACTTCGGCGGCTCCAACGACGCAATCCCGACGTCCGGCATCAACAACGCCTACCTGAGCTACACCGGCCTCAAGCCGGTGGTGATCGAAGGCGGCTACATGGACACGCCCTACACGCTCGACGAGGCGACGTCCTCGAACGACAGCATGTTCATGGAGCGCGCGTCTTCGCAGGTGGTCGCGACCAGCATCGCCGCGGGCGACAACCGCTCCGCGATCGGCATCCGCACCAACACCGACCGCTTGTGGGCCGGCGCCTACCTCACCGGACCGACCGCCGGCGCATCGCACGTCGGAGGCACCAGCTCGGAACAGACCGGCGCGTTCGGCCGCCTGACCTATCAGGTGCTGCAGGACAAGAATTACTCCCTACACATCGGCGGCGACGCGCTGTGGCTCATCAAGCCCACCGGCGTCGCGCCCGGTTCCAATCCGACGCTCACGCTGAGCGACCGGCCGGAGCTGCGCATCGACCCGACGAGCCTGCTCACCACCGGCGCGATCGCCAACGTGTCCGGCGCGCAGGTCTACAGCGCCGAGCTCGCCGGCGGCATCGGCAGCTTCTTCATGCAGGGCGAATACTTCAACTACAACATCGACCGCATGGCCGGCCTGCCCTCGCTCAACTTCGACGGCGGCTATGTGCAGGCGAGCTACGTGCTGACCGGCGAGAGCCGCAAGTACAACCCGGGCTCGGGCGCCTACTCGGGCGTCACGCCGGCGCAACCGTTCGACTGGAAGAGCGGCGGCTGGGGCGCCTGGGAAATCGCGGGGCGCTACAGCGTGATCGATCTCAACGACCGGTTCACGCCGGGTACGCCGGTTGCCGTCACCAACGGCGTCGCCGGCGGCAAGCAAACCATCTGGACCGCCGGCCTGAACTGGTATGTCAATCGCAACGTGCGGCTGATGCTCAACTACCTGCACGGCGACATCGACAAATCCAGCGGCGTCGTACCGCTCGGCAACGACATCGGAGCGAGCTTCGACGCCGTCGCCATGCGCACGCAGGTGGCGTTCTAAAGCGCCGCCAAACGGGAAAGTCGGCGCAACCCTCCGGTCCGAATCCTCTCCTCGCGGGCTTGCATCGACCTACGGCCGTGATCCGGGCAACCGGGTCACGGCCGAGCCTTTTCGTGGAGGATCATCGCGCTCCGGCGGCCATCAGCATCCCGGCAATCTCCGCCTGCCCGCGCGAACGCGCGTGCCAGAGCGGCGTGCGGCCTTCACGATCCGCCAGATTGACGTTCGCGCGCGCGGCGATGAGCTGCCCGACGATGTCGCGATAGCGCGCGCCGCCGTCGCCGAGGATCACCGCCTCCAGCAATGCCGTCCAGCCCAGCCGGTTGACATGATCGACATCGATCGCGGTCTTGAGCAGCTCGCGCACCGTTTCCGGATGACCGTGATGGCAGGCCGGAATCAGCGCCGTCCCGCCGTAGCGGTTGACACTCCGCAGGTCTGCGCCCGCCGCCAGCGTCATGCGCAGGATTTCCAGCCGTCCTTCCGCGCCCGCGTAAAGATAAGGACTGTCCTCGATGTCATCCCTGGCATTGACGTCGGCGCCCGCATCGATCAGCGCCCGCGCCACTTCGATCCGGTTCGCATGGGTGGCGAGTAGCAGCGCGGTGCGGCCCCGCGAGTCACGGACATCCGGCGCCACGCCCTGCGCAAGCAGGCGGCGCACCAGCGCAAGATCGCCGTCCCGCGCGGCGGACAGCATCGTCGCAGCATTGTCGGCGGCGGATACGCTTTCTGTCATTGGATTTGCCGTGATCAGAAACGCCAGCACGCAAAAGAAAAGAGCGGCGCATTGCGCCGCTCCCGATCTCTCTCGCCGCAGCGTCGACATTTACGCCGGCACGGCTTCTTCCGCCTCGGCCCTGCCCTGCACCGGGCCGGAGTCCTGCCCCTTGGCATCGACGTCGCGGTCGACGAACTCGATCACCGCGGCGGGCGCGTTGTCGCCCTGGCGGAAGCCCGCCTTGAGCACGCGGGTGTAACCGCCGTTGCGCTCCTTGTAGCGGGGGCCGATCACCTCGAAGAGCTTCTTGACGATGGCGACGTCGCGGATCTGCGCGATCGCCTGGCGGCGGGCGTGCAGGTCGCCGCGCTTGCCGAGCGTCACCAGCTTCTCGACGATCGGACGCAGGTCCTTCGCCTTCGGCAGCGTGGTGGAAATCTGCTCATGCTTGATGAGCGCGACTGCCATGTTGGCGAACATCGCCTTGCGGTGTTCCGCCGTGCGGTTCAGCTTGCGGTGAGCGTTTCCGTGACGCATCGCAGTTATCCTTCATCCCTCGCCCGCCGTGCGGACGCAAAAACCGAAACTCAGTAGTGATCCTCGAACCGCTTGGCGAGTTCGTCGATGTTCTCGGGTGGCCAGCCGGCGACTTCCATGCCGAGATGGAGTCCCATCTGCGCCAGCACTTCCTTGATCTCATTGAGCGACTTGCGGCCGAAGTTCGGCGTGCGGAGCATCTCCGCCTCGCTCTTCTGCACGAGGTCGCCGATATAGACGATGTTGTCGTTCTTGAGACAGTTGGCCGAGCGGACCGAGAGCTCGAGCTCGTCCACCTTCTTGAGGAAGGCGGGATTGAAGGCGAGATCCGGGATCGCCTCCGCCGTGCCGACTTCCTTGCGCGGCTCCTCGAAGTTAACGAACACGTTGAGCTGGTCCTGCAGGATGCGCGCGGCGAAGGCGAGCGCGTCCTCGGGACCGACGGCGCCGTTCGTCTCGATCTGCATCGTCAGCTTGTCATAGTCGAGGATCTGGCCCTCGCGGGTGTTCTCGACGCGGTAGGACACCTTCTTGACCGGCGAATAGAGGCTGTCCACCGGGATAAGACCGATCGGCGCGTCCTCGGGACGGTTGCGCTCGGCGGGGACGTAGCCCTTGCCGGTATTGACCGTGAACTCCATACGGATTTCCGCGCCCTCGTCGAGATGACAGAGCACCAGGTCCGGATTGAGAATGACCACGTCGCCGACCGTCTGGATGTCGCCGGCGGTGACGACCGAAGGGCCGGACTTCTTGACCACCATGCGCTTGGGGCCCTCGCCCTGCATCTTGATGGCGATGTCCTTGATGTTCAGGACGATGTCGGTGACGTCCTCGCGCACGCCGGC
>Ga0182735_1002187_pt1 | contig 12122 bp, 9 predicted proteins | sample eDN5th30CKraftMG_FD_128524 | JGI IMG/M metagenome (GOLD analysis project Ga0182735, IMG submission 128524) | Enriched Miracle-Growth compost microbial communities from Emeryville, California, USA - eDNA 5th pass 30_C Kraft MG (version 2) (version 2) ... | reverse complement strand
TGCTGGTGCTGGGCATCAACATCGCCGCGCGCGCCTTGTTTCGTAAATAAACCGGATCAACACCGGATCCGCTTTGCGGGGCGCAACGCCGGCAGCGGGTTCTTGTTAGGAACTGACCATGACCACCCATCAATCCGCCGACCGCGTAAAGCTTGAAGTCAAGAACCTCAACTTCTTTTACGGCAAGTACCAGGCCATCCATAACGTCAATATGTCGATCAAGGAAAACAAGGTCACGGCGTTCATCGGGCCCTCGGGCTGCGGCAAGTCGACGCTGCTGCGCACGTTCAACCGCATGTACGAGCTGTACCCGGGGCAGCGCGCCGAAGGCGAAATCAACCTCGACGGCGAGAACATCCTGACTTCGCGCATGGATATCTCGCTCATCCGCGCCAAGATCGGCATGGTGTTCCAGAAGCCCACCCCCTTTCCCATGAGCATCTACGACAACATCGCCTTTGGCGTGCGCCTGTTCGAAAAGCTCAGCAAGGGCGAGATGGACGAGCGCGTCGAGTGGGCGCTGACCAAGGCGGCCTTGTGGGCGGAGGTCAAGGACAAGCTGCAGCAAAGCGGCAACGGTTTGTCGGGGGGGCAGCAGCAGCGCTTGTGCATTGCCCGCGGCGTGGCCATCAAGCCCGAGGTGCTGCTGCTCGACGAGCCCTGCTCGGCGCTGGACCCGATTTCCACCGCCAAGGTCGAAGAGCTCATCACCGAGCTCAAGTCCGACTATACGGTGGTCATCGTCACCCACAATATGCAGCAGGCCGCCCGATGCTCCGACTACACGGCCTATATGTATTTGGGCGAGCTCATGGAGTTCGGCGAGACCGACACCATCTTCGTCAAGCCCGCCCGCAAGGAAACCGAAGACTACATAACCGGCCGTTTCGGCTGAGGGCGCCGGCGGCGAGCGAGCCCGGAGTCCTCAGGGCAGTTGCCTCGCGTTGCGGTTTTACAGGAATCTAAAAAACCACGAAGATCAGCTTCGAGGCGAAAGTGGCCGCGCTGGGCAGCGGCGGCGACAGCTCTTTTTTTATCGACGGGTTGAACGATGCGCCGCCGGTGGCCTGGCCGGCCGACTCGGGAACGGCCCCGCCTAGCGCCTTCTTTGCCTCATCGTCGCCGCCAAGATCGATGGATTGCGTCTGGTAGGGCGTGATGCCGGGCTCGCAGATGACGGTGACGTTGCGCTGGGCCTGGGGGCCGAACAAGGCCTTCTGCGTATCGCATTGCGACGTGACGGTGATGCGGGCCCTGAACGTGCCGTGTTGCTCGGCGGCGCGCGACGGCGCGGCCAGCGCGAGGGCCGCCAGCAGCGGCAGCATGGCCAGCCGGGGGATTCGCGTTGCCGTGGTTGCGCTCATGGAAGGGGCTCTTCGGGTCAATAGGTGATGGTGACAACGACGGTATCGGTAAACGTTCCGACACCCGGGGTGGTTTGCGCTGGAACCCTGCCGTAGACGGTCAGCGTCTGGGGCTGGCCGTTGCCCACGCCCGAGACGTCGTTGTAGCCGTAGCTGTTTCCCCAGCGGCTGGTGCGCTGCGCATCGCTGTACAGCTCGTAATTGAGATAGCCGCCCGGCCCTTGCAGGCGCCGCTGCCCGGATGTGCTGTTCAGGCCGTTGCCCAGTCCCACATGGTAACCGTTGGCGCCCTGGCCGCCGTTGCAGGTGACGGTGATGGTGGCGGTACTGTCGACGTTCTGCGTCAGGTTCTGGAAGACGGTGCCGAAGTCCATGGTCGTGATCTGGCCAAGCTGGCACTCGCTTTGCACGATGGCCTGGATGTAATAGGTCGACGTGGACGTTGTCATGCCCGAAGCCGAGCAGCTTGGCGACGGAACGCCGGTGACGTCCTTGTAGCTCATGGTCATCGGCCAGCCGCCTATGCCGTTTGTGCTGTAGTAGCCCGCCGGCAGGCCCGACTGGCCCGCGGCCTTGATGCGGCCGTACAGGGGAAGCGTCGACGATTTGTAGTATTCGCCGGCCCCGAAGCTCATGATGACGGGTACCGGCGCATAGCTCGACCCTGCATTGCCCCATATGATGGTGCGGGCGGCATCCGAGTACAGGTTGAAAGCCATGCGCGAGCTGCTGTTGCTGTCGTTGGGCAGGGTTCTGGGGTCGTAAGAGGATGTGCTGGGGTCTGGCCCCATGCTGAAGCAGACCAGCACCTGCGTGCCGGGCGACGAGCTGCATCCATAAGAAATGGTGCTGCTGCTGTCGGTAACGCCGCCGGCCAGCAGGCTGATCGTGCCGAATGTAAGGCTGCCTGCATAGCCATTGCAGCTCGGCGCGGCATGGGCCTGGCCGGCGCAGGCGCCGGCCAGCAGCAGGGCCAGGAAAGTGGTGCGCAGGAACAGGGCAAGATTCTTCATGGGGTGCTCGTCGGGGCGTTGGCGGCCGGTGGCGGCATTGGCCGGCAGGGCAGTGGCCCCATTTCCGGCAAGGTGCCGGCCTTGGCGTGGTAGGCGAAATGCACGGAGCAGGTTGTGGCGTCGTCCTGCACTGTCAGGCGGTTGTCCGGCTGCAGGCCCTCCAGGTACAGGCGGCCGTCGTATCCCACCCAGCCCGCAGGCTGCGCGCCGCCGTTCAGGAAAACCTGCGACCCCATGGCTACGTTCCGGCCGTCGGGGCGGCGCAGTATCATCGAGGCGGCGTGGATGCGCTGCATGGTGAATTTCACATTGATGCCCGAGGCGTAGCGCGGCACGGCATCGAGGTTGATACGCTCGATGTGCATGTCGATGGGCAGGTTCGTGGGGTCGATGGAAATCTTGTTGCTTTCATAGGATCGCAAGGACGGCGCCAGCAGCAGGCCCTGGCTGTCGGTGTTGCCGATCAGGTGGTTCTGGTTCTTGACCGGTACGTCGGGCACGCCGTCGGTCGAGATCACGGCGAAGCTGTCGTAAATGCGGCGCGAGGCGAACAGGCCGCCGCCCATGGCTACCAGCGAACCCGAAGCGCCGGCATACGCGTTCTGGCTGTTTCCCGCGCCGTTTACCCCCGCATTGAGATCCATGTATTGGGTGCGCTTGTTGACCTGTCCGCTGGCGTTGGCGGGCTGCTGGTCGGCCTGCTGCGCCTGGAGGTTCCAGTTCCAGCCGGTCTGATCCGACGAGGTGTGGCTGATGCCGGCGGAATAGGTGTTGGAGCCTTTCGCCCGCGACGCCGAGGTGTGGGCCGAGATGCCCTGGCCCCAGTTGAAGGTCAGGTTCAGGAACACCGAACGGTCGCTGCGGTCGTCGAGATTCTGATTGGCGCTGAGGCTTATCGTGACGCCCTGGGCGAAGGTGCGCGACCAGGACGCCCCGCCATAGCGGTAGCGGGGCTGGCCGGCCTGCTGCAGGTAGGCGTAGTTCAAGGCGAAGCTGCCGAGCCTGCCTCCATCCACGCCGACGTAGGCGTTGTCGTTGCGCAGGGTGGGCGTTCCGCCATACATGCTGGCCACGTCCCGGTAGCTGCCGGTGCTGCGCTGGGTGCTGGCGCCCAGGCTGAAGGCGCCGCGCTGGAACTGGTAGCTGGCCCCGTATTGCGAGCCTTTTACGCCCTGCGCGCTGCTGCGGGCGTAGGAGGCCGAGACGGTGCCCAGCAGGCCCACAGTGGCCGCTACGCCGACGCCGCCCAGGGCGATGCCCTTGCTGCCCTCCGCATGGCTTTCCAGCGTCAGGAAATTGGTCAGGCCGTGCCGGATGGTGCCCGAGATCATGGGCTCTTTGGCATAGTCGAACGACTGGTAGCCGTAGTTGTTGCGCACATAGCCGGCTTCGAACGACCAGTCGGTCAGGCCTTCGCGCAATAAGCGGGTGGAACTGTAGAAGGGGAAGTTGACCAGGGTTCGCCGCCCCAGGGCGTCGGTCAGCACCACTTGCGCCTGGCCGGCGCCGTTGATGCTGGGCATGGCATTCAGCTCGAAGGGGCCGGCGGGCACCTTGCCGCTGTATTGCTGGATGCCGTTGATGTACATTTCGACCGCCGAAGGCAGGGCGGCCGAGCCGAAATAGGCCGGCAAGGGCGTTGTCGTCTGGTAGGGCTGCAGGGCGAAATTGCGGGCAACCTGAAAGCCGCCGATCCGCGTGCTGCGCGTCCAGGAAAGACTGTTGGTCACCGTGTCGCCCAGCCGGAAGGTGATTTCCTTGTCCTGCAGCGAGTGCTCCAGCGAGGTGTCCATGCGCACCGTGGTGCGTTGCCAGCCTGCCTGGTCGTGGACGCGCTGGGCCTGCGTCAGATAGGAATTGCTGACGACGCCCAGGTTGTTGAAGGCCCGCATTTCGAAGTAGCCGCTCAGGCTCAGGTCGTTCTTGTTGGTGTATGAGGAATACAGGTCGTAGTTCAGCAGCAGGCCGGGCGAGGCCGAGGCGGTGGTGCGAGCGCCGGCGTTGGGGCCCAGCACCGCCGTGTCAACGTTTAGGACGGAAAACGGCGCCGTGATGTCGACACTTTGCAGGTTGCTGTTGTAGTTGACCTTGACGCCGGGGTAGGCGCTTAACGGCGTGCCGGCCGGTATGCTGTTCAGGAATTCGGCGCGAAAGCCCAATTGCAGCGCGCTGTCCCTGGACACATACAGTTGTCCATCGCGCTCGGTGAACGGTGTCAAGTCCGCATCGGGGTTGCCGTTGACCCTGGCTGCCAGGAAAAGGGCGGCACCAGCGCCGGACATCGTGGGATCCACGCCTTGTCCACTGCCGGGCGTTGCTGGTGCTGCGGGCGCTGGTTGAGCCGCGACTGCCATATGATCCACGCCACCTATGACTAGAGGAATGATTGCGCATCGGCTAATGAGCCTTGGTAATTGGAGCAACGTTCGTATCTGCTTTGACGCCATTGATCAGGCTGGTGAAGGTTCCACCCTTGGTGAACAAGTCTGGAGATACTTTGAGCGGGATGTTCCGGTATTGACCGGACAATACATATCCGGCCAGGCCGCCCGCCACGGTGGTTGTCTTGCCGCCTGGCGGCGTAAACGAAATATCCGCCAGTTGGGCATGGGTGTTCCCGGAGTTCGTGACGACCAGTCCGGCATGCTTGCCCGACTGCTGCATCGACCAGGCCAGCACCGGCTTGGCGGGCGCCGTGCCGGCAATGAAGACAGGAACCGAGTAGCGGAATACAAAATCCAGGCCCTTGCCTTTGCCCTTGTCTTTTTTGATGGGCAGTTCGTCGATGAGCAGGCGATAGGTGCGCTCGTCGGCCGCGGGCGCCGCCATGGGGCCCATGCGCACCAGGCGCACAAGCTGCTGCTTGCCGGGTTCGATCTGCACCATGGGCGGGCTGGCCATCATGCCGCCATCGGGGGCCAGGACGTCTTCGCCCTGGCTTTGCGACCAGCGGTATACCCGCACCTGGGCGTGCACGACCTCGTTGCCCGAGTTGCGCAGCCAGATTTCATCCGCCTTTTTATCCGCCGGGATGGTAAGGCTGACCGGGGCGATCTGCAGGCCCGCGGCCAGCAGGCTGGCGCCGGGCATACCCAGGGCCAGTGCCGCTGCTATCAGGCATGCTGCGGCATAAGGGCGTGTCGTTTGCCATGAATGTATCCACATAGTTCAGTAAACCTCAAGTTATTTCAAACTTTTAGTTTAATGGCAAATACTGGCGGCGACGGTACATTTTCACTTAATACTCAACGTTGATGCTGACGGTGTCGGAGTACGTGGCGGCCGGCACGTTCAGGCTGGTCGTGGTCTTGCCGTAGACGGTGAACGCCTGCGCCGTGCCTGTGCCGATCGACGACTTGACATTGGCCGACCCGCCCGACGCGACGTTGCCCCAGACCGTCGTGCCCGCGTCCTGATAAAGCTGATAGCCGATGGTGTAGTCGGTTCCGCCCACGTTGGCTTTCATCGTGCCGGTGCCATCGTCCGCGGCCCCGCTGGCGGTGGACTTCAGGCCGATGGTATAGGGAGTTTGATTGGTGCAGGTCACGGAGAAGCCGCCGTTGCTGGCGCTGATCGGGCCGGTTGCAGTCGAGGCATTGCTGCCGAAATCCAGGTCGGTGCTGGAGCCGGTAATGGCGCAATTGCTGGTGATGACGATCTTGGCGTTGAGGCTTCCGGTGGCGCTGGCGGCCGAGGCGGCCGTGGACAGCGATGCCCCGGCGAGCATTGCGATGGCGGTGAGCAGTAAACGGTAGGTGTTCATGATGGTGTCCTGTATTCGGTTGTAAGAAACCCGGTTTCTAAAGTCGTTGGGAATGGCTGTCGAGTTGCTGAGGTTCTGGCAGTGGCGATTGCTTTGGCTTAAATGTATTTATATATATCTAAAAGCATCAAAATATAACAACAAGAGGGCAAACGGCCTTGAAACCTTATGTTTTCGGAATAAGCAGTTATAGGTATTGCGGCGAATGAGCGATGAACGCGCACAGCCTGACGCCGCACAGGCCGGCGCGCAGTGTTATGGCTTCAGGGTGCGGCGCCGATGCCAAAGCGATGGCAGGAGCCGATGGGGGGCCGTAGTGGCGACCGGGGCGTGTGGAAAGTATTTGACTTTCATGATCGTGCCTGGACAGAATATTTATCAGCAAGGAAGAAGCAAGTTTTATTGGCTTTGCGGCCAATAGTTTTTGCAATGGCTTTCCGCACCTGCCGCTTTTTTTTGAATTGCCGCGCAAGGGTCGCACGGTGTTTCAAATGGCTTTTATTGTCTGTCAAGCTCGCATGACCTGTACTCTATCACCCAACTTCCATCATTTCAATTGGTTTTCTTTGGTTAATGGGATTTTGCCAAAAAGAATTGTCAAGTGTCGTTTTAACGTGTCTATCGATTAGGCGTTAGGGTCAGACTTTCGCGGGGGTGTTTCATGGCGGCTGTTCCTGGGGCGCGGTCGCGGCGCCTCAAGGGTACAAAGGGGCGGCATTCTACTCCGCCGGAATCATCCCGCAAATAAAAAAGAGCCCAAGCGGATTGTTCGCCCAGGCTCTTGATTTTGCTGCTGAATAATGGTCGGGGCGAAAGGATTCGAACCTTCGACCCTCTGGTCCCAAACCAGATGCGCTACCAGGCTGCGCTACGCCCCGACAAGAACGAGATTATGGCATAACCACCATATTTTGTCCCGAAGACCCGCCGCGCAAGGCTTTGCGCGAAGCGCTTCCGTTCTGGGCCAGGCATGGCCGCTGCGGCCTGCGACCCGTGGAAAAACAGCGAAGGGCGCGGCGAGCGAAGGCGTGGGGCAGTGGAGTCAGCCGCGCAGGCGCAGCTGCGGCAGGGTGTAGCGTTGATTCTTGTAGACCCAGTCTGGCCACAGGACATGCGCCAGGGCTTCCTTGGCAAGTGCTGGATCCAGCGCCGTGGGGGTGTAGGTGGCGGGGGCCTGGTAGACATATTGGCTGGGGCTGCGGTGGGGTTCCAGCACGATAAGTTGTTCGCCCCGCAAGTAGCCGTAGTTTTCGTTGTATTGCATCATGGCACGGCCGCCGCCGGGCTGTGTCAGGTCCCGGCCCACCATGGGGTGTTCGGTTTGCAGGCCCGCAATGGAAAGCAGGGTGGGCGCCAGATCGATTTGACTGATCAGGCGGTCGTCGCGGCGCGGCTTGACATCGGCGCCGACGATCAGTGCGGGAATATGGAAATGCCGCAGGGGCACCAGGCTTGCGCCGCCCACCCGGGCGTCGTGGTCCGCCACGACCAGGAACACGGTGTCCTGCCAGTAGGGCGCTTGACGGGCTTTTTCAAAGAATTGCCCGATGGCCCAGTCGGCATAGCGCACCGAGTTTTCGTTGGTGGCGGGGTTGCCCTGGGGCTCGATGCGGCCGGCCGGATATTCCCAGGGCGTATGGTTGGTCACGGAAAAAGCCAGGGTCAGGGTGGGCTGGTCGGGCGGGTTGCTGAGCAGCGCATCCAGCTTGGCGAACATGTCTTCGTCCGAAGCGCCCCATGTGCCGACGAAGGCCGGGTTGTCGAAGGAGGAACGTTCGTAGAGATCGTCGAATCCGTTCCCCAGGAAGAAGCTTTTCATATTGTCGAAATGCGCTTCGCCGCCGTAGATGAAGCGCGATCGATAGCCGTGCTGCTTGAGCAACTGGGCCAGCGTGAAGAAGTTGCTTTGCGCTCCGGACAGGCGCAGGGCCGCATCGGAAATGGTGGGCGGAAAGCCAGCGACGACGGCCTCCAGGCCGCGCACCGAGCGCGTGCCGGTCGCGTAGGCATGGGTGAAGTTCCAGCCGGTGGCCGCCAGGGCGTCCAGGCAGGGGGTGAGGTCGGCGCCGCCCAGATTGCCCACGAACTGCGCGCCCAGGCTTTCCTCGACGATGAGGACGATGTTCAGGGGACGCGCGCGTGCGGCTTGCGGCGCCTGTATGTGCAAAGAGGGAATGTCGTTGTCGGGGGTGGCAATGCCGGCGCACTGGTTGACGATGGCCAGCATTTCTTCGGTCGGCATATTGCCGTAGACATCGGCGGCGGAACGTTCGTTCTTCATGCTGTATACGGCGTAAAGAACGCTGTATAGCGAATTGAGCGGCAGGGTGTTGAGCATGCTGTCGCCGCAGTACGCCACCGACGACGGGTTGATGGGGCGGTGGCCCAGGGTGCCGCGTATGGCCAGCACGATGACGGCGCCCGCAACGATGGTGGCGATGGGCCGCAGCCACCATGCCATGGGGGTGTCGGCCGGGCCGTTGCCGAACCACTCGAACCCCAGCCATGTCGCCAGGGCCAGGACGAATACGCCGCCGAAGATGACGGCTTTGTAGCCCTTCCAGAGCATGCCGAAGACCTCTTGTGGGTGTTCGAGGTATTCGACGTACAGACGATTGGGGCGCGTGTCGTATTCGTAGATGAATTGCGGCGTGGAGACTTCCAGCAAGATCAGAAGAAACCATGCGATGGTCAGCCACCAGCCGGTAATGGCCACCGCCAGCGGATAATGGCCCAGCCACGGGGACAGCAGGGCGGGAACACCCGCCAGCATGGCGATCTGGATGGCATCGATGCGCAGGCCGCCCTTCAGTATGGGCCATAGGCCGCCAGCGCTTTGTACCCTGCGCCATTGCCAGGCGGCCAGCAGGCCGCGGCTTAATGTCAGCAGGCCAAAGCCGCATACGATGAAGATCAGGGTTTGTAGGCGCATGGAACGAGTGCTGTATTGAAAATATCGGATTATCGGGTTATGTTCGCTTTTTGCTTTCCAGAATCATACTAGCGTTTGGTTTTCCTCTTACCAAACTTTTCACCGAGTCAGGCCGACACACGCAAATGCCAAAAACCAGTTCGACGCCAGCAAAATCGGCTTCTCAGGCAGCTTCAACAATATTGGGCGGTTATGATTTTTCCGAGCAGGTGGGGCACTTGCTGCGGCGTGCCTATCAGCGGCATACTGCCTTGTTCCAGCAGGTCATTCCCGATACCCAGCTTACCGGTGCGCAGTGGGTGGTGCTATGTGCCGTCGAAGCCAGCGCGGCCTGCTCGCTGAGCGACATCGTCAAGCAAACGGCCATCGACCAGGCAACGGCCCGGGGAATCATCGACAGGCTGAAGTCGCGGCACTTGCTGCTTGTGCGCCAGGACGAACGCGACCGGCGCAAGGTGCTGGTCAGCCTTACGCCCGAAGGCAAGAGCCTGGTGCAGTCCACCGTGCCATTCGCGTTCGAAATCACCGAAAAAACGTTTCAGGGCTTCAACCCCGCCGAACGAACCGCGCTGGTGTACCTGCTGAACAAGATGTGTCTTTCCGACTCAAGCGACAGCGCCGAATAAGTTCGGCAACCCTCAAGGCCGCCATAATCTGGCGGCCTTGTTTTTTTAGGAAAAATTAAAACGTATACGTGTTAATTGCTTTGTTTTTTTCATCGCTACACCATACCTACAGAGGGGGAATTACCTGGCGTTTTTTTATGAGTTCTACTTGAAATCATTGGGGTTTTCTGTGGTTAATTGAATTTTTTTCGCGGTTTTTCAAAGATGAATCAAGGGTTTATCCCTAGGTCTATCTTTCTTTACTCGAAAAAACTACATGTGTACACTTCATTGGGCGTTTCACTTTTTGACATCGCGGCGTTGTCCCAGGCATATCGCCAACAGCGCGGCATCACGATAGGGAAAATACATGAAAGGCAAGAGTCTATATACATCGCTGCTTGGTGCGGCGCTGTTTGCAACGCTGTCCACAGCGGCTGTTGCGCAAGGTACGATCAAGATCGGAGAAGTAAACAGCTATAAAACGCAGCCTGCGTTTCTGGGCCCGTATAAAAACGGCATGGACCTGGCCATCGACGAAATCAACAAGGCCGGCGGTGTCAATGGCAAGAAGCTCGAGCTGATCACCCGCGACGACAACTCCAACACCGGCGATGCCGTCCGGGCGGTCGAAGAGCTGGTCTCGCGCGAGAAGGTCGATGTGCTGACCGGCACCTTTCTGTCCAACGTAGGCCTGGCCGTCACCGACTACGCCAAGCATAAAAAGGTGTTCTTCCTGGCCAGCGAGCCCCTGACCGACAAAATCGTCTGGGCCGACGGCAATCACTATACTTTCCGCCTGCGCCCCTCCACCTACATGCAGGTGGCCATGCTCATTCCCGAAGCCGCCAAGCTCAAGAAAAAACGCTGGGCGCTGGTTTATCCCAACTATGAATACGGCCAGTCGGCTGCCGCCACGTTCAAGAAGCTCCTGAAAGCCGCCCAGCCCGATGTCGAGTTCGTTGCCGAACAGGCAACGCCGCTGGGCAAGGTTGATGCCGGCAACGTGGTGCAGGCGCTTTCCGACGCCAAGCCCGATGCCGTGTTCAACGTGCTGTTCGCCGCCGACCTGGCCAAGTTCGTGCGCGCCGGCACCGAGCGCAACTTCTTCAAGGGCCTGTCGGTGGTCAGCCTGCTTACGGGCGAGCCCGAGTACCTGGATCCTCTGGGTTCCGAGACTCCCGAAGGCTGGATCGTCACGGGCTACCCCTGGTATGCCATCGACACGCCCGAGCACAAGGCCTTCCTGGCGGCTTACGAGGCCAAGTACCACGACTATCCGCGCCTTGGCACGATTGTCGGCTATAGCGCCATCAAGTCGCTGGCCGCCGGCATGAAGAAGGCCGGGTCGACCAAGACCGAAGCCATGATCAAGGCGTTCGAAGGCCTGAAGCTGGATACCCCGCTGGGGCCCATCGAGTTCCGCGCCATCGACCATCAATCGACCATGGGCGCCTACGTGGGCACGCTGGCCAAGAAGGATGGCAAGGGCATCATGACGAACTTCCGTTATATCGACGGAGCCGCCGTTCAGCCGACCGACGCTCAAGTCAAGGAATGGCGCCCCGCCAGCGCCAAGTAAAAGGCCGATTTAAAAGGCCAATTTGGAACCGGCGCGCCGCCTCACGGCGGCGTGCTGTTCTTCTACAGGTGGTAAAAGATGGATTTGTCGGGATTGATCGTCCAGTTCCTGAATGGGCTGGCGGAAGCTTCATCGCTGTTCTTGGTGGCGGCGGGGCTGTCTCTTATTTTTGGCGTAACGCGCATCGTCAACTTCGCCCACGGCTCGCTGTACATGCTGGGCATCTATGTGGCGTACACCGTGGTCCAGTCGATCGGGCATACCCCGCTGGGCTTCTGGTTTGCCATCATCGCCGCCGCGCTGCTGGTGGGGGCGCTGGGCGCGCTGATCGAAATCATACTGTTGCGGCGCATTTACCGTGCGCCGGAACTCTTCCAGTTGCTGGCCACGTTTGCGCTGGTGCTGGTCATCAATGACGCAACGTTGTGGATCTGGGGGCCGGAAGACCTGCTGGGCCCCGTTGCTCCGGGACTGAACGGCTCCATCCAGGTTCTGGGCCGTTATTTGCCCAAGTACGACATCGCCCTGATCGTCATCGGGCCGCTGGTGCTGGGTTTGCTGTGGGTGCTGCTTAGGCGCACCCGTTGGGGCACGCTGGTGCGCGCGGCGACCCAGGACCGTGAAATGCTGGGCGCCCTGGGCGTGAACCAGGCCTGGCTGTTCACGGGCGTATTTGCCCTGGGGTCTTTCTTGGCGGCCCTGGGCGGCGCGGCGCAGATTCCCCGTCTGCCGGCCAACCTCACGCTGGATCTCAGCGTGATCGGCGATGCGTTCGTGGTGGTGGTGGTCGGCGGAATGGGCTCCATTCCCGGCGCTTACATCGCGGCCCTGATCATCGCCGAACTCAAGGCCTTGTGCATTGC
>Ga0182735_1002184_pt1 | contig 12139 bp, 14 predicted proteins | sample eDN5th30CKraftMG_FD_128524 | JGI IMG/M metagenome (GOLD analysis project Ga0182735, IMG submission 128524) | Enriched Miracle-Growth compost microbial communities from Emeryville, California, USA - eDNA 5th pass 30_C Kraft MG (version 2) (version 2) ... | reverse complement strand
CTTGCTCCGATATGTAGGTGACGTTTTTTGCGTTGACCGGCGTGTTGCAGAGTTCATCTGGCAGGCCGCAATCGAGAAAATCGAGCGGGATGCCGCGCGCGGTGGTGCCGCCTAATGAAACCAAAGATCTTGGATATACGGCCGGCGCTCGGGGGCGCCGGTAGTCTGCGCGCGCGCTTTGACGCCGAAGTTGATGGTGGAGTTCGGCTGTTCAATTTAGCGCTAAAACAGTCGGATAGCGGATGGCGCGTTTTCGCGCCTTCGGCCTTCGGTTCCGCCACAGCCACGTTTACGCGCGATCAGGCAGCCCAGCTTGCTGCTGCGGCGCTTACCGCACTTGGAGAGACGCACCAGCATGGCCGCCCTGACGCAAACTGAGCACGCTCCTACAAACCCTATTCGTGCCCATGTGGAGATGCTTCACCGGCTTGCTGCCGGCATCGACGGCATTCTGGTCGTTTCAGTATTCAACGCCAACCTGCCGAAAGACGACGGCATCGTCACCCATCATAGAATTGGCGATGTCCACGGGATGGTTGCAGCGATTGAAGCTCATTCCGAAACGCCTGGAATGAATTGCTACTGCGGCATGCAAGTAATGCGCCCCAACTTGCCTCGTCGGAAACGCGGCGGGGAAGCCGACGTTGTTGCCGTGCTTGGCCTCGTTGCCGACATGGACTCCGACCGCGGCTTCGACCTGCGGGACTATCCCATCGAGCCCAACCTGGTGTTGGAAACCTCCCCCGGCAACTTCCAACCGTTTTGGCTGTTCGACCGGCCGCTGCCGCCGTCTACCGCGAAGCCGCTCGCGCTCGCGCTCAAGCGTGCTACGGGATCTGACCACGGGACGGGCGACATCGCGCACGTGTGGCGCATCCCTGGTACCCTAAACTGGCCAGGTCGGGCAAAGCTTGAACGGGGCCGCCCGCCAGAGCCGGCGCTCGTAACGGTCGCGGATCCGTGGGGTGGCACCTTCACCGACACAACGGAACTGGCCGTCGCATTGGCGCAGTTCGCTGGCCAGGCAAAAGAGGCGGCTCCGGTAAAACTTGGCGAGATTCCCAGCGTCGACGGTGTAGAGGTGTCTGCGGAAGCCGCTGCACTGCTTGCGGCTAATGACGTTGGCGACCGCTCGGCGCACGCTGCTCGTGTTGTCGAGAAGCTGGCCTTCGATGGTCATCCTGCCGAGGTGGCCTGCGCTCTGTTCTTGTCGGCAACGGGGGATTGGTTTGGTCGCTACGATGGGAAAGACGCCGGCGCCGATTTCACGAGGCTGTGGGGGAAGTTTGGTGTGGCACACGAGGAGGCGGGGGGATCTGAGTCCGTAGTGGCCGCGGGCCTTTACGGAAAGTCCAAGGGCAAAACGCCGAAGGCCGACAACGACAACAATGCCTCGCCGCGCCAGACTGAGCCCGTCGACCTATGGCAGCAGACAGCCCATCCCGATCTGCCCGTCAATCTCCTGCCCTCCGTCATCGCGGATTTTGCCACCGGCCAGGCCGAGTTGATGGGCGTCGATCCCGGCGGTCTCGCCATGGCAGCACTGACCGTCTGCGCAGCGGCGATACCCGACACGCTGGAGATTCAGCCCAAGCAGCACGATCCGAACTGGCGCGAGTCCGCCAGGATATGGACGTCTGTTATCGGGTTGCCGTCGACCAAAAAGTCACCGCTGCTCGCCGCAGCCACGAAACCGCTGAAGGCAATCGACCGGGAAATGTTCCGCGCCTACCTTGAAGCCAAGGCCGCTTACGACGCTCTGCCTAAGGACGACAAGAAGACTGCCGCCCAGCCACGGCATGAGCGCCTCCGGCTGGAGGACACCACGATTGAGGCGGCGCAAGATGTCCTGAAGGACAGCCCGAACGGTGTGCTGCTGGTGCAGGACGAGCTCTCGGGCTGGTTCGGCGGTATGGACAAATATGCCGGCGCGGGTCGAGGCGCCGCGAAAGACCGGAGCTTCTGGCTACAGTCGTTTAACGGCGGTTCCTACACCGTCAACCGCGTCATGCGCGGATCGTCCTTCATCCCGAATCTTTCGGTTTGCCTGCTTGGCGGCATCCAGCCGGAACCGATCCGGGCGATCGCGAAGGACATGCAGGATGACGGGCTTTTGCAGCGCCTGTTCCCGATCGTGCTGCGCCCCGCCACCATGGGAACGGATGCTCCCGCACCTGCGGCTGCCGGTGCCTACGGCGCGCTCGTAGAACGCCTTCACCGACTGTCCCGGCCAATTCAGGGCGGTATGTTGGAAGTGCCTGTCCGCTTCACCCCGGAGGCGCAGATAGTTTGGGAGGAAGTGCTGACGCGAAACTTCGCTCTCGCGCAATCATGGGAGAAGGTGAACGTCAAACTGGCTGCCCACATTGGGAAATATGACGGCCTGTTCGCGCGGCTATGCCTGCTTTGGCATTGCATCGAGTCCAGCGGCAGCAGACCGGCATCGACCATTCCGGCAGATGTTGCGGAGCGCGTCCGGGGTTTCCTTTTCCGCTATCTCTATCCCCACGCGCTGGCCTTCTACCTCGATGTCGTCGGGCTTTCCGATAGGCAGGACAAGGTGTTGGCGACGGCCGGATGGATCCTGACGCATCGTCCACAGAAGGTGAATGTCCGGCAGGTTCGACGCGGCGACAGGCTCATGCGCAGCATGGACAATCTCGAAGCCGAGAAGGTGCTGGACCAGCTCGACGCTTTCGGATGGCTGGACCCTGTGCCTTTTGACCGGCGCGACAGTCGGCAATGGAAGGTTGACCCGAAGGTTTACGACCTGTTCGCCGAGCGCACACGGGAAGAAACCGACCGGCGACTGGCGGTTCGGGAGATTATCGCCAGTGACGCAAAATTGCGAGTAGCGTAGCAATGCAACTGTCGCCAGTTGGCCCTTGCGTGCGCGACAAGAAAATCATTTGAGCGCCTCCTTTTTGATCAATGGACCGCGTTTTCCGATTTTTTATCTCCCGCGCACAAGGGCCAACTGGCGACACTTCAAAAAACAGCCGTGCGAGAATTCGCGTCGGAAGGACACAATGACCACCACAAACAAACTACCTTGGCCAGCCTCCGATCTGCGGCTCACCCGAAACCAGGCCTCATTCCTAACCGATGGCCAACCGCCAAGTTGGTCGCCGAGGCTTTCGGAACGAACCGAGGAGAGCCTGTCCCGTCGAAAAATGCTTAGCTGGATTTTGCTGCCCTCTGGCGTCGGCGTCCTGCGGCCCAGTGCGAAAGGCAGGGCGGCGCTCGAAAAATATTACGGCCACGAACTGGTGGCCGCGAATGATAACCGGAAGGATGGCGCGAATGCAGCCTGACAGTCACGACGCGAAATACAAGTCGTTCACGGAGGCGCTCACGGCGTATCTGAGCCGAACCGCCGCGCCGCGGAAAGCGATGAACGACAATGCAAAGAGGATGGTGCCCCTTCTGAAATACCGCAACGGTCCGCCCCCGGCTGGGCCGCAGACGAACTGGTCAACCACGCCTAGTGGATCGTTCGTGTTCGATCCGGAAAACGAGGCGGAGGAATCTGGCTACTCGACCGAGAGCCGCCATGAAATCCGCCCATCGCCGGAACTTATCATGGCGGGGCTGAAGGGTGCTGAGTTCCGCGAGTTCCGGCATGCCAAGAACGGCGGGAGCGGCAGCACCGAACTGACCCCTTTGCCTGGCGACGCTGTCGAATACGGCGTGCATGTGGATGATTGCGGGAAAAAGCACAAGGTCGTCACGCGCATAGGCCGGTGGCGCTTCAGCGACGGCGAACAGATCGAAAAGGGGCTGAAGCGCAGCGGGAAAAAGGTCGTTGATGCGACCATCAGGATGCCTGTCGGCGCGATGCTAGGTTGCCGCGAAGACGCCAACCAAGCCCGAGGCGGCGATGGGTCCCATGCCGGATCCAAGCCCTATTTCGAAACGATGCTTGGTGCGAAGCATCGGCACATCAAGGCCGGCCCATGCCGGCAGGGGAAGTCGTACAGCCGGGATGAATCCGCGGCGATGCTCGCCGTGGCGATTGCCAATACGCCGGTTTTGCCGTCCGTGACCAAATATGAAGCCGGCATCGCCAGCGGTGGGAATTATCGGCCGAGAGACCTGTTCATAGGCATGCAGAAAACCACATGTGCTGGAGGCGGAGCGATCAATTGGCAAGACGCAATCGATGCGGAGGAAAACCGATTGGACTGGTTCCGTTGGGTTGCGTCGCTCAAAGACGAGGATAGGGCCGTTCTCGATGCAGCGACAACTGCCCGCTCTTACGCTGATGTCGGGCAGTCACTCGGCTTCAGCGGCGGCTACGCCCGGAAGGCTGGCAAGCGTGCCCTTCTCGCGGCAAATGACAATGCGCGGGAAGCGCTGAAAAAAGTTGCGTGACCGGTGTCCGATTCCGGACACTTGTTCCGCCTTTAGATTGTAGGCGACTAGTTCGCTTCGCCATGCGGCGCCGTTATTCATCGGCAGCCTCATGGCTTTGCGGCGGGTCGTAGTGTCGGATGCGGCGTCGGAGGACGTGCGGCAGTAACACTCCCCGCCGCGTCAATTCATGCCAGCATGGAAGTCACAACGGCCAGCCTACTTCTTCGTTTCCGCGATCTGGTTGGCTTTGTCCCTGTTCCCGCCCGCCTGCTTGATGATCTTCTGTGCTTCTTCCCTCGAAAGGCCGTGCTTTCGGGCGAAGTAGTTCACTTCGTAGGGCTCTCCTGCCGCGACTCTGCTGCGATCATTTGCACCACGTTTACTCTTGTCGTCAGGCATCTTCCATTCCTCCCTTGTCGGCGACAGGAAAGCACCAACGCTTATGCCCTGCAAGCCATCAGTCCATCGGCAGAGGCGACAGGGAGCTTGCGCACAACACCGGACGCCGCACCGGCGCTGAGGGTGTCCTTATGCCGACAGCGAAGGCTCCTTGCGCGCCATCTCGCTATAAGTTGGGCCTGAGCGGACCGTGGTAAAAGCTTTGGCGCTCGTTTTCCGGCGCGGGTTTCAAGGGACCAGCGATCTGGCCTTCGACACGCTTTCGGTACGCTATCGCAGCCGCGTCACACTGGGCGGCCGATGGGCCGTGTATTCGGAGAATGGCCTTAGCGATACGGGTAGGTATTTCGTGCCGTGCGGAGAACGAAACAACGTCCTCCCTACTGATGTTGCGCCGACTCCCATCCATCTATCCCCCTCATTTGTCGTGGGTATGGTCGCATCCGTAACAAGTTTATGTCGGAAAAGTCGTATCTGTCCAGAAATATGGCCCGTAACGCTTACTACCAGACGACGCACTGGCGCTCGCTCAAGCAGTCCTGCCATCAACGGGACGGATGGCGCTGCACGGTACCCGGATGCCAGACGCCGACGTATCGCCTCACCTGCGACCACATCAAGCGCCGGCCGAACGTGGACCATCCGACCGCCCTCGACGTGCTGAGCAACACCCGCACCCTCTGCGGCAACCATGACGCTCAGGTAAAGGAACTCGCCTCGGGCAAGCGTAGGCAGGGCGGCAAGCTGATCATCAAGGGCGCGACAATAGACGGGACGCCGCTTGATCCGAACCACCCGTGGCGCAGGCTTGACGGGAGGGGGAGGGTCGATCCCTAAGGGGCTTCGGGGGCCTAACCGTCCGGGGCAATCGTTTGCAGTGGCAACAGTTTCAGAACAAAAAGTTGGGGCCATCCCGTAGGGATGAAGTGCATGAACGTGATTGAAGGCACTGGCGCCATTGTGGTCGAGCCGGACTGGTCGAAGCTGTTCGACGACGACGTCGAGCAAGTTTCGGCGCACGAACATTGGCGGATCATAACCACCGAGATGAAGGAGCGCCAACTACTGGCACCCGCCACCGGCCATTCGATCCAGCGGCTGGTGTGCGCCTACCTGATGTTCGACCGCATGTACCGGGAAGTGGCCGAGAACGGCGTGGTGACGAAACCGCGCCGGGGCAACAGCAAGGCCATCGCCCGGATCAGCCCGTATTTCACGGCCATGCGCGAAGCCGGCTCGGATGCGGCAGCACTGGAGGCGGAGTTGGGCATATCCCCGCGCCGCCGTGGCGCCGCAACGAAGGTCGACCGCAAGCAGGCCAAGCCGAGGGCAGCAGATGCCTACACCAGCCGTACCGGATGATCCGGTAACCGCCTGGGCACGTGACGTTGTTGAGGGGCGTATCGTCTCCGGCGAACTGGCCATTCGGGCCTGCCGGCGTCACCTCGACGACATCGAGCACGGCCACAAGCGCGGGCTGATCTGGCGCCCCGACAAGGCGGCGCATGCGCTGGGATTCTTCCCGGCCATGCTCACCGTGACGGCCGGCGCAAAGGCGGGCGAACCGTTCAACCTGCCGAGCTACACGACGTTCGTTGTCGGGTCGCTGTTCGGATGGTTTCGGGCCGATGGTCGCCTGCGGTTCCGCACCGCGTGGGTCGAAGCAGGAAAGGGGCAGATCAAATCGCCGGTAGCCGCGGCGATCGGGCTCTACAGGATGGCCTATTGCGGCATCCCGCGCGCCGAGTGCTACGCCATCGCCAAGGACCGCAACCAGGCGAATGTGCTGTTCGGCGATGCGGTCGCGATGGCCAATGCGGAAATGCCGGAACCGGCCTTCGAGGGCGAATCGCTGGTCGGCCGTGGCGATCTGATCGCGCGCGGCACAGGCGACATGACATGGATGCTGGAGCATCCCGCTACCGGCTCTAAATTCCGTGCCCTGGCTGGCGATGAGCGAGTTAACGGCCCCCGCCCGTCCTTCGTGGCCGCCGACGAAATACATGAATGGAAGACGGACGGGCCGCTGAAAACGTGGCGGTCGGCCGGCGCCAAGATGCCCGGCGACTTCCTGCTGTGGATGTCGACGAACACGCCGGCCGCTGACCAGGTCGTGGCGACGGAATGGAGCGAACAGCATCAGCGCATCTTGCGCGGCGAGGCCGAGGACGATTCGGCGTTCGCGTTCATCGCCCGCGTTGATCCCGGCGATAAGCCATTCGAGGACGAAAGCTGCTGGCCGAAGTCGATGCCATGCATCGGGATCACGTTCCCGATCGACAATGTCCGGATCGAGGTCAATTCCTCGAAACGGTCGGTCGGGACGCGGCTACAGACGGAAAGGCTCTACTTCGGCGTTCCCGTCGGCTCGTCTGAATACTGGATCGACCTCGACGCATGGGAAGGGGTTCAAGGTACCGCCAACCTGAAACAGGCAAAGGGGCGCAGCGTCTTCCTGTCGCTCGACCTGTCGAAGAAGAACGACCTCACCGCCCTTGGCATCGGCTGGCACGACGAAAACGAAGTGCTCCGGGCCACGGTTCGGTACTGGAAGCCGGAGTACAAGCTGGCCGAACGGGCTACGGAGGATCACGCTCAGTATGTCGAGTGGGCCGCAGCAAAGCCGCCGCTGATCAACGTCGTTCCAGGCCGGTCGATCGAGTACGATTTCGTGGCGGCCGAGGTCCAGAAGATCGCCAACGACCTCGATGTCGAGGTGCTGGTGGTGGACCCGGCCTTCCTGACCGATTTTCGCCAGGCGTGCGACCGGATCGGGCTCGAGACGTGGATATACATTCCCGAGGAGCAGGAATACGGCTCCGGCCTGAAAATCATGATCCATGGCCAAGGCCGGCTGGGCATGAACTCCAAGAAGGCGCTGTGGATGCCGCGCAGCCTTCAGCAGCTTGAGGACATGATCCTCACCAAGCAGATCGTCATCGACGAAAGCCCGGTGACGAAATGGTGCTCGGGCAACGCGGCGGTGCAGGCCGACGCGCAGAACAACCGCTTCTTCGTCAAGAAGGTCCAGCGCGGACGCATCGACGGCCTGGTCGTGCTAGCGATGCTCGCCGGGGCCTCCGAAGTGGTCGAGACCTACGAGGCCCCGGTTTCACCGTGGGACGATCCGAATTTCACACTGGTGGATGCATGAAGATCGGTATCGAATTTAGTCGCGGCGCTAGCGAGGCGCGATCGGCCAGCATTGAGAACCCGACGGTTCCAGTGTCGCAGTCCACAGAGTTCATGGCCTTTTTCGGCCTTTCCTCTGTGAAGCTGCCTCACGTGTCGGTCGCGAGCGCCTTGACGGTGCCGGCGGTGCTTTCGGCGGTGGCGTTTCTGTCTCGCACCATGGCGACGTTGCCATTGCATGCCTACCGCGATACCGACAAGGGCGCGGTCCGTCTTACGGGAAAGACGGCTGTCACGATCCACGATGCGCCGAATGACCTCATGGGGTCGTTCAAATTCCGGCAATGGTTCTGGCAGCAGGTCTTTACCGGTGGGCGTGGTCTTGCCTGGATTGAGCGCAACGGGTCCGTGATCGAGGCGCTGTGGCCGATGGACCCGCGCAAAACGACCGTGAAGCGGATGGGCTTCGATCTGGTCTACCATTTCGATGGCAAGACCTATCCGGCCGCCGATGTGATTGACGTGCCGTTTATGCTCAACGAGGACCAGATCACGCATCGCGGGCCCATCATGCTGGCGGCGAAGGCAATCCAGCTCGCGCTCGCCATGAACGACTACGGCAGCAACTTCTTCGCCGGTGGCGGCGTTCCGCCCCTGGCCCTGGAGGGGCCGGTTCCGTCCGCAAAAGGCGGTCTGGAGCGGGCGATGGCCGATGTCAGCCGCGTGATCGACGCCGCGAAACGCACCGACAAACCGATATTTCCGCTGCCGCCCAACCATAAGCTATCGCCGGTTGGCTTTGATCCCGCCAAGGGGCAGATGGTTGAGGCGAGGTTGTTCCAGATTCAGGAGATTGCCCGAGCATATCAGATGCCGCCGGCTTTCCTGCAGGACCTTAGCAAGGGGACGTTTTCCAACGTCGAGCAGCAGGATCTTCATCTGGTCAAGCACCTGATCGGCCAGTGGGCGAAGGCCTTCGAAGACGAGGCCAATCTGAAGCTGTTCGGGCGCGGCAGGTCTGGCCGCTATGTCGAACACAACCTCGACGGTCTCCAACGCGGCGACTTCAAGAGCAGGATCGAGGGCATCGCCCGCGCGATCCAGACGGCGCAGATCACGCCAAACGAAGCCCGCGCCCTGGAGAACAGGCCGAAGCACGGGAATCCGGATGCCGACGAACTGTTGGTGCAGGGTGCGACTGTCGTGCTCGGTAAGCAGCCGTTGAAGCCTGCCCCGGCTGAGCCGAAAACCGAAAATGGAGATGGCAATGAGCCACAAGCCTGAGGGCGCCGAAAAGCGCTCGCTTGTCCGGCCGGTCGAGTATCGTGCCGACGCCGCCGGCAAGATGACCGTGACGGGTTATGCCGCCGTGTTCGGCGAGGTTGCAGATATTGGCGGTTGGTTCAGTGAGGTCGTGGCGCGCGGCGCCTTCACCAACACCCTGCGCACCGCCGACGTCCGCGCCTATTTCGATCATGATAGCGGCCGGGTGCTCGGGCGCCTCTCTGCCGGCACCCTCCGTTGTGAGGAAGATGACAAGGGTCTGCGCGTCGAGATCGACCTGCCCGACACCACCGATGGTCGCGACGTGAAAACGCTGGTCGAGCGCGGCGATGTCTCCGGCATGTCGTTCCGGTTCGAGGCGGTGCGCCAGGAGTGGGACGAAACGGTAGACCCGCCGAAGCGCACGCTTCTGGAGGTCAAGCTTGGCGAGGTCAGCATCGTGTCCGAGCCGGCTTATGACGGTACGTCGGTCGCGCTCCGGTCGCTGGAGGGCGTCCGGAAGGAACACCGTCGCCAGCGCAACGCCGCCGCATTCGCCCGCCGCAAGGCCGAGGCCGAGGCCAAGTTCCGCAAGATTTCCTGAGTTCACCCGGCATCCGCCGGAGGGCGCGGCAAGCATCCCGCTTCCCGTCTCCACCGCCTGCTTCCGAGCGGGCTTTTTCGACGTGCTCACATGGAGAACATCATGAGCAAGGAACTGATTGAGAAGCGGGAAAAGCTTGTCGCCGATGCCCGCTCGGCGCTGGAAGAGATCAAGAAAAACACCGACGAAGCGCGCGCCGCCGAATTGGAAAAACGCCATGACGACATCATGGTCGAGTTCGACAAGGTCGACGCGCAGATCGCTCGCGAAAAGCGCATGGCTGACGCGCAGAAGCGCATCGACGACGCTGCGGCCGAGGAGCGTGCGAAGCAGCGCCCCGGATCGAGCGGGGAAGGTCGCGGCCAGGACGACGGCGACCAGGTGACCTATCGTTCCGCCTTCCACCGCTACGTGGCTGTTGCAGGCGACATGTCCGCCCTTAGCGACGAGGAACGGGCCGCCCTTCGTGGCGGCGTGGCGCCGAAGGAGGCTCGCGCTCAGACTGCCGGTACTCCCGCGGCCGGCGGTTACACCGTCCCGACCGAACTCAGCGACCAGATCATCATCTCGATGAAGGCGTGGGGGCCGATGTACGATGAGAATATCTGCACGGTCATCAACACGTCGGCCGGTAACCCGATCGATATTCCGACCGTGGACGATACGGGCGTTGCCGTTGCCAAGCACACCGAGGCCGGCGACGTCACCGACGATGGCGGCTCGGACGCGACCTTCGGGAAGAAGACGCTCAACGCCTACGCGTACGACACCGAATGGGTGAAGTTCAGCTGGGAGCTGGCGCAGGACTCGATCTTCAACTTCGAGACGCTGCTTGGCGGTCTGCTCGGCCAGCGTCTCGGCCGCCGTGCGAACGTCGAACTGACCACCGGCGATGCCACCGGCGATCCGCAAGGCATCGTCACCGGCTCGACGCTCGGCAAGACTGCCGCCGCGACCGCTGCCATCACGTGGGACGAGATCATCGACCTGGAGCACTCGGTTGACCCGGCCTACCGAGCATCGCCCAAGGCTCGGTATATGTTCAACGACACTACGCTGTCGGCCGTTCGCAAGCTGAAGGACGGGCAGGGTAACTACCTGTGGCAGGCAGGCGACGTCCAGAAGGGCGTTCCCAACAGCTTCAACGGGCGGCCCTACAGCATCAACCAGGCGATGGATTCGCTCGGCGCCGCCAAGAAGGTCATGATCTTCGGCGACTTCTCGAAATACTTCGTCCGCAAGGTCGGCGGCATCGTGATGTTCGTCGCCCGCGAGCGCTTCGCACCGGATATCGGCCTGCTCGGCCTGATCCGCCTCGATGGCAAGCTGGGTGATACCGCCGCCGTGAAGCACCTCATCACCGCCGCCTCGTAAGGCTCGGCTTTGTAAGGCGGGCCGCTCCGGTGGCCCGCCCGCGAACCCGGAAGGAGCGAACTATGAAAATCAAGATGCTGGCCGGCATTGCCGGCACGGGTTTCTCTCTGTCTCCCGACGATGAAACCGATCGGTTTTCGGACACGGAAGCGGCACGGCTGATCGATGCCGGATTTGCCGTTCCGATCGCCGAGCCGAAGGTCGAGCGCGCCGTGAAGTCGCCGGCCCCGGAAAAGCGCGGCTGACGCCTGTGTCTTATCTTGTCGTCTCCAATCCTGCGTCCGATACCAGCCTCGCGCCTATCGAGGCGCTGCGGGCTGCCGCTGGCGTTTCCACCGCCGACACGTCGCGCGATGTCGAACTGGTCGCGCTTGGTGAGCGCATCTCGGCCGAGATCGTCGAAGCCTGTCGCATTGCTGTAGGCGAAGGCGCGGAGCCGACGCTGCGCAAGGAAGAATTGACGGAGACGTTCTCCGGCTGCTGTGACGACGTTCTGATCCTCTCGCGCCGGCACAACGTCAAGATCACGTCCGTTACCGAGAACGGCATGGCGGTCACGGTCGATGCCAGAGGTTTGAGGTCAGAGGCCGGTCTGCTCGAACGCTGGGTAAACGGTCAACGGTCCCGCTGGTCGGCATCCGAGGTCGTCGTGGTCTACGATGCCGGCTTTGAGACGAGCCCGGCCTCTCTGGTCGGCGTGGTGACCGATCTCGCGCGCATCCGGCTGTCGCAAGCCGCAGCCGACCCGCTGGTGAAATCCACGCGGATCGAGGTCGCCGACGTCGACACGGTGCAGACGGACCGCTGGGTCGGCTCGGTGCCGGGAACCGGAGAAACAGGGCTCCCGGCCGAGATCATGGCAAGGCTCGCTCGTTTCATCAATCCGGTGTGGCCTGACCCCATAAGGTGGTCCGGTTTCAGTCTTAGTGCATGATCGGCTTTTCGGCTATTGCCTGGGCAGATGGTGGTGCCGATCCGCGCGGCGGCGCAGGCCAGATAATAGCCTCCGGT
>Ga0182735_1002183_pt1 | contig 12141 bp, 10 predicted proteins | sample eDN5th30CKraftMG_FD_128524 | JGI IMG/M metagenome (GOLD analysis project Ga0182735, IMG submission 128524) | Enriched Miracle-Growth compost microbial communities from Emeryville, California, USA - eDNA 5th pass 30_C Kraft MG (version 2) (version 2) ... | reverse complement strand
TTTCGTATCAGATCGTGATCTCGCGCGCCGTCATGCTATAACGGAAAGCGTCCGCGTCGAGACAATCGAGCCGCATGCTGGCGACCTCGGCTTGCGGATACATCAGGAAGCCAAGCTCCCCGCTCTGCGCAGATGGCAAATCGATATCGCTGCCATCATTGAAGGCAATCCAGTTGCCTTCCCATGCGCCGAAGAGCTTTTGACGAACGGCAACCACACGCGGATCGTCCGCTGTCAAACCGTCCTTCTCTTCTTCAAGCATGACCTTTCGCACATCGGCCGGATCGGTCGCCACCCAGCCGACGCCATCGAGATAGATTTCAGCACGACAATGTTGCGACTTGGTGATGACCTCGTTCTTTGCGCCAAGGCTCTTGTAACCGAAAGCGGACGGCGCCACCCGCACCCCGTAAAGGTCACGCGCGGGAATGCCAACAGAGCGCACCAGCGCCACGAACAGCGGGTTGAGATCTGCGCATTTGCCGCCAAGATCACCGCTCCTCAACATGGCGACGATATCGCCGTCGCCGCAGCCGCGCGTGGACGCGCGCCGATAGGTGTTGGCGACAACCCAGTCATAGATGCGGCGGGCTTTATCCTGATCACTTGCGGCGCCGCCGACAATCTTGTTTGCGGTTTCCCGAACAATGCCATCCACTGGTGCCAGCCGTGTTCCAGCCAGATATTTTGCGCGCTCGGTCTGTGTCAGCGGCACGGCGGTCGCCGATGCCTCAAGGCTGCTGGCGCGGTCACGGGTCGAGATGAGACTAATGATTTCCGCAGTCGGCGTTTCTTCACCCGGCGCCCATTCGAGATAGAGGAGGCCTACCCCGCTGCGTGGATCGCGATTGATCTGCGCGACCCTGGCATTTGTCGTCCACCGATTGCCTTCCGGGCGGTTCCAGTCATCCGCCTGAAAACCGGCCAAAGGCACCCATGCCCGAATGACATCCTTGGATGCGGTCGGGCTCACAGTTGTCCTGATCTCGAAACTGCGCCAGTTCGATGGCTTGGGCGTAAACGTGCCGTCATCGGCAAAGGCAGGGGCCAAGGCGAAGCCCGGCAGAAGGCTGAGGGCGGCGCAGGCCGCACCGGATTTGAGGAGTTCCCGACGATTCATGACGATCCCCTTTCGTGGCCCCTCTTTAGGAGCCATGAGCTCTGTTTCTTGCGAATATGCGGAGAAAGCGCTGCTGTTGCGCCCGACCTGGAAAGACCAGCGCATGCCAGGAATGATCTGTGATCAAGGCCCCGAAACTCGGGAGCAGCGGAAGAAGTCACGGGCGCAGTCTGCCGTGTTTGTTTAAGTCCGTCAATCAACCAACGAACAAGAGAAAGTCATCGTGAAGATTACATTCATGTATTAATACTTGAGTACGCCTGTCATGTTATATATAAATGGGCTTTGTTATTATATTTTTCGCCCTTCGGTTCGGTTGACAACTTCGTCTTATTGCGGTGAACTGCCAGAGTGAAAGTCAAGCCTGCCCGACAACGTGACCGGGAAGTTTCCCCTGCACGTCGGTTCTGATCATCAGGGAGGTATCGCACGATGAATGTGGAGCTCTCACGCCGCCAGTTTCTGGGCGGAACGGGAGCGGTGGTAGCGGCTTCGGCGCTCGGTTCTTTCGGCTTCGGTGCGGTGGAAACCGCCTATGCCGAATCCATCCGCCCCTTCAAGCTGGCCAATACGACCGAAACCCGGAATACCTGCCCTTACTGCTCCGTAGCCTGCGGCATCATCCTTTATTCCAAGGGTGATCTGCGCAAGGGCGAGAAATCCGACCTGATCCATATCGAGGGCGATACGGACCACCCGACCAATCGCGGCACGCTGTGCCCCAAGGGCGCGGCGCTCAAGGATTTCGTCAAGGCGGAGACACGCCTGAAATATCCGATGGTGCGCGAACCGGGCACCAGTGCATTCAAGCGGATATCATGGGAGGACGCGCTGGACCGGATCGCGCGCCACCTCAAAGATGACCGTGACGCGAATTTCATCGCGAAGAACGAGGCGGGCGTCACCGTCAACCGCTGGACGTCGACGGGCTTTCTCGCCGCATCCGCAACCACCAACGAAACAGCGTTTCTCACCTACAAGGTGGTGCGCAGCACAGGCATAGTCGCATTCGATAATCAGGCACGCGTCTGACACGGCCCGACGGTGGCGAGTCTCGCCCCATCATTTGGCCGTGGCGCAATGACCAACGCCTGGACAGACATCAAGAACACTGATCTCATCGTCGTCATGGGCGGCAATGCGGCGGAAGCGCATCCGTGCGGCTTCAAATGGGTGACGGAGGCCAAGGCCAACCGTGGCGCCCGGCTGATCGTCGTCGATCCGCGTTTCACGCGCACGGCATCGGTGGCAGATTATTATTCGCCGATCCGTCAGGGGTCGGATATCGCCTTCCTGCTCGGCGTCATCAACTACTGCATCCAGAATGACAAGGTGCAGTGGGAATATGTGAAGCATTTCACCAATGCCAGCTACATCGTCAAGGATGGCTTCGAATATAAGGACGGACTTTTCAGCGGCTATGACGAGGAAAAACGTGACTATGATCGCTCAAGTTGGGATTATGTGATCGGCGATGACGGCTATGCCGTTGTTGACGATACGTTGCAGCATCCGCGTTGCGTGTGGAACCTGCTGAAGCAGCATGTGTCCATCTACACGCCGGAAATGGTCGAGCGCATTTGCGGCACGCCGAAGGAGAAATTCCTGAAAGTGGCCGAGATGATCGGCGAATGCTCCTCGCCGACCAAGACCATGACATCCATGTATGCGCTGGGCTGGACGCAACATTCCAAGGGCGCGCAGAACATTCGCGGCATGGCCATGCTGCAACTGATCCTTGGCAATATCGGCGTGCGGGGCGGCGGCATGAATGCGCTGCGCGGCCACTCCAATATTCAGGGTCTGACCGATATCGGCCTGATGTCCAATCTTCTGCCGGGCTATATGAATATCCCGGTCGAGAAGGAGATCGACCTCGACACCTATATGTCGACGCGCAGCTTCAAGCCGCTGCGCCCGAACCAGACAAGCTACTGGCAAAACTACAAAAAGTTCTTCGTGAGCTTCCAGAAATCAATGTGGGGCAGCGCCGCTGTAGCAGAAAACGACTTTGCCTATGACTGGCTGCCGAAGCTGGACGTGCCGAATTATGACGTGTTGCGCATCTTCGACATGATGAACAATGGCAAGGTCAACGGTTATGTCTGTCAGGGCTTCAATCCGCTGATGGCGGTGCCAAACCGCAACAAGCTGACCGCGGCCCTATCGAAGCTGAAATTCCTCGTCACGATGGACCCGCTTGAAACGGAAACATCGCGCTTCTGGGAAAATCACGGCGAGTATAACGACGTCGATACCGCATTAATCCAGACGGAAGTGTTCCAGCTGCCATCCACCTGCTTTGCAGAGGACGAAGGTTCGCTGACCAATTCCGGACGCTGGCTGCAATGGCACTGGCCGGGGGCGACACCGCCCGGCGAGGCGAAGACCGACAACTGGATCATGGCGCAGATCTTCATGCGGCTGAAAGCGCTTTATAGCAAGGAAGGCGGCGCATTCCCCGATCCAATTCTCAATCTGGTCTGGGAGTACAAGGACCCGGAAGAACCGACCGCCGAAGAACTGGCAAAGGAGCTCAACGGCAGCGCCCTGACCACGCTGATGGACCCGACGGACCCGAGCAAGGTGGTGCTGGAGGCAGGCAAACTGCTACCCGGTTTTGCCGTGCTGCGCGATGACGGTTCCACCGCGTCGGGCTGCTGGATCTATTCGGGTTGTTTCACCGAGGCTGGCAACAACATGGCGCGCCGCGACAATCACGATCCTGACGAGACCGGTGCCTATCTCAACTGGTCGTGGGCGTGGCCTGCCAACCGGCGCATCCTCTACAACCGTGCCTCCGCCGATCTCAACGGCAAGGCATGGGACCCGAGCCGTAAGCTCATCGAGTGGGACGGAACCAAATGGACAGGCTATGACGTGCCGGACATCGCGCCGACCGCCAAGCCACAGGAAGTCGGTCCTTTCATCATGAATGCGGAAGGCTCGTCGCGCCTGTTCTGCCGTGGCATGATGCGGGATGGTCCGTTCCCGGCCCATTACGAGCCGTTTGAATCGCCGATCGCCAATGTGGTTGCGCCAAATGTCCGGGGCAATCCGGTGGCCCGCGTCTTCGACAACGACTTCAAGCAGTTCGCCGATACGGCATCCGAGGAGTTCCCCTATGCGGCGACCTCCTATCGCCTGACCGAACACTTCCACTACTGGACCAAGCATGTGCATGTGAATGCCGTGTTGCAGCCGGAATTCTTCGTGGAAATTTCGGAAGAACTGGCCAAGGAAAAGGGCATCGCCAAGGGCGACTGGGTGCGCGTCTGGTCGAAGCGCGGCTCGGTCAAGGCCAAGGCGGTGGTGACCAAACGCATCAAGCCGCTCATCTGCGACGGCAAGACGGTGCATGTGGTCGGCATTCCGCTGCATTGGGGCTTCATGGGCGCTGCCCGCAAGGGCTTCGGCCCGAATTCGCTGACCCCGTTCGTCGGCGACGCAAACATCGAGACGCCGGAATTCAAGGCGTTTCTGGTCAATATCGAGCGCAGCAGCGCGCCTGTTGCTTAGAAGGGATTGAAGAATGTTTCCACCCGTTCCCAATCCCAGTGTCCAGCCGCAAGCTCCGCGCTTCGGTGACAGTGACCTGATGCGGCGGTCGGCGTCATCCGTGACGCCACCCGCCGAACGCCAGACAGAAGTGGCCAAGCTGATCGACGTGTCGAAATGCATTGGCTGCAAGGCGTGCCAGTCGGCCTGTGCCGAATGGAACGATACGCATGAGGAGGTGGGCATCAATGTGGGGGTCTATGACAACCCGCATGATCTGACGCCCAACACCTTCACGCTGATGCGCTATACCGAATGGGATAATCCCGACACCGGCAATCTGGAATGGCTCATTCGCAAGGATGGTTGCATGCATTGCGAGGACCCCGGCTGCCTCAAGGCCTGTCCGGCGCCTGGCGCCATCGTGCAATATTCCAACGGTATCGTCGATTTCATCCACGATAATTGCATTGGCTGCGGCTATTGCATCAAGGGCTGTCCGTTCAACATCCCGCGCATCTCGGAAGTGACCCACAAGGCCTATAAATGCACACTGTGCTCCGACCGCATTGCGGTTGGACAAGGCCCGGCCTGTGCAAAAGCATGCCCTACTCAGGCCATCGTCTATGGAACCAAGGACGAAATGAAGGAATGGGCCGATGGACGCATCAAGGATCTGAAATCCCGTGGCTTTGAAAATGCCGGGCTTTACGATCCGCCGGGAGTCGGCGGCACACACGTCATGTATGTGCTGCACCACGCCGACAAACCGGAAATTTACGCCAACCTGCCGAACAATCCGCGCATCAGCCCGGTTGTCGAAGTCTGGAAAGGCGTCTCCAAATATGCAGGCATGGCGGTAATGGGGCTGGCCGTCGCCACCGGCTTCCTGCATTATATTTTCAAGGGTCCGAATGTCGTGACCGAACATGACGAGGAAGAGGCCGAAAAGCTCACGGGAGAAAAAAGCTCATGAGCAAGACCGACTTTGACGATGTTTCCGCCAGCGATGACATAGAACCGGGCAAGCCGGTCCGCGTGCATCGCTATTCCGGCGGCGCGCGCATCAATCACTGGATCACCGCCATCAGCCTCGTGCTGCTGGCGCTTTCCGGGCTTGCCATGTTCCACCCCTGGCTGTTTTTCCTGTCCGGTCTTTTCGGCGGCGGTCAGTGGACGCGCACCATTCATCCATGGATCGGCGTCGTGCTTTTCTTCAGCTTCTTTGGTCTTTTCGTGCGTTTCTGGAGCGCCAATCTCTGGAAGCGCGAGGACACGCGCTGGCTCGGTCAGGTCGATGATGTGATCGCTGGCAATGAAGAGAAACTGCCCGAAATCGGCAAATATAATGCCGGGCAGAAGCTCGTTTTCTGGTCAATGTCATTGCTGATCATCATCCTGATCGTCTCAGGCCTCGCCATCTGGAACGAATATTTCGGCTTTATCGTCAGCATCGACCAGCAACGCTGGGCATTGCTTATCCACTCCATGGCCGCCGTCATCGCCATCTGCGTCTGGATCGTGCATGTCTATGCCGCAATCTGGATCAGAGGCACGTTCAGCGCCATGACGCGCGGCACGGTGACCGGCGGCTGGGCATGGCGGCACCATCGCAAGTGGCTGCGCGAGTTGAACGCCAAGCGCAAGGCGAAGCAGGCAAGCGGCAAACCGGCAGCATGATTTTACGCATCGCCGGGTTGAAAAATCTGGCGATCGACCGAGAATGAATATGGTTGCACTGGTCCACGTGGCCCGGCGGGTTCGTGAGGGAGTAGAATGGCAGGCAAGACAGATCTGGCGCCGGACCCGACGGCGATTGGCGAAATATCGTCTCCACCCTTTGTACGATTGCCTGATCCCGACGACCTGTTTTCCCGAAGAGCCGCGCGCCTGCGGCTGCTGGGTTCGGTCAGCCCACTCAAACCCTATCTCGAATTTTTGGCCGATCTGAGCGGTGCGCAGGCTGCGGTTCAAAAAGAGCTCGGCCCGGTTTCGCCAAGCGACACCAGCCGGAAACCTGAAATGCCCTGCATTGACCGCGATGTGGCAGCATCGGATGGCACCCTGAATTCAACCTTCGACAACTTGTTTGATCGCGTGCACCATATCGCCAAACCAAAGGATGCCGCCGATGCCTTGGCACGTGTGGCCGCAGCCAGCCCGGCAGAGCGCCGCAGCATGATTGATGCGGTTTTTACCGGTATGCTGCCGCCGGATGCGATTGCCGAACATATCTATATCTGGGCAGGGCTTCAGTTGCATTTCACGCGGCTTGCATCCGCGCTTGATCCGAAAGCCGTGCTGCCCGTTGCCGATGGCGTCTGCCCCACTTGCGGCAGCATGCCATCCGGGTCAATCGTGGTGGGCTGGAAAGGCGCACATGGTGCGCGCTTTTGTTCCTGCTCGGTTTGCAACACGCTCTGGCACTATGTCCGCATCAAGTGCGTCTGCTGCGGCTCCACCAAGGGCGTCGGCTATAAGGAAGTTGAAGACGGCGGCGGCGTCATCAAGGCGGAAACCTGCGACGAATGCCAAAGCTGGACCAAGATCATCTACCAGCAGCAATCCACCGATGCAGACCCGATGACCGACGATGTGGCAAGCCTCGGCCTTGATATGCTGATGCGCGAAACGCCCTATCGACGCGGCGGTTTTGCAGCCTTGCTTGCAGGATTGTGAGGCACGATGGATCAGACCCGGTCTCACCTGCGGCAGTTGCCCTCCGTCGATGCACTCCTGCAAATGCCGGAACTTGGTCCCGCGCTTGAACGCTTTGGTCGCGCGGCGCTGACCGAAGCCATCCGCACCGTTCTGACCGAAGTGCGCGAAGCCGTGAAATCCGGTGCTGCACCGTCCTACAGCGCAGAGATTACCCAACGCGTTATTGATTTGCTTGAAGCCTCGGAGCAATCGAGCCTGCGCCCACTGTTCAATCTGACGGGAACGGTTCTGCATACCAATCTCGGACGCGCCATATTGGCCGAAGCGGCAATCGAGGCTGCGACGGCAGCCATGCGCGAAGCCGTTTCGCTGGAGTTTGATCTTTCCACCGGTGCACGCGGCGAACGCGACGACCATTTGCGCGCTTTGGTCTGCGAACTAACCGGCGCGGAAGATGCGACCATCGTCAACAACAATGCCGCCGCCGTGCTGATCGTGCTGAACAGCCTTGCGGCGGGCAAGGAGTCTGTCGTTTCACGCGGCGAACTGATCGAAATCGGCGGCGCGTTCCGCATGCCGGATATCATGACCCGCGCAGGCACCAGACTGGTTGAGATTGGCACCACCAACCGCACCCATCCGCGCGATTATGAAGGCGCTATCGGGCCGGATACCGGGCTGATCTTGAAAGTCCACACCTCCAATTACCGCATTGAAGGCTTTACGCGCGAGGTATCGGCGACAGAGCTTGCCGCAATCGCCAAGGCGCGTGGTGTGCCGCTGGTCAACGACCTTGGGTCCGGCACACTTGCCGACCTCACCGCTTTCGGTCTCGCGCATGAGCCGACCGTGCGCGAAGCGGTGGCCGAAGGGGCCGATATCATTACCTTCTCCGGCGACAAGCTGCTCGGCGGACCGCAGGCCGGGTTCATCGTCGGCCGGCGCGATCTGATCGCCCGCATCAACAAGAACCCGATGAAGCGCGCCCTTCGCGTGGACAAGATCAGGCTCGCCGCGCTGGAAGCAACGCTAAAACTCTATCGCAATCCCGAACGTCTGGCCGAAAAGCTGCCGACGCTGCGCTATCTGGCGCGGTCGAAAAGCGACATTGCCATTCAAGCCACCCGATTGCAGCCGGAACTGCAAAACGCGCTCGGTTCCGCTTTTGATGTGACAGTGACGAATTGCGCCAGCCAGATCGGCTCCGGCGCTCTGCCATTATCGACAGTTCCAAGCGCCGGATTGTCCATCGCCCCGAAAAACGGCAGTGGCTCCGCGCTCACCTCTTTGGCCACCGCGCTCCGACAATTGCCGCTGCCGGTGATCGGGCGCATCGAAAAAGGCGTTTTCATTCTCGATCTGCGCTGCCTTGATGATGAGACCCGCTTCGTCAGAAACCTGGCTTCCTATGCGGCTCGCTGATCTTTTCTCCCGCAAGCCAAAGCCAGACAGTGACGCGCAGTCGCTGGAACTGGCGCTCGTCGCGGCGAAATCAGGGGACTACGCCACCGCCCTGTCGATATGGGAACCGCTGGCGCGCAAGGGCAATGCCCGCGCCCAGAACAATATCGGTGCCTGTTTTGCGGGCGGCATGGGGGTCGAAAGAAATATCGATCTCGCGCATCAATGGCTGGCCTTGTCTGCAAAGGCGGGTGACGCCTCCGGCCAGCGCAATCTCGCCTCGCTTCTGTTCAAGGGCGAGGACATCGACCCCAACTATCCCGAAGCGGCAAGACTCTATCGGCTGGCCGCCGAGCAGGGCGACGCGCAAGCGCAGGACATGCTGAGCTGGATGCTGCTGGAAGGTGACGCCATTGCCGCCGACCCGGTGGAAGCACGCGAATGGGCGTTGAAAGCCGCCGAAAGCGGTGTTGCCGCCGCCATGACGCGGCTTGGTATGATCTATCATAACGCACTTGGTGTGCAGCGCGATCCAGCGCAAGCCGTGTTCTGGTGGCGCAAGGCGGCAGACGCTGGCGAGGCCGATGGCGAAGCCATGTTGGGTGCCGCGCTGCATCTCGGCATGGGTGTGGAACGCAATGCTTTGTCGGCTTATGAACACCTGTTACGCGCTCGCTCCCAAGGCAGCGCCCTTGCCGAGCCCTTCCTGCAAGCGGCTCGCGAACAGCTCGGTGACGATGAGCGCAGAACAGCCGAAACGCGCGCTGCCGGAGGCCACCGCCCATGATTATCGGCACGGCGGGACATATCGACCACGGCAAGACGTCCCTCGTCCGTGCGCTCACGCAAATCGACACTGACCGGCTCAAGGAAGAAAAGGCACGCGGCATTTCCATCGATCTTGGCTTTGCCTATCTGCCCCTGACAGGCGACGAACAGGACATCCTCGGTTTCGTCGATGTGCCGGGGCATGAAAAATTCGTGCATACCATGCTGGCGGGCGCGGCCAGCATCGACTTCGTTCTGCTGGTGGTGGCGGCAGATGACGGCATCATGCCGCAAACACGCGAACATCTGGCCATCGTCAATCTGCTTGGGATCAAACGCGGCATCGTTGTGATCACCAAGTGCGATCTTGTCAAAGCCGCGCGCGTGAGCGAGGTGGAAGCCGACATCCGCAACATTCTGGCCGCAACACCGCTTGCCGATGCTGTCATATTGCCGGTGTCCACGGTGACTGGCGAAGGACTGGACCAGCTTAAAGCGACGCTCGAAACCGAGGCGCGAAGCTTTCCGCATCGCCCTGCCGATGGACGCTTTCGCCTTGCTGTGGATCGGTCCTTCACCATCCAGGGCGCGGGGACTGTCGTGACAGGCACCGTCCTTTCCGGCACGGCCAGGATCGGCGATCAACTGACTATCAGCCCTTCGCGAAAACCGGTGCGCGTGCGCACAATCCATGCGCAAAACCGGCCACGCGAAACTGCACAGGCGGGCGACCGTTGCGCGCTCAATCTGGCAGGCGAGGGCATCTCCAAGGACGCTGTCAGTCGTGGCGACATGGTGTTGTCGCCCGACTTGCACCTGCCGACAGATCGTATCGACGCCTCGCTTTCAATCCTGCCATCGGAACGCAAGCCGATAGACCAGTGGTTTCCAGTACGGCTGCACCATGCGTCGGCGGAAGTGGGTGCGCGCATCGTGCTTTTGCAGGACGAGGCGCTCGCGCCGGGCCCGCATGGACGTGTGCAACTGGTGCTGGATCGCCCGATTGCAGCCGCATCGGGTGATCGTTTTGTCATTCGCGATGTCTCCGCGCAGCGGACAATCGGCGGTGGTCGCTTTCTTGATCTGCGCCCGCCGCAGCGCAAGCGCCGCAGCCCTGAACGCATGGCGCAACTCGACGCCCATGCCATTGATGACCCAGTACAAGCGGCACGGGCGCTGCTGTCCGTCGATCCGTTTTATCTGGATGCAACCGCTTTTCTGCGCGACCGTGCTTTGAGCCATGGACCGCAATATCTGGCGCAAGCGCTCGATGCGACGGTTCTGCCGCAAGGACAGGCGCAGTTGCTGCTGTTGCCGGAGCGCTGGGATGCATTGCGGAATGCCATTCTTGAGCGGCTCGGCATTTTCCATGACGAGAACCCGGACCTGATCGGCATGGGCGTGGAAAGACTGCGTCTGCTTTTAAAACCGCGCCTGCCTGCAAGCGCCTTCCGGGCTGCGATAGCCGCGTTGACGGATTTGCAACTGGTGAAGCTCGACGGCGCTTGGCTTCGGCTCAGCGAGCATGAGGTGACGATGAGTGACGCCGACGCAGCACTGTGGGAGCGGATCGCGCCGATGCTTGGCGGCGAAGCGCGCTTTCGCCCGCCGCGCGTGCGCGACATTGCCGGTTTGGTGGGCGAAAAGGAGGAAGACATCCGCCACATTCTCAAGCTTGGCGGTCGGATGGGTCGTGTGCATGAAGTGGCGCACGATCATTTTTTCAAGCGTGATACGATTGCCGAGATGATCGGCATACTCTCGGTGATGGATGAAGAATTCGACAGCGGCTGGTTTATCGCCGCGCGTTTTCGCGACCGTGTGGACAGTGGCCGCAAGGTGGCGATCCAGATCCTTGAGTTCTTTGATCGCAACAGCGTCACAATCCGGCGCGGAGATTTGCGACGGCTAAACCGTCGCAAGCTGGACTTGTTCGGCGATTTCGCTGAGACCCGACCCACGGATGAATGCCCCGCCTGAACGGGGCAAACCATCCGCCTTAAAAGATAAAGCGCTTGCCACTGGTCGATGTGGAAACGCGACCCAATTTGCCTGGGCCACCTGCCACCACCGGGCCGGATACCTGATCTTGCTTGATAGTCTGCTTGGTGGTCGACACAGCGGGCGCTGACGCAAATGCTGTTCCCGACACCATGAATGCCCCAATCGCTAACACGGCTATGGTCTTCATCATTCCTCCTCTACTGGTCTCGCCAGTATGGACGCCGAAATTTGATGAGATCATGCAGGCGTTGTTACACAATCCCCCCTCAGGAAACGGTAGATTTTGCCCGGGCGCTATACGGCATCTGTCGTATTTCGGGGGGGCTGAGCGCTCTGGACGCAGAAAATCCGCGCCCTAGTTAGTTTTTACCCACCTATGCGTTCCAAAATGACGCAACAACAGGGCGCAACGAGGAGACGCCTTCATGCCTGAACCGAAAGAAGACGGCCAATCCGCGGAGGTCCTGAAGGAAAGTCTCCCCTCCAAAGCGGCAGCTATTCATGAACTCATTCGCCGCGAAGGCGAAAAGGAAATGAACAGGGAGGCGATGGCGCTGTTCTGGTCGGCAATCGCCGGTGGTATTTCGATGAGTACCTCGATGATCGCCCGGGGCATTCTGGAGGCCTACCTTCCCGACGGGAACCTGTTCTTTCTGCTCAGTTCAGCCGGCTATACCGTGGGCTTTATA